>Ga0209542_10001857_pt1 | contig 48871 bp, 45 predicted proteins | sample RifCSPhighO2_01_FD_184028 | JGI IMG/M metagenome (GOLD analysis project Ga0209542, IMG submission 184028) | Soil microbial communities from Rifle, Colorado - Rifle CSP2_plank highO2_0.1 (SPAdes) (version 2) | ecosystem: Environmental > Terrestrial > Deep subsurface > Rock core/Sediment ...
CCACATGAGCGGCACGTATTATCCGAACATCTCCTGCATCCGGAGCATTGCGAATCGTTGGTGCATTCAACTGAAACGCAACTCCCGCCCTCACAGGCCTGTCGGTAGCCGCAGTCTGAATTTGTGGTGCAGGCATTTGAATCGTCATTGTTTTCAAAAGGGCAGTCCTGCGGGCAGGTTTCAAAAGCCTCGCCCGTTTCACAGGCGCTATTGCCGCACAATGGGGACGTGACATCATCATTTGGGTCTTGGCATCCCGGGCCTGAAGAACAAGGTGCACTTGGGCAGTCGCCTGCACAGTTATTAGATGTTTCACCGCTATCGCAAATATTATTTCCGCAAACAGCAGCAGTGGAGGTCCTTTTGAATGACTGTACGATAACCTCAAAGTCAGATCTTGCGGATTCGTTGCCGACAGAATCATCCGCATAAACAGTGAATTGTATCGGCCCTTGCTCTTCAGAACTGAACCTGAATGAAACTGAACAGGTTGGCTGGAAAGCGCAATCATAAAAATCCCCTTTCAAGAGAGTCGGGTTGCCTTGGACAGAAACAGGCTTTGAGGAGTTCCAAAAAACATATCTGATCCCGCGATCATCAGACACGGTAAGGGAAAGAGTGAAGATCTGCCCCAAACCTGGGTTTGAAGGACTAACGGTTGTGGAAGAAATTATTGGGGAACTGTACGAATTTGGGGAACTGTACGAATTGCCAGAACAGCCACCTGGTGAAGAGCAAAGGACACAATCAGTAGCACAAGTCAGTTTTGTTTCCCCGTCCTCGCAAATAAGGTTACCGCACTCTTGGAAATCTGTTGAATTGCCTTTATCATAAGTCACATTTACGCAACCTGAAATGGATAAGAATGCCACAAGCATAAGTGCAACAGTACTGGTTTTCATGCAGCAGAATAAGAGTTTATTCACCTAATTAAAGTTTTGGTTTTGCACTGCTCTGTAGAAATCAGATTTGCCTTTAAATTCGAATTTCCCGTTTTTGCCAAATTGAGTTTTAGTTCAGGCTTTTCGAAAGTTTTGTGCAGGGCCAAAAAATCCCCGGGGCAAAAAGACGTCTTCGAGCCTCATTTTGACAACTAACGAGAGCATAATATTGGATGAAGATTTTCCTGCTGGCCAGCTCTAATGGCATTTAAAGGCTAGCCTGAGGTGTGGCCTATCAGATTCTTGCTATGCTTGCAGGCCTGCAGCCTTGCTCTTTTCAAAATCAAAAAGCCCAACTGTTGTCATAATGTTAGTAAAAAGGATAACCATGAACGCGACCTGTACAACCATTTCCAAATTAGCGTCAATTATTCCTATAGTTACAGGGTAGGTTGCAAGGACGGCAGCTGCAAGCCCGCGTGCCATCAGCGCAGTTATTGCTTTTTGGTCGGATGCAAAGCCGCTGTTCCAGAGAACAATTGCCCGCGACCCGAACCTTCTTGCCGCATATATTCCAAGCGCTATTAGGAATGACATTATCCCAAGTTCAACTGTTAATTGGGTTATATCAAAAATCAGCCCCAAATAAACAAAGAAAAATGTCCTCACAAAAAATGATATCTCCGTGTGGAATGCAGTGAGGGTTGAATCAAGTTCGGATGGCTTCATGCGCAGCATCTGGGCAATCTCTTTTGCATTCCCCAAAACCATTCCGAATACGAGCGCTGAGAATGCCCCATTCCCGTTTGCATATTCGGTAATTGCATATAGTAAAAATAGCAGCGCCACTGTTAGCACATAGTCATATTTTTTGGTTTCGGAAAAATCACGCAGCATCCCTATCCAGAATACCCCGAAAATCCCCCCAAGCACGGCAGAGATTGAAAAGGCAGAAAAGAGGCTCTGCAAGACTACTTGCACATTCACTGTCTGGGCAAGGATAACCTGCCCCATTGTAATAACCGCAATTACACAGAGCGCATCGGTTATTGCCGATTCGAGTGTTAGGAATGTTTTTGTCTCCGAACTCACCGAGGTGCTGTTTACAAGCGGTATTATTATTTCAGCGCTAGTCCCTCCAAGTATGCATCCTACAAGTATTGCAAAAAACAGGTTCCATCCAAAAAAGAGCAGGATCGCCGTGATTACTGCAACGCTTAATACAAACACCAACAGGGTGAAGATCGTAGTCTTTGGAAGTTCGCGCAGCACGCGGTAGAGGTTTAGTTGCAGCCCTCCTTCAAAGAGTAGGATCATGAGGGCAAGGGACGCAAAGAATGGTGTAATCCCTTTTAGGAATAATCCTGCATCCGGCCCAAGGAGGTTAAATACCGGGCCTATCAAAAGCCCGAGGAACATAAGCAGCACGAAATCTGAAAAGCGGGTGCGCTTGAAAAAAAGGTTCCCAAAAAACCCCGCAAATATTATTGCTGCGACAAAGAAAAAAAGCTCTATTACGCTTGCCATTATATTGACCCTACAAAGAAAACCCTTTGTAATTTATAATTATAACCCGTTTTTTTGGCAAAAGATGCGAATTTCTGTAATTACCCCACTTGGAAATTTAATTGCCTCTATCTTTGCCCGCATTCTCTTGCCCAAGCTCTTTTTTTGACTTGTAGAAAAAGTATGCAATTGATGAAAATGTTATCAGCGGTGAGACGTATTGCGGTATGTGCACTCCAAAGCTATCAAGAACCATTATTGCCCCCAGGAAGAGTATTGAATACATTGCCCCGTTCTTTAGGTATTTATATTTTTTCACTTTCTCAATATTGTGGATTGTTAATTCCCTTACAACAACTGCCCCGAGCCCGTTCCCGATTAATATTAGCGGTACAGACATGGTGAATGCAAATGCCCCTATTACTCCGTCAATTGAAAATGTAGCGTCGATTACTTCCAAATATAGGATCTTGCTAAAATCCGTCATCCCATTTCCGCTATGCATCATGCGCCTCTCCTGCTCTGCTGCATTTTCCTTAAATCCATGGGTTATGAAAAAGGCAGTAGAGCCAACAACTGCCCCGAATGCCATTATGGGGTCTTTTTCTATTGCAAGCCAGACAACAAGGCTTAAAAGAACTGAAATTATCGCATAAAACCAAATCCCATAATCTTGGTGGATCCGCCTCTCGCCCCGCAGCCCATAATTTTTCGGTTCAATAAAGAGCCAGTGGAAAAAGAGGAAGAGCAAAAACACTCCGCCGCCAACCAGCAGAACCGGTTTTGATTTTTCCATAGATTCTGCTACCAAAGGGTCTGAACTAAATGTTGCAGTGATAGCTTCAACTGGGCCAAGTGAGGGGTTTGCCAGCCAGATTATAAGAAATGGCAAAACACCCCGCACCAAAAAAACCGCGATCAAAAGGCCCCAGAGCAAAAACCACTTGCGCGCCCTCTTTGACATTGTGCGCAGCACATCGGCATTGATTACCGCATTATCAATCGAAGTAATCACTTCAAAGACCATAAGGCCAAGAGCGGTTAGAAGCAGCAGGAATATATCCATAACAAAAAAGTGGTTGACTTAGTTTATAAAAATACACCTGAAAGGTTTAGGCCGGTGTTTAAAGATTTAATTTTTTGACTCACGCTAAGAGCTGTGGCAATTTTTTACTAAATTCAGATTTTGGCACTATAATATCGCAGCCACTTCTTTTGGCTAGCTCTGCTAACTCTTTTTTAACATGTGAAAAATACCCAATAACTACAATTTGCGCGTCACTCTTTTTTAGCTCTTCAATTCCTAAAGTCCCGAATTTTTCAAGATCAACAATCACTTTTTGTGCCCCGCGGCAGCTTTCAAAACTATTTGCAAACTCCACTTTTACTCCCAGTGAATTTGCAACTTCCGCTATTTTTGCCTTGAAAAAAATATCAGTTACAATTGCAATTACTTTCATACAACCACACTGATTTAAATAGGAATAAAGCTTTTATTATCCAAATGCAAGACTCTTTGGGAGACTAAAAAATGCCCTCAACACAAAAGAATACAAAGAATACAAAACAGCAGAAGAGCAAACAGAAAGAAGAAGCGCAAGTGTGCGAATTTTGTTAAAAGAGGAATTTTATGAAAAAAGCCCTGCTCTTATTTGCAATCCTTATTTTTGCGGGGATTGTACTCTCCCATGAAAACGGATCTTTAGGGCATGAAAATAATTCTCTCTTCTTCCTAGGGGTTGGTTTTGCAATCACTATAATCGTTGTAATTCTCTCAATCATTTTCCTTTCCAAATTATCCGAAACCCACAAACACATAGCTTTCATAATAATTGTCCTTTCAATTTCCCTCTCAACCCTCTATCTTGTGGGGGCAACGGTGCAAAAAAATTTAGATTCTGTAACCGGCGGCCCGGTTCATTGGCATGCCGATTATGAAGTGTGGATGTGCGGCGAAAAACTCGTACTTGAACAATCAAAAGGCATTGATGGAAAAATCGGGACAAACCTTCTTCACCACCACAACGATTATAGGATCCATGTAGAGGGCACTGTAATGGACCTGCATGATGTCTCGCTAGGTCACTATTTTGAAGTAATTGGAGGCTATTTTGATAGCGATCGCATTGCAGTTGTTCTTGAAGATGGCTCTATTTTAGATAAGAAAAATGGGGATTTATGTAATGGCCTGCCGGCAAAAGTGCAGCTCTATGTTAATGGGCAGAAAAATGAAAAATTTGAAGATCATGTTCTTGCGCCCTATTCGCAAATCCCTCCGGGAGATTTTATCCAAATAGTTTTTGATTCAAAAGAAGGTGCGCCAAATGGCAGTTGAAGCAATTTTGCCAACGATTGGAACTGTAGTTATCACCGCTGCAATTGATTCTATAAACCCGTGCGCAATAGGGGTTTTGGTACTGCTAATTTCTACTGTAATTACCGGGGCGAGAACCAAAAAGGCACTTTTAAAATTTGGCCTAGCATACATTGGCGCGGTTTTCATAACCTATATTGTTGCAGGCCTTGGGCTTACATATTTTTTCGTGCAGGTCCCAATAGTTGTTGCAGAATACGTCTCAATTGCAGTTGCAATGCTTGTAATTGGCGCTGGGCTTATTGAAATTAAGGACTTCTATTGGTATGGGAGGGGTTTTTCATTAGCAATCCCGCCGGAATATGCAAAGAAAATAGATGATCTTTCAAAAAATTTGACAATTCCCGGAGTTATGTTTTTGGGCGCATTTGTTGCAGCGGTTGAATTGCCATGCACTGGGGCCCCATACCTTGCAATAATTACACTACTGTCGCAAAATTTTGATTTCACCGCTTTTCTTTTGTTGATCTTATACAATTTCATATTCGTCCTCCCGCTGCTCGTAATACTTTTCATAGTATATTTCGGGGTTGCAAAAGTGCAGGACATTAAGCGCTGGAAGCAGGACAATAGGGGCTATATGCGCCTTGCAGTCGGACTCTTATTGGTTGTTTTAGGCTGGGCACTAATACTTATTGCAAATGGGGTGATAAACATTGGCTAAAAAAACAAAAGCAAAAATTACAAAAATATTTACTGTTAAAAGGCAGGGCCATATGGAAGAATTTGATGAAAAAAAAATCTATGCAAGTGCCTATTCAGCCTGTCTCAATTGCCATCTTGGCGAAAAAAAATCCGAACAGATTGCCCAAAAAGCCCTAACCGAAGTCAAGGCGGCTCTTCTAAAAAATTCCACGCAAAATATCTCCTCATCACATCTTTCAATACTAGTGCACGCCGCTCTAAAAAAGCAAAATGAGGATGCGGCATTTATGTACTCGACTCATTTGGACCTTTCATAAATTTGAAAGGCAAAAGACTGATGTTTATTTAGTGAATAAAAGCACTTTTTCTTAGAACTGGCTTAACCGAGAAAATCACAAACGAATCCCTTGGGCAGAATAAGAGGGTTATAAGGGCCGCAAAGGGGGTTCTTATAGCTTTTTAAAGGGTCTTTATGGGTAGTATATGTATAATATGGACCTAAAGGAAATAAAACTAGACGAGCGGCTTTTACGAGCTATTTCGGAAATGGGTTTTACAACTCTAACTGAAATACAGCAAAAAAGCATTCCCCACGTACAGAAAGGAAATGATGTAATCGGCCAATCAAGCACCGGCTCTGGCAAAACCGCGGCTTTTGGACTTCCAATTCTTGAAAAAATAATCCCCAAAAAAGGCATCCAGGCCCTCATTTTAACACCAACGCGCGAGCTTTGCGTACAGGTTTCCGATTCTCTAAAATCTTTTGCAAAATACACCGATATTAAAATCACCCCGATATATGGCGGGGTTAATATCAATCCCCAAAAGCAGCATTTGCAAACCGCAGAAGTTGTTGTAGGGACGCCTGGGAGAATTCTAGACCACATGCGCTCAAGATCGCTAAAACTTGATAGCGTAAAATTTTTTGTCCTGGATGAAACAGATAGAATGTGCGACATGGGTTTTTATGAGGATGTTGAGCACATAATAAGATCAGTCCCGCAAAAAAGGCAAACACTTCTATTCAGCGCAACTTATACAAAAGATGTTGACAAACTTGTTGCAAAATACATGAATTCCCCGGTGACCCTGCAAACAGAAGCATATGTTGACCCAGCACTTCTTGACCAAATGTACTATGATGTTTCGCCGGCTGAAAAATTCTCAGTGCTTTTGCATTTAATTAAGAAAAATTCCTTCGGCCTCTCATTAGTATTTTGTCGCACACGAAGCGAAGTTGATGTTGTTGCAAGGAATTTGAAAAAGCACGGCATCCAGGCAATGCCAATACATGGCGGTCTTACCCAGAGCAGGCGCATGAGGGCACTAGAATCACTAAAGCGCGAGCACATAGATGTTTTGGTGGCAACCGATGTTGCAGCAAGAGGGCTTGATATTTCAGGGGTATTTTATGTGTACAATTACGATGTCCCCCCAACCTCTGAAGAATATATTCACAGGATCGGAAGAACAGCAAGGGCAGGAAAGAACGGCCATGCAATATCTTTGCTCTCACACCAGGACCATTTGAATTTTCGCTCTGTTTTGCGCAATAGCGCAATAAATGTGCGCCACGAGCAAACCCCTGTTGTTGAAATTGTCCAACTTGAGCGAAAAGAGCGCAGGCACAACTCTCCAGGGCACAGGCCCCATTCTTCGCACTCATATAATAGGCCTGGTTCGCACCAGGGCAACAGAGAACACTCACGCCCCCAAAGATCTTGGAATAGTAGTTCAGAGGGCCTCTCGAATTCAGATTACCGCGACATTAGTTCTCCCGGGCGCTCCGGGGGCACAAGGCCACATAGTAGAAATTGGGACCCGAAAAGAAGACCGCACCCCAGGTCACATTCTAAATTCTAATTTTTTTGCATCTGCCCTTTTGGCCAATACAAAAATATAAAAATGCCAGTGGCCTATTCTAACCATGGGAGCAATCAGAAGAAAGATTGGAACGGCCTTAGAGGGCTGGAGTAAGAGAAAGCTTGAAAAACTTGAACATCGGGTATTAGATACATATAAGCCTGAAGCTGCTAGAAATTGGCCACTGAAAATACGTAAGAAGAGATCAGACAAATTAGAAAGGGTACAAAAACGTCACACCACCGGTTTTATTGGCAGGGCAATAAAGCGCATTAAAGGGCAAGAATAATTATTTTCTCACAATAAATACGAAATTCCCATTGCAAGTGGAAAGAGGACAAGTTGATGCGCAAAATAAATAAGAAGTGAGTGCCTTCCTAAAAATTCTAAAAACCCAATTGCACGTACTTTTGGTTTTTCGATTTTAAATTTCCTATTTTCCTTTCCATACAAAATTTTCCCAACAAAAATCCCGATTAGTACAACTCCGACCCATGGCAGTAGTGGGAAAAAATCAAGCGAACTAGCAGGTGAAGCGAACCCTGCCCAGAAAAGCTGCTCAATTTCAAATTTTTGCAAATCAAATATGCGCGGCAGCACAATTGCTATTGCCCCCATTGCAAGGGATAATTTTGGATTTTGCACAAAAAAGATTGAAAGAAATATTGAGACGCCGATTAGGTGCAATATCCCGAAATAGATCATTGAGGAAGGATAGAAGATGTAAGTTGCAAGGCTTAGAAGTATCCCGAGGCAGAAGATCTGCACCGCGCGGTAAAAAAACCTCTTTGCATAAGTTGAAGGGCTTTTATCATGCCCAATTGTTAGCAAAATACCGAGAAGAAGAAGGAATAGTGCTGCGGTGGCTTTTTGGAAAAGCCCCCAAGCCCCGGAGTAGAGCTCAATGGAAATAATCCCAAAGTAATTGAAATCCCATAGAAGGTGAAATAGCACCATCATGCAGATTGCAATCCCGCGCAAAAAATCAAGTTCCCAAAAGCGCATGAAAAAATCTGCTCCGAGAAGTTTAACTAATTACTTAATTAGGTAAATTTTTATTCTTGAGTCAATTGAGGTTTTGAATAACTACCCATAACAAAATCCGGGCGCCCTAAAAGCCCTCAAACGACGGCGTGGGCCTTAAGGATTTTTGCCCTCATAGGGTTTTCAAAGATTTGGTTTTCCAAAGCCTTCAACTGTATTTAAGAGCAGCCGCTAGTTGCACCGCAATCATCACACACCGTGCACGCGCCGTTCCTCTTCACCTTCATAGAGCCGCATGAGCCGCACTGATCGCCAGTGTATCCCTTGCTGCGTGCTGCGCGTATTTTGAGCTCTTCTTCTGAAGTTGGTTTATCAAGATCTTCCATGCTCTTTGGAACTGCAAGTTCTGATCTATTTTGCGGAACTATTTTCTTCTGCTCCCCTTCCGGCGACTCTTCTATTGGTTTTATGTGCACAAAATCTGTTCTTCCCAAATACTCATATCCAAGTACCCTGAAGATGTAGTCGATTATTGAGGTGGAATTCTTTATCGAATCGTGCCCCTTTACAATTCCTGATGGTTCAAAGCGCGTGAAGGTGAAAGAATCCACAAATTCTTCAAGCGGCACTCCGTATTGCAAGGCCTTTGAAACCGCTACGGCAAAGCAGTTCATAAGGGCCCTATAAGATGCCCCTTCTTTATACATGTCAATAAATATTTCCCCCAGATTCCCGTCAGGGTACTCTCCTGTTTTTATGAAAACCTTATGTCCTCCAACTGTTGCTTCTTGTACAAATCCCCTTCTTTTTGCAGGGAGTGATTTTTTTTGCAATTTCATTTCAATTTTTTGCTGCATTTGTGCCGGGCCAATTGTTTCATCAATATCCTCTTCTGAACCAAGCCATGCAATTTCATCTTCACTAGAGACTGTATTGAGGGGCTGTGAGAGCTTGCTGCCATCGCGGTAGAGCGCATTTGCCTTTATCATTAGCTGCCAGGATTGCAAATAAGCATCCTTTATTTCCTCAACAGTTGAATGGTTTGGCATATTGATTGTTTTGCTAATTGCCCCTGAAATAAACGGTTGGGCTGCTGCCATCATTTTTATATGCCCCATGTGGTGGATGAACCTTTTCCCTTTCTTGCCGCACTTGGAAGCGCAATCAAATATTGGGTAGTGCTCTTCGCGCAAAAATGGCGCGCCTTCTATTGTCATTGTGCCGCACACATAATCATTTGCCGCATCAATTTCCTGCTTTGAGAACCCGAATTCTTTTAGCATATCAAATTCTGGGTCATTTAGCTGCTTTTCAGTAAAACCCAGTTGGATGCAAAAGTCCTTTCCAATGCTCCATTTGTTGAATGCAAATTTTAATTCAAATACATTGCCAAGTTGGGATTCAATTAGACCGATTTTCTCATTGGTAAACCCTTTAGCTAAAAGGCTTTCTTTATTTATTGCAGGACAGCCCGCAAGGGTCCCGTGGCCGCGTACATATTTTATAATTTCATCAATCTGGCCTTTTGGGTAAGCAAGTTTTTGCAAAGCGCGGGTTAGGGCCTGGTTTACTATTTTAAAATATCCCCCGCCTGCGAGCTTTTTGAATTTGACCATTGCAAAATCAGGTTCAATTCCGGTAGTATCACAATCCATTACAAGCCCAATTGTTCCGGTGGGCGCAATTACTGTTACTTGCGCGTTCCTATAACCATACTTTTCCCCTAAAGTTAGCGCCCTATCCCAAGCTGTGCGCGCAGCACTTAGTAATTTTTTTGGGCACTTTTCAGGTTCAATTCCTACAGGTTTTATTGTAAGGCCTTCATATTCTGAAGGCTTTGCATTGTATGCTGCCCTTTTGTGGTTTCTTATTACCTTTAGCATTTCCGATCTATTTGCCTCATAGCGCGGGAATGATCCGATTGCACCTGCCATTTCAGCTGATGTAGCATAAGATTCGCCGCACATTATTGCGCTAAGCGCCCCGGAAATTGCCCTTCCTTCATCTGAATCATATGGAATTCCATTAACCATCAAAAGGGTTCCCAAATTTGCATACCCTAACCCTAGAGTCCTATAGTCATAGCTCTTTTGTGCAATTTCTTTTGAAGGGAAGTGGGCCATCAGTACGCTAATTTCAAGAACCATGGTCCATAGCCTTGTTGCATGGCAGAACTGTTCAACTTGGAATTCGCCCCCTTCATTCAAAAAATGCATCAGGTTTATTGAAGCAAGATTGCATGCAGTGTCATCCAAAAATACATATTCTGAGCAATTGTGCACCGAAACCCCGTTTGCTATGAATGAATGCGTGAACGGCTCTGTCAGATCATAAACTTTTTCTTCTCCAATGTAGTCAAGGGATTTCACACGGTCAAATGGTTTATCCTCATACGCTGAAACAGTGGCATTAAGCTCAGCTAACTGTGCCCCTTTATACGATTCATCCATAAAGCCGATTAACTTTTCAAACACCAACCGTGAGCTCCTTGATATGCGCAGGCTATGCATCTCCCTCACGTTATACTCTTTTAGCTTCCTGTTGCTGCCTGGCAGCAGTGCAACAAGTTTTCCTGCCCGTCTGTTTTTGTAAATTTTGCTCTTTATTCCAAACCCAAGCAATATTATCTGCGTCCCTTTTAGGAGTTCAAGGCTTGTTGAATCAAGGGCAACATATTGGCTTTTTTCGCTGTAATTTGCAACCGTGCCATCAGTTGTAAACAGCCCTTGGAGGATGTATTTTTGCTCTCCGAGGCCGAGTGAAAAAATTTCTTCTGAAATTGTTTTTTCATGTGATTTTTGTGAAAGGTCAATAAATGGGGAAATTTTTTCAATTGCACTCTTTGCAAGGACATTGATTTTCGAAGTTGTCTGTGTCTGCAATACTTTGCTGTTCCAGTTTTTGTGTGTAATTTTCTCAAAGGTCCTATTGTAATAATCAACCATCCTCTGGAGTACCTTCTCTTCAGCCTTATCCATTGTAAGCTGTATTTGCCCCCTCGAGCCGCACCCGTCACCAAGGTAGAGCCCTAAAAGCCTGAAAAAGTCCTTATCAGTTGGCTCTTTTATTTCAGCAACGTTCTCTGAAGGTAGGCACACAAAATCATCTTTTGTCAGTTCTACTGCCTGTACAAACCCGCGGTTTGCGGTATAAACTTTATGGTCTGCAGTGAGCTTTATTTCATAACCGGCGTTAGTTGTAAGAGTATAAACCGGTTTTATGCCTGTTTCAAATGACCCTTTAGTAAGACCAGTGCTCATTGAATCTATGTTTGTGATTAATTCTATTTCCTTTCCGACAAGTTTGTCTATCCTCTGCCACCCGTTTTCCTTTGTAAGCACTAAGGTATCCCCGGTTACGCAGGGGTTTGTTGCATTTATCCTTCCATCATTTGGGCAGGTGTGCCATTCATTTATTGTGTCATCATATTGCACTCCGGGGTCAGCCGAGTGCCAGGCCGCAATTGCTATTTTGTTCCACAGATCCCTTGCCTTGATTTTGCGGGTAATGTTCTTATTTGTCCTAAATTTTAACTCCCAATCAGAATCATTTAGTACAGCTTCGATAAAATCATTGCTAATCCTAACTGTATTGTTTGAATTCTGCCCCGATACTGTTGCGTACGCGTCTGAATTGTAATTTGTATCATATGTTCTAAAATCAATGCTGGTTTCCCCCTGCTCTGCTAGCTGCAAGGCCCTGAAAATATAGCTTGCGGGAACATTGAATTTGAGGGCGCTGCGAATTGTTCTCCCGAGTTCTTTATTCTTTCTAACATCAGTTGATTTGCCTTCATGCGCTAGCCTCATTATTTCATTTAGATAGTAGCTGCAACTCTTGCTTCCTGCAACCATTGCTGCAACTTTTTGTTCCTCAATTACTTTCCACATTACAAATTCTTCAATATCCGGGTGATCAACATTTAGAATTACCATTTTTGCAGCCCTTCGCGTGGTGCCTCCGGATTTTATTGCCCCCGCTGCCCTGTCAAAAATTTTAAGAAAAGACATAAGGCCCGAACTCACTCCGCCGCCTGAGAGTGGTTCTCCTTTTCCTCTTAGCATTGAAAAATTGCTCCCTGTCCCGGAGCCGTATTTGAAAATCCGCGCCTCGCGCGTTACAAGATCAAAAATTCCGCCTTCATTTACCAAATCATCACTCACTGATTGTATGAAACAATTATGGACAACTACTCCGTTTGCGGTAAATTTTCCGCTCTCTGTTTGTATATCGTACACAGGTTCTTGCCCTAGGTATTCAATCGCGGATACGGTTTCAAGTGACATTATAGGCTTCTCTTTTCCGTCTACTGTTAAATTAAGGCGTTGCAACTTGTTGATTTTGTCCTCTGAAATAAAACCAATTAGGTTCTCAAATTTAACCCTCTCTGAATAGTAAGCGATTTCAACATGGTACTGTGTATGCCTATCGTTTCTCGAATCGTTGCAGAGGCTCACTCTTGAGTAGATGCCGTTATTGAGGAGAACATTTTGCACCTGATGTGCAAGTTCTTCAGAAATTGTTGTAAGTACAACGTCCCCTGAATTGCCGTTATTTCTAATCCTAACACATCCATCTGCCTGGAAAAGTGCCCTCAAAAATGCCCGCTGTACCTCGGCACCAGACTGCATTATTTTATTTGGCACGCTTGCAGTAAGCGACTTCTTTTCAAGTCCGTACTCTTTTACAAATCCTCTCACACTTTTAAAGTCCCGCCTCACTATTCTATATGTAGGGCTTATTTCCCTTTTCACGGTTACTGTAAATCCACCAAGCACTTTCTCAAATAGGCCCTTAACATGTTCAAACTCGTCATCATTGATTGTTATTACCCCGAGCATTGTAGTCTTGCCATATTGGCCAAAATACCCATCGCCAACAATCCATCCGGAAAGTTCTGCCTTTGCCAACTCAATTTCGGTTTCCATGCTCTTCTGCATGGCTGCCCCATTTACATTTTCCACAATCTGGCCTTGTAATTGCTCCAAGTTTAGAGCTTGCTGCACCTTATATCCAAGAATGTCCTTTAGTTCAATCCATTCAAATGCGTGGTCTCTTGTCTTTGCAGATAAGACCAAATGGTCATCTGTGAAGTCTATATAATTTCCGTTTGAAAGTGATGCCCTGAAAACCTTTTTCACGCCATTATCCTTAACCGCAATTACCCTGGCAAACTGCTGTCCGTCAAATACTTTTACCCCAATCATCTTCTCTTCAACCATTTTTCCAAGTTGAATTATTCCCTTTTCAGTAAAAAGCAATGTGTCATAGCGTCCGCACGCATGTGGTTGTGGGTGTGAGTAGGCATCTGTTGATTTTTCCAAAATTCCACTATCGGGATTTACAAAATAGTGCCCCTGCGCCGGGCCATTTATCCCATATGAGTGATAGAGCCCCGTGTTAAACCACTGCGGGCTATTTGGCGCTGCGTACTGGTTTATTAGCATGAATTTTAATTCATCTTCAAAAGCATTAGCATCATTTTCACTTGCAAAATATCCGTATTTTTCCCCCCACCATCTCCAGGTCTGTGCTAGCCTATTAACTACCTGGCGAGCGCTCCTCTCAGGGCCTAAGATTTGTTTGCCGTTTTCGTCAAGAAGCGGTTTTGCGTACTTGTCAAATTGCGGAACGCCTGCTTTTCTAAAATATTTTTGCGCAATAATATCGGTTGCTATCTGCGTCCACTGCTTTGGTATTTCGATATCTTTCATTTCAAAAACAGTGCTGCCATCGGGGTTTTTTATTATCGATGTCCTAAATTCGTAATCTATTGTTTCAAGAGGGTCAGTGCCTTTTTTTGTAAAAACCCTGGGTATTGCAAGGCCTTTGTTGTTTTTTGTTTTTTGAGTCCCATGAGTAGTTGATTTTTTTTCCGCCATTGTAATCCCCCTATTTAGATATTTTTGAGCCTGGTTTTTTCCTTTAGTGTATAAAGGAATTAATCTATCGAATTGTAATATAAAAACCTTTGTGCCCCACAACACCGGTTTACTTTACTAACTATTATGCTGCTTTACTTTATAATCTGAATTATTTGCGTTTCATTTTATTTACAATATTTGCTTTCCGAACTCTCTGTTGTCCCAATACTTTGCCTATCTGCATGATTTTTCTTACACATTTTTTGCAATTGAGTTATTGCGATTAAATTATTGTGAATCTTTTTATAAATTGATTTTTGCAAATTTTTTGTTCTGAGGTGAAATAGATGAAAGAATTAACCGATGTAGATTTTGAGGATTTTATAAAATCAAAAAAAGCGGTGATAGTCGATTTTTGGGCCCCTTGGTGCGGGCCTTGCAGGGTTTCAACCCCGATTTTTGAGGAACTCTCAAAAGAATTTGGCGAAAAACTCGAATTTGTCAAAATGAATGTGGATGAGAGTCCGGAAACCTCTTCAAAATATAGTATTGTCTCAATTCCGACATTTATAATATTCAAAGATGGAGAAATTGCGGGGGAAATACACGGTTCAATGCCAAAACCAATGTTCAAACAGCAAATAGAAGAAAATCTCTAGGGCGGCAACAAATAACTCCATGTCAAAATCCATTATGCCATGTCTTGCCCATTATACGACTTCGCCCTCTTGACGTTCTTGAGGTCTTATGGGTCAGATGTCTTTTTTTTGATTTTAGTTGCATTCAGAAAATTTTATGCAACCACCAGCAAAAACCTATTGAGTGCCTCTTTTATTTCTTCTACGCTCTGCGCTGTTTGCAATTCAACCCTTGTTTGTTTTGTAAATTCGATTCCCTTTGTAAATTGCACCGCTTTTATTTTTAGGTCCGAAAGTTTTACCATGTCAAATTCCTCGCATGCCTGCAAATAATCAAAAAACCCATTTATTTTTGTGGAAGCAGATGCTTTCCATTCATTTCCATTTCCCAATTCCTTAATTTCCCTGAAAATATAAGGGTTTGTCATTGCGCTTCTTCCAATCATTCCAAATTCGCAGCCAGTTTCATTTAGCATCTGCATTGCTTTTTGAGCCGAATTTGCATCCCCATTTGCAACAACAGGAATTGATAGCGCTTCTCGCACCGCTTTTATTGCCTGCCAATTTGCAACTCCGGAATACCCCTGGCTTGCTGTTCTTCCGTGCACCATTATTGCATCAGCGCCTGCCCTTTCAATTATTTTTGCAATTTTTACAGATTCATTTTCGCTCCATCCAAGGCGTATTTTTGCGCTGACAGGTTTTGTTGTAACTCCTGCTATCGCTTCTACAATCCCTGCTATTTTTTGGGGCTTTTTTAGAAGTGCAGCGCCAGCCCCTATTGAAACTTCCCTGTGCGATGGGCAGCCGCAGTTGATATTTATCAATTCAAAATTTTTTTCAACCGCTTCAACCGCTGCAATAAAATCCTTTTCAATAGCCCCAAAGAGCTGCACCCCAACGGGCTTTTCATCAGGGGTTGATTTAATTGTAAAAAATTCATTATTAGTGAATGGGTCGGGGTTGCGCGCTATTTGCGTAGCATTAATCTGCTCGGTAATAACAAGCCCAGCCCCCTGCTTTTTGCACATGAGCCTAAATGGCAGGCTTGTAATTGCCGCCATGGGAGATAGAAAGAAAGGGCTATCTACGCGTATTTTGCAAAAATCCATAACAATTCTCAAAACAAAACCCTTTTATTCTGCCTTTTTCATTTTACTTTGAATGGGTTTGATAAAAAAGGCCAGGGAGTATTTTTCCCTCAGACAGAGGGCAAAAAGGGCAAGAATCAGATCCGAGAAGGCAATGGCTGGGGGGGGTAGTATTTGGGGCAAAATTGTTCACCCACTTTCAGCTTCGCGTGTTGAGCGTCTCAATGCTGCAGCTAGCCGGCTTGAAAGTCGGGCGCACCATAAAAAACGGGCTTAAACTCTAATATTGCATGGCCAGGGCACCATAACTTCGTTTTACAAAAATAAGACAAAAATATTTTATTATGTCACCGAGGCCTTTGCTGCGGTTTTGGGCCACCTGCTTTTGCCTCAATTTGTGAGCCATTGACCTATATCCAAGACAGATTTTTTTATGTTTGAAATTGAGGCAATAAAAGAATTTAGTTTACCTATTCTAAAACCTTTTAAATTTACCCTGGCACTTTTATATAACACCTAAAATGCGGGGGTGGCAGAGTGGTCTAATGCGGCAGCCTGCTAACACACCTTTTCTTTTGGTTTGGCCCAAAAGAAAAGCTGTACCAAAAGAAAAAGCCCGGCAATATGAATTGCTTTTCTTATTTGGTTTGGATGGTAGTTAGCTGTTACTCGAAAGGGTTCACGGGTTCAAATCCCGTCCCCCGCGTGTTTATTTTTAGTGAACATTATGTTTATAAATTGTGAACATCTATGTTATTTGTATGACAGGACTTTCAAAACTTTTAGGGCCTTTCAACCTGCAGATTTTTGAATTACTTATTCTGGAGAATGCTTCAGTTCGCGGGCTTGCAAAAAAGGCCAAATGCTCCCCGGCAAAAATTATCCAGTTCATTGACCTTTACTCTAAAAATAAACTTATTTCTGTTGAAAAAAGCGATAACCGCAAAATTATTGCACTCAACAAGTCAAATCCTTTGGTAAGGGAAATAATTACTCTAATATACACCAACAAGGTTCTTGATTCCAAGTCCTTTTCCTCACTCAAGAAAGTTTCCGATTCCATCGGGCTTTATGGCAGCGTTGTTGAGGGCACTGTTGACAAGCAAAGCGACATTGATTTGTGGATTATTTCAGATAGCAAGAAGCGCATCGTTGAGGCGGGAAAACTGAGGCAGGAATTTTCCAACGAACTTGGCAAGGAGGTCAGCCTCAAATTTTTCACCCCGCAAGATATCCAAAACCTCAAGGAAAAGGATAAAATTTTTTACAATGAGCTTGAATTCAAATCAAAAATATTGCACGGTGAGGGTTTTTGAACAAAACCAAAGTTGAGGAATGCTTTGAGCAGGGCCTGCTCAAGAAGATAAAGCCGAATTTGAATTATGCCGAGCAGAGCATAAAACAGGCAGAGCATTTTTTGGATGAAGCTGAAGAACTTTTGGAAACAAGCATGAAGGATATGGCTTTCATTGCCCTCTACAATTCTTCATTTCATGCCGCGCGGGCGCTTCTTTTCAGGGACGGGGTAAAGGAGCGCAGCCACTACTGCGTCTGCAAGTACATTGAGGAAAAGTACCAAATGCAGGAACTCATTACGTTACAGCAATCCGTTATTCTTGATTCTTTGCGCTCGAAAAGAAATGACATCCAATACTCGCTTGAACAACCCGGGCTCGAAGAGGATTTGGGCGAGATATTTGATGAAGTGGCGGATTTTATTGAAAAAGTTAAGGAAATAATAAAGAAAGTCAAGAGGCCAAAAATCGATGAAAAATCTGAAATTCCCCAAAAAGACATTGAAGATGACTGACCATCTAAGCACCGCGTTTTATGTTTTTTTAACACTACTTTGCAAACCACTTAAGGTATGCGGTTATCACATAGAGCAAAATTAGTACTATCCCAACCCACGTTCCAATGGTTCTGAAACTTTTTGCGCTGACGGTTTTATACCATAAGAAAAGTTCCCCGGCAAGAGCTAAAAAAGTTACAAGCAAGAGAAAATATCCCGGGGGATTCATTATCGCGGGCGGGTTTATTGTGAGGAAGTGAAATACGCTTGCCCAAAACCCAAAATACACAAGCCTATGTACCATCTTCCATTTTGCTCCAAGTTTTGCAACAGCCCAATCAGTTGATGTAAGAGCTAGCAGAGCAAAAATAGGGTATGCAATTGAACCAAATATTAGTGGATTTTCAAGCGGGTTTAGTGACATATACACAAATGCTAGATTCCATGCAAAAACAAAATTCAATGCCGCCAGGATATGGATTGTTGTGAAAAAAAATCCAAACACTCCAAGAAGCCTTCTCACTGTCCAGTATTTGGTATATTTTGGGGCAAATTTAAAGAGCACGCTTGAGAGAAGAGAGAGCGCAATAAAAGTCGCGCCAGCGAGTGCAAAACTTCTTATAATTGAACTTTTCAGATCCCCTGCACTGAAAAAGTAATATTGGTAGAGGAATTCAAGGAGCCAAAATAGAATTGCAAATGCACTAAATGCAAGGACAAATTTCCACTGTTTTAGTGACCCTTCAAATATCTGTGCCATTAACTGATTTGGAAAATTAACCTTAAAAATTTACCTAAACCGCGCTGTCATAAAAAATTTTTCCGGTGTCCAAGCAATTTTGTTCAATAGCGAGCGTAGATGCTATTGCGCCCTGAGAGGAATTTTTCCCTATACTCAGGGATAGTTACCATCGGAGGCCTTTGCCTTGCAAATATCGGATTTGTATGGAGTTCATACTCGGGTTTCTGTGTTCCATTGAATTTTGGTTCGATAATTGTGTAGATACTATTTATCTTGTCAAGGTTCACAAATACTCCAAGTGCATTTGCTTTTTCTGAAAATGCCTGCAATATTTCAAATGACATCTTGCTCAGTTCATTTATAGGGCGGTTGCGATGCACCCTTTCATCAAGATCAACCTGCACCATTTTCTCCAAGCCAAATTTCCTTTCAATATCAATGAGCATGCCCATCTCAACCCCATAACCTGTAAAAAAAGGGATTTTGTCAAGTACGTTTCTTCTGCCGGCATATTCTCCGCTAAGGGGCTGGATAAAACAGGAGAGCTGGGGAAAATAGAGGTTGAATAGTGGGCGCATCAAAAGCTCTGTCACTCTTCCGCCTTCTAAAGATTTTAATGCGCTGTCCATTCGCAATGGGCGCTGGTAAAAAGCTTTTGTAAAACCAATTTGCGGGTCTTTTATCAAAGGCCCCAAAAGCCCGTAGACAAATTTTGGGCTAATATTTTCAATATCTGCATCAATCCATGCAATAATATCCCCCGATGCAGCATAGAGACTCTTCCAGAGATTTTCCCCTTTGCCTTTTACAAATCCGTAATGCGGCAAAATATCTTTTGAATAGCTAAACCTTGCTCCCGCTTCTTCTGCAACCTGTTGTGTCCTATCCTGCGAACCGGAATCCACAACAATTATTTCATCCACAAGATGGTAATCATCAACAAGGGTATCTTTTATTTTGGAAACAACACTACTGATTGTCTTCTCCTCATTTAGAGTAGGAATTACGCACGAAACAGAGAGGTTCTTTTTTTCCTTTTCTTTTTCAAGGCTCTCAAGGTCTGAAAATTCCTCTGCACTGCATTTATTTTTCTCAAACCATTCACGTGCATTCATATTATTCACCCCACCTTACTAACACCTATCTTCTTTCAATTTAAACACGCGCTTTTTCGGGGATCGTCGCTTGGTATTTCCACAATCGTGGAAGGGAAGAAATTTTTGATAAAAAAACCAAAAAAGCGAAGGGTTTTTTGCAAAAGAGGATTTTTATACTTTGCCACGGGACAATCAATTAGCAAAACGGTATTTGTTGCAGGGGTATCGAAGCGGTCAAACGGGGCAGACTCAAGCGACCTTTTTCTTTTCTTTAACAAGAAAAGAAACCTAGCAAAACCAATGGTTTTGCGAGGCCTCGCAGAACAAGTTCTGCAAGGAAGCTCGACCAAAAAGAAAAGTGTAATTTTAGGTTGAAAACTGTCTGAGAGATCTGCTGGCTTAGTGCCTTCGGCGGTTCGAATCCGCCCTCCTGCAATTTCAAGAAATTAGTGTTATGTTGGCCGGAAAACTTAAAATAAGTATTAATGCAACGATTATTATGAATAGGTACAAAAGGCTTCTAGAGTTTGAGAATAATATTGCTTTAGGGAAAAAATTTTACAGGGAAGATTTAGGGTTTTAGTTATTCATAAGAAAAATAAAAAGGAATTTAACTCCCTGACTCTTCATTTTTCTAATTTTATAGTTGTTTTTTCACTAAGTCTGAGCGAGAAATATCCATCACTTTCCTCTGGCCCCTTGATAATAAAGTTATTCCGCCACTAGCGTTTGCCCTGTAGTTTAGGATTTGTCCGTCATATTCATATCCTAATTTGATATGATACTTTCTTCCATCGACTTCTATTTTCACCACTCCGTTTTCTACTTTTGCCATATTCAGCACTTTTTTTGGATTGGCACGCCTCTTGAAGTTTTCATAAACATTTCTCATCTTTCTAATTAATCCCATTTCAACACCTAATAAAGATACTTATTGCCAAATATAAATTTTACTAGTCTACTGGCCCAAAAAGCACTTAAACCACCTTGCACATTATTATTGTTTCTAATTGGTGACCAAATGCCATACGATGTCATTGTTTGCGGAGCCGGGCCAGCGGGCTGCACGTGCGCGCTCTACCTTGCAAATTCTGGCCTTAAGGTTTTGCTTTTGGAAAAGGAAAAATTTCCGCGCGATAAAGTGTGCGCTGATAATAAAACCTGGCTTTGCACCGATATTGTAAAAGAGCTTGGGCTATGGGATGAATTTGAGAAGTTAAAAAAGCAGCCAATTTCAGGAGTTCTTGTAGGTTCGCCAGCTGGGCATGAAATGTATACTCCGTTTTTGCAAAGCGATATTGCGCAAAAAGGCCCTTGGTATAATGTCAAAAGGTTACTATTTGACAATATGCTCGCGCAAGCGTGCAAGGGGCATAAGAACATTCTTCTTCGGGAAGGTTGCAAAGTCATTGGCCCTGTAGTTGATTCTGATAAAGTGATAGGGGTTAATTTTTTGGATGAAAAAGGCCACAATTCAAAAGCGCTTTCAAAAGTTGTTGTGGGTTCTGATGGAAGCAAGAGCGCAATTGCGAATGTGCTAGGGATAAGTACAAGAGTTAAGGGAAGATACGCTCTCAATGCACGGGCGTATTATGAAAATGTAAAAGGCCCAATGGATAGGTGTGAATTGTATTATTTGAAAGGGGTGTGCCCTGGTTATTTTTGGATTTTTCCGGTTGATGAAAAAACCTGCAACGTCGGAATTGGAATGCGCCTAGAGGATATTAAAAAAGGCCATGTAAATCTTGAGCACAAACTTGAAGAAATTGTAAAAAGCTCAAGGTTTAGGGCAAGATTTGAAGATTCCAAAAAAGTAACTCAAGTTGAGAAGTGGGGCCTTAGCGTACTTGGGCAGAGAAGGGCGTGTAGCGGAAATGGGTTTGTTCTTTGCGGAGATGCAGGGACATTTGCAATGACATTTAGCGGAGAAGGCGTAGGGCCATCAATGCGCAGCGCAAAAATTGCTGCAAGAGCGATAATAAATGCCTTTAAAAGAAAAGATTTTAGTGCAAAGAGCCTTAGTGAATATGATGAAGAGATATGGAAAATATTAGTTCCGGAAGTTAGTGGTTTTAAGTGGCTCGAGTTTTTGATTTTGCACGAAAAAATATTTGATTTTGTGCTATCGCGCGCCTCAAAAAATAAATCCCTAATTGAACTAAGTTCTAGGATGCAGCGCGATTATTCGCTTGCACGAGAATTTGCAAGCCCCAAAACCATACTCAAACTTTTATTTGGCTAAATTAGCTTTCTTGCCCTAAAAGGTGTGGTTCTTGGCCTAAGAGTTCTTCAATTTCCTTTATTATTTTTCTTGATTCCTCAAGCTTTTGCTTATCGCACTCAGTTCCAATTCCACTAACAACTTTTGATTTTTCCTCAATTTTAATGTCAAGTGTGATTGTAGGAGGATCTGCTATGCAACTTCTTGTATCTTCTTCAGTTAGGCTGAAAAAATTAGTAGATTCTATTAGATCAACAAGCTCTTGTACTTTTTCTTTCCCGATATTTCCGGTAGTAGCGCTCACTGTTTGCTCTTGTGTATCTGAATTGTAATTTGTGGTTTCAATTACATAATAGCCGTCCCCGTAAATTATTGCAGTTACTGTTTGCGGGTTAATTGTAAAACCCGGGACATTGATTTTTTGGATTACTATTTCATTAGCATTAACAATATCCCCTCCGGGGCAAGTTGGGAACTCGCAAAATGGCCCTTCCCTTCCAACTCCGCTTCCGTCAGGGCAGAGCTTTGCATCCTCTGTGCATGCAATTTCTGAACCCAAAGAAACCCATCCGAGGGAAACCATTTTTTGCGAATCCGAATTGTTCACAAGAACTGCAATTTCATCTCCGCGCGGGCAAGAACATGCAGCGCATACAATTTCGCTTTTTTGGTGGGACGCATAGCCATAGACCTTAATTCCCTTGTCGTCTAACCATAATTTGATTGCATTCTCTTCGCCCCAGCTTGGACAGCCCGGACCTTGGCATGTGGCTCTTTGATATTTTGAGTCATCCCACGGATTTGAATTGCACTGCTTTGGCCCAAATGAAAACCACACTCGCCTTTTTGTTTCATCCGAATTTTTGGAAATTACAAGTGTTAGTTTTTTATTTGTAAAATCAATTGAACCTATTGTTAGGGTATAACCAAATGCTTGTGCTGATGGCCTTGTTTTTTCCCCTAAAATGACTTCTTCTACTTGGCCTTGAGAGCTAACTTTGAGTATTACTCCAAGTTCGCCTTCCCATATACATTGCACATCTTGCGGGCAGCGAGAATCGGTAAAAGAAATCACTTCAATTGCAATATTGCCATGAGTGTATACTGTGTTTTGGTCAATTACAACAGATTTTGCATCATTTGGGTCGCCGTCAGAATTATTGGTATCCGAACCATTAGTGGGGGGGATTGGGGCAACGCATCCTAGCAGCAAGGCCAATATTGCAAATAATGCAAGTTTCTTCATGTTATACTTTAGGGGCCTTTCAATTTTAAATAATTGCCGTATTTGTTATAGCCCTTTTGCTAAATTATGCTGTTATGGGATTTTTCCTGTAAAAGATTTGTTATAATAACACTTGAAAAGTATGCAACTATTCCGCCAAGTAGAATTATCGCCCAGTCTTCTATTCCAAGGCTAACTGTCCCAAACCAATTTGATGCCGGAGTGTAGAGGACAAATAATTGCAAAACAAAAGATCCCAAAAGCGCTACTACTAGCCACTTATTGGAAAAAAACCCAAGCTTTTCTTGCCTTCGAATAACTACTATTCTTACAAATTCGTAAAATACAAGGCACGTAAATACCATTGTCTGCGCAATCACAATGCCTTGTGGCAAATAGTAGTAAAATATTGCAAGCACTACAATTGTTAGCATTGCACTTATTGCAAGCATGATTTTTCCGAGTTTTTTTGTAACAATCTGTTCATCCTTATTTCTAGGTGGCTCTTTCATGATGTCTTTTTTTGGAGGGTCGGCTCCCAGGGCAAGAGCCGGCATCCCATCCGTTAGAAGGTTTATCCACAAAAGCTGCACTGCAGTAATTGCAAGATTTCCTCCAATAGAGGCAATAAATACAATGAACACTTCTGCTAGATTATTTGAGAGCAAATAATTTACAAATTTGCGGATATTATCAAATACTCCCCTTCCCTGTCTAATTGCCTCAATAATTGTTGCAAAATTATCATCAAGTACTACAATATCACTAGCCTGCTTTGCAACATCAGTGCCTCTAATCCCCATTGCGATTCCCACATCCGCTTCCTTTAGGGCGATTGCATCATTTACCCCATCCCCTGTCATTGCAACGCTTTGCCCGCTTGCCCGAAAAAACCGCAAAACCCTGTATTTTTGTTCAGGGCTAACGCGCGCAAAAATATCATTTACACGCGTTGCTTTTTCAAATTCCTGCTCGCTCATAGCTTCAAGGTCTTTTCCATCAATAGCTTGCCCCCTAAAACCAATCTGTTCTCCTATTGCCCTTGCAGTTGCAGCATTATCCCCTGTCAGCATTACGACCCTAATTCCCGCCTGCCGCGCAACATCTAGTGCTGCTGCAACTTCTGATCTTGGAGGGTCAATCATCCCCTGCAGCCCTAAAAATGTCATATCGAATTCTGATTGCTCATCCGGGGAATTCAATTCCTTACTTGCAAATGCAAGGACACGAAGGGCCTTTGAACCCATCAAATCATTTGCCTCCAATATTTGCTTGCGCATTTTACTATCAAGCTTTAGTTTTTCCCCATAGAGTAAAAAGTGCGTACATGAATCCAAAATCACTTCGCACGCACCTTTTGAATAGGACATTATTGTTTGCTCATTTTGCACAACGCTTGTCATTCTCCTTGTTTTTGAAGAAAATGGGATTTCGCTAACTTCTTCCCAACCTGCCTTTGAGGCCCCTGCCTTGAGTGCACTAACACATAGGGCAACTTCAGTAGGGTCGCCATTGAATTCCAATTGGGGGAGGGCGTTTTGGATAATGGTTTCATTGCAAATAAGCCCGCAGAGTAGTACTTCTTCAATTTCTTTTGGGTTTATTTTTCTTGAACTTTTAAAAAATTCGCCCTTAATGCTCCTTCCGGTGCCGCTCACTTCATAAAAACCGCCATTGCAATAAATCTGCTGCACCGTCATGCTATTTTCAGTAAGGGTCCCGGTCTTATCTGTGCAGATCACTTGCACTGAACCTAAATTTTCAATTACCGGCAGTTTTCTAACCAAGGTATTTTTCTTGAGCATGCTTGCCGTTGCAATTGCAAGTGAGAGCGTCACTACCGCAGGGAGGCCTTCAGGGATTGCAGCAACCGCTACACTTATTGAAATTATAAGCGCCTCTATTAGGCTAGCTTCGTGTTCAAATAGTATGGTAGCGCCGATTATTGCAACAAGCACAATGATAATGTAAGTGATTTTTTTGCCAAGCACCTCAATTTCTTTATGGAACCTTGTAGGCTGTTCATATACTGTATCAAGTTTTTGCGCGATTTTTCCGACTTCTGTATTCATCCCAATTTCTACTACCACTGCTTTTCCTTTTCCCCTCACAACTAAAGTGTCCATATAGAGCATGCACTTTCTATCTGCTAGCGTGGACTCTTTTCCAACCTGCTCTATATGCTTTGAAACAGAATCGCTCTCGCCTGTTAGGATTGATTCATCAACACTCATTTCATTTGCTTCAATTAGCCTACAATCAGCTGGGATCTTTGCCCCTTCGCGCAGCAAAATTATATCGCCGCAAACAAGTTCTTTAGAATCAAGTTCTTTTGCAAGTCCATCCCGTACAACAAGCGCGCGCGAAGAGCCCATCTTTTTTAGTGCATCAATGCTCTTTTCCGCATTGTAATTTTGTGCAAACCCAAAAACTGCATTCGCAACAACTATTGCCAAAATTAAAATGCCATCAATGCCTTTTTCAAAAGCAAAAGAGATCGCAGCAGCTGCGATTAATATTATTACAAGCGGGCTTGAGAACTGCTCTACCAGAAGGGCAAATACATTTATTTTCTTGCCGGAAATGAGTTCATTTTTCCCATTTTTCAAAAGCCTATTTGAAGCTTCCTGTTCAGAGAGGCCTTTTTGCGAAGTGTTGAGGGTCTGCATTGCCTCATTTGGCTGCATTAGATGCCAATCCATAAAATCAATAGATGAAAGGGATTTCTCCTATATAAAATCACATTGCCGGGTTCAATACTTGATTCATTATACATTATGTTGGAAATATTCCAATCCTTGTCCTAGCCTGCCTTTTATTCTTTTCTCAAATTTAGTTTAATGTGAAACTGAGGAGAGTAATGTTTGATACCAATGTTTATGAGCATATTTTTCTTCACTATATTGATATTCTGAAGAAAATGGTGCAAGAAGACGGAACAGTAGTCTATGGGTGTAGTATTATAAGAAAGGAATTGCGCGAGATACCGCCAGATGTAAAATATTTGGGAAAAAGTTTCAGGAATTCACTTCTTTCAGTATATGATAAGTTTACCGGCAAGCATTCATATCTTGTGGGGCCTGTTGTTGAATTTATCGCCGAAGAATACTGGAGAGAATATGAAGGTGGAATTTCAAAAAAGAAAATGATTAATGACTTTAGAATTGTTGCACTCGCAAGCATTCAGAATCTTGACATACTAATTTCCGACGATGCCCATTCAATGAAATCAAGCCTTGCAATCAAGGCTTATATGAAAGTAAATGAGAAAAATGCGTTCAGAACGCCTGCTTTCTATTCTATTGATCAGTTTTTCCCTTAAGTTCTGCTTGCCTCTTCTTAAGGTAAGACATCACTTTAGGGCTATTTCTAAAAACACGCAGGCCTTCAAGTGCCTTTTTAATCTCCTCTTTCTGCGCCTTAGAATATCCCTCTTCCTTTTCAATAGTTTTCTGATACATCAAAAATCACTACAATACATTAGTGGGCTAAAAACTATATAAAAGTAATCTACATCCTCTTTGCCATTCCATGTGGCCTCTAGTTCATACCTTTCCATTGAAGATCTAATACAATAACATTATATTCTATAAGCAAATCCCTTCACTATAGTATAATGGCAATAGATATACAGCGCTCAAATGAGAGGGGGCACTCTGATCATGGCTGGCTTTCCAGCAATTTTAGCTTTAGCTTTGCCGATTATTATAATCCGAAAAGAATGGGTTTTGGCACCCTTCGCGTTCTAAATGATGATATAATTGCTCCAGGACGCGGCTTTGATATGCACCCGCATGAAAATATGGAAATAGTTACAATTGTTCTAAGTGGAGCGCTTGAGCACCGCGATAGCATGGGAAGCCACGGAGTGATAAAACCTGGGGACGTGCAGCATATGAGCGCGGGAAGCGGGATTGTGCACTCAGAATTTAACCCTTCCAAATTAGAGAGTACTTCACTTTTGCAGATTTGGGTTTATCCAAAAGAGCAGGACATTGAGCCTACGTATTCGCAAAAAGCATTTTCCCAAAAAGATATGAAAAATAAATTGCTAGAAGTTGTAGGTCAAGAGAGTAAGAAGGCGCTCTACATCCGCCAAAATGCCTCATTTTATTTATCAGAACTTGAAAGCTCGAAAAAAGTTGTTGCCGATTCAAAAAGTCCGGGGCATGGATTTTACCTTTTTGTAATTGAAGGGTCGGTTGCTACTTTGGGAAAAGAGCTGCAAAAGCGAGATGCCGCCCAAATTACAAATGAAAAAAAATTGGAAATTAGCGCCCTAACAAATTCAAAAATACTTCTAATCGAAGTTCCGCTCAAGTGATCAAGTTTTGTATATGCCTGTTAAAAAAATATTTTCCAATAAAACAAATGGCCTAAATGGGCATATGCCATTTTGAGTCGTCATAAGGACATGCATCAGGTCGGGATTTTTGAACAAGGCTGTTTTACGCGAAACCATTATTAATGGGAATTAATTTCAATCTATTGCATGATTGCAGAAGGCGAAGTATTAGTTAGGCTTCTTGTTGCCGTTGTTATCGGCGCGCTTATTGGTTTCCAGCGCGAATCAGAATCAGTCCCGGCCGGATTTCGAACCCACATGCTAATCTGCCTTGGTTCAACACTTTTTACAATAGTTTCAATTGAATTTATAGGCGCGCAAGACCCTAGCAGGATTGCAGCAGGCATAGTTACAGGAATTGGGTTTTTGGGGGCAGGAGCAATTTTTAGAGCTGATGATAAGGTTCACGGCCTCACAACCGCAGCTGATCTATGGGTGCTTTCTGCAATCGGAATTGCAATAGGCCTGGGCTTTTTCTATTCTGCAATATTTACCGCAGTTGTTGTTGTCATAATACTGACCCTCAAAAGAATTTTTAGCGCAAAAAATTGATCTGCGCTGGTTAAATTCCTTTCTTATATAATATTTCCATGGCAAAAACAAGGGTAAAAGAAGCGCAAGAGGCTTTTAAAAAATTCGACCTCAGCGCTACCAAATCCGCCCACTCAAAAGATGCATTTGAAAAAGATCACCACTCCCAAGGCGAAGGCGAATATGTCGGGGACATGGTCTATGGCGCCCTTGATGGGATTGTTACAACATTTGCAATTGTTGCAGGTTCAGCCGGTGCCGGGCTCGGGGGCGGAGTAATAGTAGTTTTAGGGTTTGCAAACCTTCTAGCTGATGGCCTTTCAATGGCGGTTGGAAACTACCTTTCAAAAAATTCTGAAAAATCCTACTACAACGCAGAGCGTAAAAGAGAGGAGTGGGAAGTTGAAAACTATCCGCAAGGCGAGAGGGAAGAAATCCGGCAAATATATTCCCGCAAAGGGTATAGCGGGAAAAACCTTGAAACCCTAGTTGAACTTATCACTTCCAAAAAAAGCGTTTGGATAGATACAATGATGGCTGATGAGCTTGGGCTAATACCTAATCAAAAAGATCCAATAAAAGCAGGGCTCTACACCTATGCTGCATTTGTTGCAGCAGGGCTTATACCTTTGCTAATTTTTGTATATTCGCTCTTTACCCCTATTGAAAGTTCAATTGCATTCCCAATTGCGTTTGTGCTCACTTTTGCAACAATATTTGCGGTTGGGTCATTGCGCTCGCTTGTAATTGCAAAACATTGGGTTGTTGCAGGATTTGAAATGCTCCTAATAGGCGGAGCTACTGCACTTATTTCATACGCAATAGGTTCAGTGCTCGGCGGACTCCTGCTATAAATCAGGAACTTTTCTACTTTGCAAAATGCATTTTATTTTGGTTAGGTTTTGCATTTTAGTTTTTCCTTATTATGAGTCTTCCTAGTTTTTGGATTATTAGTTGGTGGCGGTTTGTGGGTTTTATTCGCAGGATTGCTTTTTTTGTTGGCTGCAATTCAACTCCATTGCTTGAAAGAATTGTTAGTGAGCCGTTGCGTAGATCAAAATTGTTTCCAACCCGCGCAACCATTGTGTCTTTGTACAAATTATTGACATCGGTTGCGCTGAGAGCGCGGTTGTAAAACCTAACATCGTCTAGATAACCTTTGAAATTTTCAGAAGCAACATCGTCGCCCATACGGTCAACTGTAAAATTAGCTACGCTAGCAGCTGTTCCATTGGATGCTCCATTCAAATAGAATGTTGCGCCTCCTGAAGTTACCACTAGCGCAATATGTTGCCATTGTCCATTGGTAAGTGCAGTATTGGACAGTTGGCTGCCTGAAACATAATAGTCAATATTACCGGCATTTGCACCTGCACCCGAACCACGGTAATAAATTCCGGGAGCACCAGAGCTGTTTGAAAAAACCGACCCGTAACTATCAGTTTGTGAGTCCGGTTTTATCCATCCTGAATACGTATAAGTCGTTCCGGTTACAAGAGACAAAGAAACATAATCATCAGTCCCATCAAATTGCAGTGCGCCGCCTAGTTTTCCGTTTGTTATCCGCACAGGCCCAGAGGTAAGGTTTCCATCGTTTCCATTCCCACTAAAATCTTTTGCGACCGCTCCTCTTCCTTCGTCAAATTTCCACTGCCCCACTAAATTTTGATCATAGTTGGTTCCAAGCTCGCAGGTAGTGTTGCCATCAATTATCCAATCAGTTCCTGAAGCACTTGGTGGTTGGCAAAAATAAAGTTGGTTGACATCGCCGGCGGAGAGGGCGCGACTGTATACTCGTATATCATCCAATTGTCCAGCGAGAAATGAACCGTCTCCATCTACCATTGCCCGACCAATGCGTGTCTGCGCAGTGGAGCCGATACTATACCAGCTAGTATTTGTTGTGCCAGTTACATCAGTTCCATCAACATAAATTGTTGTAACGGCTGGTGAAGAATCTCTAATTGCAACGATGTGGTGCCACCCAGTGTCAATCACTGAACTAGTCTTTCCATTGACATTATTTTTGGCATTACAAAGAATCCGTGACTGGTATACACCACAAACAAAACCGTTGGCTGTATCTCCTGAGGATATGCCAACTGCAACTTGGGTAGATGATGGCGAAGTTGTTTTTATCCAAAATGACATGGTGCTAGCACCCGAAGTTCCTCCCGTTGCCCCAATAATACTCACATAATCATCACTACCATCAAAATTCAAATCAGAATTTGAATAACCAGCTTGCCACGTGATCCCGCCGTTTAAATTCCCATCATTGCCCCTGCCGCTAGAATCCGCAGCAATAAGCCCGGAATTTTCATCCAGTTTCCAATACCCAACAAGCCCAGAAGTAATATCAGCACTTGCTAGTGGAAAAAGGAAAATGAGTGAAAATATTATGGCAAGCAGTGGCATTTGCATGCTAACCTAGTAGTAAAATCAAATATTTAAAATGATTCTGAGCCACTGTGGGGGTTTATTTAGGAATAAAACCGGAGTTATCGAAACTCCGAGTACTCCTCAATTAGCCGCATCATGCGTTCCTCATAATTCTCACGGTCCCTCTTTTTGCCTCTTTCCATTTGAATCTGATTCATAAAATCACCTCGGACTTATTTGCGCGGGCAACTAGAATAAGCTTTGGAAGCGGAGGGTTCATTGCCGGTGCGCTTTGCTCTGTTGAGACGTATAATATAGAGGCCGTGTCAAGATTCGAATTGTAGATTTGGAGATTTTGTACTTTAGAGCACTTCTACTCTTCTGCTTTTAACCATTTGAGTATTTCGTTCTCAATATTTGTGCCCGCAAACATGTATGTTCCGTGGCCTGCGTTGTGCAATTGTTCAAAATTTGAATTTTGAATAAGCTTTGTTAATTCTTTTGATGATGCAAATGAGTACTCATCTTCAGAGCTTGCGACAATTAATACTTTCGCGTTAACATTTGCGGCATTTTTTTGTGTATCTATTCCCTTGTAATTTATCCCGGGGGAGAGCAGCACAACTTTTTCAATTGAAGGATTGTGCGAAGCATAGTTCAGGGCAGTGTTTGCGCCGATGCTCGAACCTACAATGTATTTGAGATCATATCCGGAAAGTTGTAAAAACCTTTTTGCTGCATTGACATCCTCTTCCATATCCCTAAAATCCTTTTCTGAAAAATCCTTAAAAGTGCGGAATTTGCCGTTTTGCTCATTGCTATTCCCATGGCCGCGAAGATCAATTGCAAGGACAGTGTAGTTTGCATCACTGAGTTTTTTTGCAAAGCCCCCATAAGAAGTACGGTCTAGCTGGAATTGGTGCAAGAGAATAATAGCGGTTTTTCCCTTTGCATGCAAATTTCCTTTAATTTTAAATCCATCCGATGTTTTGAATTCGACTTTTTCGATCTCCTGCATATCATCACTTCCGTTCACATCAACATTTTTTGAAGAGCATCCACAAAATAATAGGGCCACCAAAACCAATAAAATTGTAATTTTCATTTATTCACCATACTTTTTCTTCATCTCTTCTAGCTTTTTATCAATCTTTTTTTCAGATTCAAGCCTCTCAAGCCCAACTTCCCTATAATCGACAAATTTCATATGTTCAACTAGCATTGGGTGGACTTTTTTTACCTCTTCAAACATTTTGAGAACAATCCTCCTATAATCCGGGTGGCCATGGATAGTTGATCGCAACTCCACTAAATGGTATAACTCGCGCAAATTCAAATAATTGCTCCACCTTATTTTGTAGGCAAAAGGAACTATGTACTGTGCCTGCTTTTTCAAATCCTTGCTAATTGTTGAGTGCGCCTTCGCTGCATTTTCCATTTGGGCCTCAAAATTGCCCTTGAGCCCTATTTCTTTTAATTCCGGCGGGGTGTCAAACCCGTGCGCTACAGTTAGATCTTGGCGCTGCTGGGTTAGCACCCTATGGCGGTGCAAATCCCGATAGGATGCGTAGTTGCACATCAAATCAAATTCATAATAAGTGTGCTCAAAACCGCGTGAGGGCTTGTGCCTTCTATTCTCGCGCCTTTTCACATACTCATCTATAATACTCTTTAGCTCTTGCTCGCTCATTTTTTTCACTTTTTCTTTTATTTGTGCAAGGGTTAATTCAGTATATGGGTAGAGAGATGCAGCAGCAACTTTTAGCTCAGCGTCCTTATCGTAATCAGTTAGAACAACTTCTTCTTTGTTTTCAGTTTTGATTTTCCCCAATTCTTTTTCTGCAAATTGTTGCATCCCTTTATTTGTAGTAGCCATGAAATTTATTGTAGGGTCCCCGTATTTTCCTTTTGCGCGCTTTACAAATGAAGGTATTACTTTCATTAGCTCCTCGTGCATTTGAGCTGCAATATTTTGGATTTCTGCAAGGTTGCTAGAATACATTTTTGTGAGAAGATATTCAAAGCTCCTTCCGTTCCCAAAAAGCCCGACATTTGTAAGGGTTGAAGCCGGCAAGAGCCCCCGCAAAATATCACATGTCTTTGCGCGCAGGGTGGAATTGTATGCCCGTTCGCTCTCCTCTCCTTTTGGGAATTTTTCCGAGAGCCACTTTTTGGTAGGCTCAATCATTTTTGCATAAGTTTCAAAGAGCGCATCACAGGTTTGAATGTACAAATCCGCGTGAGGAGAATCCATTATTGTTTTTTCACGCAAATACAAATACTGTCCATCCACTTTCTCATCAAAATAAACATAGCGTGTACTCTTTTCTAGTGGGGAAATTCCAAGCCTTGAATCCTCCAAGATTTTGGATGCAATATTGCTAACTCTCTCGCATGCAATATGTGCCCCTCCAAGTTCAGCTACGCTATCATCACCATACCCAACAAGTACCCTATCGTAGAATTCTTCGGCTTTTTGGGTTGCAATAATCTGGCTATCCCCCGTGCCGCGCCCGAATGAAACTATTTGCTTAAATCCGCTTTTTTCATCCAAAATGAATTCTTCTAAAAGTAGCCTTTTGATGCTCTTTGCGCTCCTGCTATATCTTGAAAAAAGCGCCCCCTTTACAACTTCGGGAAGGTTTGTCAGGACGAAAATGTCACTATCAAGATTTGAACAAAAAGGTGACAATATTTCCCTTTCTTCTTTTGAAAAATTCTCCATCCAACCCCTAAAAAAGTAGGGTTAATTTGGTTTTAAATGGAGTGGTTATTCTAAAAAATTGAGATTTATTTTTCATCATCCGCGGCGTCTAGGCTTTGGTCTTGCCGCTTGCTTTTTACCTACTGGTATAAACCTGCCCCTTGTAAGTATGAATTTTTTGCCACCTTTGGTTATTGCAATTCTCTTCAAAGGGTTTGCAAGAGGAAACTTCTTCATGCGCATCCCTTCCTTTGGCTTAGATCCTGGATTGGTTACATGGGGCTTAAGTATTTCTCTTCTCACCCTTTCTGTGTTTTCGTCTGACATGTTGATCAGTTAAGATATGGTATTCAACTATTTAAAAGTTTCTTGTCCCAAAAACTTGGTTGCAGTCGTCTGTTCCCGGCTGTCCATTCATTTTCCTTCTTACTCGTTTTAATTTTCAAACTTCGGGAGTTTTCTTTTTACTTTTCCCCAATTCTTGATTTCTCCTCTATTATCCCTTACCATATCTGCACATTGCTTTCGTATTTTTTGTGGCACTATTGGGTCAATAGCTATTTGAAAAAATTGTGTAAGCAATTCCATTCGAAGGCTTGGGTGTTTGAGTTTTCCAAGTCTGCTTTTTAGGTATATTAAATTTTGCGTCTTCCTTTCTACTGGGATGTGGGGTGCGAGTATTTCTTGTACCTGCTCTCTTTCCCTTCGCCATTCAAAACGGGTACTAGCAAATGTTCTGGATCTGGAAAATGCTTGTGAAGTGGTACCTATTTGTGGCGTGACAACACTCTCTAATGGTATAGTTATTTTTCTTCTTCGCCTGTGATTAACATTTATAAAAAATCTACGAATTCTGGTCGCAGAAAAGTTTGAGAATAATCTTCTCATCAGATTCATATACAAAAAAACAGTTTTGCTTTATTTAAGGCTTTAGTATTCTATCTCCAGTAGTTCGGGGCCTCTTCTGTAATATTAACATCGTGGGGGTGGGATTCTTTTAGCCCAGCACTTGTTATTCGGATCATTTTTGTGTTTTTGCGAAGTTGTTGTATATTTTCAGAACCTGTTAGCCCCATTCCAGAGCGGATCCCTCCAATTAGCTGGTAGATGGTTTCAGAAATTTTTCCCTTGAATGGAACTACCCCTTCAATTCCTTCGGGCACGAATTTTTTCTCCTCTGAAATATCTGCTTGGAAATACCTATCCTTTGACCCCTGCATCATTGCCCCAACTGAACCCATTCCGCGGTATTGTTTGAATTTTCGATTGTTCATATACACTGTTTTTCCGGGGGTTTCATCACACCCGGCAAATAGGGATCCAACCATTACAGCGCTAGCACCGCACGCAATTGCTTTTGTAATATCCCCCGAGTACTTGATGCCTCCATCAGCTATAATTGGAATATTTCCGGCAGCTTTTGCACAATCGAGTATTGCGCTAATTTGAGGGACCCCTACCCCTGCAACAATTCGGGTAGTGCAGTTGTGTACTGCAATCCTATTTGCAAGGTAGGAGTTGTCCTCATCAACTTCAAGATTGTAAACTGTAGTTTCCTTTTCAATGTGCTTTGACGATTTTACCGTGAGATAAATATATTGCTCATCAGACCATACTTGCTGACTTGTGTTATCTTTCTTTGTAATGTTTTTTTCGTGAAATATAGTATTCATAAATCGGTAATATTGTTCTCCGGAAATTCTCACCCTGTATTGTGTGTTCCATGTAATATTTTTGGTTTGTTCAGCGCCTATTGAAGGCATGAAACCTAACCTTATCAGGATTTCGCTCATCTGCATTGCAAGCGAAGCCGAAACCGTCTTATAGCTAACCCTTCCCTCTTCCTTTATTGTCCCATCGCCATTCCACGCACTTCGCACAAATTGTTTTAGCAATGAATCAGGCTGTTCGAGAAGGGTAGTTGGAGCTCTTTTATTTTTTGACCCCAATGGCATGAGCCTTTCAACAAATGACCCAATTATGTGTGAATAAACATGGACTACTGCTGAATCCTTTATTTTATGCTCAATAACCGATGAGGAAGGGTAGCCAAAAACTTTTTGCACAAGCGAAGAGACCTCTGCATGATAATTCTTTTCAGCTTTAGAAAATGCAAAACATAGTTGTCTATTGTTTTTTGCACCGGCTATATACCCTTCGGCAACAAAGTACCCAAGAAGGCTCATCAGGTTCTCATCAAGCTTTACAAACCTGTTTACTTTATTTGGGCTTATTTCCCTTTCATAGCTGATTTGTTGTAGGTATTGGTTAACTCTTTGGTTAAGGCCCATGTCAACTGATTTTTTGCCATGCACTATATTCTCAATTATGCGTGGGGTGGTGGTGAATTTTTGAGCCAGATCAACATATGATTCTTCATTGGGATTAAATCCAATTTTGTTCGACCAGATTTTTTCCTCATCCAACATATAATTCGGGACGAACTCCGCTAGATCAAAAACAGTCTCGTTTGCTTTTCTTACGGTGGTCTTCGGAATTACGACAACATCTCCTTTTTTGAGTCGCCCTGCCTCAATCCATTCCAAACCCTTGTTGTACTTTTTCTTGTCAAAATAGTATTTTGCGCCATACTTCTTGACTTTTTGTGGGTCAGAATCAAAGGCAATTGCAAGCACTGGATGATTTGGAGTTATCTTCAATTTTCCAGGTGAGCCGTTAACATTAATCTCACAAACAACCCCTGAATGCTTCCTAATATACTTTTTTGTAACTGCTCTTTTCCTGTTGTTATGGGTTATTACATAATCCCCAATAGAAACATCCTCAATTCTTTTTGCCGAATAATCTGCCATTGTAATTAAGGTGTCGGCTTCAAGGCAAATGCTCCCCGGTCCAATTCCGACCTTTACCGCATCTGCGCCGGCTGAAATCAGCGCCTTTGCCCCTTGGGCAGTTGCAACATTCCCTGCAATTATTTCAATGTCATAATCTTTTTTGTACCTTTTCACGGATTCAATTACATTTTTTGAATGGCCGTGCGAAGTATCAACAACAACTACATCAACTTCCTTTTCAACAAGCGCCTGCACCCTAAAATCATCCTTTGGCCCAACTGCAGCTCCAACAATCAATCTTCCGCGCTTATCTTTTAGGGCATTTGGGTATTTTTGCCTGTTCTGGATATCTGTAATTGTAATAAGGCCTTTTAGAATTCCGTCCTTATCGACAATAGGCAGCTTTTCAATCCGGTTTTTGTGCAAAATATCTTTTGCTTCCTCGTATGCAACTTCCTTTTCAATTGTAATCAGGTCTTTTCGCGGGGTCATTATTTGTGAAACTTTTTTTGAATAATCCTCTTCAAATAGCAAATCCCTATTGGTCACAATCCCGACAAGTTTTCCGCCATCAACTACCGGAAAACTATTTATGTCAAACTCTTTTTTGAGGTGACGGATTTTTGAAAGTGTATCTTGAGAAGAAATAGTGACAGGGTTATTTATTATCCAAAATTCTGCGCGCTTTACTTTATCAACCTCAACTGCTTGCACTTCAGGGGCAAGGTTTTTATGTATAATTCCTATTCCGCCTTCACGTGCCATTGCGCTAGCTGTTGCGTGTTCTGTTACAGTATCCATTGCAGCGCTTAGAAGTGGGATATTGAGAGTGATTTTAGGGGTGATTTTTGTTTTAAGTGAAACATCTTTTGGCAAAACGTGAGAAGCCGCAGGAACAATAAGAACATCATCAAAAGTGAGGCCTAGATCTTTGGATATTCTTTCCTTGCCCATATTAACTATCTATTTATTTGTTTTAAAAAGCTAACCCTGCGCCCCTTTTGCCGCATTTTGCCTATTTTGGGCTTTTTAGGGCTTCAAATGCCCTATTTTTCCCTAATGTGCCTAAACCAATATATTGTATTGATTATGATTGCAGCAGCTAGCACTATGATAAGATCTATCATTGTGTCTTCAAGCCCGGGCTGGGTTGTTGTTTTGAAAAAAACGTCAGCGCAAAATTCAAATATTTCAAAAAGTGCCCCGATGCCAAGAGTTACAAAAACATTTGTAATATATGAGTACTGTTCAAGGCGCTCTAAAAGAAGGTTGATTATAACCGAGCTAACAAGAGCCCCACCCACAAAATGCATGAACACATCATATTGTGGAAGTGTTGTATGAAACCCTAATAAATTTCCCATTATTTCCCCTGCAACAAAAACCACAAGCAAAAAAAGTGATTCACGTGAGAAAACCAGTTTCATCAATCAATAATTTCTCTTCCATTATTTAAAACCTCCCGGGGCACAAAACTCCTTTAAAGAAAAAGAACATCTTATTTGCATGGATTATTTGCTAAAAACACTCGCTAAACTTGTTTCATTTGACACAAATTCCTCACTCAAGAGCAATTATCGTGAGTGCGCTGATTTTATTGCAAAAGAAGGCTCAAAGCTTGGAATGAAGGGCAGCGTGATAATTTTTAGGGGCAAGGATAAAAAACCTAGGCCGAATGTTTTACTCGAATTTGATGCAGGCGCAAAAGAAACAGCACTAATTCTCACGCACTTTGATGTAGTGCCTGCTGGAGAGGGTTGGCGAGGCAACGCTTTCAAAATGCAAAAAAGAGGGTCAAGATTTTTTGGAAGGGGAGTTTGTGATGACAAAGGCCCAATTGCTGCATTTTTAGCCGCTTTCAAAGAGGTAAAAAGTAGTGAAAAAAATTTTTCTTGCAATGTAAAATTCTTATGTGTTTGTGATGAGGAAGTTGGAGGCGAAGAGGGGATTGGGCTTTTGGTAAAAAAAAGGCCAAAGCTTTTGAAGGCCGATTTTTGCGCAACCCTTGATGGCGATCTCGATTCTTTTTATATTGGCTGCTCGGGTATTGTTCGCGGAACAATTACAATAAGAGGAAGAGGCGGGCATTCGGGGTATGATTTCAAAACAGAAAATGTGCTGCACAAATCAATCGGGTTTATGAACGCGCTTTGTGAATTTAAAAAAATCCGAGAGCGTAAAATTTCAAAACTAAATGCTTCAAAAAACCCTGTTTCAAAAAAAGTTTTCGGCAGGTTCAATATTACAATTGTAAATTCAGGGCACCAGTTCAACATCATCCCTTCTGAAGTAAAAATAGGTTTTGACATGCGCCTTTTACCTGAAGAAAGGGCAAAAAAAGCCATTTCAGAGTTCAAATCATTTGCAAAAAAATGCGCAAAAAAGTTCTTGGTGCGCCCGGAGTTTGATCTAAAATCAACCGAAGGGTATTTTGTTGCAAAAAACCCCTACACAAATAAAGTACTTCAAGCCGCCCAAAAAGCCTCTTCAAAAAAATTAATTCCCGCAGCCCAGCTCGGGGCAACCGATTCGCGATATATACACGCCCTTGGAATTCCCGCTTTCACCTACACTCCAGGTGGATCCGGGGAGCATTCAAATAAAGAAAGTATTTCATTGCGCGAATTAAAAATTACCAAAGAATTTGTCAAAAATTTGCTAAAAAACTAATACTTGCTAAATTCATAATTTTCCAAGTAGAGAAATTGCCTCATTGGCAGTAATGTATTTTCCTTTATCCATTTCCCTGCTTGCAGCATTTAACTTTCTTAATTCTTTTTTTGAAATTTTTTCAGAAGTCGTCTTTCTATACATATAGATCTAACTTGTTGTCTTGCAAATATTATAAAAATCTTGTTTTCCGGATCTTCTCCTTTATTTTTGAACTCTTGTAAATTTCCGGCTTGTAGGGCGCAAGCCTTACAATCTTTACATTTATTTTCCTACTAGCAAAAATTTCTTTGAGCTTTTCATCCGGTGGGTTTTGGTCATATCCGAGCGCTACAATATTAGGGTTCACTTTTTCAACGCTTTTTATCATATCCTGTTCTTGCCCCAAAACCACCTCATCAACAACTGCTAGGGCTCCTACGAGCTGCAGCCTCTCTTGCTCGCTACAAAATGGTTTTTTTCCTTTTATTTTTTCAACATTCAAATCGGTTGCAACAACTACTACTAATTTCTCCCCCAGGCCTCTTGCCTGTGTCAAATAGCTAATATGGCCGGGGTGAAGGATATCAAATGTGCCAAAAGCAAGTACGGTTTTCATGAATTAAATAAATTAGCAAATGTTTAACTAGTTCGCGCCAAAAACATAATTTTAAACCCTTTGAATATTAATTGCAACGGTATGGACATTGAAAAGAGAATTGACCTGGTTTCCCAAGTCGGCGAGGAAATAATCACCCGCGAGCATTTGCAAGAGGTTTTGCAATCCAAAAAATCACCTATTTGCTATGATGGGTTTGAGCCATCCGGAAAAATACACATTGCGCAAGGGATTTTGCGGGCAATAAATGTAAATAAAATGACAAAAGCAGGGTGCAAATTCAAACTTCTTGTTGCGGATTGGCATGCCTGGGCAAACAACAAGCTCTCAGGGGACCTTTCAAAAATACAAAAAAGCGGGGAGTACATGATTGAGGTTTGGAAAGCTAGCGGAATGGACCTTGACAAGGTAGAATTTGTTCGGGCATCGGATTTTATGGGAAAAAAAGAATATTGGTCGCGCGTTATGCAAATTGCAACCTCTTCCACGCTTCAAAGGGTTGTGCGCTGCTCGCAAATAATGGGGAGAAAAGACACTGATGTATTGCACGCCTCGCAAATATTCTATCCCTGCATGCAGGCAGCAGATATTTTCGAACTCGATGCCGATATTGCCCAACTTGGAATGGACCAGAGAAAAGTAAATGTATTTGCGCGCGAAATTGCCGATAAATTCAAGTGGAAAAAACCTGTTGCAGTGCACCATCACATGCTAATGGGGCTTACACAGATAGATTCCAGCGCAGAAGGGATTGAGAGGAAAATCGAACTCAAAATGTCCAAATCAAAACCGGATTCGGCAATTTTCATGACAGATTCAAAAGAAGAAGTTGAACGCAAAATCAACAAAGCATACTGCCCGGAAAAAATTGTGGAGGATAACCCCGTTTTGGAATACTGCAAATACATTGTGTTTGAAAAATTCAAATCATTTGATGTCAAGCGTCCTTCAAAATTTGGCGGGGACATTTCATTTCCTTCATATTCTGGACTTGAAGCAGCCTTTGTTTCAGGTTCGTTGCACCCAATGGATCTCAAAAGTGCAACTGCTCGTTATGTGAATGAACTTTTAGAACCGGTAAGGTCACATTTTTCAAAAAATACGAAGGCAAAAAAGCTCTTGGCTGAAATAAGCACTTTTTCTTAAAACTGGTTGCTAAAAAATCAAAATCGCGCTTCAGTTAGCTTTTTTAATCACTTATCTTATTATTGTATCCGATGAATTCGGAGGGTTTTACTCTGTCTAGTGATTTTAGGGCAATTATAGTTCTGGGCCTGCTTTTGCTCTTTTTTTGTTCTGGTGTTTTTGGTGTTGCGCAGCTTGTGGCTTTGCATGGGCGGATTGCGCAGAGCGGTTCTTCACTTTCCACCGGGGATCTAAGAGTTTTGATTTACGATGCGAATGTGAATGGAAATTTGGTTTATGATTCCGGTTCTGATTTTAACAACGCAATAAATGACGGAGTAGTGGATGTGCTCTTAGGTAGCAGCACACAACTCGATTTGAACTACGGAGGATACTACTATATGGATTTGAGCATCAACGGAACAGATTTGGATTTCAATGGTTCAGAGAGAAAACAATTTGAATCCTCACACGGAGTAGTAAAAACCGGTTCAATTTTAGACGCTACTATTACGAACTCTGATATTTCTAGCACTGCTAGTATTGATTGTACAAAACCACAATAATTTTAACACCACTAACATTTTCCAAGCTGGCATTATAGGTGGATCTACCCATTTTGTAGTTCATTATGACGGTAACATCGGAATTGGTACATCTACCCCCAAAAACAAGCTCAACGTAGTAGGCGACCTGAACATCCAATATTATAATTCAACAGGTAGCGCCCTAAGAGTGGACGCAAACACAGTTGCCTCGCCAGTTACTGGGCTAATTGTAGACAAAAACGGAAATGTGGGGATTGGAGTGACTGCTCCCGGGTCAAAATTGGAATTGGACGGAAATTTAATGTTCACTGCAGGAACAGCTAGAATTATTTCACTTGGCGTCTCTTCACAAGGGCAAACACTGACACTTCGGGGCGCGACATCTTCCGGAAATGCTGATGGTGGGCAAATCTCCATTACCGGCGGCACCGGTGGGCCAAATGGGTTAAATAATGGCGGCCCAGTGGTTATTACAGGCGGATCAAACAATTCATCGATACAGGGTGGTGGTGGTGCAGTTATCATTTATGGCGGAGATGCTATAGGCGGTGCGCCACCGGCTTCTTTTGGTGGATCAGTCTATATTTACGGTGGAGCCAATGATACACCTACTGCTGTCGGTAATGTTCTTTTGGGCATTAATTCATCAGGGACAATACGCAGCAATATCGCAATTGCAACACTTAGCCCCGTATACAAACTTGACATAAACGGCATGACCCGCATCACCGCAGGAACATCCGACACCAACATCCTAAGAGTGAATAGAAGTAATGGAGAATCCGCACTAATAATAATGAGCGATGGCAATGTCGGAATCAACACCTTAGCACCCACCCAAACACTTGACGTCAACGGCACCACGCGCATCATTGGGGATTTGAACCTTAGTACTACTGACACCAGCAGCACCAATGGCATTAGTATTGATGCAGACCTTAACAGGGTTTGCTGGGGCGCGAGCTGCGAAGTGAAAGCTGATTTTAACGGCGATGCACTAATAATCGGGTGAGCTGCATGCAACTGCAGCTGCTCTTGGTTGTGGCTATTTTTCTAGTGCCACTAGCAAGTGCTGATATCACTAGTGGACTTGTTGGGTATTGGAAATTGGATGAGAATTCCGGGATTGTTGCTGCCGATTCTTCTGGGAATGGAAATACTGGGACTCTAATTGGTGGAGCTGCATGGCTTTCTGGCTATACAAATTCGGATGTGAATTTTGATGGGGCTGATGATATGGTTACTGTTGCTGATAATGTAGCTTTTGACCCCGCAATTGTTAGCGTAAGTGCGTGGGTGAATCCAACAAGTGTTATAGCCACACAGCAAATAATCACTCATGGAAATGATTTAGCTGGCTGGTATTTGGAAGTAGCTTCATCAACAGCAAGATTGCGCTTTATTACAACGTCCATCCATGAGTCGTCAAGTGCCACACTTTCTGTTAACAATTGGCAGCATGTAGTAGTGGTTCATGATGGCAATAATGATTATTTTTATATTAATGGTTTGCTAATGCAAACTGTTGCGGACACATCAGCAATAACCAATTATGATGCAAACCTTATCATTGGGCAATGGTCAAGCGGTTCATATTTTTGGCGTGGCGGTATCGATGAAGTCCGCGTGTACAATCGTGCTCTGTCTGCTGGTGATGTCAACCAATTGTATTTTTGTCAGCCGCCGAGTGCTTCGGGAACTGATTGGATAATTGATGGGAACACTACTTGCGAACTTGGAACTAATTATGATCAAAATTTAGTGGGGCAATGGAAATTTGACGAAGGAAGAGGAGCAATTGCAAAAGATTTTAGTGGGAATGGAAACGATGGAAACCTTACCTCTGGGCCTGTGCGGATAACAAACGGAAAACTAGGCGGAGCACTACAATTTGATGGGAGTGATGATACTGTGACTATTGCGGACTCAAGTTTGCTTGATATCACATCAGAGATCACGGTGAGCACGTGGGTAAATGTAGCATCACAAAATTCCTACAAAAAAATTGTTGTGAAGGGTAATAGTGATGATCTTACATACTATCTTTCTCAAGGGCCTTCAAACGATGGTGCTTCTACTTATTTGGGCATTAGGAACGCAAGCAATCAAAGTGCTATTGCTTCCACGTTAGATCATCTGCCGATTGGCACATGGGTTCATTTGGTTGGTACCTACAATGGTAGCACCATTAGGTTGTATTGGAACGGTACCGAAATTGATAATACAAGTCATACCGGTTTAATACGCACAAATGATCAAAAACTATCAATCGGAGCTTATTCAAATGGCTCTGAATATTTCTCCGGCTCCATCGACGACGTGCGCATCTACAACCGCGCGCTCACCGCAACCGATGTCAATAATTTGTACAAGGACACAATGGTTGCGCGGGTTGGAAACAATTTTGACTTACGCAACGGCTCACTAACAATTCTTTCAAGCAGCGGACTCGAACTCCAACCAACAAAAAAAGCAATCCTGCGAATAAAACCAACCAACCGACACCAACTAATAATCCAAAAACTAGGAAAACTAATAATAAGAAAATAAACCATATTCCGGGTTGCCGGATTTTTAAAACCTTCAGGCAAAATAATTTTCATAATCATTGTTTAGGTGCGCAAAACCCGGTTCACCCCAAGAGCCATTTCCATATAGGCGTTACCGCTATTTTTTTCCCTCCGGATTTTATTTCTTCTTCCTGGTCGAAAGTGAGTATTGTCCCCTTTCTGGTTTTTAGTTTGCCAAGTGCTTCCAATAATCCGGCGGTTTCCCTTTCCCTATTTCCCGGATTTAGTTCATAGGTTGCCTGCAATGCCGCAAGTTGCCGCCCGTTCTTTATTATGAAGTCGCATTCCTTTTTTTCCTTGAAATAGAAAATCTGGGAGTTCCTTCTCTTCAGCTCCTGCATTACAACCGCTTCAAGGAGTTTTCCCCTGTCGGGGCTAAAGTTTGTGGAGAGAAATATTTGGAATGAATTGTCGGACAAATAAATTTTTTTGGGGTTGAGGGAACGGACTTTTGATGAGTAAGAGAATTTTTGCGAGGAAAATACAAAGAATGCATCCTCAAGGTACTTTAGGTAGAGTGAAACGGTCTTTTTGCTTGTCTTTATGCCTTTCTGCTTGAGCACTTTCCAAAATGAGGTAACCGAAAACATGGTGGAATTATTGTCCATGGCATGGCCCATGAGAGCCTCCATTATGTCAATGTTCTTGACTTTGTAGCGCTCAACAATGTCCTTGTAGAATACTGTCTCATAATAGGACCTAACCAGGTCTTTTTTTCCATTCAAGTCGCTTTTTGCCACCAGCGGAAACCCGCCATAGGACATGTACTCCTCAAGCAATCTGAGTAGAAGGCCTTTCTTTTCACTGAACTGCACTTTTCCATCATACGTAAACCCTTTTAGGGCAAGGAACTCCTTGAATGAAAAAGGGAGCATTAAAGTGCTCTTGTACCTGCCACGCAGCTCGGTGGCTATTTCCATGCTCAAAAGCTTTGAAGAGGAACCGCTCACCACAATGCAATATTTCCCGGAGTTGTGTAGCCTTCTTATGAACTTGCTCCAGCCCGGCGCCTGTTGCACCTCATCAAAAAAAAGGTACTTCGGCTCTATGCCGGTAACTTCCCTATGAGCCACGAATAACTCATCAAGCTCTGGTGAGGAAATGCCTGCGAGCCGGTTGTCTTCAAAATCAACAAATAAAATTTCCTCCTTCCTTAACTTGCCAAGCAGGCCTTTTGCCGTATATAACATTAAGGATGTTTTGCCGACTCTTCTTGGGCCTATTACTGCATTAATGTTCTCCTTATCCGGCTTTAATTCAATATTTCTCCTGATAAGTTCTGGCAAAGGCCTCTCCAGCCACTCGGCAACTATCCGCTTGAAAACATCACGGTACATAGCAATAATTAACGGCCAAACACTATATAAGTGTTTCCTGAAGGAAACATTTAAGTAGAAAACTGTTTCCTGTAGGGCGCATAGTCTAATGGGCAATTATCTGGATTATATGCCATACTGAAGATTTCCAAGGTGAACGGTTTTAGGGTGTCGGCATTTCAACAAAAACCATTAACAAAAGTCAAGCGCCAAAGATTTTTATTAACGTGGAGAGTTAACTGTTTATGGTGTAGATTTGGGCAAAATAAGGGAATTTCATGCCCTGCTAGGTTATAATGGTTAATATGAAAAAACTTGTAATAAAAATAGGCGCCAACACGCTGCGCGATATGGATAAACTTGGCAACCCAAAAAATGTGGGCAAATTCCCGCGCAAAGTAGTTTACTTCAAAAACATAGAACAATTCAGTTCAATACTCTCGGCAAAAAAATTACAGCTCCTCAAATATCTCTCAGATGTCACAGGGCAGAGCGTGACAAAAATCGCGATAGAGCTAGAGAGGAAAAAAGAGGCAGTCAGCAGGGATTTGCATGAACTTGAAGCAATCGGTTTTGTAGACCTGAAAAAATCCGGCAAAAATGTCTATGCGCAAGTAAATTATGATTCAATACAAATAGACCTAAAAACATCGGCATAATCTGCCTATATCTTCAAGGGTTGTGAGCCTCAAAATCTTTAAATACTTCCTCTCCCTAATAAAATTGAATTTTATGGCTTTAGGAATTTTGCGTAATTTTGTAAAAGCGCGCTTTGATAACCCAAATATCCTTCTCGCGCTCATATTTTTGCTGCTCCCTTTTGCCCTACTAGTGGCAGTTAGAGCACTCTTTGGAATAAGCATTCAACCTTTAGATATTGCAATTGGGGCTTTGCGCGAAATTATATATTTTATTTTAGCAAGCATTCTCATGTATATTTTATTGGTAGTTTTCAAGGGGAGGAATGTTCGAGGGAAGTTCTCATCTATTGTCAGTGCATTTTCAACAACCTATCTAATCACTTTCATCTTCTCAGCACTCTGCCTTCTAGTAGTGCATATTGCAGTTCCCGGGTTTTTTGCAAAAATAGCAACATTGCAGGGGCAAAATGTCACTTTTGAGCAGATGCTCTCTGTTGTAAGTTCACTTGCACTTCCTTCAGAATCTGTTCTGCTCGCGCTTACAATAGTAATGGTTCTTTTGGGGTTTTTTGCGCTTTTTTCAGGGGCCTATGTAATATATAAGATAGGGAAATTGGTAGACGAACACAATTCCTTTTCAAACAGCGTATTTGTAGTGGTATTTGCAGTGCTCTCATTTGTGCTCTCAAACCTTGTGGCTTTTGCTTTCTCGCTTTTTTTATAAAATCGCTCAAATACCACCGAAAAGAATATTTATAAGGCTTTTTGTCCCGGCTAATATTTAGGTTTTTTTGAGGGGATAGCAGTTGAAAACCAAATGCCCTATTTGTAAAGAGCAGATTGATTTTGACACATCAGAGTATGATGAAGGGGATTTTTTCAGGTGCCAAGAGTGCTCTGAACTTCTCACAGTAGAAGTAAAGAAGGGCGAATATAAGCTAGTAACCGACCAGGAAAAGAAATATGAGGAAATGCAAGAACTGGATGAAGAATTCGACTACGAAGATGATGAGGCTTAGCTTTTAGGCTCTAGGCCTTCTTTTCCAGAATCAATGATACCGCTCCCAATATATTAATTTTTCCCTTCTACTCTTCTGTCATGCTAAAAGTGTATAATACGCTTTCAAAAAAGGCCGAGATTTTTAAGCCCCGGAGGGCAAATGAGGTTTCAATGTATGTGTGCGGCCCGACTGTTTACGGGCCCGGGCATATTGGCCATGCAAGGACCTATAGCGCATTTGACCTGATCCGCAGGTACTTGGAGTATAGGGGTTATTCGGTAAAATATGTGGTGAACATTACCGATGTGCACGATGATATGATAACCCAAGCAAATAAAGAAGGAATTACAATTTTTGAACTTGCAAATAGAAACATCCCGCTTTTTTTAAAAGACCTAGACGAACTAGGGATAAAAAAACCAACCCTAATGCCGCGGGTAACCGAGCATATTGGGGAAATAGTTGCAATGGTAAAAGATTTGCAAAAAAAAGGCTTTGCTTATGAAACAGATGATGGGGTGTATTACTCAATACAAAAATTTTCCGGTTATGGAAAACTTAGCAATATCAAGGTCAAAAAGAGCGTTAGCGGAAAGCGCGTGCAAACCGATAAATATGAAAAGCAAAACCCAATGGATTTTGCGCTCTGGAAAAAGGCAAAAGAAAACGAACCGGCTTGGGATAGTCCGTGGGGAAAAGGGCGCCCGGGTTGGCATATTGAATGCAGCGCAATGAGCACAAAATATTTGGGGCCAAAAATCGATATCCACGGCGGGGCAGTTGATCTTGTATTCCCGCACCACGAAAATGAAATAGCGCAAAGCGAAGCAGCCCTTGGCAAAAAACCATTTGTAAAATACTGGTTACATGCCGGGTTTTTGAATGTTGGCGGGGAAAAAATGTCGAAATCACTAGGAAATTACATCACAATTCCACAACTTTTGGAAAAATTCAACCCGCGCGCATTTAGGTATTTCATATCAATCTTGCACTACCGATCGCGCGTGGATTTTTCAGACAAGGCAATTGAAGCCGCACAAAAAAACCTTTATAAATGGCAAGGGACAATAGATGGGCTGCTTGGTATAAAAGAAGGCACACAAAACCCAAAAATAAAAAAAGAAATAGAGAATGCCAGATCCGGGTTCATTAAGGCAATGGATTCGGATTTCAATTTGCCCAATGCATGGGCATGCCTCTATAAATTGCAATCGGAGTTAAATTCTGCAATTTCAATGCAGAAAATTTCACAAAAGGATGTTCAGGATGCCCTGGTTTTTTTGCGCGAAATAAATGAAATATTCGGTTTTTTTGATTTTGAAAAAAAAGAAGAGAAGCTTTCCCCGCAAATAATGGGGCTGATTGAGATGCGGGAAAAGTACAGGAAAGAAAAGGACTTTGCAAGTTCAGACCTTATAAGATCGCAGCTTTTAGAAAAAGGGATCGAACTAATTGACACCGCACAGGGCATTAGGTGGAAAATAGCCAAAAAGACAATTGGGAAAAATTAAATACTCCTACTTTTCAATTATAGCAATGCTCATATATTCAATCGCTGCTCTGCTGCTAGGATTTGTGATACTTAGTGCTAGCGCAAAATATGCTCTAAAAAAAGTAATGTCAATCTCAAAACACTTTGGCATTTCAGAATTTATAATAAGTTTTCTTTTTGTAGGCGTTGTTACAATACTTCCCGAGTTCTCGATCGGCGTGGTTTCTGCCCTTGAAGGTGCCCCTTCATTTGGCCTTGGGATAATTCTTGGGTCAAACATTGCCGATCTAACTCTAGTACTCGGGCTTGTTGCCCTTCTTTCAAATGGACTAGACCTGAACCGCAAGGTTGCAGAACAATCCTCAATATTTCTGATTTCGGTATTTTTGCCGCTCTTATTGCTGTTGGATGGGGAGATCTCAAGGGTTGAAGGTGTTATCCTTGTCCTTGGATTTATTTTATATGTAATTTTTATCCTTATGGACAAAAGGTCACATGTCAAAACAAGGCCGCAGATGCACGGAAACATTGCTTTGGAATTCTTACTGCTACTCTTATCGGTCGGAGTACTATTTTTATCAGGAGAATTGATAACCCGGGCGGCAATAGAAATTAGCACAGAGATTTTTGTCCCGCTCTTTTTCCTAGGGGCCATGATTGCTGTCGGCACCTGCCTTCCGGAGCTAACCTTTGCAATTGCGGCAGCTAGAAATAAGCGCTCAGAATTAGGATTTGGCGATGTACTTGGGAATGTATTTGCAGATGCAATGGCATCAATTGGAGTAATTGCAATAATATCCCCAATAAAACCATCCTACCCCCAGCTTGCAATACTTGGCGCGGCCTTTATGGCGCTTGCAATGCTCATTGTAATATTTATTATAAGGAAAAAACACTCCATTTCAAAAGTCGACGGCGCTGCCCTTATTTTACTCTATATTGTTTTCATAATTGCACAGCTTCTATTTGAAAAACTAATAACTCCTTGAAATTTGATTTTTTGCGCAAAAGCCATATATACTTCATGGACTATTTTTCTCTTGGGCAAAAATATGGCGGTTGAAGGCTTTACTTTACTATTTGACCTAGGGTTAATACTGCTCTTTGCTACGCTTCTAAATTTCATTGCGCGCATACTAAACCAGCCTCCACTTCTAGCATATATTGCCGCGGGAATCATAATAGGCCCGTTTGCGCTAGGATCACTTGGAATTAACTTTTTTGGAATAA
>Ga0209542_10001859_pt1 | contig 48833 bp, 64 predicted proteins | sample RifCSPhighO2_01_FD_184028 | JGI IMG/M metagenome (GOLD analysis project Ga0209542, IMG submission 184028) | Soil microbial communities from Rifle, Colorado - Rifle CSP2_plank highO2_0.1 (SPAdes) (version 2) | ecosystem: Environmental > Terrestrial > Deep subsurface > Rock core/Sediment ...
AAAAATGAAATAGGGGCTCCGCCCCTATGACCCCGTGAACTTTACTCCGCGGGCTCTTCGAGCCGCGCGGTATCGTGCAATTTCATTTTTACATTGCGTCCTCAATAACAGATACGTTGTGGTGTTCCGGCTGGCTCTTTATGTACGCTATAGCTTTTGCCGCATCAGCACCAAAACCTTGATGATGCTCATAACCGCTCCAAAAACTTCCACGCGGATAACGCTTCCTAAAATTCGGTTTCTCCAAAAACACTCTCTTTGCTGACCATGCTTTGAGCATGGTCTTCGCATTCAACATGGAATACTTTTCCGGCACGTTCACCGCAAAATGAACGTGCGTTCCCGCAAAACCAAAAGCACCAAACTCGAAGCCGAAAGCTTCGAGTTCCCTAAAGCCTGCTTCACAGGCTTTAATCGTACTCCGCTTCCTGAAAACATTATACCTACATTTTGCAGGAAACATAAACATCACCCAATTACTCCTCGTATCAACACTCACTTTTTTAGAGCTAACGCTACTCATTTCATCCATAATCTCAGTCTCCTGTCGCGCCAGTTATAGGGCGCCCCGCAGGGGCGCCGCGCGCGACAAGAGAATATAATACAAAAATAGTTTGAAATCCTATACTGCCGATTCATCTGCGGGCGCAAAGGCGCCCCAACGCAGAATTCTCGGCTCCAATGTTACTGAAGGCGTTAAAAAATCTATAAGCGCTGCGGCAAAATCGCCAATCAAAAAAGTAACAGGCTCTACAACCAATGTAGCTTCCTTCCAACCCACGAAGGCAGCAGAACATTAACTATCGGCATTACAATATCATTTACAAGAGCAGTAACAAGTTTTGTAGATGACGCACCGATAATAAATGCAATCGCAAGCCCGGCAACCTGATATTTTTTCAAAAATTCCAAAAAATCAGTTACAAAAGAAGTAGTTTGTGCCATTTAATCGTCTCTCAACAGGAATTATAAAAACAGAAAACCTATTAAACAGCATGTGGAGCAATGGAAATAATTATGGAAAATTTTGATTCAACACACCTAGAAATACGCGCTAAGGACCTTTATTCATACGCTACAATAACAATTACTCCCTTTAAAAAGTTTTACAAATCACTGTTTTATATGAAAGCCAAGGAAAAGTTAAGGGTCATTCTATTCTACAAATTTGTGGAACTTGAGGAATTGGAAACCCTGAAAAACAAGCACCTTAATTTTATGAACGATTTAGGAGTACGGGGGCGAATTCTTTTGGGAAAAGAAGGAATCAACGGAAGCATATCCGGAAACAAAAAACAAATACAAAAGTACAAAACCTGGCTCAAATGCGATAAAAAATTTTCAAACATGAGTTTCAAAGAAGAAACATGCATCGAACACCCATTCAGAAAAAATACCGTTACGGTTCGAGATGAAATAGTAACCATTGGAAAAAAAGTTGACATGAACAACAAAGGAAAATATATAACCGCAAAAGAACTCAAAAAGATTTATGAAAATGGCTTAAAAGACACGGTTATCCTTGATGCGAGAAATAATTACGAACACAAAATCGGGCATTTTAAGGATTCAATAGACCTTGACATTGAAAATTTCAGGGATTTTCCAAAAGCGCTTGAAAAAATAGAAAACCTGAAAGACAAAAAAATAATCACTTTTTGTACAGGCGGAATAAGATGCGAAAAAGCAACCGCATACATGCAGGAAAATGGTTTCAACAATGTTTACCAACTCAAAGACGGAATATTGAATTATGGAAAAAAATTCCCGGATACTTACTGGAAAGGAAAATGCTTTGTTTTTGACAAACGGCTTATAACAGAACTAAACAAAAAAGAAAAAAAAGCGCTTACAAAATGCGAAACATGTGAAGAACACAGCGACCTATACAGGAACTGCAGAAACCTTCAATGCGATAAACTTTACACCCAATGTGTTCCGTGCCAGGATACATTCAATGGTTGTTGTTCGAGTGAATGCTTTGAAAAATTCAGAGAACACTGCATGGTTAGAGGATTGAAAAACCGGCAAAATATGAATTCACAAAAAGTTTAACACTTAAAAATTTTTATTGGAGCTCGCGCTTGAGAATTTTGTGCGCACGGTTTAATTGCTTGAATTTATCAGTACTTCCATTTGGCATGTCCGGATGGAATTCTTTTGCAAGCTCTTTGTACTTTTTATTTATTACTTCAAGATCATTTACATTATGCTCCAAACCCAAAAAATCCCGCGCTTCTTTTCTTTCATCCTCAATATCATTATCTTCCGAGAATTCAATTGTAAATTCCTGCATTGTTTTTTCACCGGAAACAACACGTCCAACCTCTAATTCGAGCAATTGCAAAACCAAATACAAATTCGCAATAAATGTTTTCTGCGAATTATTCGAATAATACATCCTATGAGTTTTCGAATACCATGTAACAGAGGCTTTGGCTTTTTTTGTTACAATTAGTTCAATAGGAATTTCCACAAAATCCTTTTTAACGCCGATTTGCTTCAGGGCTTCAATAATACTATTTTTGAACTGCACCGCTCTTCTCGGAGAAGCATTTTTCGCATCAAAGGAATCAAGCTCGTATCCTTTCACATTAATTTTACCCATAAAATACACCCAAAATCATTCAAAATAAAAATAATAAAAATTCAACCCAAATTTACAATAAAGAGTTTTATAACTAAAAAGTTTGATTGCGGAGCATCTAAAAAGGTTTGGAGAAGAGTGAAAACGAATAACTCCCCAATGCTGAACATAGGGCTTTTTTAATTTCCGAACAAACAATACTAAGCATGCAGGAAACCCTTAATTTCGGCAAAAGTGAAATCGAAAAACTCGAAAAAGTACTCGCAAAATTCGAAAAAGCTGGAACAACAAACTACTTTGAACACCAAAGAGCAAAACATCAAGGGTGTACAATAACGCTTTATACTTCCGGAAAAATTTCCATTCAAGGAACTAATGCAACAAAAGTAAAAGAGGAAATAATATCTTTGATGAATTTGAAACAGGAATTAACAATAGGAATTGACGAAACCGGAAGAGGAGAACGCGACGGCCCAATGGTTATTACCGGGATTCTTGGAGACAATAATGAATTGCGAGAAGTTAGGGACAGCAAAAAAACATCCGATATTGCAAAAAAGGAAAAAATTGTTTCCGAAAAAATGCTCGGATCCGTAACAGTAACACTTAACGCAAAACTCATTGATCTGATTAGAAACAACGGAAAAAATTTGAACCAGCTTGAAGCAGAAACAATAGAAAAAATAAGTGAAATACTAACCGGTTATCTTGATGCAAAAACAATTGTGGACGGAGCGCCATTAAAAGTAAATAACAAAAAAATAATTTTCGAACCAAAAGCTGATGACAATGTCGCAACCGTGGGGGCGGCATCAATAATCGCAAAGCACGCGCGGAACAATTCAAATGATAAAGAAGAAAGAAAAACTTGGAAGAAAAAAGAAGAAGTTAAATGATATTTATAGCGCACAAAAAATATTTATAGTACACAAAAGAAAATAATTGAAATCTATCTTGAGCGGTAAATCATTTGATGCATTTCTTTTGAGGAATAATCCTTTGCTTTTTCCGCGCCTCTTTTGAATGTTCTTGCCTTTGTAACGATGCCGCTGTTCTGCAATTCTCCGAGAATTTCTTTTATACCAATTATTTCGGATTCAACTGTTGAACGAAAATTATCAAGTCTTTCAACTTTTTGGCGGAGCTTCAAGTTATCCTCAATACTTTTCGAATCCGCAACAATTCTCTCAAGGCGTTGAATTCTCTTGTGGGCCAATTCAATTTTCCTCTCCAAAGGAAGGGATCTTACATCCAATTCCAATGAGCCGGAAGCGATTTGTTCTACAACCATGCTTTCGGAAACCGGAAGCCCTAAATCAGTTTTTCTTCTCGCGAAAACAATATGCAATAAAACGTTTCCGACTGCAAGAGCCACGATAAGAACCGACAAAAAAACAGTTATAAGATTCATAAGAAAACTGCGCAAAAAACGTATTATAAACGTTAGGTGTGACGACTGTTATTTTACTTTATTAGGTGAAAGTGCATTTTTCCACACTATATTGAAGTACTCTCTAAACGAATCCGATATTTCTTTACTCCTTATCAAAACACCCACCGGATCATCAGCTGAAGCCATAATAGCCACATAATCGCCGTAGATGTTTATGCTAGCCGGAATGTATTCTTCTACATACCTTACTTTCGTGTGAGCTAATTGCTCTCGTATACGCCCATACTCTAAGTTCGGAAGACAGTGGATTATTTTTGCATTCACACCTTTTTTAGCTCTTTTTTTGTGAAAATCCACTAGGAAGCCCTCCATTTTTAGGTTAAGTGATCTTCCGGCAAGTATTAAACACTCTGAATCACCATGCATGACACTTAACAGATGCTTGAATATTGATTTCACCCCCTCAACTTTTTCGTATGCATAAATACCCTGCTTTACCGGAGTTGAAGTGTATATTTTTTTAAGTTCGGAAATTGAATTCTTGATTTTTTTCTCTCGCTCTAATAATTTTTCTCCGAGCACACCAGGTTCAAGTGCATAAAATACTTTTATCTTTCCTTTTATTTGATAGCTTGTAAATCCTTTACTAAGAAGACCGTTAATAGCCTCATAAGACTTGGAGTTGTGAATCCTAGCCTCTTTTGCAATTTGCCCTGTAGTTCCATGACCCAACTTTGTCAAGGCGAAATAAGATTTTGCCTCATTCATTGAAAGTCCGAATTCTCTAAGGCACTCGATTATCTGCGACTTTTCCATAACATATAATTTACTTGGATTTCTATAAAAACCTACCCCGATAGGGGTGAAAAATTAATTTAATCATCCTACACACATGTTGATAGTATCCGATCCAAATACATGGTGGGCTTATGAATAAAGATAAACATAAACTTATACTCATTATAGCATTCTTGATAGCTATTGTTTCCGTAGCAATAATATTTGGTGCTTTTCTTTCTCCGACAACCCAAAACCCAATTGGCTTGTCTGTTTTACCACAAACAAATCAAAGCAACCCGGAAAAGGTTGAGGTGCGATTAAAGTGGGTTCATCAGGCTCAGTTTGCTGGTTTTTATGTTGCGCAGGAAAAAGGATATTACAGCAAAAATAATCTTGATGTTCAACTCAATCCGGGGGGAGTTGATTTTCCCGCAATTAATATGGTGGCAGGCGGAAAAGAACAATTTGGTGTGACAAGTGCTGACCAGATTTTATTTGCGCGCGAAAAAGGAATACCAATAGTTGCAATTGCAACAATCTACAGGAAAAACCCCATGGTTTTATTTTCACTGAAAGACCTAGGCATCAAACAACCAAGCGATTTGATCGGGAAGAAAGTAGGAGTTGCAGTAAACAAGGAAATTCTTTATCATATGCTTTTGAAAAAAACCGGCGTTGATTCCGGCAAAGTAACTGAAGTCCCCATTAAAGTAGACATTACTCCGCTGTTAACCGGCCAAGTGGATGCTTGGATCGCGAACATAATCAGTGAGCCTATTACTGCACAGGAAAAAGGATTTGAAGTCGACATTATATGGCTGAGCGATTATGATGTGAATTTTTACGGCGACGTTTTGTTTACAACAGAAGACATGATAAAAAATCACCCTGATATCGTTCGGGGATTTGTGAATGCAACTCTTGATGGATGGAATTATGCATACGACAATCCTGATGAAGCGGTTGATTACACAATGCAATATGCTTCAGCATCAAACAGTGTTCATGAAACTAAAATGATGCAAGCCAGCCTTCAGCTGATAAAACCTGATGACAGACACATTGGAGATATGCAGCAAAAAGAATGGGAAAATATGCAGCAGCAAATGCTTGAAGCCGGAGCAATGAAAAGCCCCGTAGATTTAGGTAAGACATTCACAAACCAATTTGTGGAAAACTATTACAATGAAACCTCTAATTGAAATCCGGAATCTGCATAAAAGTTATGGAGAGTTAAAAGTTTTTGAAGGAGTAAATATCAAAATTTTTCCCGGAGAATTCGTATCGTTTTTAGGACCGAGCGGCTGCGGAAAAACCACGCTCCTCAAAATAATCGGGGGATTGATTGAACCGACTGAGGGAGAAGTGTTCGTAAAAGAGCAATCTGTAAAATACGCATTGAAAAATCATGAATTCGGTTTTGTATTCCAAAGCCCGGTTCTTTTCCCCTGGAGAAATTCAATCCAAAACATCGAATTGCCCCTTGAAATTATTGGAAAACAAAAAAAAAGCACAGCACGCGAACTTCTTCGTATAGTTGGGTTGGAAGGTTTTGAAAAATCATATCCAAATGAATTGAGCGGTGGCATGCAACAAAGAATTGGAATTGCGAGAGCCCTGGCGTTTGAACCTTCCGTACTGTTGATGGATGAACCGTTCGGATCACTTGATGAAATAACCCGAGGGGAAATGAATGCAGAGTTATTGCAAATCTGGAATGAGGAAAAGGAAAAAATTTCTGCAATAATTCTTGTAACACACTCAATAGAGGAAGCTGTTTTTTTATCAGATAGAGTTATTGTTTTTTCCTCGAGGCCGGCGCGCATAATGCAGGACATAGAGATCGACTTTCCTGAACCAAGGAAAATTGAAATAAAAAATTCCCAAAGATTCATGCAAATTTCTGAAAGGGTGAGAAAATCCCTCAAGTAAAGCAGTTGATTTTTCCAATAATTTTCTTTTTTGCCATATTATTAATATGGGAATTTGGAGTTATTATCACAGCCACTCCTGAATATATACTTCCTCGGCCAAGCAGAGTTTTAGAAGAAATAATAAATAATTTTGAATTGCTGTTTTTCAATACTTTAGTAACCGCCTTTGAAGCCTCGATGGGATTCTTATTGGCAAACACATTGGGGTTTTTGGCGGGAGTGCTTTTTGCACATTCATCAAAACTCGAACAAGGATTTTACCCATATGCAATAGCACTTAAAACAACGCCGATCATAGCCATTGCACCGCTGCTAATTTTGTGGCTAGGCAGCGGAATTGAATCCAAAATTGCTTCTTCAGCAATCATATGCTTTTTCCCTATTTTAGTAAACACAGTAAACGGACTGAAAAGCGCGGATGAAGAAACGTTGAACCTTCTAAAATCATATTCCGCCAGCAAATGGCAAATATTCACAAAAATTCGCTTGCCTTTGGCAGCACCATACATTTTTTCTGCGCTGAAAATTTCTACAGGACTTGCGGTTGTAGGAGCCATTGTAGGAGAATTTGTCGGATCAAATCAAGGAATCGGATATTTGATATTGGTATCTTCATATCACCTTGAAACAGCAAAAATGTTTGCAGCCATATTCCTTAGCGCATTTATTGGAATCACATTTTTTTATCTTATTACATGGATTGAAAAAAAAGTTGTTTTTTGGTTGCCGAATGAATAATAAAACTAAAAAACATTTTCAAATAAAAAAAATTATCCCCCAAACAAACCCGTAAAATTTCGCGTCGTAATATAGGCTACTTTTTCCGCAGAAACTTGTTTTAATTCCGCGACCTTTTTGCAAACACTCGGAATCCAAGAAGGATCGGATTCTTTTCCTTTAAAAGGAACAGGAGCATCTGTTTCGAGCATCAAATTCCCAAGCGGAATATCCTTTACAACCAATGCGGAATCATCATCATGCAAAATTATGGGCCCGCAGGAAATTTTGAAACCCAATTCAACAGCCCTTTGAGAGGTTTTTTTGCTGTTCGTAAACCAATGCATTTGAACCTTTTTGGCGTTCAATTCTTTCAGAATATCAAGGCATTTTGTCTCGGCATAACGCGCATGAATACAAACCCCCAAATTATTGTCCAACGCCAATTCTATAAAGCGCCTGAACACCGTTTCCTGTAAAACTCTTTGCTCTGCATTCGCATGCTTGAAATCCAAGCCTATTTCCCCTATAGCGGCAGCCCTTGAAATGTTACTTTCAATCCAATCAAAGGAAGCCTCAATTTCTTCATTGGAAAGCCTAAGAAGATCAACAGGATGCACCCCAAGAGCACATTTAACCCCCTTAATGCTCTGCGAAAGCAATAGGTTTGGAGCTAAGTTTGCAGGGTTAGTGGCATTGGTCAAAACATGGGAAACACCAAGATTTGTGGCCTTTTCCATGATTTCTTCGGGGTTTTTAAACGAATCCAAATGACAATGTGAATCAGCTAACAAAAGTAACACCATTTATAAAATTTCGTTTACTAAACGATTATATTGGAAAGCCTTTTTTAGTGAACACTCATGGCGGAAGACAAAAACGAAAAAAATGTGAAAGAACAGGAAATGGTGAAAAAAAAGGAAAAATTCCTAACCTGGCCAAAAAAAGAGCAAAACACCAAAACTCAGCCGCCGTTGCTTCTCCTTGCGCTTATTCTCGCACTCGGACTATTGGCAGGATATGCGATTAATATTATAAATACGCCACAAACACCGATTGAAACGGATAATACAGACACAAATACTGTTAATGATGTTTCCTACAGAACCGTTCCAATAACAATGATTTACACTTTTGACTGTACATCATGCAGACAGACAAACACGATTGAAGAACTTTTTATTGTAAGGCAGATTCCATACTCAATAAAAAAAGTTGAAGCAAGTTCTGAAGAAGGGAAAAAAATATTGGAAAGATTCCCATCAATCGACACTCTTCCAACAGCAATCATTGATACGGAAAAAATAAAATTTTATCCTACAACAAAATTGCAGTTTGACAATGTTCTTACGCAGGAAAACAACGCATACATTGCACCGGAACTAAACCTAAATGAAAACACTTACTATCCGATTTACTATCTGGAAAAAGCAACAGGATTTTGCAACAATGACAAGCCCACAATAGTAGAATTTGACGATTACTACACTTTGGAAAACGCAAAAGCAAGGGCAAGTTTTTACGATTTCATGGACGATTTCAATAAAGTGGTTGACTACAAATATGTTTTTGCGCAAAGCGAATCCAAGGACACAAATTCTATCATGACAAATCTTTTCCTAACCTGCGCGGGAGAACAGGGAAAGTTCATTGAAATGGAAAAACAAATCACAGGAATTTACTGCAATAATCCATTTGCCGGAGATGAAACAATCCTCACAAGCCCGGAAATACTTGGGTGCTGGACAATCAGCAACCACTTCGGAAAATCATTAGCACAAACCGAACTCGACCACGCGCTTGGAAGAATAGATGGAATTGACACAAACACATTCAAAACATGCATTGACAACAGAGAAGTTTTGTTGACAAATGCCGAGCAAGTAACAAAAGAACTTCACATTACAAAAACACCCCCGGGCGGATTATTCTTACTTGACTGCAGAGAAACAACTTCCATAACACTCCTCAAAGAAACATTGTGCAATAGCCACACTGATCTTGAAGCCTGTTCAGAGGAAAGCACTTGAATGAACGCGTCACTCAAATTCTATTTTAACAAACAATACTTTGACGCTCCAAACACTGTTTACTATCCAAGCGAAGACTCCTACTTTCTCGCGGAAAATATTTCAATCAAAAAAAATGCAAAAGCAATAGACATTGGATGCGGCACAGGAATACAAAGCCTGAATCTTCTTTTCAAAGGCGCATCAAAAGTAATTGCAATCGACATCAACAAAAAAGCACTTGAAGCAACAAAAAAGAACTGTGAACAAGCCGGATTTGGAAAAAAAACAAAATGTGTTAAATCAAATCTTTTTGAAAACTGCAAAGAAAAAGCCGACATAATAGTTTTCAACCCGCCTTACGTTGTTGCGGAAGAACTGAAATTTAAAGAATTGGACGGCGGAAAAAAAGGCAGGGAAATCTTGGACAAATTTTTAGAACAATTTCCGGAACATCTTGAAAAAAACGGAAAATGTTTTTTCATCCAAACCAACATCAATGGTTATGCGGAAACAAAGAACAAACTCAAAAAACTTGGAGTAAAAGCAGAGATTATTGCAAAAAGAAGCGATTTTTTCGAAGAACTTGCGGTTTTTGAGTGCAAAAATTGACTATAGCAGACCACGAAAATTTTTCGCATTTGTCGTGGTCTGCTAGATAGCAAACGACAATAAATCGACAGAATTATTTTTCCCGTTTGCTATAGCTTTAATAATTTTCGCAGCAAAGCTATTCTATAGAAGAATAAGAAAAAAAACAGGCTGAACAAAGATGACTACAAATCCGGGCGTAGAATATTTCGCGGCAAAGGACAAGTATGAACAAGCCGCAACAGACGAGGCGCGATTTGTGGCACTCCAGGAAATGCTGAAATTTGCACCAAAACACAAGGCAAGCGAAAAGCTTGTCGCATCCTTAACATCCAAGATCGCAAAATTAAGAAAGGAAATTGAAAAACAAAAAAGCCTCCCGAAAAAAGGAAGCGGGCATTCAATCAACGTAAAAAAAGAAGGAGACGGACAAATAACAATAATCGGACTTCCGAACACGGGAAAAAGTTATTTGCTTAAAGAGCTTACAGGAGTCAATGTCGAAATTGCTTCTTATCCGTTTACCACAACAAAACCGGAAATCGGAATGATGGACTACAAAGGCGCAAAAATACAATTGATAGAGGTTCCCGCAATAGTTGAGGGAAGCAGCACCGGAAAAGCCGGCGGAACACAATTATTGAGTTTAGCAAGAAATGCGGACGCAATAATAATAACATTTTCAGAGGAAAAAGAAAAACAAACCGCTATAAACGAACTCAGAGCGGTTGGAATAATCGTTGACCACAAAAAACCAAAAATAACAATCAAGGCATCAGAATACAAAGGAATAATGGTTTCGGGAAAACAATTCCTCAAAATGACGGAAAAAGAATTCGAAAACACGCTCAAAATGTACGGAATCTACAATGCAAGCGTTCTCTTGGAAGAAAACACAGATGTAGCAAAACTTTCAGAAGCACTTGACACAAGCCTTGACTACAAAAACTGCATGTTCATAAACGTGAGACAAGGATTCGGAGTTGAATTCGTAAAACAACAAATATTCTCACTCCTTGACGCAATAATTGTTTACACAAAAAAGCCGGGGCATGAAGCTGATTATAAGGATCCATTGGTAATGAAAAAAGGCTCAACAGTAGCCGATATGGCGCAGTTTGTTCACAAAGAAATAGCACAAAAACTAAAATTTGCGCGCGTTTGGGGTTCGAGCAAATTTCCGGGTCAAAGAGTTTCAAAGGATTACGAACTGAAGAATGAAGACGTAGTAGAAATATCCTGAATCAATGATCTTTTGGAGCGGCATCAGCATTATTCTCCGCATGCGAGGATTTTCCCTCAGAACCGGAATTTTTTTGATTTTTCTTCCGCCCAAAATAAATTGCCACAACCACAAGAATTAGAATTGCAACAACAAAAACCGCAACATATAAATCTCTCTGCCCGATTTCCAGAGAAAATGATTTTTCAAGCACGTGAAAACCTTTTGAATCCGTAAAAGTAAACCTTGCAACCAAAGTTTTTTTTCCAAGAGAATTTCCAAGAGAAAAATCAAGAGGAGTTTTTGGAATTGTTTCTCCAACATCCAAAAAACTTTTTTCAAACGCTTTTGTTGAAACACTCACTTCTTCAGCAGAAACAAAATCAACTTTAATATCGGAAATTCTTTCGTTTGAATTATTTGAAACATCGAAAAAAACAACACCCTTACTTCCGGGAGCAAGAGCCGCATTCTCCAATTCCGCATTAAAAACAACGCCTGAATCAACAACACTCAAAGTTGTCAAGGAAGAATTATCAAGTGTAACCGTTCCAAAATCCGCTTTAATGCTGATTTGAGTTTCGGTTGGCTGAAGCGCTTTAATCGAAAAAATACGCTCTTCTCTCGCGCTTGGAGGAAGTCGCTCGAAAGTGAAAAACCTTTCATTTACATCGCGCCCGTCAATTACAAATGAAAGTTCCTCGGGAACTGTAATAACAACACGAAAATCATTTACAGGAGTTTCGGAAAGATTTACAACAATAAGCCTATACTCCGCAACCTCAAATGGATACAATTGCAAACTCGCATTTTTGTCAACAGGTTCAACTAAAACCGCTGCTTGAGAAAAAACAGAATGCGAAAAAATAATAATGGTTAGAAAAACAAGAATTTTATTTGTAAACATCAATTTCATCGCCCTTTCCCTGAATCATACCGCCAAGTTTTCCGCGGTTATTGATTAAGTACAAAACCACTAAGCCAGCGATTAGAATGCCTGCAAAAAGGAATAATTGATCCTGAGAAAACAAAGAAGTGTTGGGATTATTTTGTATTGACCCCGCTTTATCAATTGCAATTGCATCATCAATAGCTTTCAACGCATATTCCTGTGATCTTTCAAAATTTCTTTCATTGTAAAAGCGTTCGGCGCGCGAATAATTATCCTCAAAACTCCTAACCTTAACCTGATTCTCCCACAAAGGTTTATTCTCCTCATTCAAAATAAATCTGTAAGCCTCAAACAGAGAAGGAAACCTGGAGTTCTTGTCCAACTTTTCATTGTCCCCCCAAATCAAAACATAAGTGGTGTTTTTCTCAAACCTGTTCTCAAGCTCATCAAGCAAAGAATCCCTCACAAGCCCGCTGTCCTTTATGAGAGAATCAAAAGTCTCTTTTATCTGGCTTGAATATGAATTATAATCACGCAAGGATTTGATGCTTTCAGGAACACTAAGAATTGAAAACAATTGTGATTTTGTTTGCGCATCAATATTCGCAACACTTATTTGCTGCTTGAACTTATCCACATCGCTAATGTAAGTGAGCGCATCCGAATTAAGTTCATCTATTGATGAGAAAACACTCTCAAAAGAATCTTTCAACTCCTCGAAACTTTGTAAAGACGGCCTTGCAACAAAATCGTTTTCGGCTGCGGAAGCAACAGAAATTTTTTCGGACAAATCCGAAGAACTTTTGGACATTTTTGAAAGCTGAGATTTCAACGCGGAAAGATTTACGTTCATTCCTTCATCTTTCAATGTGGTTTCAACTGTATTCAACTGAAAAATTTCATCATTTAATTGTAATGCCATTTCGGAAAAAATTGTTTTGTACTGCTGCGTGAAAACCCACTCAACTCCGGGGTTTGCGGAAATCGAAGCCTTGAGCTCCTGCAAATTTCTCAAATTATCGGCAACCTCGAAAACGCCCCTATTTGTTGCCCTTGAAATAGAAATTTCTCCTGATTCCACTTCCACTGGAAAATAAGTTGTAACCTTACTCCCCGAAGTAAGCGGAATAACCCAATATTCTTTTTCCTCAAATTCCAAAGCAACGTTTGGCGGGGAATAAGTTTCGCCTTCAAATAAAAAATTGTTCGAATTAACAACAAAATTAACAGCATCCCCGCTTGTAACAGCAAACGCGGAGAAGCACTGCAAAAGCAATAAAGCAACCAATATAACCCTTGGATTCATTCATTTAAATAGCGCGTTGAACAATAAAAACCTTTACAGGCACTTAAAGCAGAAGCATTAAATAAGCTCAAAAACATAAAAACTACAATGGACTCCGCACTCATAAGCCGGATTGATGCCCTTACAAAAGCATTCCAAAACGGAAAATTTTTTGAGGTCAAAAGAATAGGAAAAGAAAGCATCAAAGATGCTGTTGTCAAAAATAGTCAAGATTTTGCAGCAATTTCAGTGATAAGTTATTCTCTTTACAAAATGCTTTCAAAAGAAAAATTCACAAAAAGCAAACGCTGGCCAACCATCACAAAAATAATTGTAGCCGCGCTACAAAAAAGTTCCGAAGCACTCAAAAAAGAAAACATAAAATCATTCGAAACAAACATTGAAAACGCGGTTAACGAAATAAAAATTGTGGATGATGATCTCAGCAATTATGTAAAAAATATTTTTGAAAAAGCAAAAGTAAAAGAAGCTTCAACAGCGTACGCACTTGGTTTAAGTATTGGGCAATCGGCTGATCTTACAGGAGCCGACAAAGCCGAACTCCAAAAATATATTGGGTTTACGCGAATTCACGACGAACAAGTTATTTCAAGAAGCCTTTCTCAAAGACTCAAAAACTTAAAAGCGGAGCTGGCAAAATGAAAAAAATAGTAGTTGATTCAAGCAGCCTCATAACGCTTTCAAGTAATTGTCTACTCAAAACAATGAAAGGACTTAAAGAAAAAGAAAACATTTCATTCATAATCCCCGAATCGGTTTACAAAGAAAGCGTGGAAACCCCGCTCAAAATAAAAAGATTCGAATTCAACGCAATCAAAATAAGAAACGCGGTAAGAAAAGGAATTTTAGAAGTTGTAAAAACAACTCCTGAAATAAAAAAAACAATGAACGAACTAAGCAGCGTAACCGCGAACCTTTGCTCCGCGGATGGAAGACTTTTAACCCTCATAAATAAGGGAGAAGCGGAAACCCTTGCACTCATGAAAGAAACAGGAGCAAGGATTCTTCTTATTGATGAGCGAACAACCAGAATGCTAATAGAAGAACCGCAGAACGTAATGAACTTTTTGGAAAAACGGCATCAATGCAGCATAACCTTCCACAAAGGACAATTGGATTCATTCAAAAATTTCTTTAATGAAATACAAGTCATAAGATCGGTGGAACTTATTGCGCTTGCATATGATGATGGGTCTTTTGAAATGGAAATGGAAAAATCAAAAGAGGCGCTCGAAGCGGCACTATTTGCGGCAAAATACTCCGGGTGTTCTGTTTCCGCAAACGAAATTATGGAGTACATGAAAACGGTGAAAACATGATAGAAAAAGCCGGGAAAAAAGATGCTGAGGAAATAAACAAAATTATTTCAAAAGAATTCTCCTACAAAAATTTTACCCCTCAAACTTTACACCAAAGACTTGAAATGCCGGGAGTAATAATACTCAAAAAAATGTTCAGAAAAAAAATAGCAGGATTCATTGATTTTGAGGTTAAGGAAAACACCGGATTCATAAACGCGGTTTCAGTAAAAACAGTTTTCAGGAAAAAAGGTTTCGGAAAAGAACTCATAACTTTCGCATTAGACGTGCTGAAGCAGAACAATGTGATGCAGGCAAAGCTCCTCGTGAAACAGGACAATAATGCCGCAAAAAAACTCTATAACTCGGCGGGTTTTTTGTTCCAAAAATACCATGAAAAGAAAATAGACAATTCGCTTGTTGAAGTATGGGAAAAAAACTTATTCGAAGATGAAATGGAATATTTGAATTAATATGCTTTTGCAAACAAAACCCTTTTCTTCGCGGGCTTTCCCGTAAAAATGCACTTTGCATTTTTTTCCTTCTCATCAAACGGAATGCATCTGGATGTTGCACCGGTTTCATCCTTGATTTTCTTTTCCTCCTCAGCATCTTCGCAAAAATAAGCATACACAAATTTTCTATCCTTGATCAGCTTTTTGAATTCCGCATAATTCTTTGCCTCAACAATGTTCGAATCCAAAAACTTTTTTGCCTTTGCAAACATATCACTTTGCATTTCCTCGAGAATTTCCGGAATTCTTTTCTTCAAATCTTTTTCGGGAACAAATTCTTTTTTCCCGGAATCGCGCCTAACCACAACAACCTGCTTTTTTTCAATGTCCTTTGGACCGATTTCAATTCTCAAAGGAATTCCTTTTAACTCCCAATCGCTGTACTTCCAGCCCACACTATAATTGTCTCTTGTGTCCACGAAAACACCCAATGATTTCAATTCTTTCCCTAGTTTTTCGGCTTTCTCCATTACAACTTCTCTTGATTTATCAAAAATAATCGGAATAATAACCGCTTTATTTTTTGCAATCCTTGGAGGAAAAACCAATCCTTTATCATCTCCATGAACCATTATAATAGCGCCAATCAACCTTGTTGAAAAGCCCCAGCTCGTTTGCCAGGGCAATTGTTCTTTTCTATTTTCATCCAAAAATTTCAAACCAAAACTCTTTGCAAAACCCTGCCCCAAATTGTGCGAGGTTCCCATTTGCAAGGCTTTTCCATCAGGCATCAAAGCTTCAATAGTGGTTGTGTAAAGCGCTCCGGCAAATTTCTCTGCATCTGTTTTTTTTCCCGCAATAACAGGAATTGCAAGCAATTCCTCGACCATTTTTTTATACTCATCCAAAATCAATCTGACTTCTTTGTCTGTTTGTTCTTTTGTAGCGTAAACACAATGGCCTTCCTGCCACAAGAATTCTCGAGTTCGCAAAAACAATTTTGTTTGCTTTACTTCCCATCTCAACACATTGCACCATTGATTTATTCTGAGCGGGAGATCTCTCCAAGAGCGAATCCACTTTGCATAAGAATCATACATTATTGTTTCGGATGTTGGGCGTATTGCAACTTTTTCTTCTCCCTCGGCTTTCTCAACCCAAGCAAGTTCGGGGGCAAAACCCTGTGCATGTTCCGCTTCTTTTTTGAAAAAAGATTCAGGAATCAAAAGAGGAAAATACGCATTCCTGACTCCGTGCGAAAAAATTACTTTGTTGAAATACTCCTGAATTGTTTCCCAAATCGCGTATGCGTTCGGCCTTATAATCATAAAACCCTTTATCGGACCGTGATCGGCTAATTCAGCTTTGATAACAACCTGATTGTACCACTCGCTGAAGTCCTCTTCCTTCTTAACAGTTAATCCAAGGGTTTGTTCTTCGGCCATTAAAATCGTAAAAGAAAATACTCCAAGAGAAATTAAAAAGGATTGGGATGCGAAAAAACACCCAAATTAAACAACCTTTAAATACGAATTAAATCATATTATTCCAATGGCAATAGGAATTGAAACCGTGTTCCTCATCCTTGGGGGGCTAATATTCATAGGATACTTCGGAGAACATCTCTCGCGAAGGCTCACTATTCCGGTTGCATTCCTGCTCCTTCTCATAGGATTTGGATTAAGGTTTTCCGGAATTGTTGATGCACAAGATTTTTTGGGAATACAAGGAATTTTTGGAACCCTTGCATTAATAGTTTTGCTCTTCGACGGAGGATTGTCACTCAATTTGTATGATGCTGTATTCAAAAGCGGAAGATCTCTTTTCGCCGGATTTTTTACAACAGTACTCGCAACAATAATAACTGCGGGATTCTTCCTCATGATAGGACTTGACCCGATTATAGGGGCGATAATCGGTGCAATTGTTGGCGGAATCGATACAGGAATAACTCTCTCACTAATGCACAGCATGACCTTTCCCGAAAAAGTGAAAAACTTTCTCACAATAGAATCATCCTCAAACGATGTAATCTCAATAATACTTGCAATTGTTCTCACACAAGCGCTCATCCTTGGAGCAATTAACCCCGCATTCATTGCACAGGAAATTGTAGGAAAATTCGCAATAGGAATATTCATCGGAATTTTAGTGGGGGTTGCCTCAATACTCACGCTTGCAAAAATCGAACAAGGTTACAATTACATGATCACACTTGCAATCGTGCTTCTTCTTTACTCCACAACAGAATTTTTGAATGGCAGCGGAGCAATAGCTGTTCTTGTTTTCGGAATTGTCCTCGGAAACGAAACATCAATAAGGAGAGCAATCCACTCAAAGGAAGTGGAAAGTTATCCAATGATAAAAGAATTCCAATCGGAAGTATCATTTTTCATCAGAACATTCTTCTTCGTATTTTTAGGAATAGTTGTAACAATCGGAAACACAAACTCATTGATTATATCAGCCATCCTAATGATAATTCTCTATCTCATAAGATACATTGTCATACACATTGCAACAGTCAACAGCGAAATGGAAATTCACAAAAAAATGCTTGTAGCAATAAACCCAAGAGGACTTGCCACAGCGGTTCTTGCAACCTATCCGTTAATTGTAGTACAAAATGAAATTGCCGCAAACCCCGATTTTCCTGCAGCAGAAATAATTGCTAAGCTCGGAATACTTCCGGAAGTTGCATTTTACTTAATAATTCTCAGCGTAATATTCACCACAATTTTATTGCCAATCTCCAAAGGAATGGAAAAAAACAACAAAGAAGAAGAACAAGTGAAAGAAATGCGGATTTGAAAATTCAAATCAGAATGGGGCCAGGGAGATTCGAACTCCCGTCGCAAGACCCCCAGCCTTGAATGATAACCAGGCTACACTATGGCCCCTTATTCCACTTGGTGCACGAAGTGCCAAGTGCATTCCAAAAGAATGCGCTGTCGTACCCAACCGCCGAAACGGTTGGGATGCACTACGCCCCCGTGTGAAAAAAATTGGTTTGAAAACGTTTATAATTTGAGGTTTGTACCGGCACCGAGGTTTGGAAAAGCTTATTAATAGTTAGATCAATATAACTATTTATGCTTCAGGTTGAAGGGAAACTCAGGAAATGGGGGAAATCGTTCGGGTTGGCAATTTCAAAGAGAAAGGCCGAGGAAGAGAAGCTCCGCGAAGGAGAGAACGTGAAGGCACTTATTATGAAGGATCGTAACATTCTTAGGGAAACGTTCGGGACACTAAAATTCAAGAAAAGTACCCGCAAAATGATGAAAGAAATAGATGCGGAATTGGATTCGGAGTTTTGATCGCAAATGCAGGCTTTTGTTTTTGACACTTACGCAATATTTGAAATAATTTCCGGAAACCCCGATTACGAAAAATATATACAACACCCGATAATCGTTAATCCGTTTATAGTTTCAGAACTTTGTTACAATCTCTTAAAAACCAAAGAACAAAAAACAGCCAACGAGTATACAGATAAATATGCTAAGTATTCAGAAACAATCGGCAAGGAAATCATCAAAGAAGCAATGAACTTTCGTTACAAAAACAGGGAAAAAAAATTGTCAATGACAGACTGCATTAGCTATTTCCAAGCCAAAGCCCTAGGAATAAAATTCCTTACCGGAGACAAGGAATTCGAAAACATGCCAAACGTCGAGTTTGTGAAATAAAACAAGGAATTATTTCTCCAAATATTTCGTCATCTTATCCCAATAATGCTCAAACCAACCTTTATCAATATCATCCAGAAATTTGCTTGGAACGTTTTCCTGGGTAAAAATTAATTTTGTTCCTTCTGGAGATTTTTTTAATTCAAAAGTAACAAGAGAATAATGTCCCCTTGGCCAATCGGAAGCGCGCCATTTTTGGACAATTTTTTTGCCCGGAATAAGTTCTAAGTTTTTTCCATCAATATAACCATCGTAAGCAAAAAATTTCCCCCCAACCTTTGGAGAAATATTACAATCTGAATCCGTGAATTGCGAATGCTTTTCCGAATTCATCAAAAGTTCAAAAATTTGTTCAGGGGTTGCATTGAATGCAACCACCTGCTTGATTGAGTTATAATTCAATTAAATCAACCCGAATTTACGTTGAAAATACTAGCAACACAGTTGCCATTACCAAAAGGCTAACCAATTGGTGTGCTGCATTGAGAACGAACAATGAAACCGATTTCCCTTCCCAAAGAACGGAACCGATTGTTATTGTCGCCTGGAAACCCAACCATACAAAGAATGCTACCATTAAGGCTCCATCCAATGTTACTACATAGGCAGCCTGCATAAATGCAGCTAGTATCCACGCGGTTATGATTGCGGCAACCAATCCGGCTAACGCCATCATTGGCATTTTTTTCTTGTTATCCATAGTTGATTCCTTCATACCCATGAGCGACAACCATTTCTTGCCGAACAAAGGCCCATACCATATGAAACCTATTACCATAGCCGCAACTCCTGCAGCTATAACACTTACAATATTTACACTCAAATTAATCATTGATTTTCCACCTCACTTAAAACCATTAAAAATGGCTTCAGAATATTGACTAAAAAAGGATTAAATAGCCGATACACGGGCTTCTTTTAATTTATAAGATTTGCTGTACAGAATTTAGTCTTATGGGGTTGTGGTGTAGCCTGGTTAGCATTTAAGCTTTGGGAATTCTTTGCCGGCAAGACGTGCTTTTGCAAGGCAATGATTCAAACGAGCTTACGACGGGAGTTCAAATCTCTCCAGCCCCATATTATTATTTTTCAAAGAATTTTTTATAGATTTTAACTTCATTAGGAGTTGCTTTACGTTTACCATTTGCATCCTCGGCCCAATAATAAAAATCTGTTTCAGTGGCTGTCGGATGACGAAGATTGCTTCCAAAAGCGTGACCCAATTTCCAAAGAGTTAACCCTGACTCACTAATAATCACATTTGTCGGCAACTGACCGTTACCCCACTTTCTATACCACCTTACATTTCCAATTTTTTTTGATACACGAGATACATTAGCTACATTCCCGTCAATTAAGACTTTCATAAAATCATATTTAGGCTTAGGCCTGGGTTTGGCCGTTTTACGAATTGAATCAATACGCTTTTTATAGACTCTAACCATACAAAAATTATTCCACAAGCCAATATATTAACATTCTGAATTTTCATACAGGGGCAGTAGGATAGTCGAATTATTATAAACGGTTTTGCACACTAATTCTAACATGGATTTCTCCGAAATAGCCGATTACTTTGAAAAAATAGAGAATGTTTCCTCGCGCCTTGAAATGACAGGAATTCTCTCGGAATTATTGGAAAAAGCAAACGTGAAAGAAATAAGAAAAATAATTTATCTCTCACAAGGAATTCTTGGACCGAACCAAACAAGCCTCGAAGCAGGATTGGGAGAAGGGCTCATCGAACAAGGGATAGCGAAAGCCGCGGGCTATTCAAAAGAAGAAGTGAAAAAACTTAACAGAGAAATAGGGGATTTAGGATTGGTCGCGGAAAAACTTAATGCGAAAAAAAAACAGCAATCGCTTTTCTCGGAAAAACTTTCACTCGAAAAAGTGTTCGGCAATTTCATGAAAATCTCCGAACTCGAGGGAAAAGGATCACAGGATTCAAAATTAGGAACATTTGCGGAGCTCCTAAATAGTGCATCAAAAACCGAAGCAAAATACATTGCAAGATTCCCACTTGGAAATTTAAGGTTGGGAATAGGCGACCCAACTATTATGGATGCACTTGCAATGAATCATCTTTCCGAATTTTTGAAAAACAAAAAAATTAAGGAAAAAATAGAATCAGAGTTAAAGGAAAAAAAAGAGGAAAAAAGAAAAGAAGAATTTGAAAGAAAAACAAAAGCAAGACTGCGCGAAATCATAGAGGAAAAATACAATATACATTCCGATTTGGGAGAAATAGCCGAAAAACTAAAACAAAAAGGCCTCAAGGGATTGGATGAACTTGAAATAAAACCCGGAATTCCGATCAGACCGACACTCGCGGAAAGGCTTCCTACCGCAGAACAAATTGTTGAAAAACTCGGCAAATGTATAGTAGAAGCAAAATATGATGGATTTAGGGTTCAGATCCATAAGAACAACGAAAACATAACAATTTTTTCAAGACAATCCGAAAACGTTTCGGAAATGTTCCCTGATCTCGTGGAAGCGGTGAAAAAACAGGTTAAAGCAAAAAAAGCAATTTTTGAGGGAGAAGCCTTGGCATTCAACGAAGAAACACAACAATATTTTCCATTCCAGATTACGATTCAAAGAAAAAGAAAATATGACATAGAAAAAAAAGCGGAAGAATTTCCATTGCGCTTGTTTTTATTTGATTTAATGTTTCTCGAGGGAAAAAATTGCATGGAGCTTCCTCTCAAAGAAAGGAGAAAAAAATTAAGAGAAATGATCGGAAAAGGAACCGCAATACAATTGACAAATTCCATTGAAACAAGTGATCCGAAAAAAATAGACAAATTCTTTTTGGAAAGCATTGAAAACGGATTAGAAGGAATAATTGCAAAAGATCCGGAAGCAAAATACATTGCAGGCGCGAGAAAATACGCTTGGATAAAACTCAAAAGAAGCTACAAGGGAGAATTACATGATTCGGTTGATGTCACAATAATCGGCTATTACAAAGGCAGGGGAAAAAGAACACAATTCGGTTTAGGGGGATTGTTGACAGCAATTTATGATGAGGAAAGCGATTCTTTCAAAAGCATTGCAAAAATAGGAACAGGAATGACGGAAGAAATTCTTGCAGAACTTGAGGAAAAATTGAGCAAAATTTCCACAAAACAAAAACCCGCAAGAGTTGAATCTGAATTAGAACCTGATGTTTGGGTGCAACCGCAATATGTAATAGAGGTTGTGGCCGATGAAATAACCAAAAGCCCAATGCATACCGCAGGAAAAAGCAAGGGACAAGGGTTTGCGCTTAGATTTCCGAGAATGATAAAATTTAGGGAAAAAAAGCCAGAGCAAAGCACTTCCGAAGAAGAAATAATTTCAATGTACAAAAACCAGGGAACAACGCAGGTTTCCGAAGGAAACTGAAATTAATATACTACTTTTGCCCTCAACATAGGAATGAGAAAAGCGTTTTATTGGGTTGAAAAGGCAGCATATTTGATAATCGGATTCACGGTTACGCTGCTTGTGCTTGGATTCTTCAAAGTGTGGAGCTTTGAAAAAAACAATTACTTCCTATTTGTCGGAGATTACGAAAGCGTATTGGTAATAGCAATAGTGGGGTTTGGAGCAACTTTTATCCTTGAAAAACTCTGGAAATGGGAAGTAAGGGAAATATTCAATCCGAAATCAATAAACCAAAGAAGGAGGAAGCGCTAATGGACGCACCATTCAAACTCATTGTTATTGCAATAATAACAATCCTGATTCTAGCAATTGCACTGAACCTCTTTCCGGAAAACAGCGAAGAAACGCTTAAAAAAATTGGAAATGCAATAGACTTTGCCGAAGCGCGCGAAGGACAAATACACAGCATTTCAATTCAGCTAAAAAAAGATTTGAGTTTTAGAGGAGAATTATTTGATAATGCAGGAAGAAGTGTTCGTTTTCAATGCTCAAGCCCGGAAACATGCGCCGGAGAAAGAATAACAATAAACCAAAGAACTGTTTCTTCGCACGAAACATATTATGAAAACCTGCATTTTAGATGCGTAAAAAAAGAAATAATCCATGATTGTGCGGTTTACTTTGGAGAAAACCCCGCACAACTTGAAACAACAATAATAAGTGCACCTGAAAATGCAAATGTCGGAGAAATAAAAAAAATTGCATTCCAAACAAAGAACATTGGAAACCTGAATGCGATAGATCTTTCTTATAATGCAATTTTTTTCCAGAAAAAAATAGAGAACGGAGAAGAAACAATGCTTGCAAGAAAAATAATTGAAAATCAAATGAAAAATCTTTCTCCGGGAGAAAGCGAAACCGTGTTCATTGAATTTACTCCCGAATTTGCCGGAGAATACACGCTTGAAATATTTGTCGAAGGAAAAGAATCGGGATTTGGAACAGTGAAAACAGAATTTTTGGTACAGGAAGGAATTCCCACAACCTGCATTGCAACAAATCAAGGAAATACATTTTTGGAAAACAACTCCTGCAAAACAGAGTATGAATGTTCCGGGTGCTCTTTTGGTTATCAATGTGCGGAAAGATGGCGCGAAAGAGGAATTCAAGGAATTGAAGGAGTAGCTGCGGGGAAGGCAATTTCCCAAAAAGAACCCCAAAACGGCAGCTGCACTTAAAAGAATACCCGTGCAAAAAACCTTACTATGCTACTCAAAAACTGTGCATTTATAATAACGCAAAACCCACAAAGAAAAATCCTCAAAAATATGGACATACTCATAGAAGAGGATAGGATAAAAAAAATCGGGAAAAACATCAAAGCAAAAAATGCGATTGATTGTTCGAACAAAATAGTAATGCCCGGACTTGTCAATACGCACACGCATTTAGGAATGCATTCTTTGCGCGGAAAATGCGATGACAAAGAACTATTTGATTGGTTGGCGGCACTTGAAAAAGAAGAACAAAAAATGACAGAAAAAACTGTTTACGAAAACACGATTTCAGGATTAAAAGAATCAATAAGATTTGGTTCAACAACAATTTATGATTCATACAAATTCCCGGAAATACGCGTGAAAGCGTTCAAAAAAATAGGAGCTAGAGGAGTTATTTCATCCACAGTACGCGATGAAAAAAGCTTTAACGCATCAAAAAAGTTTTTGGAAAACCTGAAAGAGGATTCAATAAAAGTGGCAATAGCAGCAAACGCGGTTTACAGTTGCTCTGAAGAGCTATTGAAAAAAATAATAGAATACAGCGACAAAAAAAATATTTTAAGAAGAATACATGTCGGGGAAACACGAAAAGAAAGATATGAAATACTCAAAAACAAGGGAAAACTCGCAATAGAATACCTTGACTCAATAGGCTTTTTGTCGGAAAACACTCTTTTGGTGCACTGTATTTGGATTACAAAAGGTGAAATAAAAAAAATAGCAAAAGCACATGCAAAAGTAGCACACAATCCTGTTTCGAACATGAAACTCTCATCAGGGGGAGTAATGCCGCTCAATGAAATGCTTTCCGAAAAAGTAACTGTTGGACTTGGAACTGATGGGGTTGCAAGCAACAATAATTTGGATCTTTTTGAAGAAATGAAAACAACAGCGCTTCTGCATAGGCATCACAAGTGGGATGCAAAAGCAGTTTCAAACCAAGAAATTCTTGACATGGCAACCATAAAGGGCGCTGAATGCATTGGATTGGAAAAGGAAATCGGGTCAATTGAAGAAGGAAAAAAAGCGGATATAATAACGCTTGAAATCGAGAACAATCTCAAACCCGTGAATGATGTTGTTTCTAATATTATTTTTTCCGCAAACGGAAACAATGTAAATGATGTAATAATAAACGGAAAAATAATCCTTGAAAACAGATTATTTGTCAACAAGAACGGCGTTTAAAATTTCAAGCCTTCCGGTAAATTCGTTTTGCATTATTTTTTTTGTTTCAACCAATTTAATTTTCTTTTTAAAAACAGGACAATCAAGAACTATACTCTCGAATTCTCCCCCTTCTCCGGCAACATGGAAACCGTACTTTTCATTCAACTTTACAAAACTTTCAAGCATTTTTTCATCAATTTTTTTGCCCAAAAAATCTTCTCCAAGTCCTTGAGATGCAATTCCCACAAGAACAACATCAAAATCAAGGGAAATAATTTCTTTCAAGAGCTTTGTTTGATCTTTGTGCCACAATGGCGCAAAGCATTTTAGCGAAAGCGACTCGCAAATCCTGTTCACACGCTCCTGCTGATAATCGCTCAAAAGAGCTCCAACCGCAACACCGGTTATCCCAAATTCTTTTTTTGCCCTTGCAAGTGCGACCTTTAGATCGTCTAATTCTTTTTCCTTTTCGCCCTCTGTTTCCTGCAAAACAAGTGGAATCCCCAATGATTTGGATTGCAATTCAACAAGGTTTATTGCGGGAGTGTGAAACATCCAGGAATCGTTGTTTTTTGATTTTAGGGAGATAAGACAGGATACGCTCCAGCCCTGCTCCAAAAAATAGTAAAGAGAGAAAACCGAATCTTTTCCGCCTGAAAATAGCATTCCTAACATAGAAAAGAATTCTTACCGAATATTTTTTAAGCCCGGGGAAGCCCAAACAAAAGCAATTTAATAATTACACTCTTATTTCTATTGAAAATCAGCCAATTTTGGGGGTTTTTGAATTGGGTTATGAAAAAGACTTGCTAATACTTCCATTTGATCACAGAGGATCACTCCTCAAAAAACTCTATGGAATAGACGGAAGAAGCCCCACACAAATAGAAACGGCGGATTATGCTGATTTGAAGTATATGGTTTATGAGGGATTTTTGAAAAGCATTGAAATGGGAGTTCCGAAAGAAACCGCCGCAGTTCTTGTTGATGAACAATTCGGCGCAAAAATACTCGCGGATGCAAAAAAACGCGGAATTATGACAGCCATGCCCACGGAAAAAAGCGGGCAGGATGAATTCGATTTTGAGTTTGGGGAAAAATTCACGGAACACATAGAAAGAGTAAAGCCCACATTTGCGAAAGTGCTCGTGCGATACAACCCTGAAGCTGATTCCGCGCTCAACAAAAGACAGCTCGCGCGACTAAAAAAAATAAGTGATTACTGCAAAAAAACAGGCCAAAAATTCATTTTCGAACTACTCGTTTCTCCTATAGAAAAACAAATGGAAAAACTCAAAGGCGACAAAGCAAAATATGATTTGGAATTAAGGCCAAAATTAATGGTTCAGGCAATAAAACAAATACAGGATTTTGGAGTAGAACCTGATGTTTGGAAACTTGAGGGAGTTTCAAAAGTTTCGGATTCCGAATTGCTTGTAAAACAGTGCCGCGCGAACAAGAGAACCGCGGGAATAATAACACTTGGAAGAGGCGAGGATGCGGAAAAAGTTAAAGAATGGTTACGTGCCGGCGCGAAAGTGAAAGGAATAATAGGCTTTGCAGTTGGAAGAACGGTTTTCTGGGAACCAATGAAAGATTTGCATGATAAAAAAATTTCCCGCAAAGAAGCAATACAACAAGTTGCCGAAAATTACAAAATGTTAGTGGATCTTTGGAATAGTGAACGAACGTGAATTTTAAAACAGCAAAATTCTTTAGAAAAATATTCATTATTTTAGCAAGGAATAGTATTTTATAGTTCTTTTCCTAAGTATTTTATGTGGTGTTATGGTTAACGGTAAAAGTGTTTCTTTGCAAAAAGTACTGAAAAGGCTTGAGAACATTGATTCAAGGCTGAAACGACTTGAGAAAAAAAGAGTTATAGGCGAAATAGAGCTTACCGAGGAAGAAAATGAGGAATTAGATAATATTGAAAAGGAAATGAAAGCGGGCAGAGAGTACAGCATGAAAGAGGTTTTCCGCAAATGAAAGGTGCTGTCTCTTGTTTGAAGTAATGCTGAGCGGTAAGTCCAAGAAATTTATCAAGGGCTGCGATAAAAAATTCAGTGAAATTTTAAGAGAAACATTTCACAAACTTTCTGAAAATCCAGTTCCGGCAAAAGATTATAATTTAAAGAAAATAAAGGGTGCAGAAAGCAATCGTTATCGTATAAGAATATCAAATTTTAGAATAATTTACCGTGTTTTGTGGAATGAAAAAGTTGTAAGAATTTTAAAAATCGAAAGGCGAAAAGACAGGACGTATAAATTTTGATGGGGCATACTTTTGAAGCAGAAAAAACGACTGAAAAGAAAATGTTTGATTTGCGGGAAAAACTTTTACACAACAGTATATCAAAATAGAAAATATTCTAATGGCCATTATTTCGGAAAACAAAAATTTCCAGTAGAAGGAACAGGCGAATGGAAAAAAGTCGGAAAATTCAAGTTTGGAAAACTTAAAGGCAATACTGTCAAGTGGACAGGAAAAGAAAAAAGTGTTGAGTATTGGGAGTGCAATGATTGCTATGAAAATGCAATGCACCTAAACTGGCTGGAAGAAAAAATAGAGGAATTATTCGGGAAAAAATGCCCTGATTATGAACAAACATGCATCGTTTGCCAAGCATGGAACATTTATGAAAACATTATAGAATGTGAAAATGATAAGAGTGCATCAACTTAAGTTGGAAAAAAGATATTCACTTCAAAAACTTTTCAACCAATTCAATTTCTTTTTTCCCACCGATGTATAAAGGAGTTCTCTGCGAGAGATGTTCTGGTTTGATTTCGTGGAGAGAGTGTTTTCCGTTTGAATTTGCGCCATTGGCTTCTTTTGCAATGAGTGCCATTGGATTTGCCTCAAAAATTAATCTCAATTTTCCCTCGGGCTTTGAATTCAATGCGGGATACATGAAAATTCCGCCGTAAAAAAGAACCTGATTCAAATCAGGAACAAATCCCCCGGAAAAACGCAATTTATAATCCTCTTTCTCCAAATGTTCCACGAATTTTTTCTGCTTTGGAATCCAATCGCTTCTCAAGCCCCCCGGACAATAAATTTTTCCATTTGGAATTCGGATGTTTTCATTCCGCAATTCGAATTGGTTTCTGCCATTCAACACAAATTCGTGAACGCCGTTTTTTGCGGTGTAAACCAAACTTGTTAGAGGACCGTAAAGAATGTACATTGCTGCATCCATTTTCGAACCTTTTTCCATAACATCCCCTTCATTGAAAAAACCGGCAATTGTTCCAACAGCGAGATTTGTTTTTATCAACGAACTGCCATCCAAAGGATCCAAAGTTACACCATATGAACCTTTTGCCTTTTTGATTTCAACAATATCATCCTGTTCCTCGGAAGCAACTGTTCTTACAACCCTAGAACGTTCCATGGCTTTCAGGAACACGGAATCCGCATACTTATCCAATTCCATTTGGGTTTCGCCGTGAATATTATGGCTCTTAGAAACCCCGGAATGCGTCAAAAAGGCTTTTTGAACAACTTTACTCTTATCTGCAATCTGCAGCATGATTTTTGAAAGATCCCCATCAACCTTATTTTTTTTCAGGTGTTCGGCAAAAAGCAAGAAAAATCACATATCCTAATAGAACATTCAATTAGAAATGAATAAAAAAAGACTCATGGATCTTCTTGTAATGAAAAAGAAGCCAAAAGTGCTGATAATAGGAACCGGGGGCACAATAAGCGCAAAACTCAAAAACGGGATTTACAACTACGGAGAAATAACCCAGGAAGATGTCATCAACCTCATTCCTGATGTCAGAAAGCACGTGGATATAGAAACAACAAATATTTTCAGAATGGACAGTTCCGACATGACCCCTGAAAATTGGATAACACTCGCAAACGCGATTTACCACAAAATGCAGGACTATGACGGAATTGTAATTACAATTGGAATGGATACACTGCATTATGCCGATACTGCAATTTCTTTCTTGATACAAAACAACAATATTCCAATAGTGTTCACAAGCGCACTGTATGATATGGGCCAATTAAACACGGATGCAAAAAGAAACATGAGAAATGCGATAACGGTTGCCGGATTTTCCGATATTGCGGAAACAGTTCTTGTATTCAACAGCAATATTTTCCGTGCAACGAGAACAAAAAAAATAAACGCATCCGAATTCAACGCATTCAAGGAGGCAAGCGAACTCCCCCTTGGAAAAATAGAGGAATTCATAAAATTCAACAAACCATATCAAAAGCGCTCGAAAAAAAAGGCGAAACTTTACACAAGCCTCGAAACCGACATAGCGCTAATAAAAGTATACCCGGGCTTTGATGGAAACAGAATCAAACAAATGGTTGATCTGGATGTAAAAGGAATTGTCCTTGAGGGATTCGGACTTGGGAATATACCTGTATTTGATAACAATATGAAAGAGGCAATAAAGTATGCAAACAAAAAAAACATTCCAATAGTAATCACAAGCGGTTCATTCATGGGAAAATACTGGAGAGAACTCTACAAACCCGACATAGGCAACAGATTAAAGGGAATGGACACCATACCGGCCTATGACATGCTCCCGGAAACGGCATATGTAAAACTTATGTGGGTTCTGGCGCAAACACGCGACTTTGAACAGGTGAAAAAAATGATGCAGAAAAATTATGTCGGAGAAATAAGCGATGATATAAAACTCAGGAACGTGCTCTAATGGATGCAAAAGAATTTTTGAAAAAAAATAAATTGGAAGAAGGACAGTACGTAAAAATTTTACGCGGAAACGAGGAATTTAAAGGAAACATTATTCCCGGAGAATCAAAAGAAAAAGAAATTATAAGGTTAAAACTTGATTCAGGATATAATGTCGGAATAAAAGCTTCTTCGGATTTGAAAGTTGAAAAGCTTGAAGGAAGCAAAAAAGTTGGAAAGGCAAAAATCGAAGTAAAACAGGATTCTACTCTTCCGAAAATTTCAATCTTACACACAGGCGGAACAATAGCATCGCGAGTTGATTATAGAACCGGAGCTGCTTATTCGTCCTTCGATCCTAATGATCTTTTGACAATGTTCCCTGAATTGACAAAATTAGGAAATTTTTCCTCAAAATTAATTGCAAACATGTGGAGCGATGATCTTCGCTTTACTCATATTTCCACAATTGCAAACGAAATAAAAAAATCTTATGAAAACGGCGCAACCGGAATTATCCTTGGAATGGGAACGGATAATATGGCGGTTGCATCTGCAGCGCTTTCTTTTACTTTGGAGGAATGTCCAATTCCGGTTATTTTTGTTGGAGCGCAAAGAAGTTCGGATAGAGGCAGTTCCGATGCTGCGATGAATCTTATTTCTGCTACGGAATTCATTACAAAAACCGATTATGCAGGAGTTGCATTATGCATGCACCATGATTCTTCGGATGATAAATGTGCAATACTTCCGGCCTGCAAAACACGCAAGTTACATTCCTCGCGAAGGGATGCATTCAAAGCAGTTAACGATACTCCTATTGCATTAATTGATTTCAAAACAAAAAAAATAGAATTTTTGAAAAAAGATTACACGAGAAAAAATTCTAAGAAAATGGTTGTAAAACCGGATTTTGAGGAAAAGGTTGCTCTTTTCAAAATTTCAATAAACATGTTCCCGGAACAATTTGCATTTTACAAAAAAGAAAAATTCAAAGGATTAGTAATTGAAGGAACCGGCCTTGGACATACTCCCGGACATAATCCTGACGGAAAAACAAAAATCAACGAAAAAATATTTCCTGAAATTAAAAAATTAACCGAATCAGGATGTGTTGTTGTAATGACAACAACCACTCTTTTTGGAAGAGTTCACATGCATGTGTACAACAAGGGAACGGATTTAGTTGATCTTGGAGTAATTCCCGGAGAGGACATGCTTCCGGAAACCGCATTTGTAAAACTTGCTTGGTTACTTGGAAACTACAAACCAAAAGAGGCAAAAGAACTCATTGCTAAAAACCTGCGCGGGGAAATAACTCCTGCAACGAAATATGAGGAAGGGTTTATATGAACAGAAATAAAACCGGGGAACGGGCACTAAAAAAACTCAAAAAAGGATACAAAATGGGAAAAATACTTTACCAACGCAGGGACGAACTCCATGAGCGATGATTTGCGAATTTATACATGTTGTTTGCCTAGTGTTCATTGGCAATGAACAATAGTTTTCACTGGCAATGAAAAGATGCATGTGCGTGCAGATATCTTCGTCTAATTTTCCATCGGTAGCTTTAACGATTAAGTTACCGATGCATCGGTAGCTTTATATAGGTGCCCGTGTGTTATATATTCATGGCAACACTAACAAGGGATGGCATTCTGGAAATATTGCTGGACTGGAACAACTGGGGCAAAGAGACAGACACAGGCATAGAAAGGGCAGATTACTTAAATGACTTTGAAAGGAAAATAGGCAGTGGTGAAATTGTTGTCCTTCAAGGAGTAAGAAGGTCGGGCAAATCGACTATTGCCAGGCAATTTGTTGAAAGGCTTGGAAACCCCCAATCAACGCTAATAATTAACTTTGAGGATATAAGGCTGTCAAAAATTACTGCTGCGGAACTGAACAGGATTTTTGATGTTTATCTTTCAGAATTCCAACCGAAAGAAAAGCCATTGGTTGTGCTTGATGAGATACAGGTTGTTAAAGGCTGGGAAAGGTTTGTAAGGTTTCTGCATGAAAAAAATTCTGCGAAAATAGCAATTACTGGTTCATCGTCAAAGCTGCTTTCGGGCGAATATGCTACACTAATAACAGGCAGGCACATAAACACAACTGTTTATCCCTTAAGCTTTGGGGAATTCCTGCAATTCAACAAAGTAGAAACCCAGAACAAAGCGGAAGTCATTAGTAAAAGGCTCCTGATTTCCAAAAAATTAAGGGAATATCTTGAGTTTGGCGGCTTCCCAAAGCCGACAATCCTTGAAGATGCAACCCTCAAAAAGGAGCTTCTCAGAACATATTATGAAGATATTGTCCAGAAAGACATCCAAAAGAGGTATTCAATAAAAGAAGGCGGAAAACTTGACGAGTTAGGTCAGTATTATTTGACCAATAATGCTCGCCTGGCAAGTTTCAATAAAATCAGGAAAACTATTGGTTTGAGCCTTGATTCAGTGCAGAGGTTCTCAAGGTACATGGAAGAGGCATACCTGATATTTTTTGCGCCAATTTTCTCATACTCAAAGAAAGCGCAGATTGTAAACCCGAAGAAAGTTTTCCCCATAGACACAGGCCTGAGAAACTCTGTATCATTTCGCTTCTCAAAAGACTTTGGATGGAACGCAGAGAATGCTGCCTTCCTCCATCTGAAGAGGCTTGGCTATGATATATACTACTATGCCGACCAGAAAACAGAATGCGACTTCATTGCAAAAAAGCAGGACAAAAAAATTGCAATACAGGTCGCATGGAACCTTGACAATGAGCAGAATGAAATTAAAGGCCTGCTGAATGCCATGGAAGCAATTAAGGCAAAAGAAGGCATTATACTTACAGAAGAAATCGAGGAGGACAGGAAAATAAAGGGTCGCAGAATAAGAATTAAGCCGCTTTGGAAATGGATGCTGGAAAAAAACTGAAAAAACCGCTTTTGTGAAGCTTTCATGGCTGCTTGGAAACTACAAACCAAAAGAGGCAAAGGAACTTATTGGAAAGAATTTGCGCGGGGAAATAAGTCCGGCAACGAAATATGAGAAAGAAATTATTTGAAAAGATGGTTTTGCATTAAAAAAACCCATTTTTTAAAATAAAAAATCCGGAATTGCCCACCTACTTTTACGCGGAACAGAAAAGACTATAATTATTTCGTTAATTGACGTATTAGTATAAGAATAAATTATTATAAATAGCCTGCTACACTATATATAGTTCGGCAGGCTAAGGTGTTTTTTATGGCCGGCCTAATACTAAAGGAAAGGAAACAACTTGGAGAGGATTCATTTGTCGAGTTCAAAATTTATGAAATCCCAAAAAGCCCGCATTTTCCTGACAGAGTGAAATATTCAATGAGTTTTGTCAGGAACGGAACCTGCGTTTTGAGGTATGACAATGAAAGGGGAAAAGGACACCACAAACATTTCAAGGAAAAGGAATCAAAAGTTGAATTCAGTTCAATCGGAAATCTCATGAAGCAATTTTTAGTGGAAGTGAAAAATTTACGGGAGGCGGAAAAATGAAAACTAGGGAAATAACCATATTAGTGGAGAGCCTGGAACAAAGCGGGAAGAGATTTGTTGAAAAGTACGAGAAAATAAAGGGCGGGAAAAAAATTAAAGAGGAGGAAATACTCTCCTTTGAGGACATTGACACATTGAGAAAGGTTATCACAAAGGAAAGATTAAGGCTCCTTAGACTCATCAGGACAAAAAAGCCGAAAACAATTTACGCGCTCTCAAAAATTGCGGAAAGACCATATCCAAACGTATTCAATGATGTAAAAAAGCTCGGGGAACTCGGTCTCATAGAACTGGGCCGCGAAAAACACGCCACCGAACCAACGGCAAAATACGACAGCCTCAAAATTGCAATACAATTATGATTAAATCCGCTCAGAAAATGACACCCTCAAACAAATGCGGGAAAAAAATATTTGAAATAATTATTCCTGCTGAGTTACTTCTCCCGCATAACTTGTTTTCATTGCTTTTCTAAAGTCTTCTATGTTTGAACAAATTCCGTTTCCAATTAACCAGCGCACTTTCACATCAACCGCGACATCAGTATGATCGTAGCATGGAATTGCTCCGGCTTTGACTGCTTCGAAACCGGTTTCATAATGTGAAGAGATTGCATTTCCGCCGGTGAATTTTGTTGTTATAAATAACGGAGTCATGTACTCCTCCGCAATTTGTTTTATCACAGGAAGTAAATTGTACTGCCCTTCATTGCATACATTTCCTTCACCCAAAGATTTGAGAATCATCGCGGAAATACCGCCATTTGTTATAAAACCAAGAATAAGATTTGGATCCAAACCCGGAGAAAGTTCAAAACTAATTACCCCGCGACCGAATTTCGGGGCTATTGCGGTTCCTGTTGCATTTGATTTTTTCTTGAGAAGCTTTGTGTCCAGAGTTACACCCATTGCATCAATATCACCAATATCAGAAAATGCAGGTGAGTGAAATGCATCAAAATCTTTCTCGCTTCTTTTCAATGCCCTTGAACCCAACAGAACCCTATTCCAGAAATTTATCATAACTTCAGCAACTTGTTCCTCAGTTGCTTTTTCGAGAACCCTGAAAAGATTTTCAAGATTGAAACGCCCATCACCACCTTCCTGATATATGGGCGATTGGGAGCCGGTTATGCAAACAGGAATTTTTAACCATGTTTTCTCAGAGTCTTTTCCATTGAGAGCAAATGCAAGAGCCGCAGCAGTGTATGACATTGTATCAGTACCGTGTGCAATTCCAACGCCGTCAAATTTTTCATCGTCCTGAGCCTTCTTGATTCTGAAAATAAGCTTTTCCCAATCATTCGGAGTCATGTTCGTGCTGTCTTTTGTTGTTATAACCTCAAAAGTTACATCAAGTCTACCAAGGAATTTTTCTATTATAGGTTTGCACGCATTTTCAAAAACTTTTGAATCTTTTGGAGGAACCAAAATTAGTTCACTGCCTCTTTTTTCAACAGTCTGCCCGATAGTCCCTCCGTTGTAGAGAAATAAAATTTTTCTTTTAGTCACAGAAAAACCCCCTAGTTTTTCGAAAATCGCTCAAAACTTATAAAATGAAATCTATTACCATTACACATGGATTTTATAAAAATTTATACCAAAAAAACTGGTAAAAAATACAAAAAACTGAATCAAAAAGACCTAAAATGGAATAATTTTCCATATTTTCAAAACCCTTAAATATTGGTTCTATACACCAATATATGCATGTTTAAGCTGGATGAGAAAGATAGAGAAATCATAAACGAAATGATAAGAAACAGCAGGCAAACCGTTGGACAACTAAGCAGGAAGATTGGACTGCCACCCACAACAATTCACAATAGAATAAAGAAAATGGAGAAGAACGGATTGATACTAAATTACACTGTTAATCTTGATTACAAAAAACTCGGAAGGCCAATTCTTGCTTACATTGGAATCGGCGTAAATTATAATGTCGAAGGAAAAAAAGTCAGTCAAAAAGATGTTGCAATACAAATAAAAAAACTTGACGGAGTTAGAGAAGTAACAATCCTTGCGGGAGGAATGGACATTATAGTGAAAGCGCTTGCAGTTGATGTGGAAGATTTGAACAATTTAGTTACGGAAAAATTAAGGAACATTGATGGAGTAGATAAAACACAAACTATGATTGCGCTGCAGCAAGTTTAACAAAATTATTTTTTTTTCCAAAATGTCTTCTGTGCCTCTAGTTGAACATTCCATGTAATGTGCACTAAAACATCTGTATTTAATTTTATAGAGGTAGGACGGTTAAGGAAAAGTAATGCATGAAATTTCCCATAATCGTGTGAAGTCCGCCTGCTACCTCTAATCACATCAAGATGCTGAGCCCTTGCTATTCCCACTAATTCACCAATATCGGCAGCCGAAAAATCTGATTGTTTATGCCCAAGTTTTTTCAGAACTCTAGTTACAATACCTTTACAGCGCTCTTCCTGAGCTGGATCAAGCTTTTTTTCGGGTTGCATTCTGCTAGTATATTCACGCTTCTTTGCATCGGATTCCCGTGTAGCCTGTTGTCTGACAGCCTTAGCCGTCTTCTTTTGTTTTTCCCGAAGTTTTTGTGTAGCACTCGAAAATCTTTTTGTTACCATGAGAAAGTATATGAGTAGGACATATTTAAATTTTGTTGGAATTTCTAAATTTTATATATAATCCATAGATCTCACTATTTACTACGCCGTCCAATTACAAGGAAAATGCCGGACTCACTATTGTGTGATGGAATCGAAAAATCCTTTAATAGCGTCCGCACATATTTATAATACAGGAAAAGCATGTAAGGCATAGCCACACCACCCAAAATTAATATATACATGCATGTATGCATATATTGTATGACCAAGGTCATTTCCGTTTCAGATGAAGCCTATGAAAGGCTGAGCAGGATAAAGGGAAGGGACTCCTTTACCGGAACCATAATGAGGCTCACTAAACCAAGGAAAAAAAACCTTCTCGACGTGGTGAAGTCATGGGAACCCGATGAGGAACTCGCAAGAAACATTGAGGAAGCAGGAAGGCGGCTTCGGAAGGCAAAGCTAAGGAGATTTGATTTGTAATGGTTTGCCTGGACACCGATATTCTGGTCGGCATGACAAGAAAAGACAAGGATGCTGTGGCTGCCCTGGAAAAACTTGTGAAAAACAACAGCCCAATCTCAACGACACCTATTTCCCTCACAGAACTTTATGTTGGCGCATACAAATCAGGAAACGAGGCAAAAATGAGGAAGGTGGAAGAAATAGAGGAGAACGTACTTATGCTGGAATATGATTTCAACGCAGCAAAGGAAGCAGGAAGAATAACCAACGAACTCAACAAAACTGGAAGCAAAATAGGTGAGTTCGACACACTAATCGGCGCGATAGTATTGCGGCATGGGGAAACCCTCATAACAAGGAACACAAAACATTTCTCCAAAATCAGGGGCCTCAAAGTCGAAAAATGGTAAATATTAAATAATCCATATGTCTCACTAATTTGTTTGTGAAGATGAAAGATTCTAAAGTTGAAAGAATTCGCAAAGCTTTGAGGGATGCGCCTCACGGATTGTGGATTAGGGAAATTTCCCGCAAAACAGGATTGGATAAAAGTACAATTTCCCGCTACTTGATTGCAATGCACGAAGAAATAGAATTCGAATTCTTGGGAAGAAATAAAGTGTATAGAATAAAATAGAAACCGCACCGGCACTCAACCCTAAAAACCCTTAAATTATCCTCGCAACCAATTGCTTTTATGGAAATGGAATTTTCGGAGAACGAAATAATTTTCAACAGGGAACTGTCTCAATTGGATGAACTTGTCCTCAAATTCGTGAAAATACTTGATGAACTCAAAGTAGATTATGTGATAATTTCCGGTTACATTGCAATCCTTTTCGGGAGAAGCAGGAACACGGAAGATGTTGACTTGTTCATAGAGGAAATGCATTTCAAAAAATTTACTGAAATGTGGAAAGCGCTTGAAAGGAACGGGTTTGAATGCATAAACGCGGAAAACCCGGAAAGTGCCTATAATGAATACCTCAAGGAAAAACTCGCCATAAGATTTGCGGAAAAAGGAAAATTCATACCGAACTTTGAACTCAAGTTTCCGAAAACAGACATGAGCCAATATTCACTCCGAAACAAGATAACCGTTAAGCTAAACGGCGAAAATCTCCTTACCTCAAAAATAGAGCCACAAATAGCATACAAGCTTTACATGGGCTCTGACAAGGACATTGAGGATGCGGCACACCTTTGGGAAACATTTAAAGGGAAAATCAACCCAATAATATTCAATAAATTCACAAAAAAACTAGGCGTGGAAAACAAGGTGAAACTGCTTGACTAAAAAGGACGAAGTTCCAAATATAGACCTCAAAGAGCTTGATGAGGAAATAGAGTCAAACAGAAAACAAAGGTTGGAGTTTGTGAAGCAATACGCAAAATGGCTCAAAAAAACACCCAACAAAAAGTGGAGCAAACAGCAGAACACGCTGATCAACAAATAGCCCATTTAAGACGAGAGTGGCGTTTTAAAACTCTTTTTTCCCAGTTTATTAGTAATTTCCAAAAAAAAATGATCTTAATGCACGATTACGAAAAGCTGGGATTGAAATGCGGCCTCGAAGTACACCAACAGCTCGACACGGGAAAATTATTCATAAGAACGCCTTCGCGACTGCGGGATGAAAAACCGGATTACACAATTGAAAGAAAACTAAGGCCGGTTGTTTCGGAATTAGGGGAAATGGACAAAGCCGCGCTCGAAGCATACGAAAAGGATCTCTCTTATGTGTATGAAGGATACAACGATACAATTTCACTTATAGAACTTGATGAAGAGCCCCCGCAGAAAACTGATGCAGATGCAATGAAAACAATTTTAGAAGTTGCCTTGATGGCGGAAAGCAATGTAATTGATGAAATTTTTCCAATGAGAAAAATGGTCATCGATGGTTCGAACACATCCGGCTTTCAAAGAACAATGCTTGTTGCTACCAGCGGAAAAATAAAATTGAAAAATAAAGAACTTGGAATACAAACAATGGCATTGGAAGAAGATTCAGCAAGGCCGATGGAAAAAACCGATGACAAAATTGTTTACAGACTAGATCGATTAGGAATTCCTCTTATAGAATTGGCAACGGAACCGGGAATCAAAACACCGGAAGAAGCAAAAGAAGCCGCACTCGCAATCGGAACTCTTTTTAGGAGAACATGCAATGCAAAAAGAGGTTTGGGCACAATAAGACAAGATTTGAATGTTTCAATAAGAGAAGGCGCACGCATAGAACTCAAAGGAGTGCAGGAACTGGAAATAATAGACGAATATGTAAGGAGAGAAGTGCAAAGACAGGCCACTTTGATTGAAATAAAAAAAGAACTTGAAAAAAGAGGAGTTTCGGAAAAAACACTCAAAGGAAATTCGAAAGAAGTTTCCAAAGTATTTGCGGGAACGCAGGCAAAAATAATCAAAAGTGCGCTGGAAACTAAAAACATTGTAATGGGCTTGAAGCTTGAGAATTTTAAGGGATTGATAGGAAAGGAATTGCAACCTAATAGGAGGCTGGGAACGGAGTTTGCTTCGTATGTTAAAGTGAAAACCGGACTTAGAGGAATATTCCACTCTGATGAAATGCCAAATTATGGGATTTCGGAAAATGAAATAAAAGAAATTTACAAAGAACTTGGATGCGGAAATCAAGATGCGTTTGTATTAGTTGCTGCGCCAAAAGAAAAAGCGGAAAAGGCAATCAAAGTGGTTTACGAAAGAGCATTACAATGTTTGAGAGGCGTTCCGGAAGAAACCCGCGGAGCAATAGATGAAGGAAACTCGGAATATTTGAGACCGCTTCCGGGGGCTGCAAGAATGTACCCCGAAACGGATTTGGATAGTATTACAATTGACAAAAAAACTCTTTTGGAAATTCAAAAAGACTTGCCTTTACAAGTTGCGGAAAGGGAAAAACTTTATGCAAAATTCGGCTTGAACGAAAAAATGATTAATGATATGAAATTGAGCAATTTTGCAAGATTTTTTGAGAGAAAAGTCAAGGAAAAATTTGATGCAAAAAGATTAGCGGTTTTTTTGAGCGAAGGATTGGTTGAAGCAAGAAGAAACGGGGCAATGATTGAAAACCTTGGAGAAAAAGAAATAGAGGAATTCGTGAATGGAATTCAAACCGGAAAAATTACTAAAGAAATACAAACAGAACTGCTGATCGCAAAAAGCAAAGAACCTGAAACACCGCTTGAAACACTTTTGAAAGGAATAGGAGCAGAAAGTGTTGAAAGCTCGGAAGTACATAAAATTATTTCCGAAATTGTAAAGAAAAACGAAAAACAAGTAAAAGAACTTGGAATGCGCGCAATTGCCCCCTTAATGGGAGATGCAATGAAAGAGCTCAAAGGAAAAGTTTCAGGAAAGGAAATCAGTGAAATGCTCTCAAAGGAAATTAAAAAAATCATTAATTAGTAAAAAAAGTTATTTATTAGGAAGGAAACCTTTCGCAAACCCATGTCTTGTTTTCACTGTGACCAATCTACCAAAGGCAACCTGATTAAAATCAAACATCGCGGGAGTTGAATTTTCCCAATTACCGTTTTCCAGTTTGATTTTCAAGGATTTGACCCTTCCACCATCAGTTACACCAAGCACAAGATCTTTAGAACCATTAGGGGAAAAATAAAAAAGAACTCCATCCTCACCGTATTCTTTGGGGTTAAATATCTTCTTTAAAAAACTTAGTTTTGCTGCTGGAACAATTTCCAAATCCATAACTTCTTGCATGTCCCCATATACTTGTTTTCTTAACCTGACTTCCCCGGAAGAATTGGCAATAAGCCGTACAGAAGCGCTAAAAGCACGTTTAACCCGATCGAACATTAAACAACTAACTTCAAAACAACTATAATAAGTTTCGTGCAAAAATGAGCTATGGCAAATAGTCTGAATTTCGGCAAAATAAAAAAATTCTTCGGAAAAAGAAAATCAAATTCTCACAAAGGCGATAATGGAGTTGTGCTCGTAATAGGCGGCTCAAATGATTTGGTTGGAGCGCCTGCGCTCGCGGCAATGGCATCTTTAGCCGCAATGAGAATCGGAATAGACCTTTGCATCGTTTGCGCTCCCGAAAAACCCGGATTTGTGATCAACAAGTATTCGCCGGATTTAATAGTAAAAAAATTCAAAGGCAAAAAATTCTCAAAAAAACATTTAAAGCAGATTTTTGAATTGGAAAAAAAAGCAGATGTTATTCTTATAGGCCCTGGGCTTGGAAGAAATAAGCAAACACTAGAGTTCACAAAAGAATTCGTGAAAAAAACAAAAAAAACCACTGTAATAGATGCAGATGCGCTCACTGCATGCGCAGGAATGAAATTCAAAGGAAACGTTCTCATAACTCCGCACGCACGCGAGTTTGAAATATTCTCGGGAAAAAAGATTTTCGGAAAAACTCTTTTAGAAAAGGAAAAAATTGTTAAAGAAACAGCGCAAAAGTACAACTGTACTATTCTGCTGAAATCGAAAACAGGAAAAACTGCGAATATTATTTCGGACGGAAAAAACACGGTTTACAACAATACAGGAAATGCAGGAATGACAAAAGGGGGAACGGGAGACGTGCTCGCGGGTTTATGCACAGGATTTATTGCGCTTAAATTGAATTTAATGCAAGCGGCAACAGCCGCTGCCTTTGTAAACGGAAAAATAGGCGAAAAATTGTACAAAAAAAGCGGCTATGGTTACCTTACATCAGATTTTGTTAAGGAAATTCCATTTTGGACAAAAAAAATTTCAAAATGATTTTTGGAAAAATCAGAACAACAGAGTTGTGCCGATCAAAAAAGTCGAAATTATTCCCGCGAAAACCAACAGGATTGCAAGCAATAAATCCGTTGGAATCAACACAACTATAGCGGCTTGCGCATCATTCAAAGTAAAACGGTCGCGGATAAAACGGTACATCAAAACCACTCCATAAATTAGGGCAACAACAGCCGCAAACCAACCCACAAAAGGAACAAGCAGAAACAAACCCACAACAAGCTTTATCGAAGAAGCAAGCGCAATGAAAGACGCATTGAAATTGTTCAAAGAACCCTTATCTTTCCTGTAAAAGCCCGCAATCATAAATTGCAGTGCGCCAAGAAGGTAAATGAACACGAGTTCTGCTGCAAAAACAAATGGAATTAGTACAAGCAGGCCGATCAACAAGAGAAGCATTCCTACTAATAGGTCAACCAAGGCCTGACCTGCCAAAAAAGAGCTTAACCCCACAAAAACAATAATTTCCAGAACCAAAAGCAATTTTACAATAAGAAATACAATCGCATAAGTCATTACAGCATCTTTCAAGGAGAGTTTTTCACTCACAAATATTCCAATCGGCTTCTTTCCGAAAAAAGCAAACAGCAAAACCTTGGGATTTATCATTAGAATCAGATAGAAATGCCCCTGAAACAATATTTAAAGGTTATTTCCCTATTAAAATGCACATGGAAAAAAAACCGCTTACAGTAAAAAAACCCTGGGGAAAATTTGAAGAATACACCCGCAATGAAAAAACATCGGTAAAAATAATCAGTGTAAACAAGGGAGGAATTCTTTCACTTCAATCCCACAAACACAGAAAAGAATTCTGGGTTGCATTGGATGAAGGATTAACCGCGGAAATCTTCGGAAAAAAAATAAAACTAAAAAAAGGGCAAACAGTTACAATTCACAAAAAAACAAAGCACAGAATAAGCGCCACAAAAAATGCGAGATTTTTGGAAATTTCATACGGAAAATTTGATGAAAATGACATCAAAAGATATGAAGACAAATACGGGCGAGCAAAATAAAAATCCGGGGATCCACTTATTGGGAATCCTTGTTCTATGAAGACTTCATTATCGGACCTTCTGCCTCATAAACCAATTCTCCCCTAAACTCCGGATGATCTATCACCAAATGTTTCTGCGCGTCTCCGGGAGGAGTTCCAACCCTAAATTCTTTTCCGCACACCGGACAGATGTACATGGAGCCACCTCCCTAATAGCAATGGTGCATTTGAACAATATAAAGAATTAACATGCGTTAACGGATCGACGATTGTGAAAAGATTGTTAGACAAAAGGCTAAATGAAATTTTAAGGAGATTCTGAACTATCTAACCATTTCTTCATACAATCGATCGTGCAAGTCGCACCCTTGAATAAATCGCCATTTGTATGGGGATTGAAAAATGATGGTTTTAATTTCATTGGCCAATTTTTCATGTTCAATTTCCTCAACAAGATGTAATTGAGCAAAATTTCCGTTAGAAATCATGTTTGTTTTCACAAGCGTTTTAATTGCCTCAAGTGAGCCGGTTTCGACATTGTAGATAAATCCGAGTAAAATGAAAGGATCGTCCTCTTTGAGAATACTTTGACAAACTTTAAAGAAGGGTAAAGTTTCCATTTGAACGTCTTTAACAGCCGGGTATTCTTTGATGTACATACCAGCATGATCTTCGCCAAGATCACCTTCCGCAACAATTTGCGTCAACCGTGTTCGAACTTCAGAAAGCTGATTAGCAGTATTGTATTCACCCAGTTTTATTTGATTCAACCATTCATCATGCAAAAGAAAAATGCACTTAGCCAGAATAACGGGACCCATGACCGGCACAGGCCAAAATCCTAAACCTGAACCATCACACAAATCAAGTCGTCTGTCCGCTAATTTTTTTATTATAGCGCCTCTAAAATTCACTGTTTCAGCATAACTTCTCATATTAGTTTCCATAGATATTAGTTATCGCCGTATTGAAATACATGTGTTGTGGCGTAACACAACAACAGTTAAATCAATATTACACAATTTAGTTATGATTGAAAAAGCACTTGCAAAAATAGGTTTCAGCCCCTCTGAGATAAGTGTGTATCTACTTCTTTTGAAAAAAGAACAGAGTTATGCAGGCAAAATAAGTTCTGAAACAGGAATCAATAGAACAAACGTTTACGAGGCACTAAATCGGCTTGTTGCAAAAGGAGTTGTTTCTTACATTACAAGAAACAAGGTGAAATGGTTCGAGGCAAAAGATATTGATTCATTAAAAACTCTTTTGAAGGAAAAAGAAGAAGAATTTGAAAAAAACAAAAATGAACTTTTTATAGGAATAACGCAATTGGAAAAAACTATTTCAAAAGAAAAGAAAAATCTTGAGGCAAGCATTTTTGTCGGCAGGAAAGGATTGAAAACTATTTTTGAGGAAATGTTGGAGATTGAAAAGCCCACACATTTCTTTGCAGCTGAATTGAAATTAAGAAAGTTTTTTGGGGCGTATTTTGAACAATGGAACAAAATTAGAATTGAGAAAAAAATCTTGCATAGAGTAATTTTTGCAAAAAAAGTCAAAAAAGATGCAAAGATATTCCCGCTAATGAAATGCAAATTTGTGGATGATGAATATATCAATCCAACAACCACGCTGATTTATGGAGATAATGTAGTTCTTGTAGAATGGTCTTCAAACCCTTTTGCAATAAAAATAGAAAGCAGAGAAATCGCAAAATCACACTTAAATTACTTCAACCTAATCTGGAATTCGAATTAGAGCATTTTTCTTGCACCTTTTTTTACCGAACGCAAACACTTAGTGTGCCAATACTGCCCCATCCATTTTTTGTCGGAACCGGGGTTTCCGCAGAAAGAGCATGCTTCGGAATATTTTCCTTCAGGAGTTTGTTTACTTAAATCTGCTTTTGTTTTAGATTCTTCTTTTTTACCGGTTAGTTTGTCGAGGAAGCTCATATTTTTCACTTGTTTAATCGTTCCCATGTACTAGCAAATGCACCCATGCGCATTCTGGATAAAATAAAATCAAGCTCCATTTTGGATGGACATTTCCCGGTGAATAAAAGGTGCCCCCATACTACTTTTTCGAATTTATTATCTACATAGTTTTCTAAATCATCTCTCTTTTTAGACAAATACTTTTCTTTGGCAGCTCTTAAAGTTTCAACCGCTTTGGAAAATTCTTGTTTATATTCTTCAGAGTTCATGTTTTTTACTGCCCCGAAAAAACGTTCAAGCTCCAAAAAATTCAAGGGTCTACCAAGTTGTTTTTCCTTTTTAATAGTATAATTTAGCAGGTAATCCTCCATAAGTCTTGCCATTCTAAAAGCAACAGGATCATTGAACTTATCAATAGGAATAATTTTTTTTACTATAAATTGAATATCTTCTCTAGTCAAAAGGTGTCGTTTTGTCCCCCTACTGCCTAATGTATGAGATTCCCTTTTTCTGACAGTAGCCATAGGAAGATATAATCAAACCAAGTTTATAAGTTTTTCAAAAGAAGAAAAAGCAGAATTAAACCTATTTAAACCCTTTCAAATCCAATCTTTGAATGCTAATAGGAGTTGTGGGAAAACCAAGCGCGGGAAAAAGCACTTTTTTCAATGCCGCAACATCACAGGATGTACCAATGGCAAGCTATCCATTTACAACAATAGAGGCAAACAAAGCAATTGGATTTGTGAGAATAGATTGTGTGGATAAAGAATTCAACACCCAATGCAATCCAAGAAGCGGGTTCTGCCACAATCACATCCGCTATGTTCCGATTGAATTGATTGATGTAGCGGGATTGGTTCCCGGAGCACATGAAGGGAAAGGAAGGGGAAATCAATTTCTGAGCGATCTTTCCAGAGCTGATGTTCTAATACATGTTGTTGATGCATCAGGAAGCATTAACGAAAAAGGAGAACCGGTTGGAGCGGGAAACTACGATCCGATAAAGGATGTGGAATTTTTGGAAGAAGAAATCAACCTCTGGTTCTTTGGAATACTCAACAAACATTGGGACAAATTAAGCAGAACACCATACGAATCAAAAGCAAAAATGTTAACAGCACTCATGCAAAGCCTTTCAGGGGTTGGAGCAAAAGAAGCACAATTGGAAAGAACATTAAACGAACTCTCACTTATAGAAAAAAGACTCAATCAATGGACTCCGGAAGAAAAACTTGGATTCGTAAAAAAACTCCGTGAAAGCTCGAAACCGATAATAATTGCAGCAAACAAAATTGATGTTCCACAGGCAAAAGAGAACATAGAAAAAATGAAATCTAAATTTCCAAAAATGAAAATAATCCCCTGCTCAGGAATATCGGAATTAACCCTCAAAAGAGCAATGAAAGAAGGCTCAATAGAATACTATCCCGGAGAAAAAAACTTCGAAGTAAAAAAAGAATTAAATGAAAAACAGCAAAAAGGAATTGATTACATTAAACAAAACGTGCTCGAAAAATTCGGTTCAACAGGAATACAAGAGGTTCTCGAAAAAGCGGTTTTCGAAGAACTCAAATACATAGCTGTTTTCCCCGGCGGAACAAAAAGCCTTGCTGATAAGGATGGAAATCGGCTCCCGGATGTTTTCCTAATGTCCCCAAAATCAACCGCGCTTGATTTTGCATTTGCGCTTCACACTGATTTCGGGGAAAAATTCATACGCGCAATAAACGTGAAAAACAAGCTTTTAATCGGAAGAGACTACGAACTAAAGCATAGGGATGTAATAGAAATAGTCCATGGGAATTGATGGCAATGCCGCTGAAAAGAGACATGCATCCCGATGCAAAACATCTCAAAACTCCAATTTTTTGGGCAACCGAATCAGAGTTAATGAAAAGAATAAAATCAAGTCTACATTTCAACAGCACCCATAAAAAATTTTCAGTTATAAGAACTAAAGAGGATCCGGAAAATAGGTTTAGAATAGAATATCGGCCAGATTCTGAAAAAGTTTATGTATTCAAATTAAACAGATTTGGAGTTTTATTTTTTGATAGGAGTTCAAGCAGGATTCCATCAACATTGCCAAAAATGGTACTTGAACGCCTTACCCAATCAATTGGCGATGCACTGAAAAGGGGCCAGGTTAAACTTCACATAGATCCAAAATCCGGTAAAAAACTAAAAGCCAAGTCAGAAAGAAGAAAAAATTAATTTTTGATTCCTGTTAATTGAAAACAAACAATTAAATTAGAAAAAAAGCTAATTCTTGTTCCATGAAAAAAATAATCGAAACCGCAAGAAGCAAGGCAATGCAGGTTCTCACAACCTGTTCAACCGAACACGGTATTTACGCGTCCTGCTACACCGACGGCTACACCTCGGTCTGGGCAAGGGATTCCATGATAACAATGATTGGAGCTTCTTCTCATTCAGATGTTTTTGAAAAAGTATTCAGGAAAAGCATTGAAACACTTGCAACACATCAAAGCAAAAAAGGGCAAATACCGAATGATGTTGATATTTTCGAAAACCGCAAATTAGTTACCTTTGCGACAATTGATTCTTCGCTTTGGTTCTTGCTCGGAGAGGCGGCATACAAAAAAAAGTTTGGAAACGCTCTCTGGAAAAAACACAAAAAAAACATTCAAAAAGCAATTACTTGGGTTGAATATCAGGATGCGGGAGAAGACATGCTTCCCGAACAACAGCCAACATCTGATTGGATGGACTGTTTTCCGCACAAATACGGACACACAATAAACACGCAGGCGCTGTACTATGCGGCTCTCAAGGCGCTTGGAAGAAAAAAAATAATTAAAAAATTCAAAAAAAATGCCGATGAAAAACTCTGGAGCAAAAAACTTGGTTACTATCTCCCATGGCACTGGAAAGACCATAATGCTTATGAGGAAAAAGAGGAATGGTTTGATTCACTCGGAAACATGCTCACGATTTGTTATGGTCTTGCTGATTCAAAACAGGCAAAAAGCATACTGAATTTTGTCGAAAAAAAAGGAATTGCAAAACCGTTTCCAATGAGAGCGATTTTCCCAACAATAAAACCAGATTCGAAAGAATGGAAAGAATACTTCAAATCATGCTTAGCCGGAACTCCGGGAGATTATCTCAATGGAGGAATATGGCCATTCATAGGCGGATTCTACATTTGCGCATTGGTTGAAACAAAACAATTTTCGAAAGCCGAAAAAGCCCTTGAATTATTGGCAAAGGCAAACAAACTTGCAAAAGCAAAAAACCAGAATTGGGATTTCAACGAATGGATACACCCAAAATCAAAAAGCGCGAAAGGCGGAAGATTCCAATCATGGAGCGCCGGAGGATATCTGCTTGCGTATGAAGCGGTGAAGCAAAAAAAGAACCCGATAAAAATTTAATTAAAAAAATAATTAAAAATTAAAATAAAAAAATAAATAAAAAATTACAAATGCAATTTTTCCTCAATAATGTTTGCCATTTTCACGGAAACTTTTTTGTAATCAAAGTTTTCCACAACATGCTTTCTCCCGTTTTCACCCATTTCTTCCCGCAAAGAATCGTCCGACAAAAGCTTCAGCAAATACTCGGCAAGCTCATCAACATTTGCACGGTAAGCAAACGTTTTCGGCTGATCAAATTTTATTTTATGATCTTCCTCAAAACCCATGTGAGTGTACGCCCACTCCTCCTCCAATTGTATTGTTTCCGCAACTTTCGCCAAAAAACCGGTTTTATTGTGAACAACCGTGTCCTTAATCCCCATTGCATCAATACTCAAAACAGGTATTCCACACGCCATTGCCTCAACCTGAATCATTCCAAAACCTTCAATCCTGCTCGGCGCGGCATAAACATCACACGCGCTCAAAAGAATCCTCATTGTTTCGCGGGAAAGGGAACCGTCAATATAAGAAATTCTGTCTTTCGGAAGTCCGAGTTCATCAATAATTCTTTGTTCATCATTGTAATGATACTCAGGTTCTCCAAACTCCCATGTTTTCCCGACATACTTCCAATCCTTAAACTCCGAGTTAACCTTTCCAAGCGCCCTTAGAACTTCCTGAAATCCTTTCGAAGTTGTATCTCCGCCGGCGGTAAAAATCATTTTTTCATGTTCCTTAACCCCTAAAATTTCCCTCATTCGTTTAACTCGTTCATCGCTCTTTGGAATAGGGCTCATCTGATTTACATCAATTCCTATGGGCATGGAAAAAATATTTTTGTTGAAAACCCCGTCTCTTTTGTAGGTTTCCTTCACCCAATTGCTTGTAACAAAAATCAGCGGGAGCTCATTCAGAATAGTATGATAGTTCGCAACCCAGCCATCGGCATTAAGCCAGGGAACTGGAGTTATTCCGTTGTCCAGAGGATCTGTTATAATTGAAGGCACATCCCCCCAAAAGCCGACTCCGATAACAACATCCGGTTTCACTATTTTGTACAACGCACTCTTCTCAAAGCCCGATGCCCTATCACACGGAACCGCGTTATAACCTGCCTCTTTTAACCCGCGATACAAAAAATCCCCCTGAAGGCTCACCCCATCAAGCTCCGCGGGAAACGGATAAAGAACAAGGCTTGAGAATTTTTTTGTCCTCTCGGGTTCGGCTGAACCCTGTTGCACAACAGTTTTTTGCTTCTGCATTCAAAACACTTTATTGAAAGTTTCCAATTCGGCACAACTCCTGTACTCGAAAATATCCTTTACAAAACCATACACACGGTGAATTAAATACTTTTTCTTTTCCCAAATCTCAGGAGTTAGCTTGAAAATAATGTCCGCGCCCTCATCCGGAACACACATGAACGGCTTCTCCACGCGCTTGTAACTAAATTCCAATAATTCATTCGTGTGAAGCAAACCTTGCTCAAACATTTTTTTCACTGAATTGCTTGTTTCAATGTGCCTGTTGTGTCCATACTCGCCGTTCGAACCGTGAGTGTAAACAACATCAAACTGTTTATCCATCACAACGGGCTCAATGCGCTTCACAACTTCATCCAAAGAAGAAAGTTTTTTTTCCGGATGATCATCATCAAGATCTGAAATAAACCCGCGCGCATTAAGCTCTTTGCAAACTTTAAAAAATTTCGGCTTCCTATCCAAATCATCTTTCCTGGAAAGGCACAGAATCGTCCACTCACAATTTTTTTCGCCCAAAATTTTTCCGC
>Ga0209542_10001860_pt1 | contig 48810 bp, 44 predicted proteins | sample RifCSPhighO2_01_FD_184028 | JGI IMG/M metagenome (GOLD analysis project Ga0209542, IMG submission 184028) | Soil microbial communities from Rifle, Colorado - Rifle CSP2_plank highO2_0.1 (SPAdes) (version 2) | ecosystem: Environmental > Terrestrial > Deep subsurface > Rock core/Sediment ...
GCCGCCTGCGGTTCAGCTGGTATGTCCTGACCGCCCTCATCATTATTTTCATCATCGGTTACGGCGCCTACATTCCGGCGTTCTGGGGCAGCCACGAGAATCTCTCCGACCTTGTTGTTCCAGCAGTTTTTTTCCTGGGCGCATGCTTCGTGCTTCTGGTAAACATCCTGTCTCTCGAAACCTCGGGCAACGTAAGACGCCTGATAGCTTTCGAACAGGAAAGCATCACCGATCCCCTGACGGGTATCTACAATCGCCGCTATCTGGAACGTCGTCTGGCGGATGAAATCGCGCGTGCCAATCGTTATGGCATGCCGCTTTCCGTGCTGTTGACCGATATCGACCATTTCAAGCGCGTCAATGACATCTATGGGCATCAGGTCGGCGACCTGGTGCTGGAAGGCATGGCGCAACTCATCGTCAACACCCTGCGGACCACGGACATCGTGGCGCGCTATGGCGGGGAGGAAATCATGGTGATCGCGCCGAGCACGCCCGTGAAAACAGCGATTGATCTGGCTGAAAGGCTGCGCAAGGTTGTGGAGAATGCCACGTTTGAGGTGCCGGTCGAGCTGGATCGTGATATCAGCGCGCTGGGCGTCACGGTGAGCATCGGTGTGGCCTGTTTTAGCCAACAAACCAAGGATATGCAGGATCTGATACAGAATGCCGACAAGGCGCTGTACCGCGCGAAAAGCGAAGGGCGCAACCGGGTTGTCACGGGCAGCACCACGGACGCCTGATTGCGTTTATTAATCTTGGACCCCTGAAAAATAAAAAAACAAGCCACAGAGTGCACAGAGGTCACCGAGGAAAAACCATTCTTCTTTAATCTCAGTGTGCTCTGTGATCTCCGTGGCTGAAGTTTTGGGTTTTCATTTTTCTTAGCCGGGGTTTTGCCGGCGCGCCTGCGCCAGGGCTTCCGCCAGCGTCGCGCAACCGGATGCCCGCACGCGCTCGGCCAAGCCGCGCACGATGGCCTGCACCACGCAGGGCCCTTCATAAACCAGCACGGTATAAATCTGAATCAGATCGGCGCCGGCGACAAGTTTTTCCCAGGCATCATCGGCGTTCTCGATGCCGCCCACGCCGATAATCGGGACATTTCCCTGGAGGTGGCCATACAGCTTGCGGATGATTTCCGTGGAAAGCGCCTTGAGCGGGCGGCCGCTCAGGCCTCCGCTCTGGCTCACCAGCGGGTCATTCGTGACGCCGGGCCGGGTGACGGTGGTGTTGGTGGCGATGACCGCGTCGAATTTGTGTTCCAGCACCAGCCGGGCAATCGCGGCGATCTGGGTATCGTCCAGGTCGGGCGCGATCTTGAGCGCAATGGGTACGTAACGTCCATGTTTTTCAGCAAGCGCGGCCTGTTCCGTTTTCAGCCGGGGCAGCAGGTCTTCCAGGTTCTCTTCGTTCTGCAGATCGCGCAGGCCGGCGGTGTTCGGGGACGAAATATTGACGGCGATGTAATCGGCATGCCGATAGACCGCGCGCAGGGCAGTGAGGTAATCGTCGGCCGCGCGTTCCACCGGCGTGTCCCGGTTCTTGCCGATATTGATCCCCACAGGACAGGATTTGCCCTCGCGCGAGAAATTCAGGATGAACCGGTCGCCCCCGACGTTGTTGAATCCCATGCGATTGATCAGCGCCGCCTGGCGCGGCAGGCGGAACAGGCGCGGTTTCTGGTTGCCGGGCTGCGGCCGTGGGGTGACGGTGCCGAGCTCGAGAAAACCAAATCCAAGATCGGACAGGGGCCGGATATATTCCGCATTTTTATCCAGTCCGGCCGCCAGTCCCACCGGGTTGGAAAAACTGAGCCCCATCACGCTGACCGGCAACGATGCCGGGTGACGCGCGAACACAGCCCGTGTCAATGCACCCGCGCCGGGCAGGCGGTAGAACAGGCGCAGCATCGAGAAGGTGAGACGGTGGCTGGTTTCGGCGGGGAGCCGGAAGAGCAGCGGACGCAGCAATCTGTACGAGGCGCAGATGGTCATGGGGGTGGAGGCATCATAAGCCGGCAGTGGGTGAGGATGTCAACGACAATAACGTCATCCTGTTTGTATTTTTGGCGATACGATATGATGGAACGAACATCAGCCATTGGACATGACATCAGGAGGATGAATATGGCCACAGCACAGAAGGTCAGTTACTTTGCGATGCAAATCCCCAACCGGGCGGGTGAGGCGGGACGGATTCTGACGGGCCTGGCGAAGGCGGGGGTCAATCTGCTGGCATTCACCGGCTTTCCACACGGAAATCGGTCCCAGGTGGATTTCATTCCCGCCAACCCGGCCACCTTTCTGGCGGTCGCGCGGGGCATGAAACTCAGGCTGCGCGGCAAGAAGACGGGATTTCTCATTCGTGGCAGCGACCAGCGCGGTGCGATCGCCAGGGTGATGTCGAAACTGGCCCGGGCCAAGATCAACGTCACCGCCGTGGACGCGGTGACCGCCGGCGCCGGGCGCTTCGGCGCGATTCTCTGGGTCAAGCAAAAGGATGTGAACCGCGCCGCCCGCGCTCTCGGCGCCTAGTCTGCCCGCCCTGTTTTCCTCCGCCGCGTCGCGGCGGAGGGTTTCATCTTGCTTTTTTGCGCTTCGGCGAATTCCCCGGTCTACGGTAGAATGACCGGCTTTCATCGGTCGGCCATCGGGCACCGGCGGAGTTTTCATGGCAAGCAAACTGAATCGTTATAGTTCCCGCATCACGCAACCCAAGTCGCAAGGCGCCTCGCAGGCCATGCTTTACGGTACCGGCTTCACGCGCGCGGACATGGACAAAGCCCAGGTCGGCATCGTCGCCAACTGGTTCGAGGGCAATACCTGCAACATGCACCTGAACGACCTGGCCGCGCAGGTGAAAGAAGGCGTGACGGCGGCGGGACTGGTGGGCATGCGCTTCAACACCATCGGCGTGTCCGACGGCATTTCCATGGGCACGGAGGGCATGTCGTATTCGTTGCCGTCGCGCGAGATCATCGCCGACTCGATCGAGACGGTCATGGGCGCGCAGTGGTACGACGGGCTCATCGCGCTGCCTGGCTGCGACAAGAACATGCCCGGCTGTTTGATTGCGATGGGACGCTTGAACCGCCCTGCGATCATGGTTTACGGCGGCACCATCAAGCCGGGGCACGGCAAGAAGGGCGATACCCTCGATATCGTGTCGGCGTTCCAGAGCTATGGCGAATTCATTGCCGGCAAGATCGATGAACCCGCGCGCGAGGATATCGTCGAACACGCCTGTCCCGGTGCCGGCGCCTGCGGCGGCATGTACACCGCGAACACCATGGCCAGCGCCATCGAGGCGCTCGGCATGTCCCTGCCGTACAGTTCCTCAATCCCCGCCGTCGAGCCCGGCAAGCGCGAGGAATGTCTCCAGGCTGGCGCGGCCATGCGCCAGCTTCTCGAGAAAGACATCAAGCCGCGCGACATCATGACGCGCGCGGCGTTCGAGAATGCCATGGTCATGGTCATGGCGCTCGGCGGCTCCACCAACGCGGTGCTGCATCTCATCGCCATGGCGCGCGCGGTGGGTGTGCAGCTCACGATTGACGATTTCCAGAAGGTCTCCGATCGCGTGCCGTTCCTCGCGGACCTGAAACCGAGCGGCAAGTACGTGATGGAAGATCTGCACCTTGTCGGCGGCACGCCGGCGGTGATGAAGTATCTGCTCGAAAAGGACCTGCTGCACGGCGACTGCCTCACCGTGACGGGCAAGACGATTTCGGAAAACTTGGCGAAACTTCCGGGCCTGAAGCCGGGCCAGGACGTGTTCATGCCGCTGGAGAAGCCCATCAAGCCGAGCGGTCATATCCAGATTCTAAGGGGCAATCTCGCTCCGGGCGGGGCCGTGGCCAAGATCACCGGCAAGGAAGGTCTGCGTTTCTCAGGACCGGCGCGGGTGTATGACTGCGAGGAGGACATGCTGAAGGGCCTTGAGCGTGCGGAAATCAAGAAGGGCGAGGTGGTGGTCATCCGCTACGAGGGACCGAAAGGCGGCCCCGGCATGCCCGAGATGCTGACGCCGACCTCGGCCATCATGGGTGCGGGTCTGGGCAAAGACGTGGCGCTCATGACCGATGGGCGCTTCTCCGGCGGCTCGCACGGCTTCATCATCGGCCATGTGGTGCCGGAGGCGCAGGAAGGGGGGCCGGTCGCGCTGCTGCGCGACGGCGATGTGATCACGATCGACGCCGGCAAGAATGAACTCAGCGTGGCGGTGAGCGACGCGGAAATGACCAGGCGCAAGGCGGCCTGGAAAATGCCGCCGTACAAGGCCACGCGCGGCACGCTCTACAAGTTCATCAAGACCGTCAAAAATGCCTCCGAAGGCTGCGTCACAGACGAATGAGGTGATAGCGCGTGTCTGTTGAGTGGTGATGGGGGAACGTCGCTATAACGAGGACAGGCAGCCTGTGCTATGAAGAAAAGTCGGTGGGTTTTGGGGGTCACCTTTATCATTTTCATATGGCTGGCGCTCATGGTCGGCACCAGCTATTTCAGTTACGAAAACAAATCACCGGTTCGCATCGAGAACTGGAAACCGAAACCGGCGCGATGAGCGACGCCGGAACGGATGCCAGGCATGCGTGATGCCTCGCAATCCGTGCGTCGTGTGATGGTCGTTTTGGCCATCGCGGCACCGATTTTGTTTCTCGCCGCGCTGATTCTGTCTTCCCTTCTGCACCAAAATACGCCAGCGCTTGTGCACATGATCCTGGCGGCTGGTGTTATGCCGCTCATCATGGCGGCGATGATCTATTTTACCCCGGTGCTGACGCACAGCCGCGCGCCTCCCTGGCCGGTGCTGCTTCTTCCCGGTTTGTCTCTGATGTCCGGTATATGGACGGCGGCGAGTATATTCTGGTGGCGCGATCTGGTTTTCGCGCCAGCGCTCACCGCCATGTTCGCGGCAGTCGTCTTGCTTGGCTGGATCTGGCAGCGGGCCCGGACCATGCTGGGCCGCCCGCACCCGGGCCTGCCCTGGTACCAGATGGCGCTGGTCAGCCTGATACTCGCGTTATTCGCGATATTGATCGCTACGTTTAGGCCGGATTATTGGACCGTTCTCAGGCGATTTCACCTGCATATGAACATTTATGGTTTCGTCGGACTGACCGCGGTGGGCACGCTGCGCGTGTTACTTCCCACCGTGGCCGGCTACAACGATCCTGTTGTGCGTGATCGTTTACAGCGCGATCTTTATCCCATGGGGTTCGGAGCGTTGCTCATGGCCGCTGGCTCGGCTTGGTGGGTGTGGCTGGTCTGGCCCGGGCTTGTGCTGTGGCTGATACCGCTGACGCGTTTTGCAGTGCCGCTCGTTTCACGTTGGCGGGAACATGTATGGGGCTGGCATCGGCCGGGCACATCATTAGGTCTCGCCGTGCCGGGCTTGATGCTCGTGTTGATAGCGGGCGGCTTGCATGCCGTTGGCGTGCTGCCGGCCGATGTTGCCCTGCCGTTGTTCTTTTATATGTTTCTGTTTCCTCTTGTGACCGGCGCTATCAGTTATCTGTTACCGGTGTGGATGTGGCCGGCGCGCAATATTGTCGCCCATGAAACCGCCGTGCGACGGCTCGCCTGGGGCAGTGGCGCGCGGGCGCTGGTTTTCTTCTTGGCGGGACTCATGGTCTTGGCTGGGCTGCCGGGCGCCGTTTATCTGGCCGGGGCGGCCATGGCGGTTTTTCTGGCACAGCTCATATGGGCCTTGTTTGCGCGGTTTTCCACGCCCGTTTAGGCCTGGACATGGTTTCTGCCTTGCTTTGGGTACATCAAACACCGGTCGGGGGGTAACCGCCCGATCCCGGATCACGGTCGCGCAGCAGTTTTTGAGACAGCTTCTAAAGAAGTTATTCTGCAGATCTTGTGATGCGGACGGAAATTCCGCCCGCGCGCCATTTTTTATATATGCGAAACCAGGCGTGCCTCGGGGATGACCGCGCGCAGCGCCTCGGAGATCTGAAAGCGCACGCCGGGCACCGGCTTCACGCTGACCCATAACAGGCTCAGCTTCAGATTGAGTTCGGCGAATACCACGACGTGTTTGAAATCGGCGAACACGATCTGGATATGTTCGACGGTAGCCTGGATGAGATGTTGCGGTTTCTTCACCAGACCGGGAATGAGCACCATGAAATCGCTCAAGGCTTTTCCGTGTTCATCGAACGCCGGTGCGCGTTTGCGCAACGGTTCCGCGGGCAGGAACGTCGGCGCGACCATCAGTTCTGACATGGGGAAATATCCTCCCGGTTCGCATGCCATTTGCAGGACTTAATGCATACAAGCATATCCGATAACAGAAAAAAAACCATAAGCCGGGAGACATGGCGGAAACTCCGGGAGATAAGCGCCCCCTGATATAGCCTTGCTTCGGGGCCTGGTGCTTGACCCGTCCCCGGGACAATTCCATCATGTGCAGACATGGATTTCCGGTGGGGGACCAATGAAGGCCGAGCAGCGCCAAAGCATCCGCAAAAAAATAGCGCTCAATATTATTATCAATCACGATCTCGCCTATTCGAAGCGCTGGAAGACTCGCGATCTGAGCCTGAGCGGGGCCAGGCTGGAAGCGGGAAGAGACGGCCTTTCTCCCGGCACGCCGGTTGAGGCGGTTCTTACACTCAGGGGGCATGACGAATACGCTCTGCATCGCGTGCCGGCGGACGTGGTGCGCGCGGACCGGGATGGCGTGGCGCTCCGGTTTCGCCGCTACGACGACCGGACTTACACGGCGCTGGTGAAATTGTTGTACAGCAGCCAGTTCGAAGACCAGGGGTCTTATTTAGGGAAGGTCTGATTAATTATGATTATTTGACGCCAGGCGCAGGAGCGGTACAGGGATGTACCGGTTGCGGAGCCGAGGACGCAAAGGCGCAAGGAAAAAGCCCGGAAAAATAACTGAAAAAATCTTTGCGTCTTTGCGTTTCTGCGTTGAAAACTAATAAATCAGAGTTTCCTTAGCTTGATAAATCTCACCGCGCGTGAATCTGTCCACGGCCCGTGGCAGCAGGAAGTCGTTGCGCGCGAAGATGTACCCGCACAGACACAGGGCGGACGTGACGGGAAGCACGGTTTGGCAATGTGGGCAGGTTTTGGTCCGGGTGTTGGCGAATCCTTCCATGGTCTTTTCCGCCTTGGCGGCTTGTTGCGCCCGGAAGGCCTCGGTGGGTTTCGCTGACAGGGCCGGCGCATCCGGTTTTGACGACAGGGATTCGCGTATTTGCGCAATCTTTGCCGCTTGTGCGTCACGCTCATCGCGCAGCGCCAGCGCTTCTTGCACGGTCCGCAGCAGTTTGTCGGCTTTGTGGTGATCGGACATGTTGGCCGCCAGTTCAGCGCGCGCGGCTTCCACCGTCGCCACGGCTTGGTCAATGCGCGCCGCCAGGTACGCCTCGAACAGTTCTTCTTCCTGAAGAACCTGCTCCTCGGGAAGCCGCGCGTCAATCCCGGTGGATGATTCGAATGCGTGGCCACAGTTGCAGCGTCTGGCGTCGACAGACACCACCGCGCCGCATGCCGGGCACGGCTTCTGATATATGCTGTAGGTTCTCATGTGGCAATCCCTGTCAACGTCTTGATTCGTCCGAAAACAACTCCGTTAAGACAATATCAAGTATAGATCTCAAAACCCCCTCGGCTGAGGCAAAACCCGACAGTTGGCAGAAATGGGATCCCAGGTCAACACCGACCGGCGGCATCCGTTTCGTTTATACAACAATTTACAACCCTCCCGGGTTGGCACCATGAGAAGGTTTCAGTATCGTGGCGGTGACATGGACACCGCCCGCTACGAGGAAAAGAAACGGAGTTTGACGGAGGTCCTGCGTTCAGCCGGGGGAGGGAATATTCGCCTCGGCAAAACCACTTCCAACCTGTTTCGCGACCGTCAGGGTACCTCGGCGAAAGAGCTGGACGTGCGTGACTTCAATAATGTCCTGCACGTCGATGCGGCGAACGGTTATGTCGTGGCCGAGGGCATGACGCCGTATGCGAAACTCGTCGCCGAATGTCTCAGGCACAACGTCATGCCGGCGGTGGTGCCGCAACTCAAGTCCATCACTATCGGCGGCGCGACCGTCGGATGCGGCATTGAATCCTCGTCGTTTCGCTACGGCATGGTCCATGAGACGGTGCAGGAGATGGAGATACTTCTGAGCGACGGCCGCACCGTGTTGTGCACGCCGGATAATGAATATCGTGACTTGTTTTACGGTTTCCCCAATTCCTACGGGACACTCGGCTACGCCTTGCTGCTCAAGGCCAGGGTGGTGCCCGTGAAAAAGTACGTAAAACTCACACATATTCGTCATGCCGACCCGAAGGTTTTTTTCACCGGGCTGGCGCAACAGTGCGAACGCCAGGACGTCGATTTTGTCGATGGCGTCGTGTTCGGCCGTCATGACATGGTCATCACACTCGGCCAATTTACTCATGAAGCGCCCTATGCCAGCGATTACACCTACGAGAAAATCTATTACAAGTCGCTGCGCGAGCGCTCGGAGGATTTCCTGACGACCGGGGACTATCTGTGGCGCTGGGATACGGACTGGTTCTGGTGCTCGAAGAACCTGCTGGCCCAGAATCCGCTTATCCGCCGGCTCTATGGCAGGCGGCATCTCAATTCCGTCACGTACACGAAAATTATGCACTGGAACAGCCGCTGGAAGCTCAGCCGCTCCATCGGCAGGTTACTGGGTTTCCACACCGAATCCGTGATTCAGGATGTTGAAATCCCCCTTGAGCACGCGCCGGAATTTCTGGCGTTTTATCACGATGTCATCCGCTTCATGCCGGTGTGGATATGTCCCACCCGTGCCTGCGACAAGCAGGCCAGATTCGATCTCTACCGTATGGACCCGCAAAAGCTCTATGTCAATTTCGGATTCTGGGATGTGATTCGCGGGAGAAAAAAATTATCACCGGGACATTACAACCGGCAGGTCGAGGAAAGGGTGATGGCCTTGCATGGAATGAAGTCACTGTATTCGGATTCATATTTTTCGCCTGAACAATTCTGGGGAATTTATAACAGGTCCGTCTACGATCGGCTCAAGAAAAAATATGATCCGGAGGGAATACTCAAGGATCTCTACCGCAAGTGTGTGCTCAAGGAGTGATGTCTTTCCGGATGGAACCGGTATGTCGGAATTAACCGGTTCGTGAGGCTGTTTGCATAAAACCCACACCTGTCGCATCCCCGCCTGACAAGACAGCCGCCACGCTGGCATAAGACAAGCGAGAGGCGCGTTTTGCGGTTATCGGTCTGCCAACAGCGCTTGTCTGCCCGTCTCGACTACACCAAGGTCTATACTTGTAATTTCCCTGCTTTTCCGCCTTAATGAACAGACACGCTGGTTGTCATTTGTCAGGCGCAGGGAGTATCGAAGCTCTCATGTCGGTTGGATTCGCACAAGGAGGTTCACATGAGTCAAGCACACCGCGCAGCAAAGATGGAAACGGGCAGTAGCGTTAAAGGCGAGACAAGCCGGGAATCCGTGGAAGTGGCGGAAGCGATCAAGGCCTTGCAGGTGCAACTGGCCGACCTTCGCAAAATCGTTCAGGCGGCCAAAGCGCCTGGCGATGACACCGTGAAACCCGGACGCCGTCAGTAAACCTTCTTTCCATTCCGCGTGTAATCTGTAATCCTTTTCTTCCCCGTCCAAATCGCCAGCCAGTTTTCCAAACCGGCGGCATGATGATGCTGGTCTTGTTATTTCACCCTGACGGCAGACGCGAGTGTCGCGCCGCGCACTGGTCGCACCCTTTCGCGTAGAACGTCACCGCGCGGGAAAACAGCCGCCGAGGTGGCTGTAGCCCTGTGAACAGCCGACCCGGCGGTTGGCGATCCAGTATCGGGCCAGGGCAAACAAACCGATGGACAGCACCCAGCCAGCCCGGCCGGGAAATCATGTCTGACAGCTGTGTTATCCTCCCAGGAAACAAGTAAAGGCCGTTTCGATGACGACCGGTTTTGAATCTTGTAGCAGGCAGGAAAGACGTGTACAAAAAATGGTATCGTATGAGGTCATAAGGTCCGGCGCCGAAGTCCAGGACGTTCAGCAAGCCAGGGATGATTGATGGACAAGCGATACTCCTATCGGAATATCCCCAGGCGGGGAACGCAGGCAGCCCGGAACCGCCGGTGGCATATGGCAAGGACGGGATAATGTACCTCCAGTATTTTGGTCTGCACGAAAATCCGTTTTCGATCCCGCCGGATCCCAACTATCTCTACCTGAGCCGTGGACATCAGGAGGCGCTGGCACACCTTCAATATGGATTGGGTGAGGCCGGCGGTTTCGTGCAATTGACCGGCGAGGTCGGTACGGGCAAGACGCTGCTTATCCGCGCGCTGGTCGAGCGACTGCCCGAAGGCGTGGATGTCGCGCTGGTTCTTTATCCGGTGCTGACCGTTTCCGAGTTCGTCGCCGCCATTTGCGATGAGCTGCGTGTACCGCATCCTGGCGAGAAGGCCAGCCTCAAACAGCTGATCGACGCCCTTAACGCCCGTCTTCTGCAAACCCACGCGCGCGGACGGCGCACCGTACTTATCATCGACGAGGCGCAAAACCTGAGCCGCGAAGTGCTGGAACAGGTGAGGCTGCTCACCAACCTCGAAACCACCAAGCAGAAGCTGCTGCAAATCATCCTGATCGGCCAGCCGGAGCTGGCCCACATGCTGGCGCAACAGGATTTGCGCCAGCTCGCGCAGCGCATCACGGCGCGCTATGGACTGACGGCGCTCAGGCACGATGAAACCTGCGATTACATCGCCCATCGTTGCCGTGTCGCCGGTGCGCGCAAGCCGCTTTTCAGGCAGGCGGCGATGCATCGCGTGCATGTCTTCACGGGCGGTATTCCGCGTCTCATCAATATCCTCTGCGACCGTGCGCTGCTCGGTGCTTACACGCACGGGAAGTCCGTGGTGGATGCGCCCATCGTCAAACGCGCGGCCAAGGAGGTCGGACCGGTTGCCAGATCCAAGCGGTGGCCGGCCCCGCGCGCGCTGGCCGCGATGTCGGCGCTGGCCGTCGTCCTGGCCGTGGTGGCCTGGCAGTGGTGGCCACCATGGACTCATGTATTTCTGTCCGAAAAAAGCCCCACCAGCGAGGCGGCGCCTTCTGTTGAAGCGAAACCCGCCAATCCCCCAGTCGCGTCTGCAACGCCTGCCGCGGTGCCCACCACGACGCCCGCCGAGACCAATACCGCCACCAGCCCGCCTGATTCTGCGTCCAAACTCGAGGCATCGTTCGACAATCCCGAGGCCAGGACCGATACCGACTCGGCCATGCAGACTCTGTTTGAACGCTGGGGGTTGGATTACGCCGTCCTGACCGGCGCCACCGGTTGCGAGCGCGCGCTGAACGCGGGCCTGCATTGCGTTTATCAAACCGGAACCTGGAACAATCTGCGCCAGTACAACCGGCCCGCCGTCATCGAACTACAGGATTCCTCCGGCCGCAAACACCACGTGCTCGTGACTGCCCTGACGGCGGATTCGGTATCGCTGGCGATGGGCGGTGCGCCACAGGAGTTTCCCGTGCAGGACGTAGGCCGTCTCTGGTTCGGGAAATATCTGTTGCTATGGAAACCGCCGATGCCGGGGCAGGAAATATTGCGGCTGGGTGACCGCGGCGAGTCAATCGTCTGGTTGCGTGACGCACTGGCGCGTTACCGCGGCGAGCCACTGGCGGCAGAGACGAGCGACCTGTTCGACCAGGATCTTCAGGGGCAACTGATACAGTTCCAGGGCCGGCACCGGCTCACGGCCGACGGCGTGGCGGGCCAGATCACGCTCGCGAAATTGCAGGGTTATCTGCCCGACAAATCACCCACCCTTTCCGCTGACACCATGAGCGCGGAGGTGCGCTGAACATGTCGTATATTCTGGATGCCCTTCGCAAGTCCCAGCAGGCACGGCAGCCCGGCACGGCGCCACGGACTGGCGCCGTGCACAACATCTCTCTGGCACTGCCGGTCAGCGGCTGGTGGCTCGCCTTGGGAATCGTTTTGCTGCTCGGCCTGCTGGTGGGCGCCTACCTCTTCTGGCGTAGCGCGGTGGGAAATCTCCCCGGTCCACCGCCAGAGCCCGTGACGAGCGAGCCGGTCGCGGCTGCACCTGCACCTACGCCAACGACGCCCGTAGCCAGCGAGAAGCCCGTGTCTGCTCCGGAGGCACCCGCCAAAAAAATCATCCCGGTTGCCGATCTGGCCGAGCAGGCGAAGCTACCTGTTCCCATCACGCCCCCGAAGAAAATCACTACGGCACGTCCGGAGAAAAAATCCGTCGCGAATCGCCGCCCCCAGACGGGCAAAACCGCTGTCGCCGCCGTGCCCCTCATCACGGACGACACACCCTTGCTGCAGCAGATGCCCCAGGATTTCCAGCGCGCCTTGCCATCCCTGGCAGTGACCATCCATGTGTATTCCCATGATGAAACCCAGCGCATTCTCTTCATCAATAACCGGGAATATCGCAAGGGCAGTCAGATCGAGGGGGGGATAGGCGTGGAGGATATCGTCCCGGATGGTGTCGTCCTGAGCTACCGCGGAGAGCGCTTCAAGCTGAGCCGCCCGCGTTAGCCCGCCCCGCCGGTCTGCCTCTCGCACAAGCGGCAGGTCTGCCGGTATCCCGCCGTTTTCCACAAGACTCAAGTCAATCGGTCAGTTCCCGCCATAGAGACATGGATTCTGCACTCTTTCTATTTAGGGAATATCTGATTTATTAAAAACTCAACGCGAAGGCGCCAAGGCGCAAAGAACGCGTAGTTTTTCTGTTTGATTATTCATCGGTTTTCTTTGCGACCTTTGCGTTCTTCGCGTCTTTGCGTTGAAAACTCATATTAATCAGAACTTCCTTAGAATGGTGTCCATCGATCAGTGTGTGGTGCGCAAGGCCTTTGAAACATTTTCCGCGAAAAAGAACATCGTTTCCGGCTGGCAATTTTCCATCTATCTTTCGGGACAGTCACTGCGTGATGAAACATTCATGAAATTTGTCATTGATACCTTCCAAGCAGACCGGTGTTTCGCCAGAGCAGATATGCTTTGAAATCACCGAAACCACGGCGGTGACTAGTGTGCTGTCCCGTAAATAACTTTCTTAAGTTCGTAGCCTGGATGGAGCGCAGCGGAATCCAGGTAATCGCGGAAACCCCGGATTACGGCGCTGCGCGCCTCCATCCGGGCTACAAAAGGAGGAATTTTCGACTCATGAAATATGTAATTTATATCTGGGACACCACACTAGAGCCTATCTCAAAAACCCCCTCTTCCTTGAGGGAGAGGGCGGGGTGAGGGTGATGAGGCAGAAGCGATGCGGCGTTTCGCCCCTCACCCTACCCTCTCCCCGGAGGGGAGAGGGATTATGAGATAGGTTCTAATCTCACGCAGGCCAGGCGGTTCATTTCGGTGCTGAAAGGGATGGGCTGCGAATTCTCGCTGGATGATTTCGGCACCGGCCTGAGCTCCTTCGGTTATCTCCAGACCCTGAAGGTGGATTATCCGAAGATTGACGGAAACTTTATGCACGACATGGCGAGCAATCCCATCAACCGCGCCGTGGTCGAAGCCGCCAACCAGATCGGTCACGCCATGGGCATGCAGACCATAGCCGCGTTCGTGGAGAACGACCAGATTCTGGGCGTGTTGTACGACATCGGGGTGGACTTTGTGCAGGGCTGCGGTGTGGCCAAGCCGGCGCCGACGGAAGAAATCGTTTCCGCGGCCAATCAGCTTGTGCCGCGGCGCTCTGTCGGGACCTGAAACGCCGTCGTGGCGGGTGGTTTTCTAGGGAACACTGAAAAGCTTGGCGAATTCCGCGCGCTCATCTTCGCTCATCGCCAGGGATGGCATGAGCGTTTCACTGGTTGGGAACTCGTAGCCACAGCGACAGCGGCTCAGCTTGCTGTCGACACTGCCCGTGCAGTTCGGGCACTCTTTTTTGTCCGATCTCAGTAAACGTGGCGCGGACTTGGTCAGGACCGGAACCGGGGACGGTGATTTGGGTTCCACCTTCGGAACCACGGCAATCTTCGGAGCCACGGCGATTTCTTCTCTTATCACCGCTTTTACCGCGGTCGCGATTTCCGCCTTGCGCAGGATTTTTTCGGCCCTGGCCGCCTGAACCTGGCGGAAAGCCGGATTCGGAGTTTTGGACTGAACAACGGGCGGCGGTGTGATTTCCGGTCTCGCTGGAACCGGCGTCGGCACCGACATGCTTCTCGCCGTCGCCAAAGCGGCTTTCCTGGCCGCCCGCTTGGCGCGGATGGAGGCCATGCTGGCGGTAACTGCGGTGGTATTGGCGGCCTTGGCCGTTGCCCGCGCGGGCAACGGCACCACAACCGGTTTCGCGGATGCGGCTTTTTTCTCCGGTGCAGAAGGGACCTGCATCGGGCGCAGGGCGGGAGCCGGCGGCGGAAGAGCCTTCTTCATTTCCACCACGCGGGCGGATTGTACGGCCAGAGCGGCGCGCGCCTCTTCCGATTCCTGTATGGCGCTGGCGACACGCTGGGATTTTTGCGAGCTGGCGGGGTCACGCGCGAATTCGGATTGCGCGGCCATGACCGCACTGGCGGCCTGTTCGGCGCGGGCCGCGAGATAATTTTCGTAAAGTTCCTCGGCCTTTACCCGAATCTCTTCCGAGGAAAGCGTCGCGTCCGTGTCGTCGTGATCAAACTGGTGGCCGCAAGCGCAGTTGCTGGCGGCCAGAGGCAACGTGACCATGCAAGCGGGACAGATCTTCTGGAAAATACTCCTTGTTGTCACGGGACGTCCTTGTCCATTCGATAAGCTGTGGGTCGGAGGTACGGTTGCCGCAAAAAAAGTATAGGCCCGGTCAAATAACCGGTGTGCGGCATGACGATGTATGGGGCCGCCAGCCCGACAGGTGGCGCGTTTTTTGAGCCCGCGGCCCGGTGTCGCAGGCCGGTTGATTGCGGGGCGCATTCCCCCGGAAGGAGGAAGGTTTTTTACAGCCGCTACACCGCGTCACCGCGCGGACGGACGGATTAATGACTCAAACGCTCAGGCTGTTTGACATGCGTCAAAGTTTTAACACCGGGCCTCTGATACACAGGAACCGTCACTTAAGTGACCTCCGGCTGGCGGACATACTCTTGGGGACGATCCTCTATCTAACGACAAGGAACGTCGACATATATCAGCATATGTCGAGGCCATGGAACCCTACCCGGGTTCCCCATCCCCAGGACCGCTGGCCGCCGCATTTCATGCCCGCCTTGCGCAGCGGCACGCCTGTTGCGAAGGCGGGTATTCTGACAGGATCCCCTGAATGAGTGAGCAGGTCCCGCGCGCGGGCGATTTTGGTTGCTGACCGGAAAAGGGCTGTGGCTGGACGTGGAAACCCGTTTTGCCGTTGGCACCAAACCCTGAAAGCTATTCGATCTTGAGTCTCACGGTGCGGCGCTCGCCCGAGGTCGTGTTGGCGCTTTCCAGGATCGCGCGCTGAACCTCACCACGGTTTCCGAGAATTTCTCCCAGGTCCAGCCACTCGCCGAGTTTTACCTCAACAGTAGTAGAGCCTATCTCAAAAACCCCCTCTCCCTTGAGGGAGAGGGCGGGGTGAGGGTGATGAGGCAGAAGCGATGCGGCGTTTCTCCGGAACGAATTTGGACGCGCGAAGCGCGCCCGCAGGGCGCGGACCATGGATGGTCCGCGTCAAAATCTACGAGGCCGGTGGCGGGATCCCTCAGCGAAGACAAGCGTGGCGTGATCTCGACCAGCACCCGGTCACCGCGCACGCGCGGTAATACGTCGAACCCGGTCGTGACATCCTGAATCTCAACATCCTGTATCAGCACGAGCTGGTGCCGGCTGAGCGCCAGTATCTTTTTCACGTGTGGCACCGACCGGCCGACACGGATGTAGGCGCGTTGCCCATCCAGGGTCATGACCGTCTGGGTATTGGCGTTGCTGGCAGTTGTTGTGCGGCGGCTGGCCGAGTAGCGCAGCTTGTCTTTTTGTACGACAAGGCCGCCATCTTCCGGAGTTTTGGCAGGTAGCGTAACGCGCGCTTTATCGCCAACCCGAACCTCTCCCGTCATGGACTGGGACGTGGTGGTGCTAGCGTCGGCGGCTGCCTGCTCCACGGCGATTCGCAGCCGGTGTCGTGCCACGTCCATCTGTTCCAGAATGCGCTCGACCTCCTTCAGATTCTTGTCCGAAGTGTGGATGATCAGACGAAAATCCATGCCGCTCAACGTGTCGTCCGGACCAAGCAGGGGGCGGATCAGCGGAATCACTTCACTGGCGCTGCGATGTTTCAGCTGGATAATACGGGCCTCATCGGCGCTGGCGTGGGGCAGGGTGAGCCAGACCGTGAAGGCGACAAACAGGGCATAAATGGTCGCACGGCCGTGTGGCATGTCAGTCAATCTCGAGGCGTCGTGCTTCCGTGAAATGACGTTGCCAGTAGGGATCGTTGAATCCGGCGACATACACATTTTTGCCGCTGGAGGGTGAGTGCACGAAGCGATCGCTTCCAAGATACAGTGCCACGTGCGATGACTTTTTGCCTTCCTGGGTGAAGAACACCAGATCACCGCGTTGCAGGCTGTCGCGGGAGATGGGGCGGGACACGCGCAGCAGATTCCGTGTGCCATGCGGGAGTTGCACGCCGACCCGGCCGTAGCTGTATTGCACCAGCCCACTGCAGTCAAAACCTTTCGGGGTGTTGCCGCCATAGCGATAGGGTTTTCCCACCATGGCGAGCGCCTGATCCGCGGCCTGGCGGCCCAGCGCCGGAGTGGAATCGACAGTTGGCGCATGGCCGCAGCCCGGGAATACGATCAAGGGGAATAGCCACGGCAGAATCCGGAAAAATCGAAGAAACATTGGTGCTCTCACGACTCACAATCCCACCGCGCGCAGCGCCACGACGGGTTCACTGCGATCCCACAATTCATTGAATCGCTGCGTGAGCAGCACCGCCTCGTGCCCATCGTGCGGATGGGCCACGCAATCGGGCCTGGCCGTATCCTGCTGATGCAGATAACCGCGGTGATCCACGACCACGAACATTTCGTGGATGCCGAGATGTTCCTCGGCGACCTGCCGCATATGAATGAAGTCGCTCAATCGCCGGCACAGCCCGACCAGGTGGTCGTTGTCGCGTATCGCCTGTTCCGCGTCCTCGATCACAATACGCGCGAGATTCTGGCGATGACGCGCGGCGAAACTCGCCAATGCGCGCGCAAAACGGGAAGTATTGAAATACGCGCCATCCAGTCGTGGCGCGAAGATGACGATCTCGCGCGTGGCATTTTCCGCGAGCACCACCAGAAAATCACTGACCTCATGGCGGTCCCGGATGATCCGGCGTTGCGGCGGTGCCTCGGGGGCGGATGAATTCTTGGTCGTTTCCATAGGCGCGGTGAAAACCCTCTCGCTGGCGGAAAATCACCGCCATCAGGATATATATAGACTACTTCACGCGATTGGCGGAGGGCGAGCCGGAGCTGTGGCGCATGCACTTAACGTGCATTGTGGCGCATGCACTTAACGTGCATGCGCCCGGCGAGCGCCTCGCCACGGATGGCGAGGGTGGGGCGGGACGGAGCCACAACGCTTCGCCAGGGATGGCAGGTATGGTGTACCCGGCAGTGCAGCACCGACCCGGGTCAGAGTTGAATGGCACTTACTTAAGCGCCGACTCCATGCCAACCCCCTGTGGGTAGCCCGGATGGAGCGCAGCGGAATCCGGGAATAGACGCCATTGCCGGCCGTTTTCCCCGCATTTCGCTGGCGCTTCATGCGGGCTACTGGTTGCGCCCAGGCGCTGTATCCACGATCAAAGCGCTTAAGGAAGGTCTGATTAATTATGATTATTTGACGCCAAGGCGCGAAGGCGCGAAGAAAAAGCTCGGAAAAATAACTGAAAAAATCTTTGCGTCTCTGCGTCTCTGCGTTGAAAACTAATAAATCAGAGTTTCCTTAAGTAAGTGCCATTGGGGTCAGAGTTTGGTTTTGGCCAAGTTTCTGGCCTGCATAGCCGCGTTGCCCGTGTAGGTTCCGGGCGTCAGCGCGAGCAGGCGTTTTTTTGCGTTAGCGGGGATATCGAGTGTGCGGATGAAGGCCTGCATGGATTCGCGGGTGATGCCGCCCTTCCCGCGCGTAAGTTCCTTGAGTTTTTCATAGGCCTGTTCGACCCCGTGGCGGCGCATGACGGTCTGCACTGCCTCGCCCAAGACCTCCCAGTTCTGATCGAGATCCTGTTTCAGGCGCCCCGCGTTGACCTCGAGCTTGCCGATGCCCTTCAGGCACGAGTCGCCGGCAAGCAGCATGTGGCCGAATGCGACACCGAGGTTGCGCAGCACGGTGGAGTCGGTCAGGTCGCGCTGGAAGCGTGACACCGGCAGTTTCTCGGCCAGGTGGCGCAACAGGGCATTGGCCAGACCCAGGTTGCCCTCGGAATTTTCGAAATCGATCGGATTCACCTTGTGCGGCATGGTGGAAGAGCCGACCTCGCCCTTGACCACTTTCTGCTTGAAGTAGCCAAGCGAAATATAACCCCACACGTCGCGGTTGAAATCGATCAGGATGGTGTTGAAGCGCGCCAGCGCATCGAGCAGCTCGGCAATGTAATCGTGCGGTTCGATCTGGGTGGTGTAAGGGTTCCAGTCGAGTCCGAGTTTCCCGATAAAGGAACGGGCAAAGGCCGGCCAATCGACTTCCGGGTAGGCCACGAGATGCGCGTTGTAATTGCCCACGGCGCCGTTGATTTTGCCCAGGATCGGCACGGACGCTACCTGCTTACGCGCGCGTTTCAGACGATACGCGAAATTCGCCATTTCCTTGCCCAGCGTGGTGGGCGAGGCCGGCTGGCCATGCGTGCGCGCGAGCATCGGCTGGTCGGCATGGCGACTGGCGAGGCCGGTCATGGCCGCGATCAACTTGTCCATGCGCGGAAGCAATACGCCGTCCCGGCTTTGCTTCAGCATCAGGGCATAGGCCAGGTTGTTGATGTCTTCCGAGGTGCAGGCGAAGTGAATGAATTCGGTGCAGCGGGCGATTTCCTTGTTGCCGCGCGTTTTTTCCTTCAGAAAATATTCGATCGCCTTGACGTCGTGATTGGTCGTCGCCTCGATTTCCTTCACGCGCCGGGCATCGGGTTCCGAAAAATCCGGGATAATTCCGTCGAGCAGCTTTTTCGCCGCGGCAGAAAAGGGCGCTACTTCCTTGATCTGCTTGTGGTCGCCCAACGCCAGCAGCCAGCGTATTTCCACGAGCACCCGGTGACGGATCAGGCCGTACTCGCTGAATAGCGGTCGGAGTTCTGCGGTTTTGGTCTGGTAGCGGCCGTCGAGCGGCGAGAGGGCGGTGAGCGAATTCAGCGGCAATACATCCGGCTTGTTCGGTTTGTTCATGCGCGCCTGCGATGGTTGATGGTCCGTGTTGGCGGGCGCATTTTACCAGATCAGCGCGGAAAATACCGTCAGTGCAGCGCTGAGCGTGCCGCGACAGCCCGCGTGGCGGGTATGGCTTCCTCAATGATGCCACCGCCCAGGCACTCACCGCTATCGTAAAACACCACCGACTGCCCAGGCGTGACGGCACGCTGTGGATTATCGAACATCACGCGCAGGCCTTTGTCATGCGGTGCGACGGTGCAGTCCTGGTCCGGCTGGCGATAACGGGTTTTGGCGCGCAGTTTCCGTGGCCAGGGCAGCGGTTCGGCGCCGATCCAATGCAGCTGGCCGGCGATCAGCGCCTCGCTGAACAGCGCGGGATGCTGCTCGCCCTGCTCGACATAAAGGATATTGTTGGCCACGTCCTTGCCGACCACGTACCACGCTTCGCCTTCGCCGCCGATGCCGAGCCCATGGCGCTGGCCGATGGTGTAGTACATCACGCCATCGTGTTTTCCCTTGAGCAACCCGGCGAGCGTGCGCATTTCGCCGGCTTGCGCGGGCAGATAGCGCGCGAGAAAGGATTTGAAGTCGCGCTCGCCGATGAAACAGATGCCGGTCGAATCCTGGCGATCGTAATTCGGCAGTCCCGCCTCCTGTGCCAGGCGCCGCACCTCCGGCTTGGCCAACTCGCCGATCGGAAACAGCGTGTGCGCCAGGGATTCCTGTCCCAGCAGGTACAGGAAATAGCTCTGGTCCTTGTTGATGTCGCGTGCCTTCAGCAGGCGGAACCGTCCGGCATGGTTGTCAACGCGCGCATAGTGACCGGTGGCGATGTACTCCGCGCCGAGCGCGAGCGCGTGATCGAGGAACGCCTTGAATTTAATTTCCTTGTTGCACAGCACATCCGGATTGGGTGTCCGCCCGGCCCGGTATTCGGCCAGGAAATAACTGAAGACGCGGTCCCAGTATTCGGTGGAGAAGTTGACGGTCTTGAGGGGAATGCCGAGGTGGTCGCACACCGCGCGCGCGATTTTCAGGTCCTCCGCGGCGCCGCAGCGGCCGGCGCTGTCGTCCTCCTCCCAGTTTTTCATGAACAGGCCCGTGACTTCGTGGCCCCGGCGCTTCAGGAGCAGCGCCGCCACGGCCGAGTCCACGCCGCCGGAAATGCCGACGATGATTTTCATAAAAGCAAATTCACAGGATTAACAGGGCGAGCCGGAATGAGACGAAGACACTTAACGTGTCTTCGTCCCGGCGAGCGCCCCGCCACGGATGGCGGGGCCGAGTGTGTCGAAGTTTTTGTGGCCACGCCAAGGACGGCAGGCAGGCCCTCCCTGGCGTCGCCATAGCCGCCTCGGTTCAGCCCGGCCCGCACTTCCGTGTGCGGGCGCTCAGCGGCGCCGATGCACGTTAAGTGCATCGGCGACAACCCCGCTTCGCCTTGTTAATCCTGTCTATTTCCGTCATATCCATTTCTATCACATCTTTAAGCAGGTCGAGCGGGTAACGCTGTCCGGCGAGATAATCGTCGAGGCAACGCTCCACCTGCGGGCTGCGGTGACGCGCGCGCTCGGCGCGGATTTCCTCGGCGCTCAGCCATAGCGTGCGCACGATGTCATGGTCGAGTGCACGGCTCTCTTCATGGTGCGTCACATATCCGGTGAAGGCAAAGCGCAGATAGGTGATGCCCTTGGCAGGATGCCGCCAGCGGTAGACGCCGAGCAAGGCTTCCGGCGTGAAGTACCAGGCGGTCTCTTCCAGCGTTTCACGCACCGCCGCCTGCGTCAGGCTTTCGCCTTCGTCCAGATGCCCCGCCGGTTGATTGAGCACAAGCTTACCGTCGGCTTTTTCCTCGACCAGCAGGAATTTTCCGTCACGCTCGATAATCGCCGCAACCACGACATTTGGTTTCCAGATCATGGTGAAATCATATCAAATTAACAGGGACCGCAGACGAACGCAGATGAAAAACGCAGATGGACGCAGATAGCTCCGAAAATGAAAACCTGAATCAGGTGTTTCTGCCCAAAAATTATCTGCGTTTATCGGCGCAATTATCCGCGTTCATCTGCGGTTCCAGGTTTTTCTTCGCGCCATTCGCCGGGCGCCAGCCCCTCCAGCGTGTACGACCCGATGGCGTGGCGCACCAGACGCAGCGCGGGAAACCCACGGCCGCAGTCATGCGTCCCGCCCCTATCCCTCTGAACGTACCTGGAGAAACCAAGAATCACCATGCTGTGACGTAACAGAATCGGTGGTTAGCGCGGTTCAAAAGGATAGGGGCGGGATTGCGGCCTTCGGTCAGCGTGATTTCAAGCCACGAGGTCGGTATCGATTGGCGAAACCGTATCGGCGGATTACGCGGCCACAGCGTGGGTTCCGCAATACGTCGTACCTGGGCGGCCTGCGTGCGGCGGCCATCGAGGATGATGCCACGACGCAGCCGCTCCAGGGCTGTCTCCTCCGGTGCGCCTTCCACCTGGACCCAGTATGTTTTGGGCAGCTTGTAGCGTGGATCGGACAGGCGCTGTTGCAGCTTGCCGTCGTCGGTGAGCAGCAGCAGTCCTTCGCTGTCCCGGTCCAGCCTTCCCGCGGGATAGACACCAGGAATTTTTATATAGGAGGCCAGCGTTTCACGCCCGCTGGAATCGGTGAACTGCGTCAAAACACCGTAGGGTTTGTTGAACAGGATCAGTCGGGGCATGGCGGGAGTTTAACGTGGGCCGACGTTCCGTCGCACCCGGTCGTTCTGGTGATAGAATGCGCGGCAATTTTATCGGAGCGGAACATGGCTTTCACCCATATCAAGGTTCCCGCGGGCGGGAAGATTACGGTCAACGCGGATCACTCGCTCAATGTCCCGAACAATCCGGTCATTCCTTTCATCGAGGGCGATGGTATTGGCCGGGACATCACCCCGGTCATGCGCAAGGTCGTGGATGCGGCCGTTACCAAGGCTTACGGCGGGAAACGCTCGATCGCCTGGATGGAGGTGTACGCCGGTGAGAAGGCGGTCGCCACCTACGGTAACAACACGTGGCTGCCCGATGAAACACTCGCCGTGGTCAAGGACTACGTCGTTTCGATCAAGGGCCCGCTCACCACACCAGTCGGCGGCGGCATCCGTTCGCTCAATGTGTCGCTGCGCCAGGAACTCGATCTTTATGTCTGCCTGCGTCCAGTGCGTTATTTCAAAGGCGTGCCGAGTCCCGTAAAGGAACCCGAGAAGACCGATATGGTGATCTTCCGGGAAAACTCCGAAGACATCTACGCCGGCATCGAGTGGCCATCCGGCTCGCCCGAGGCGCGGAAGGTGATTGCCTTTTTGCAGCGCGAAATGGGGGTGAAGAAAATCCGCTTTCCGGAAACCTCCGCAATCGGCATCAAGCCGGTGTCACGCGAAGGCACGGAACGTCTGGTGCGCCGTGCGATCCAGTATGCCATCGCGAACAATCGATCCTCCGTGACCCTGGTGCACAAGGGCAACATCATGAAATTTACCGAGGGCGGTTTCAAAAGCTGGGGCTATGAACTGGCCCAGCGCGAATTCGGCGCGCAGCTCATCGACCAGGGACCGTGGATGCGCATGAAAAACCCCAAATCCGGAAAAGAGATCGTGATCAAGGACGTGATCGCCGATGCCTTTTTGCAGCAGATTCTGCTGCGGCCGGCGGAATACAGCGTGATCGCCACGCTCAATCTCAACGGCGATTACATCTCGGATGCGCTCGCGGCGCAGGTCGGCGGGATCGGGATCGCGCCGGGCGCGAACCTGTCCGACACCGTGGCGATGTTCGAGGCCACGCACGGCACCGCGCCCAAGTATGCCGGCAAGGACATGGTCAATCCCGGCTCCATGATCCTGTCGGCCGAGATGATGTTGCGTCACCTCGGCTGGGTCGAAGCGGCCGACCTCATTATCAAGGGTGTCGAAGGGGCCATCGCGGCGAAGACTGTCACCTACGATTTTGCGCGCCTGATGCCGGGCGCGACCCAGGTAAGTTGTTCGGGATTCGGCGAAGCAATCATCCGACACATGTGACTAGAACCTATCTCATAATCCCTCTCCCCTCCGGGGAGAGGGTAGGGTGAGGGGCGAAACGCCGCATCGCTTCTGCCTCATCACCCTCACCCCCGCCCCTTTCCTGCTGCGCTTCCTGCTCCGCAGGAAAGTCCAGGGCAACCTTCCCTGGTTGCCCGCTTGCCGGGCGATCGGTCCACAGGACCGATCGCACTTCACCGGCTCGCCCCTCAAGGGAGAGGGGGTTTTTGAGATAGGTTCTAATGTAATATTTCAGAACGCGGATGAACGCAGATATTTTATCTGATAAACGCGGATTTTTTGAAATGAACTGCTTGATCCGCGTTCATCTTTATTATGAATCTGCGTTTGCATCCTTAGCTCCGTATTGCGTCCTCGGCTTCGTAACCGGCACATCCATGTGCCACTTTTCGGCGCATCCCTGCGCCACTTCTATCTGCGGTCCCAAAAAAACAAACCCGGCGCATGGCCGGGTTCGGAAAGACTTCTGCGGTAATAACGCCGATTACTTGGATAGGGAACGTATGTGGGAAGCCTGGGGACCCTTGGGGCCTTCCTGAACTTCAAACTCGACCTGCTGACCCTCTTTGAGGGTCTTGTACCCTTCCATTTCTATGGCGGAATAATGCGCGAAGACATCATCGCCGCCATCTGTGGGTGTGATGAATCCATAACCCTTGCTGGCGTTAAACCACTTCACGGTACCTAGTGGCATACATCCCCCTCCTGCTGCGGCAACCGCCGCTATCTTTCAGTTTTCTGATACCGCACCCGCCTCCTGCAAATGCCTGAGTAAAGGCGCAACTCAATCATCATCCTTCTTTTTTCAGGCAAGTCAAGCAAACCCCTACGAGGACGCCGTATCACTGGCCGACGGCCCGGAAAATCCCGGAAGAACCTCAAATTTCATGCCACATTTTCAGGGGTTGAAATTTCGGACATGGGTCGCACAATATACTTGAATTCGCCAGACGGGACATGGGTTCCGCGATGAATTGGTGTAACCTTTAAAGATATGAGCGACAAGCCTCAGCACTCTCTCGAGGGTCCGGTCGTCCAGGAGGCGAAACCCCGGCTCCAGAAGCCACAGCTGTACAAAGTCATCCTGCTGAACGACGACTATACTCCAATGGAGTTCGTCATAATTATTCTGGAACGGTTTTTCGCCAAGAACAGGGAAGACGCGACCCGCATCATGATGCACGTGCACCAGAAGGGAATAGGGATATGCGGGATTTACATCCGTGAGATTGCGGAAACCAAGGTGCGTCAGGTGCTGTCTTATGCGCAGGAACACCAGCACCCGTTGCAGTGCGCCATGGAACCTGAATAAGGGGAAGAATTTCGAAAGGGAAGATTTCAGTTGATGGGCCAGTGCCCGGAGGCGGTGCCATGTTGTCGCAAGAACTTGAGTTTTCATTGAACAGCGCGTTTCAAGGCGCGCGTGAAAAACGCCACGAGTTCATCACCGTGGAACATTTGCTGGCGGCGCTGCTCGACAACCCCTCCGCCGCGCGCGTGTTGCGCGCCTGCGGCGGCAACATCGAGGAACTGCGTCGCAGCCTGAGCGCCTTCCTCGAGGAAAATGTCCCCAAGCTGGCCGCGGGCAGCAAGATCGACACCCAGCCGACCATCGGCTTCCAGCGTGTGATCCAGCGCGCGGTGCTGCACGTCCAGGGCGTGGGCAAGAAGGAAGTCACCGGCGCCAACGTGCTGATCGCCATTTTCGGCGAGAAGGAATCGCACGCGGTTTATTTCCTGCACAAGCAGAACATCAGCCGCTTCGACGTGGTGAATTTCGTGTCGCATGGCATTTCCAAGGTGCCGGGCGAGAATCAGAACGAGCTTCCCGCCTCCGAAGATACCGAAGAGGGCGCCTCCACCGCTGAAAAAAGCCCCCTCGATGTGTTCTGCATCAATCTCAACGAACAGGCGCGGATGGGGAAAATAGATCCGCTGATCGGACGCGACCGCGAGGTGGAACGCACCATCCAGGTGCTGTGCCGCCGGCGCAAGAACAACCCGCTGTACGTCGGTGAGGCCGGCGTTGGCAAGACCGCCATCGCCGAGGGCTTGGCCAAGAAGATCGTGGACGGCGAAGTGCCGGATGTGTTGATGCATAGCACCATCTATGCGCTCGACATGGGCTCCCTGTTGGCGGGCACCAAGTACCGCGGCGATTTCGAGAAGCGCCTGAAGGCGGTGCTGCAACAACTCAAGAAGCAGGACAATACAGTTCTGTTCATTGATGAGATTCATACCATCATCGGCGCGGGTGCCGCGTCGGGCGGTGCGATGGATGCCTCGAACCTCCTGAAGCCGGTGCTGGCCTCGGGCGATCTCAAGTGCATCGGCTCGACCACGTATCAGGAATATCGCAACATTTTCGAGAAGGACCGCGCGTTGTCGCGCCGCTTCCAGAAGATCGACGTCACCGAGCCCTCGGTGGAAGAGACGGTGGAAATTCTGCGCGGCCTGAAGAACCGGTTTGAGAATCATCACGGCGTGCGTTATACGCAGCAGGCGCTGCGCAGCGCGGTGGAGCTTTCGCACCGTTACATCAACGACCGGCACCTGCCGGACAAGGCCATCGACGTGATCGACGAGGCCGGCGCCAGCCAGCATCTGCTGCCGGTGAGCCGCCGCAAGAAAACCATCGGCGTGCACGACATCGAGGATATCGTCGCCAAGATAGCGCGCATTCCGCCCAAAACGGTTTCCACCTCGGATCGCGAGGCGCTCAAAACGCTCGAGCGCGATCTCAAGATGGTGGTGTTCGGACAGGACGACGCCATCGTGGCGCTGGCGACCGCGATCAAGATGTCGCGCTCCGGCCTGGGTCACCCGGAAAAACCGGTCGGCTCCTATCTCTTCGCCGGACCCACGGGCGTCGGCAAGACCGAGGTCACCCGGCAACTGGCGCGCATCCTGGGCTTGGAGCTGATCCGCTTCGACATGTCGGAATACATGGAGCGACATACCGTCTCGCGCCTGATCGGCGCGCCGCCCGGTTATGTCGGTTTCGATCAGGGCGGCCTGCTGACCGAGGCCATCGTCAAGCATCCGCATTCGGTGCTGCTCATGGACGAAATCGAGAAGGCGCATCCGGACGTGTTCAACCTGCTGTTGCAGGTCATGGACCACGGCACGCTCACGGACAACAATGGACGCAAGGCCGATTTCCGCAGTGTCATCCTGGTGATGACGACCAACGCGGGGGCCGAGCGCCTGAGCCGGTCGAGTATTGGATTCACCAAGCAGGACCATGCCGGTGACGAGCTGCAGGAGATCAAGCGCCTGTTCAGCCCGGAGTTCCGCAATCGCATGGATGCCACCATCCAGTTCAAGCCGCTGGATGAGGTGACCATCGCGCACGTGGTGGACAAATTCATCCTCGAGCTGGAAGCGCAGTTGGCGGACAAGCACGTCACGGTCGAGCTGGATAATGCCGCGCGCGCCTGGCTCGCCAGGCACGGCCACGATCCGGCCATGGGCGCGCGTCCGATGGCGCGGCTGATCCAGGAAAAGGTCAAGAAGCCGCTCGCCAACGAGCTGCTCTTCGGCAGCCTTGCCACGGGTGGCCATGTGAAGGTGACCGCGGACGACAAAGGCCTGTCTTTCGACTTCATTCCCGCCGCCGACAAAACCCCGGCCTGATTTTCCGGTCGCAACAACAACGCCGGCGCATGAAAATGCGCCGGCGTTTTTTATTACATTCTAATGTCAGACGGATGATGTCGGAATCAGCACCCCCTCATCCCCATCGGTTCCTGCCGGGGTGCGCGAACAGCTCGCGCACCCGCTCGATGGCGCGGATGTCCACCGGACATCCGCGACGTCCCCCTCTCGCCTCCCGCAAGGGGAGAAGGACGCCCTCACCCCGACCCCTCTCCCGCTTGCGGGAGAGGGGAGTTCTGTAAGATTGGAGCCGAGGCGCACTACGCGCGCTTTCTTTTTATCGGGCGCGGAAGGTAATCCGGCCCTTGGTGAGATCGTAGGGGGTGAGTTGCACGGTGACGCGGTCGCCGGTGAGGATGCGGATATAGTTCTTGCGCATCTTGCCGGAGATATGCGCCGTTACCACGTGTCCGTTGTCCAGCTTGACCCGGAACAGGGTGTTGGGAAGGGTTTCGGTGATCGTCCCTTCCATTTCAATATGCTCTTCTTTCGCCACGCAATTCCTTTAATCCAGTTATGGCGACGGCATCAACCTGACTGAAGTGTTAAGTCCGATGAACGGGATCTAGCCTTGAGCTTAAGACACCTTGCCGTCGCCATAACAGGCAATCTTAAGAGTTTTAATTATTGATCCGGTATCGCTAAAACCAAAGATGACTATTTCGCAGGTTACCTTTGGTCCATCGACATTCGTGCCGGATCAATAATTGGCGGCGTATGATGCCGCAGTTGCGCGTGGGCGTAAAGCAATTTCAGGAGCGATCCGGCCGGACCGCCAAAGTGAATGAGTGCGTGCGGAGCACGCCACGGCTCGCCCCCTTCTCCCCTAGCGGGAGAAGGGATGGGGATGAGGGGGAACTATCGCGGCCTTCGGTCGCTGATTCGTTAGGTGGGTCAGAGTATGCGTTCCCGCTGGCGGGCGTGGCCGGCGCTGACGTTGCCGGGCAACCACGCCACGTGGGGATGCACGGCCTCCGGGCTGACAATGATCTGCATCATCAGAAACCGGGAAACTTCCTCCTGACTCTCCATTTCCGGGATACATTCCAGGAGCTTCTGGTAATGCCACTGGTTCAGGTAGAGCAGGTTCGGATGGAGGCCGTGTTCGCGGTGATAGTGCTCGACGAGACGATAGAGAAAACTGAGCATGAATTTTTGCACCCCGGCCGGATGAGTCGGCCTTATACCCCATAAGGGATGCAATGGACGTGCCAGCGGGGCGGTAATCTACAAGCCGGTTTGTGTGGGGGGATGTTCCAGATTAGTCCAATGGCCCTGTAAAAAGGCCTCCAGTGGGCGGTAATGCCCCTTGTAGGCCATTTTCGGACATTCCTTGATCCAGTAGCCCAAATACAGCCACGGCAGTTGCCGCTCGCGGGCGTGTTCTATCTGCCACAGCACGGCGTAGACACCGAGCGCCCGCTGTTTTTCATCCGGATCGAAGAAGGTGTACACCGCCGAGAGTCCGTCCGGGAGTATATCGGTCACCGCGACACCCAGAAGTTTTTGACCCCATCGTAATTCGTAAAAGACGGTGTGGATATGACGCGATCCGAGAAAGTTCAGGTATTTCTGCGGGTCGGGATCGTCCATGCCGCCGCCGGGATGACGCGAGGCCTGGTAGCGCTGGTACAGTTCAAAATGCTCTTGCTCGAAGAGAGGCGGGCGCGCGATCACGGACAGGTCCTGGTTGCGTTTCCAGATGCGTCGTTGTCCCCGATCGGGCCGGAAACGGTTCACCGGGATGCGCACCGGAATGCAGGCGTTGCATTCGCGGCAATGCGGGCGGTAGATGAGATCGCCGCTGCGCCGGAAACCGAGACGCATGAAACCGGCATACTGGCGACTGTCGAGCGGTTGACGCGGGTCGAGAAACAGCGAAGTCGCGGTGCGTCCGGGCAGATAACTGCACGCGTGCGGCATCGAGAGAAAAATTTCCGGCGGTTTGTGAGAACTCGTCATGGCCTGGCCGGTGGATGACTCTCCGTAAGTATTGCCGGATCCGCCTCAAAACGCCAGCGTCCCGAGTGTTCGGGTTGTTGAAGCGCACGTTCGAGCCGGTCCATGAAGTCGCTCCGGCGGATTTCCACCGCGCCCAGGCTGAACAGATGCGCCGTGGGAAGCTGGCAGTCAACGAACGCAAAGCCCCAGTGCTCAAGCTGCCGCACGAGATGCACGAACGCAACTTTGGATGCATCGGTCTCGTGGCTGAACATGGATTCACCGAAGAAGGCATTGCCCAGGGCGACGCCATAAACGCCGCCGGCGAGTTTACCGTCCCGCCAGGATTCAGCGGAGTGGGCGAAGCCGCGCTCGTGCAGCACGCAATAGGCCTCGATCATCTCCGGTGTGATCCACGTTCCCGGCCCGGCACGCCCGTTGCGGGGTTGTGCGCAAGCAGAGATGACATCGCGAAAGGCGGTGTCGAGTGTTACCTCGAATTTTTTCTGTCGCAAGGTTTTGTGCAGGCTGCGCGCGACGCGCAGTTTCGACGGGAACAGCACCGCGCGCGGGTCCAGCGACCACCACAGGATCGGCTGGCCCGGGTTGTACCAGGGGAAAATGCCGTGGCGGTACGCCTCCAGCAACCGCTCGGCGCGCAGGTCGCCGCCGACCGCGAGCAATCCTTCCGGCGAGGCCAGCTCCACCGGCGGGAAGCGCAGGTCGGCGGAATCGGGTTTCAGCACGAACATGACATAAACATGCCGCAGCGAATCGGGGCCGATATCATAATAAAACCATTCTACTGTGCCACCCCGGAAATATCCTGGCGAAGCCGGGCAAAATCGGTAGCCCACGTAGGGCGCTCTACGTGGGCTAAAATCGCGCAAGCGTATGGAATATCAGGGGCCAAAGGGATATGTTGCCCTGATATACAGTATTTTGTCACTTTGCAAAACGACATTTAGGTCGTCTACTTCTAGTTATGCGTAAAACAACGTGGACAAGAATATAAAAATTGCCGGCGAGCTCACTATTGGTGACTGGCTGCGATTGAAAGTGTCGCTCGAAAGCGACCTTGGCAAAGATACTTTATGGTGTGAGGCTTACGATTTTTTCGAAAAGCGAATTTGTACCAGATACTTGAAACCAATAGAGGCTATTGAAAAATACTCCGATGTCGAAGGAGAAGGATTTGCGATAACCACAATCATCTGCTCCCTCATTGAAGCATTGGAATCGTTTCGCCTAGGGAAAGTATACAAGCGAGCTTCTAAGGGCAATCCGCTTGATGAAACAAAAGAGTATTTCAAAAGCCAACCAATTTTTGAAGATTTTCTGAAAAACCACGAACCATTTAGTGCGCATTTTGCGGTGGATGGTCTGGCCAACAACTTTTACGAGAACGTTCGCTGTGCTGTACTTCACGAAGCTGCAACGAGGAGTGGATGGAAAATACGAATCGATACGACAGTCCTTGTGGAAAAGCATAACGAATCACTAATTCTCAATAGAGCTTTGTTCGTGGACGCCATTAAGCAGTACATGTGCAGTTACAAAGCGGAACTGTTACGAAGCAATGAACTAAAACAGGCATTTATTAAAAAGCTGGATTCAATCTGTGAAACCGCATAACAACGCGTTCAACACCGAAAGGGGGAAAGAGGAAAGATGACCAACAATAGACTGATCCTTGTGTTTTTAGTTACGGGTTATATCAGTGGTTGCGCAACCGTTGGCTCATATCAAGCAGACTGCGAAAAGCAACACTCAGCATTTCCAGAGGTTGTTTTGTGCCTGAAAACCGCGCTAGCCAAAGACCAACCAGCAGCGTCGAAGGATGCCAGGGTAAGACTATATCTGCTCAAAGCAGATCAATTAAGTCAGAGAGTCCAGAGGGGCGAATTGAGTGATCTTGATGCCCGTGTCACACTCCAAGAACTTTACGTAAATCTAAAAAGCGATGCCGATGACGAAGAAAGAGCTAATAGAGCTAGTAAACCATTGAAGACAAAATGTTCGGAGTTTCTTGGTAAGATCGAATGTACGACTCGATAAATCCTAAGATAATTGCGCCTAACCATATACCTCCAACCGGATCTCGGTCCCGCTGGCGCGGGTCCTCGGCCGGTTAAGACAGCGTTAAATCAATGACTACAGCACGCCTGTCGCGGCATGGTCAACCCGGCGACTGGCGGGCCAACAGCCGGTTGATGTCTTCGAGGTCCTGTTCCTGCAACGTACCGGCCGCGGCTTTGAGCCGCAGGCGGCTGATCAGATAGTCGTAGCGCGCCTGGGACAGGTCGCGGCGGGTGCGAAAGAGTTCGCGCTGCGCATTGAGCACGTCCACGCCGGTGCGTACGCCACGCTCATATCCGATGACGGTGGATTCCAGTGCACGTTCGTTTGAAATCCGCGCCTGTTCGAGCGCCTGCACGCGCGCCATGCCGTTGATGACGGCGAGATAGGTTTCGCGCGCCTGCTGCGACACCTGACGGCGCGTCTGGTCCAGGCGCTGGCTCGTTTCCTCGAGGCGTGCCGCGGATTCGCGCACCTTGGAGGAAATGCTGCCGCCCTGGTACAGCGGCATCTGGAACTGCAACCCAACCTGGTTCGTGGTGGACTCGATGGCGAAACCCTGCACGCTGCCGCCGGCATCCAAATACGTGCGTGAGGCGGTGATATCCAGTGTCGGGTAATGTCCGCCGCTGTTCTTTTCCACCTCCTGGCGTGCAATTTCGAGGGATTCCTGCTGTGACTTGATTCGCGGGCTTTCCGTCGCCGCTGTTTGCACCCACTTCTCCATGTCGGCAGGATCCGGCGGCTGCAATTCAAACTTTGTTTCCAGACGTGAAAGTGCTCCGGGAGAGGCGCCAATCAGCACCCGCAGCGCCTCTTTCCTGACTTCGAGATCGTTGGCGGCGGTGATCTGTTGCGCGGCGGCCAGATCGTAACGCGCCTGCGCCTCATGCACGTCCACCAGCGTCGCACTACCGACGGCGAAGTTACGTTTGGCAAGCGCCAGTTGCCTGCCGATGGCTTCCTTCTCCGTGACGGCGAAGTTGAGCACGTCCTGCGCGGCCAGCACATCGAAATACGCCCGCGTGACGCGCAGGATCAAATCCTGCCGTGCGAGCTCGAATTCGTGTTCCGCGACATTTGCGCCCGCGATGCCTTGCGCATAGCCGGCGGTATTCTGCTTCCGGTACAGCGGCTGCGTAAGCTGGAGGTTGTAACTGTCGGTGCCGTACCGGAAGGTATTGTTGATTGTCGGCGTTTTGACGCGCTGATCGCTTTCCGATTTGCCCGCGGAAAGTCCCAGCGTCGGCAGCAGCAACGCCCGTCCCTGCGGGGCTTTTTCCGCGCCGGCCAGACGGCCCGCCTGGGCCGCGCGCCACGCCGGGTCGCTCGCTTTGGCCTGGCCATAAATTTCCACGAGATCCGCTGCCATGACCGGCAGGCAGAGCGTGCAAAGAAAAAGCAGGGACAGCAGCCGTTTCATTTGGCCGCCCCTTTGACGGCGGATCGGCGCACGCGCCAGTTTTCCACCAGCGAATATACCGCGGGCACCACGACCAGTGTCAGCAGGGTGGACGAGATCATGCCGCCCACCACGACGAGCGCCAGCGGACTGTTGCTCTCAACACCCGGCCCGAGCCCGATGACGGCCGGGGTCATGGCGGCGATCACGGTCAGCGAGGTGATCAGCACCGGCCGCATCCGGTGCGGGCAGGCCTCGCTCAGGGCGTCGTCCACGTTTTTCCCCTGCGCGCGATACTGGTTGGTCAGATCCACCAGCAGGATCGAGTTTTTGGCGACCAGACCCATGAGCAGAATCATGCCGATCATGGAGAATATATTGAGCGTGGCTTCGGTCCAGAACGAGGCGATCCACAGCGCCGCCACGCCGCCGATGACGGCGAGCGGTTGGGCCACCATGACCAGCAGCGGTTGCAGCAGCGAATTGAACTGGCTGGCCAGCACCATGTAAATCATGACGAGCGCCAGGCTGAAGGCGAACAGCACATAACCTCCGGTGCGCGCGAATTCCTCCGCCTGGCCGGTGAAGGCGATGGAATACCCGGCCGGGAGAATTTCGGCGCCGATCTTTTTCACCGCCTCGGTGGCGGCGCCGAGCGGCAGGGTTTCCAGGCTGCCGTAGATGAAGCCGGCGTACTGGCGGTTGCGGCGCGTGATCACCGCCGGTCCCAGGCCTTCTTCCAGCCTGACCAGCGAATCGAGGCGCACCAGGTCGCCCGCCCGGTTTTTCACGTAAAGCCGCTTGAGGTCCTCCAGCGTGGCGCGCTTGACCGGTTCGGTCTGCAGGCGGATATCGTAGCGCTCGCTCCGGTCCTTGAATTCGGCGATGTCGACGCCGCCGGTCATGGTGTTGAGCGTGAGCGCCACGTCCTGGGCGCTGATGCCCAGTTGCGCCGCGCGCTCGCGATCGATGATCAGGCGCACCTCCGGGAGGTCGAGCTTCAGGTCCTTGTCGAGCTTGGCCATGCCCTCGATGCGGCTGAGACGCGCCACCATCTCGTCCGAGAGCCGGTCGATCTTCAGCAGGTCGGGCCCCTGAATGGCGAATTGCAGCGGCTCGCTGCGCTGGCCGGTGATGAAGCTGATGGGCGCGATGAACGCCTGCACGCCGGGGATCTGGTTGAGATCGCGCCGCAGGTCGCGCATGATTTCCGATTGCGAGAGCTTGCGCTCGTCGCGTTCCTGCAGGCGCACGAACATGCGCCCGGCATTGACCTGACCGATCTCGCCCAGGCCGATGGCGGTGAAGTAGCTGTACACGTCCGGCCGCTGCGACAGGATTTTCTCGATTTCCGCGATTTTGCCGGCGGTATAATCCAGATTCGAGCCGAGCGGCGTGCGCGCGCTGATCATGAAGCGCGACTCGTCCTCCTCCGGCACGAAGGTCTTGCCCACCTGCGCGAAGAAGAAGATGCTCGACATCACCACGAGCGCGGCGATACCGATGACCTTCCAGCGATGCGCGATCGCCAGTTGCAGCAGTCGGCGGTAGGCGTTCTCGAGCCGGACATAGGCCCCTTCCAGCGCCCTGTAAACGCGGCCGTTGTGGTCGGGCAGGGCGAGGTAACGCGAGCACAGCATGGGCGTGAGCGTGAGCGACACCCACAGCGAGGCCAGCACGCCGATGGTGACGACCAGCGCGAACGAGCTCAGGAAGCGCCCCAGGATGCCGCTGATGAACGCCACCGGCAGGAAGATCGACACCAGCGTCAGCGTCGAGGCCAGCACCGCGAAGATCACCTGGCCGGAACCGCGGATCGCCGCCTTTTCCGCGGCTTCGTGTTCTTCCTCGCGATGGCGGAAGATGTTCTCCAGCACCACGATGGCGTCGTCCACCACCACGCCGATCAGCAGCAGCAAGCCGAGCAGCGTGATCTTGTTCAGCGTGTAGTCGGCGAAGTACATCACCGCGAAGGTGGCGAACAGCGACACCGGGATGGCGGTGGCGATGATGATGGTCGAACGGCCGCTCTTCAGGAACAGGAACACCATGATCGCCGCGAACAGCGTACCCAACAGCAGATGTTCCTGCAGCGCCTCGATGGACTGGCGGATGCTGATGGAGTCGTCGGAGGAATACCGGATCATCAGGCCGGGCGGGAGCGCCGGGATGATCTCGTTCTCGACGCGGTGCTTGACGGCATCCACCACGGCCACGGTGTTGGCCCCGCTCGACTTGACCACGCCCAGGCCCACGGCCGGCTTGCCGTTGTAGCGCGCCAGCTTGCGCGCGTCCTCCATGCCGTCCTCGATCTTCGCCACGTCGCGCAGATACACCGGCGCGCCCTGACGGTAGGCGATCACGAGCCGGTCCATGGCCCGCACGGTTTCGAATTCGGCGTCGAACTTGATCAGCAATTCACGGCTTTGTCCCTGGAGAAATCCGCCCGGAATCGAGAGATGCTCGCGCGCGAAGGCGTTGCGCACGTCAAGCGGCGAGAGGTTGAAGGCGTGCAGGCGCTGGTTGTCGAGCCAGATGCGGATGGTGCGCTTGATCTGTCCGCCGATGAGCACGTCGCCCACGCCGCTGATGGTTTCCAGCCGCGGTTTGATGACTTCGTCGGCGTAGGTGTTGAGCTGTTGCAGGGTGCGGTCGCCATGCAGCGCCACCCAGATCACGGCCGTGGCGCCGACCTCGACCTTGCGCACCACCGGCGGGTCGGCGTCGTCCGGGAGACGCTTGACCACGGCGTCCACCTTGGCCTTGACCTCCTGATAGGCGACGTCGAGGTTTTTTTCGAGCTCGAACTCGATGCCCACCACCGAGGCCCCGAGCGAGGAACTCGAGATAATGGATTTCACGCCCGGCACCTGGTTGCAGGCCTCCTCGATGACGTCGGTGATGTTCTTGTCGACGATGTCCGGGTCGGCGCCCTGCATCGTGGTGGTGACGGTAACGGCCGGGAATTCCACCTTGGGGAAACGGTCGAGACCGAGACGCGTGAAGCCGATGATGCCGAACAGGATCAGCACCAGGCTCACCATCAGGGTGAACACATGGCGCTTGATGGAAAATTCAGGCAGGGTCATTTGGCGGCGCCCGCCGGTTTTCCGGAAGTCTCCGCCGTTTCACCGCGGACGTTGACCTTGGCCCCGTCGCTCAGCAGGGTGGCGCCATCGACGGCGACCACCTGACCGGCCTGGAGGCCTTCCAGGATTTCAACCATGCCGTTGCGCTGGATGCCGGTTTTCACCATGCGGGCGCGCGCGGTGTTGTTTTCCACCGCATACACCACGGCGCCCGCCGGGCGCAGCACCACGGCCTGTTCCGGCACCACGGATGCATTGCGGTGGATGTCGAGTGTCACCTCGCCGCGTACGCTGCCGGCCGGGCGCCATCCGCCTGGATTCCTCACGTCCACGATGACCTCCACGGTCTGGGTCATGGTGCTCAAGGCCGGGCGGATTTCGCGCACCACGCCGACGGCTTTCTTGCCGTCTTCAAAGTTGGTCAGGTTCACAGGCTGGCCGATTTTCAGTCGCCGCACGATGTCGAGCGGGAACGGCAGGCGGATATAAAAGCGGCGCGCCAGATCGCGGGTGGGATCGTAGGTCTCCGCCTGGCTCACCCAGGTCTCGGAACCGACCGCGCTTTCCGTCAGCGGCAGGTCGCGTGTCACCACCTGCGCGGTGGTGATATTGACGATTTTTTCCGGCGGTTTCTGTTCCGCTTTTTTTCCGCATCCGGACATCATGACAATCAATGCCAGCAGAAGGGTCCAAAAAGCTGATCGGCTCATGGTGTTATTCCTTGTGTTGAGCGGAGGAAGGCGTGCCGGAGTTGCCGGCGCGCGTCGGAGTCTTGACCGCAGCGGGGGTGAGAATGCCCCGCAGCAGGATGTCCACCGCCTGGTGACTGTAGAGCGCCGGATCGTCCGCGAAGTTCACCTCGGGAAAGTGCCGGAATACCTTGTTCGCCTGAAAGAAGAAGACATCGGCGCCGACCAGCATGATGGCCACCATCGCCGGATCCACGTCGGCGCGCAGTTCGCCGCTCTCCTGTCCGCGGCGCAGGATAGTCACCAGCTCGGAAAAATTTTCCCCGAAGACCTGTTGCGCGATCTTGAGCCGTTCCTGCGGCATGTCCGACAGGATCTCGCGCAGCATGAGGCGCGCGAATTGGTCGTGCTCCAGAATGCTGGATAGGTGGCCGCGGGCGAATTGCGCCAAGTCGGCGGATACCGCGCCAGAGTGGCTGGACATGTGCTTGAGCTGCCGGGTGACTTCACGGATGGCGTGGCGCAAGACCGCCCGATACAACGCGTTTTTGGAGCTGAAATGATGAAAGATGTTGGCCTTGCTGACCCCCGCGCGCTCGGCGATGGCGCTCATGGAGGCCGCGTCGAAGCCGTGCTCGGCGAACAAGGCTTCGGCCGCGGCCAGGATGCGGGCGATCGTGTCGCTGCCCGTACGGGCCGGCGAAGATATTGTTTCGGGGGTCATGACTTCGGCACTTGCCTGGCTCCGGTTTGTCGCGATAATCTGACTGACCGATCGGTCAGTCAGGAAATATTAGCCTCAATTCATGTCCCAGACAATACGACGTATTGCGTTTGGACAGCACACGGCTTTCCGCCACAATGGCGGGCCGTCAGCCTGTCAACGGAATAACCAAGACCAACGCATGGATCTGGAAGCAGCCACCCTGCATGACCGCCACTCTTAAAATGTTCCCGGCCCTGCTGTTTGGGTTGATGCCGGCCCTCTGGGCCGCCCCGCCCGCGGCGCTGATATGGGAGGCCAGCGTCGAGGAGGCGGCGGCCGGCAATCCGGAACTGCGCGCGGCACGCGCCAAGCTGGCGGCGGCCGCGCACACGGCCACGGCGGCCCACAGCGGCAATCTGCCCCAGCTGTCGGCGGGTGCGGGCTACAGCGACAGCTCGGGAAGTGCGACCACTGCGGGCGCCAATTACAGCACCTCGCTTTCGCTCAGCCAGAATCTGTTTTCCGGTTTTCAGGACAGCGCCAGGATCGAGCAGGGGGCGGCGAATCTCACCCAGGCCGAGGCCGGTCTCGCCTCGGCCAAGGCCAGGCTGAGTCAGGAACTGAAATCGGCGTTCGCCGGATTGCAATTCGCGCAGGACAACGTCACGCTCACCGAGAAGATTGTGCAAAGGCTGGAAGAAAATCTGCGACTGGTGGAGCTGCGTTTCGAAGGCGGACGCGAGAACAAGGGCTCCTTCCTGCTGACGCGCGCCACGCTGGCCCAGGCGCGTTACGAAAATCTTCAGGCACAACAGGCGCTGGCCTCGGTTCAGGCGCAGTTCGCGCGGGTGCTGGGTCGTGCCGAGCCGGGAGGATTGCAAATTATCGGCAACGTTCCGGTGACCGCACCGGGCGCGGCGCCGGATTTCCGGCAGCTGGTACAGCAGACGCCCGATTTGCTGCAGGCGCGGGCACAGGAGAGGTCGGCGGTGGCGGATGTGACGCTCGCGCGCGCCGGTTTCTATCCTAGCGTCGATCTCACCGGCAGCGTCGCGCGCGAGGGCCAGGACTGGACCCCCGACAAGGACCGGCGCACGGTGGGACTCAACCTTACCATCCCGCTTTTCAGCGGCGGTAAGGATTACTACACGACGAAGAGCATGGCCGCGACACTCGAGGCCGTGTCTTCGAACAAGGACAATGTGGAGCGTCAAATGCTGGTGCGGCTCAAGCAAGCCCATGCGAGCTATGTCGAGTCAGCGGAAAAGCTCAAGGTGGACCAGGCATTCCTCGAAGCCGCTGTCACGCGCGCCGAGATCGCGCGTTCACGTTACAACAATGGCCTCGTGTCGTTCGAGGACTGGGATCGCATCGAGAACGACCTGATTCAGCGGCAGAAAACCCTGCTCCAGAGCCGGCGTGACCGCGTTACGGCCGAGGCGGCCTGGGAGCAGGCGCAAGGCAAAGGAGTGATTCCGTGAGCATGACCGAAACCGCGCGCCAGTATCGGTGGATGATTGTAACTGCGGTATTCATCGCGCTTGGCATCGGCGCATATCTTTACTGGTATGCCGGTGGGAAGACACAACCCGAGTATCGCGAGGTCAGCGTGATCCGCGGCGATCTGGTGGCCACTATTCTCAGCACCGGCGTGGTGCAGCCCAGAAATCGTCTTGAAATAAAACCGCCGATCGCCGGGCGCGCCGAGCAGGTGCTGGTGGAGGAAGGCCAGACCGTGACCAAGGGCCAGATCATGGCGTGGATGAGCTCGACCGAGCGCGCGGCGCTGATCGACGCCGCCCGCGCCCGGGGGCCGGAGGAACTCAAGCGTTGGGAAGAACTGTACCGCGCCACGCCGGTGCTCGCGCCGATCAGCGGCTCGGTGATTCTGCGCAGCGTGGAGCCTGGCCAGACCTTCACCGGCAGCGACGCCGTGTTCGTCATGTCGGACCGGCTTACGGTCAAGGCGCAGGTGGACGAGACCGATATCGCGCGGATCCATTTGCGCCAGCGCGCCCGGCTGGTGCTCGATGCCTATCCGGACCAGTCTTTTGACGGGCAGGTGGACCAGATCGCGTATGACGCCAAGACGGTGAACAATGTCACGACCTATGAGGTCGATGTGCTGCCCGAGAAAACACCGTCCTTCATGCGCAGCGGCATGACGGCCAATGTGAGTTTCGTGACCGACTCGCGCCCGGACGTGCTGCTGATTCCGAGTGAGGCAGTGAAATCGCGCGATGGCGATTCCTATGTTCTGGTCGCGCCAGCGAGGCCCAACGGCACGCCGGTCGAGCGGCGGATCAAGGCGGGCCTGAGCGACGGCAAGCGCACCGAGGTGCTGGAAGGCGTTACGGAAGGCGAGAAGCTGCTAGCCCTGCAGCTGCGCGTGAACGGACGCGCGGAAGCGGTATCGAGCCCGCTCGCGCCGTATGGCCGCAGGCGCTGAGTCCGTCGAGGATGATCGAACTTCGGGACATTCACAAGACCTACCGCATGGGTGAAACCAGCGTGCTGGCGCTGCGCGGCGTCTCGCTCACCATCGAGTCCGGCGAATTCGTGGCCATCACCGGCCCGTCCGGTTCGGGCAAATCCACCCTGATGCACGTGATCGGCCTGCTCGACGTGCCCGACGCAGGCTCCTATCGACTGCTCGGAAAAGAAACGGCGCATCTCCTGGAGGATGAACTGGCCGTGCTGCGCCGCGAGGCCATCGGTTTCGTGTTCCAGCAGTTCAACCTGTTGCCGCGCGTCAGCGCGGGCGAGAACGTGGCGATGCCACTGCTCTACTCGCGGCACGAACTCGACCTGGCGCGCGCCGAAACGCTGCTGTCGCGGGTGGGGCTCGGGGATCGCGTGCGCCACAAGCCGAACGAACTCTCCGGCGGTCAGCAGCAGCGCGTCGCCATTGCGCGCGCCCTCGTCAACGAACCGCGCATCATCTTGGCGGATGAGCCGACCGGCAACCTCGACACCGCGAGTCAGCAGGAGATCATGGCGGTGCTCCGGGAACTCAACCGCCAGGGGATTACCGTCGTCATCGTCACGCACGAGGAAGAGATCGCGCGCGAGGCGCGTCGCCGCATCCGCGTGCGCGACGGTATGATCCAGTCCGATGATCGTACAGGCACGGCGCCACGGCACGTGGTGTCTGCGGCCGCCGCGGCGAACCGGACGCCGGGTCGCTGGCGCCTCCGGGAGTTTGGTCAGCACCTGCGCCAGGGACTGCGCGCGCTCGCCACCAACAAGGTGCGCACGGCGCTCTCGATGCTCGGCATCCTGATCGGCGTGGCGGCCGTGGTGGCGATGCTGGCGCTCGGTCGGGGCGCCCAGAAGGCCATCGAGACGCAATTGTCATCCCTCGGATCGAACCTGTTGGTGCTGCGCCAGGGCGCCGTGCGCATCGGCGGCGTGGCGCAGGAGGCGGGCGAAACGACGCGGCTGACCATCGACGATGTCGCGGCGATCAAGGAACAGATCGTGGGCGTCAAACAGGCCTCGCCCTCGGTTAGGGGTCGCGCGCGCGTGACCTTCGGCAACCGCAACTGGAACACCCAGATACTCGGAACGGGTCCGGAATACGAACACATGCGCGCCGCCCAGCCGCCGCTCGGGCGCTTCTTCACGGAGGCGGAGAACCAGCGGCGCTCGCGCGTGGCGCTCATCGGGTTGACGGTCGTGCGCGAACTCTTCGGCGACCAGAATCCGGTGGGTGAATACATCAAGCTCAACAGGATCAATTTCCAGGTCATCGGCATTTTGCCCGAGAAAGGCGCGAACGCCTGGCGCGACCAGGACGATATCGTGGTGATTCCGGTGCAGACGGCGATGTATCGCCTGCTCGGGAAGAATTACGTCGATTACATCGATATCGAGGCCGCCAGCGCCGACCAGCTCCCGCCGATCATCGAGGAAGCCAAGCAACTCATGCTGGCGCGCCACCGGGTGCCGCCGGCGCTGAGCCAAGACGCTTTCGAGGTGCGCAACCTGGCGGATATCCAGACGACCATGGCCGAAAGCAGCCGTACCATGTCATTCCTGCTCGCCGCCATCGCCGGGATTTCCCTGCTGGTCGGCGGCATCGGCATCATGAACATCATGCTGGTGTCGGTCACGGAGCGCACGCGTGAGATCGGTCTGCGCAAGGCCGTGGGCGCGCGCCGGCGCGACATTCTCTCCCAGTTTCTCGTGGAGACGGTGGTGGTGAGTCTGACCGGCGGGCTCGCCGGCATCGCCGTCGGCTGGATCATGACGGTGATGATGTCATCGTTCGCCGGTTGGTCGGCGTCGGTCTCGGCGGATGCCGTGCTGCTGGCGTTCCTGTTCTCCGCCGGCATCGGCGTTGTCTTCGGCATCTATCCCGCGCGCAAGGCGGCTGCCCTCAATCCCATCGACGCGTTGCGCTACGAATAGGCCAGTAAGTGCGTGATGTGCTAAATTGCGCGATATCATTATATATTTGGGAACGCAGATTAACGCCGATTTATTCTAAGATGAACGCAGATAATAATACGGAAACTCGTATAACTGATCCGCGTTTATCTTTCTCACAAATATCTGCGTTTATCTGCGGATAATAATCATAATGAACAGGCGTAACCCATGAATCTTCACGAATACCAGGCCAAGGCCCTGCTCGCCGAATACGGCGTTCCGGTTCCCGCGGGTAAACCGGCGTTCAGCGTGAACGAGGCGCTGGAGGTGGCCGATGAGTTGGGCGGTGACAACTGGGTGGTCAAGGCGCAAATCCACGGTGGCGGGCGCGGCAAGGCCGGCGGCGTGAAAAAGGTCATCGGCCGCGACGCACTGGAAAAAGCAGCGGGCGGCCTGCTCGGCACGCGGCTGGTGACACACCAGACCGGCCCCGCCGGTCAACCCGTGCACCGCCTGTTGGTTGAACATCCGAGCGTGGTGATGCGTGAGCTTTATCTCGCCTGTCTGGTGGATCGCGTGCTCGAGCGTATCGTGTTTATCGCCTCCAGTGCTGGCGGCATGGACATCGAGGAGATCGCCGCCAAACACCCGGAAAAGATCATGAAAGCGGTTGCCGATCCCGTGGCCGGCCTGCAGGCGTATCAATGCCGCGAAATCGGCTTCGCGCTGGGCCTGAAGGACAAGCAGGTAACCGCACTCGCGCGCCTGATGCTCAGCATCCATCATCTTTTCTGTTCGCGCGACCTGAGCCTGGTCGAAATCAATCCGCTCGCGATCGGCGCCGATGGCGAACTGACCGCGCTCGACGCCAAGATCCAGGTCGACGACAACGCGCTTTACCGGCAGAAGGCGCTGGAAGAGTGGTGCGACCCCTCGCAGGACGATCCCAAGGAGCACATGGCGCGCGAGTTCGGGCTCAGTTACATCGCGCTCGACGGCAACATCGGCTGCATGGTCAACGGCGCGGGGCTGGCGATGGCGACCATGGACCTGATCAAGCTGCACGGCGGGATGCCGGCGAATTTTCTCGACGTCGGCGGCGGCACCACGGCGGACAAGGTGGCCGAGGCCTTCAAGCTGATCCTGTCGGACAAGAATGTGAAGGCGATTCTGGTCAACATCTTCGGCGGCATCGTGCGCTGCGATCTCATCGCCGAGGGCATTATCAAGGCGGTGCAGGAGGTCGGCATCGAGATTCCGGTGGTGGTCCGTCTGGAAGGCACCAACGTTGACAAGGGGCGGGCGTTGTTGAAAAGCAGCGGGCTGAAGATCACCGCCGCAGACAGCCTTACGAACGCCGCGAAGTTGGTGGTCGCGGCGGTAAGAAAATAATTTTCACCGCAAAGACGCAAAGAGCGCAAAGGGAATCAAGCGATAATCAAATGTTACTCGGTTTTAACTCTCAAGAATCTTCTTTGCGTCCTTTGCGCCTTCGCGGTGAATTGAAGGTTTTCAAATGAGTATATTGGTCAACAAGAACACCAAAGTGATCTGCCAGGGTTTCACCGGCAAGCAGGGTACGTTCCATTCCGAACAGGCGATTGCCTACGGGACCAAGATGGTCGGGGGCGTGACGCCGGGCAAGGGCGGACAGACGCATCTCGGATTGCCGGTGTTCAACACCGTGCGCGACGCGGTGCACGTCACCGGCGCGAGCGCGACCGTGATTTACGTGCCGGCGCCGTTTGCCGCGGATTCCATCCTGGAAGCGGCGGCGGCCGGCATCAAGGTGATCGTGTGCATCACCGAGGGCATTCCGGTGCGGGACATGCGCAAGGTCAAGGCGGCGCTGCATCAGTATTCCGGCGTCGCGCTCATCGGACCCAATTGCCCCGGCATCATCACGCCGGGCGAATGTAAGATCGGCATCATGCCGGGCGCGATTCACCGGCCGGGCGCCATCGGCATCATCTCGCGTTCGGGCACGTTGACTTATGAAGCCGTGTACCAGACCACGCAGGAAGAACTAGGCCAGAGCACCTGCATCGGCATCGGCGGCGATCCGATACAGGGGTTGAATTTTGTGGATTGCCTGCGGCTGTTCGAGGCCGATCCGGCCACCCGCGGCATTGTCATGGTGGGCGAGATCGGCGGGCAGGCGGAGGAAGACGCCGCCGCTTATATAAGGAATCACGTCACCAAGCCGGTGGTCGCGTATATCGCCGGGGTGACCGCGCCCCAGGGCAAGCGCATGGGCCACGCCGGCGCGGTGATCTCGGCTGGCCGCGGCACGGCCGGGGAAAAATATCGCGCGCTCGAGGCCGCCGGCGCGCACACCGTGCGTTCGCCCGCCGACATCGGCGCGCGCATGCGCGAAGCGCTCGAATAATGAACTCGCGCCTGCGTATTGCCCTCGGCCAGCTCAACCTGCTGGTGGGGGATATCTCCGGCAATGCCGCGAAGATGATCGCCGCGGCGAAACGCGCGCGCGACGAACTCAAGACCCATATCGTTGTCTTTCCCGAACTCGCGTTGACCGGCTATCCGCCGGAGGACCTGCTGCTGCGCCCCGAGCTCTCCATGCGCGTGGAACTCGCGCTGGGCGAGATGCTGCGGGAGATTTCCGGCATCGATGTCATCGTCGGTTATCCCAAGCGGCAGTACGGCAAGCTGTTCAATGCCGCTTCGCTACTGCGCGGCGGCAAGGTGGCCGCGACCTGTTTCAAGCACAACCTCCCCAACTATGGCGTGTTCGATGAGAAGCGCTACTTTGCCGAGGGCGTTGATCCGTGCCTGATCGATGTCGCGGGCGTGCCGGTCGGCGTCACGATCTGCGAAGACGTGTGGGAGCAGGGACCGGTGGAGCAGGCGGTGAATGCCGGCGCGAAACTGATGATCAACCTGAATGCATCCCCGTTTCACAAGAACAAGGGACAGGAGCGATTCAGCGTGGTCGCCCGCCGCGCACGCGCCAACGGCGTGCCGATCGTGTACCTGAACCTCGTCGGCGGCCAGGACGAACTGGTCTTCGACGGCGATTCGTTCGTGGTGGATGGACGGGGCGAAATGACCCAGCGCGCGCCGGCCTTTGTGGAGGGATTGTATCTCGTTGAAGTCGACACCGATGGGCAGGTCACGCCCGTTACCGGCTTGATCACGCCGGAACTTTCCGAGGAGGAAAGCGTGTATACGGCGCTGGTGCTGGGCGTGCGCGATTATATCGGCAAGAACGGTTTTGCCGGCGTGGTGATCGGCCTGTCCGGTGGCATCGATTCGGCGCTCACGCTGTGTCTCGCGGTGGATGCCATCGGTGCCTCGCGGGTCGAGGCCGTCATGATGCCTTCGCGCTATAGCGCCTCGATGAGTCTGGACGATGCGCGCGCGCAGGCCGCGGCGCTGGGTGTGAAATACAGCTTCATTCCGATCGAGCCCATGTTCGAATCGTTTCTGGGCGCGCTCAAGGAGGAATTCAAGGGCAGGCAGCCGGATACCACCGAAGAGAACATCCAGGCGCGCATCCGCGGCACGTTGCTCATGGCGATCTCGAACAAGATCGGCAAGATGGTGCTGACCACCGGCAACAAGAGCGAGATGGCGATGGGTTATGCCACGCTCTATGGCGACATGGCCGGCGGATTCGCCGCGATCAAGGACGTGCCCAAGACGCTGGTGTACCGCCTGGCCGAATACCGCAACAAGATCAAAGCGGTGATTCCCCGGCGCGTGTTCGAGCGGCCGCCGTCGGCGGAGCTGGCGCCGGACCAGCGGGACACAGATTCGCTGCCGCCGTACTCAACGCTCGATCCGATCCTGGAGCGCTATGTCGAGCTGGATCAGTCGGCGGAGGACATTATTGCCGCGGGTTTCGACGAGGCCACGGTGCGCAAGGTGTTGCGCATGGTGGACCGCAACGAATACAAGCGCCGGCAGGCGCCGCCCGGCGTGCGCATCACGCCGCGGGCCTTCGGGCGCGACCGGCGCTATCCCCTTACCTCGGGCTATAGCAGCCACAGCCCGGACAAGCCCGGTGGCAACGTCCCGGCCAGTGGTATTTAATAGACAGGACAGATTCGCAACCCGATTCGAGGTTTCCGACAATGAAAAAAATCGAGGCCATCATCAAACCCTTCAAGCTCGACGACGTGCGCGAGGCCCTGTCCGAGGCCGGCGTGAGCGGCCTGACCGTGACCGAGGTCAAGGGCTTCGGCCGGCAGAAAGGACACACGGAGCTCTACCGCGGCGCGGAGTACGTGGTGGATTTCCTGCCCAAGGTGAAAATCGAACTGGTGGTGGCGGATAACATGCTGGACCGCTGCATCGAGGCCATCACCGGCGCGGCACGCACCGGCAAGATCGGCGACGGCAAGATTTTTGTCACACCCGTCGAGCAGGTGATTCGCATCCGCACCGGTGAGCAGGGGGCGGAAGCGATTTAACCGCAGTAGACTAACGGCTCGCCGTCAGCGCGCCGACCTCGGCGAGGTAACGGCTGTCCGGGAAATTCTTGCCAAGTATCCGCAGGCTGTCCTTCAGCAGATCATTCATGCCCATCGCCTTGTAGGACAACGCCATGATGCCGAGGGCGTCTTCCGTCGAAGGCGTGCGTGGATAGGTTGCCAGCGAGTATTTGGCGCGATTGACGGCCGCGACATAGGCCGCGCGTTCATAATAGAAGCGCGCCACCAGGGTTTCGTACTTCGCCTGGGCCTCGAACAGATAGGCCATGCGCTGCCGCGAATCCTCGGCGTAGCGGCTGTTGGGGAAGCGCTGCACGACTTCGTTGAAGGCGTTGTAGGCCTCGAGCGCGCCCTTGGGGTCGCGGTCGGAGAGGTCGTCCTTGGAGCCCAGCAGCCAGTTCACCAGTCCCTTCTCGCCGTGGAAATTCACCAGCCCCTTGAGGTAATAGGCGTAATCCACGTTTGGGTGCGTCGGATGCAGGCGGATGAAGCGGTCGGTGGCCGCGATGGCGAGCGCCGGTTCCTCGTATTTGTAGTAGGCGTAGGCGATCTCCAGATGCACCTGTTCGGTGTAGCGTCCGTAGGGATAGCGCGCCTCGAGGGTTTCAAAATATTTGATGCCGGTTTCATAATCGCCATCCGCCACCTTGGCCTTGGCCTCGGTGAAGAATTTCTCCGGCGACCAGTTCTTGGTCGGGTCTTCGGTGATGCCGGCGCATCCGGCGATCAACAGCAGGAAAGAGAGGGCGGCCAGCGGCCCGGTGAAACGACGCATTCGATTTACCCCGATACAACGTATAAAGTCGCGCCAGCTTAACCCGATTTCACGTCGCCGGAAAGACCGGTCGCAGGCATGAACCAGGAATCCAGATTGTCGGCAACTATTCCGCCCGAGCTGGCCGGACAACGGCTCGATCAGGCGCTGCCGGCGCTGTTCGCGGACATCACGCGCTCGCGGTTGCAGCAGTGGATCGAGGACGGGCGTGTCACCCTCAACGGCCAGGTTCCGCGTAAACGTGACAAGGTGAAAGCGGGCGATGCGGTGGAAGTCCGCGTGCCGCCGCCGGCGGAATCCGGCTGGAAGGCGCAGGCGATCCCGCTGGAAATCGTGCACGAAGACAGCGAACTGCTCGTCATCAACAAGCCGCCCGGCCTGGTGGTGCACCCGGGCGCGGGCAATCCGGAAGGCACTTTGCTGAATGCGCTGCTGAGCCACGACCCATCACTGGCTGCGCTCCCGCGCGCCGGGATCGTACACCGGCTCGACAAGGACACTTCCGGCCTGATGGTGGTCGCGAAAACCGAGCACGCCCGCCAGCACCTGATCGCACAGCTTCAGGAGCACGGCGTCGAGCGCGAATACCTCACCATCGTCAACGGTGTCATGGTCGCGGGTGGAACCATCGAGGCCCCTATCGGCCGCCACCGCACCCAGCGCACGCGCATGGCGGTGAGCAGTCAGGGCAAGCCCGCGGTGAGCCATTACCGCGTCATGAAAAAATACCGCGCGCACACGCTGGTCCAGGTCAGGCTCGAATCCGGCCGCACGCACCAGATCCGCGTGCACATGGCGCACCTGCATTATCCGGTGGTGGGCGATCCGGTATACGGCGGCCGACTCAAAATCCCCGCCGGCGCGAGCGAAAAACTGAAAGATGTATTGCGCAGCTTCAAGCGCCAGGCCTTGCATGCGCTCAAACTGTCGCTGATTCACCCGAAGACGGGGAAGCGGATGCAGTGGGCGACGTCGGTTCCGGGAGATATGAGTAAATTGATGGAGGCCTTGGCATTGGATGCCAAGGTTCACGGGAAATAAATTTATTTTTCCTCTCCCCTTGCGGGAGGTGAGGCGGAGTTTTCGTGAACACACTTAACGTGTGTTCACGCCGCCGAACGGGTGCAAGTGATTTTCTTGCACCCCGGCGGGAACACGAGGGAGAGGGGGAATATTTCATCGAGCGGGCTTCGCCCGCGTATTTGAATCGGGTTCTCGCACCCGAGGGCGAGGTACTTTCTTGTCGCGACAAGAAAGTACCCAAAGAAGCGCTCCCCCGGAGCGCGCGAATACTTCCTTGCGTTCCTCGCCCCACCGGGCGCTCGCCCAACTCGCCGGGCGCTATTCAACGCGCCTCGGGCTCAAACACGAGCTCGCTTAGAAACTCCCGGTGGGGCTGCGGTACTCGGCGCGCGCTACGGGGCCTGAAAACCCCAAGACTTGGCACCGTTTCTTTTCCAACCCCGTATGGCGCGCCCGAGCACCGCCAGGCTTTGGGCGTGCGCCCCGAAGGGGGCGCAGCAGGGATGTCTGCTCCTGACCCGCGCGGCAGGATGTCGCGTCGGGGCAGCACCGGGACCCAAAGCCGCGGAGCAGAGGTAAGTGCGCCATTCGGGGTGTCCTTTCTTCTGGTGACTCTACTTTGGACAAGCAAAGAAGAGTCACCCAGGGTGCAGGGGCGGAGCTACCCGCCATTAGCCTTTGATCATCGCCGTAGGCGATTCGACACAAATTATTTCACCCCTCATCCTATCCTTCTCCCGCAAGGGGAGAAGGGATTACGGTTTAGTGCGCGAAGCGCACACAATTATGAATGACAAGACGAGCGCAGCAGGGCTACATTAATGTAATATCTTCCGCCGGCAGGACAGAAAAAACCTACATGGTGATGGCGATCAATACCCTCGAATTCATCTATCCCGACTGGCCGGCGCCGGTGCACGTGAAGGCGTTGACGACCACGCGTGACGGCGGTTTCAGCGTCGGTCCGTATTCTTCTTTCAATCTCAGCAATCTTGTGGGCGATAAACCCGGAACCGTCAAGCGCAATCGCGCGTTGCTGCGCGAGGTGCTGAATCTCCCGGCCGAGCCCCAGTGGCTCACGCAGGTGCACGGCAGTCGCGTGATCGACGCCTTCGACGCCGGGCCCAGCGCGGAAGCGGACGGTTGCGTGACCGGCACGGGCGGTGTGGTGTGCGCGATA
>Ga0209542_10001861_pt1 | contig 48797 bp, 55 predicted proteins | sample RifCSPhighO2_01_FD_184028 | JGI IMG/M metagenome (GOLD analysis project Ga0209542, IMG submission 184028) | Soil microbial communities from Rifle, Colorado - Rifle CSP2_plank highO2_0.1 (SPAdes) (version 2) | ecosystem: Environmental > Terrestrial > Deep subsurface > Rock core/Sediment ...
GCACAGTTCCCGTTTCTATAAGATCATGAAGAATTCTTTGAAGGTGAAGAAGGAAGATATCCTCATCATCAGCGATTATGGGGTTGGGGAGCATAAAATGTCTGGCATGCTGGGATATGGCTATTATCACGCCGCTAAAAAGAAGGGATTGAATGTAAATATTCTTTTCCAGGAGGCCAAGAAGGGATTCATGTTCGCTGACGACCATGTGATTGGATCAATTACCAGATTGGAGAAAAATAACATCGTGATTGTGACCGTATCAAATAAATTAGGACGGTTTGGAGAAGAAAAAAGTTTCCGCAATTTTTGTGCTGAACGTGGGCATCGTTTTTTATCTGCAACGGGTCTAGCGGATGTCAAGCCGCACCATTTTGATCTGTTCTTGGAAGCGATGAATGTGAATTATTCTAGAATGAAGAAACGAGGGTTAGCGATAAAAAAATTATGGGACAAAGCTACTGAAATCAGGGTGAAGACAGATGCGGGGACAGACATCACTTTTGATGTTTCTGGAATGGAGGCAGTCGCTAATATAGGTGAATATCATGAAACTGGGAAAGGAGGCAATATGCCGGCGGGGGAAGTGTATATTCCGCCTAAAGGATTGGAAGCGGTGAATGGGAAAGTAGTTATCGATGGAAGCATGAAGACTGAGGACGGCGCTATTCTTTTAGAAAGTCCGGTGACTATCTATATTGAAAAAGGCCGAGTTGTAAAAGTAGAGGGCGATCAAGCGCATTTGCTGGAACAGACCTTTCAGAAGTTTGAAGATAGAGCGAAATATCCAGAACGAGTTCGCTTAGTGGGAGAATTAGGCATAGGTATAAATCCTGGCGCAGTGTTGATCGGCTCGATGATCATGGATGAGAAAGTGCTGGGAACGGCGCATATCGCTATCGGCAGCAATTACTGGTTTGGCGGAGAGATAAAAACCATTTATCATGGCGACCAGGTCTTCAAGAATCCTACCTTTTACGTTGATGGGAAGAAGATGGATGTTTAGATTGTGTCTCGAAACCAAATCTTTAAATATCATTAGGTATTAATATTATTATGAACTGGACCAAACTTCTGTATGTTTTGATGATCGTATTACTCTATGTTCCTATGGTATTTCTAGGGGCAAACGTATTCTTTCCGCAGTATACCGGAACGAATGCCTATTATCATGGGCCATATACAGATTGCTATGGCAAATATCCGTATCCCGCCAATCAGGAGAAGTTGACTACGCCGGAACGAACTGCCATCGATGAAAACCAGCGCAAGTGCAACGAAGATTTTCAAAAAGAGCAAGAAGTGTTCGAGCAGGCGAAATTATCGTATGAAGGAAGAAAGTATGTTTTTATTTCGCTGTTTAATTTAGGTATATTGTTGTTAGCACTATTTCTGCCAAAAATGCAAGATAGTGTAACTATGGGATTATTTATGGGCAGCATCGCTGCTACCTTTGGCGGAACTATCCGATATTTTGACACCAGAAGTAAAATCGGATTTGCGATTTTAGTGATCACTTTCTTTGCAGTGTTGTATTTCATCAACAGAAAGAAAGAGAATTTCTTGGATTGGGGCAAGGGGAAGAAGTAAAATAAAACCATATTTAATCTTTTAAAATTTCAGAGATTCTTTCTCTAGGGATTTTTCTTACTTTTATTTTCTTCAATCCTTGCAGATGAGCTTTTACAAGTCGGTGGAGACCATCAAGTATGAGCCATCTCCCTTTATTTTTCATGATATCAATGGGATATTTAAGATTAGCTTTTTGAATTTTCTTATAATGGGCAGAATGTTTGTTTGGTTCTTTGATAACTTCCCCAGGTTTAAGATTATAATCATCAGTGTCCTTTATTTCCCAAAAGGGAATATCAAAATGCCAAATCAAATCCTTTAAATCCATTTCTACTACCGGTTCATTGAGAGCCCAGACTTTTTTAGAGTCCCAATCAAAATCAAAGCCCACTTCTTTAATGATTTTTGGTATATTTTTCTTCGCCATTCATCTCTCTTTAATCTTTCCTTCCACTAAATTAACTATCTTTGAAGGTTTTCCTTTCTTCTCTCCTTCGTCAATAATAAAATCCACTCCCCCTCTAATAGTTGAATCTAAATCTTCCAGCGAAGTCATGAATGGCCTTCCGGAGCGATTGGCGGAAGTAGTTATGATGGGAAAGCCTAATTCTTGCACTACACTGCTGATCCAATGAGCTGGAATTCTAACACCAATGGTTTCTTCGCCTTGATTGACACTTTTGGCGATAGCATTTTTTTTTTTGAGATTCAGAATCAGAGTATAAGGGCCGGGAAGCTTGTTCAGCCATTCCTTCGCTTCTTTTATTATAATGCAGTTTTCCGTAATCCATTCTTTGGAAGGAACAATGATGGAGAATGGATTGGCGGGACGTTCTTTGAGAGTTCTGATTTTCTCAACTGCTTTCTTATCAAGCGCATTGCAGCCGATGCCGTAGATGGTGTCAGTGGGATAGATGAATACCGCTCCCTTGCTGATTTGTTCTGCTATCTCGGCAAAGCGCACATGTAGTTCTGCTTTAGTCAGGATTTGCATACTTCTGATATTTTGCTTTTAATTTATATTTCTTTCTTGATAAAAAAGAGAATAGATGCGGCCAAACGGCCGCAAGGGTGGTGAGGTGTGTGTTGGATCTAAGAAATAGCGTAATAGTCAAATTCATCGATAAAAGTCTGCTTAGCATGCTTGTGAGCAGGCTCTTCATACTTTTCCATAAGGTACATTATTCTTTCTCTAATGTTGTTCATTGTATCCATCCTCCGCTTAATTGATAATCAAATGTGTCCTCTTTGGACATAATCGTTCTTTGGGTAAGTTCTTGTACTTGTCTGTGAAACAATCGTTGTATAGTTTTTGTGGTTAAGTCAACCATAGCTATCACCTCAGTTTTATGAAATGTTTAGAATTTAGGAAGTTTATATAGTCTAGCCGGGGTTGTCCAGTGCGGGAGTGGATAGGTTAAAATGGCTAAAATACGAAAATTTTTGAGAATCATGGGTTAGTAGTGCCTGTCCAGTGGGTTGTCCAGTGGGTAGGAAATGTTGAAAAAGGATAAGAAAATTTTACGCTACCAAAACGCCGTTCAAAGCAGCTTCTTGGCCAGGGCGGGAAGTAATCTTTACTTTTCCCATCTTAGTCTCAACAACAGCTCCTTTGGTGATGATGTTTCGTCTTACCAGATGAGGGTTGGCAGGATTTCCTACTACGTTTATAATTTCAGTTTTAGTAGCTTTTCCTTTCTTATCGCAAACATTAACATGACTAGCGGCTAGCATGGAGAATTTTGTTTCTCCGCCCCGTACACGGGTGGATTTAACTTTTCGGTCCGGGCTTAACTTAGTGTTAGCCTGGAAGCCAGCTAATTCCTGCAGCTTCTTGCCTCGGGTGAAGTGGTATCTTCCGCCGGATGCTTTCCGTTTGGATCTGTCTGTTGATCGTGCCATGTTTAAGCTTAATTAAGGGGTGGTTTTTAAATATTTTGGTTTGTTTGGGATTATTACCTCTTGGTTTTCAGGCTTCTTTCTAATTTTAAATATCGGTAAATCGGAGTTACTATCTTAACTACATCTCTGGTAGGTACTCCAACATTTTCCATCTTAGATCTCATAGGTGGATCAAAAGGCTGATCATTTTTAACGTATTCTCCTTCCAAAGAACAAAAAAAGCCATTTTCTCTTTCATCTATGTGGGCGTAAATAGTTTGGAAAGTGATATCTTTCTCTCCTTCTACAAGAAATGTTATGTTGTAGCTAGAGGTTCTCATTTCTTTTTCCCATTAAATATCTTTTCTTTCAGCTTTCCTTTACCATTCCAATCTAGAGCATACTCCATCACTTCTTCAATGGTCTCTACCGGAATGATCTTGACTTTTCCTAACTGGTCTTCATCTATGACAATATCTTGAAGGTTTGATTTTGGCACAATAACTATTTTTATTCCGGCGTCAATGGCCGCTTCCACTTTCGAGGAAACTCCACCTACAGGGAGAACTTCTCCACGTACGGAAAGTGAGCCGGTCATAGCTACTTCCTGCTTGATAGGAATTTCTTTGAGCGCGGAGATGATAGCGGTAGCAACGGCTATAGATGCTGAATCTCCTTCCACTCCTTCGTGGGTCTGCAGGAATTGCACGAAGATGTCTTTGGTTTCTTTGATGTCTTCTCCAAAATGACGCTGGATAATGGCCGAGACGTTCTTGACTGCTTCTTTGGCAATCTCACCTAATTTTCCGGTGGCAATGATCTCTGCTTTCTTTCCGCCAGGTGTTACTTCCGCTTCGATAGGCAATAAAATTCCGGAGTAGGCAGAACTTCCTCCGATAACTGCTAAACCATTTACTCGGCCAATTCTGGAGCCAGAAGTTATGATCACTTCGTATTCTTTTTTCCGTTCAATGTATTGGTCGGCGATCTGCTGTTCTAATGGGCGAGCTAGCACTTTGGCTTTCTTGACGTGTTCTTTGGTGACAAATTCTGCGTCTTCTTCTTTGGCTAAATCGCCGGCAGCCCTTACCAATCCGCCTAAGCCGCGTAAATGAAGAGTGAGATGTCCTTTTCGGTTTGCTCTCCGGCGCGCTTCTTCGACAATCGATCTCAAAGCAGAGATGTCAAAATGAGGGATTTTTCCTTCTTCTTTTTTTATCTCTTGAGCGACAAAACGGGCGATCTTGGTACGATTTTCTTTCGTATCCAGCATAGTCTCTTTCATATATACTTCATACCCGTATCCTCTTATTCTGGAACGTAAGGCAGGATGCATATTTTTGATAGTTTCCATATTTCCGGCAGCGACTAAAATAAAATCACAAGGCACTGGTTCTGTCCGTACCATGGCGCCAGCAGAGCGTTCAGACTGCCCGGTGATGGGGAATTTCTTTTCTTGCAGCGCAGACAATAATTCTTGTTGTGTCCGGGGATGCAAGGTGGCAATCTCGTCGATAAACAACACTCCCTTATGCGCCTTGTGGATCATTCCTGCCACGACGCGTTGATTTGCAGGAGTACCTAAGCCGCCGCTTTGGAACGGATCATGAAGCACATCGCCGAGCAATGCCCCGGCATGCGCTCCGGTAGCGTCAAAGAATGGTTCTATCTTCTTGTTGTAATTATCAACGATGACTTTAGGCGCGATATTTTTTTGGGTCTGAAACATTCGCGGGCCCATGTTCATAGTAACTGCAAATCCGGCTAAGAATAACATTCCGCCTAAAAAAAATGCAGTGAACATTAAATCGGACTTATAATGATAGCGAACCCACCATGGTAAAATAAAGGTAATGATAGCGATGATGAATAAGATGAAACTATTATTTTTCATGGCCTGGCTGGCATCCAGAAGATATTTCTGCGCTTCTTCCCGGCCTTTTCCTGCGTTGAGAGTTTTGATGTAAGGATTATTTTCATCGTTAAGATTAGGATAGGCAAGAATATCTTTCAGATCAGATTTTGGAAGCAGTTCTGCCAAAGCCATCCCTAACATCGATTTACCAGTTCCAGGCTCTCCGATCAAGAACACGTGCCGGCGCTGTAAAGCAGCTTTTTTGATGATCTTGACCGCTTCATCCTGCCCTAGCACTTGATCTACGATACCTTCCGGTACTTTGATGTTTTTCGTGGTAGTAGTTTTATCCGCTTTCATCTCTATTAGAACATCTATCAGGTAGTGACTCTTTGGAATAGGTTTTACTCTTATTCTTTAAAAAGCTTGTGGAGAAATGGGCGTTTTGTTGGTTTTCGAGAATAGATCATATTCTGTTGAGATGCTATGGGCGAGATTTGCCGCAGCAGACGCATTCTGATTCTCCCATGCCGAGGTACTTAGTTACGGGATGATTGCATTCTTTTTCTGATATGTTTGCTGCTTTGTAGCATCTGACAACTTCTTCTTCACGTCGGCTTATTTCCTCTTTAGCTTCATCTACTTTTTTGTGAAGAGCTTCATAAAGGACTCTATAATTTTCCCGAGCTTCTAACAGATCCGCGATATCAGGTAAATTTGCCATTTTTCTTCTGCTGTTCTACGCTATTTTCTTTTCCTTCCTGTTAGCCAGACTAATAACAATCTCATCAAAGTGTTTCTGCTGTTCCATCTCAATCTTCTGCTCGTTCTCAAGATGCAGCAAGGGCATGAAAGTGTACACTTTTTCCAGTTTTCCTGCTTTGGGCGGCAGAAGCCGGGTATAGGTGATTTTTACATTCTTATCTTTGTTAGAATAGTAATTGATTTTATGGTACACATCTCTTATCACATCTAAGATGTCAATTTTTCTCTGCGGCCGGTGTGGATAAGGGGTAGGCCTTTGCTGGGCGAGAACTCGTTTCTTGGTAGCCATGGCTCTCTGCAAGGCCTCGACCAGATCGTGCACCGATACTTTTCTATTTCTAGGCTGGGGGTTTCTAGGAATTAATTGAGGATGAGCTAGTGATCCGGAACCGCGCAGCTGCTGTCCCATCTCTTCAAAGAGCTGGTCTTCAGGGATCTCGTCAGTTTGGTTGATGAGCCTATCTAAATTTGAAATATCATTATCTATCAGATGGGTGGCTTTTATCTTCAGCAGGATGGCTGCGGCCAGAACTATTTTTCCTGGAATAGTCAGGTCATGTTCCTGCGCCTTCTTGATTATTTGAATAAATTTTTGAGCTAATAAGGAGATGTTGATGTCCCAAGGGTCCATCTGTTCGCTCTCTACCAATCCATAGATGATATTCTTCCATCCAAGTTCATCGTGGTTCAGGAGCAGATCCACTATTTTTTGTTGCATGGGCTTAGGAGTTTTTACTGCTTTAAAAATGTTTATTTTTGTTTATGCTGTTTTGATACCACTTTTACTTAATAATAATCTTTAAAAAGAGAATATTTCGCAGTTGGCATGGTGAGAAAAATGAGTCGATCGTATGTTTTTTTTATATTTGTGATGATATTGTTGGCTTCTTTTGCAGTTGCGGAAGAAACTTTATCCTTGAATGCGGTCCCTTCTTCTGGCAAAGCCCCATTAGAAGCGTCTTTTGATTTAGTCTCTTCGGAAGAAATTATGTCTGTCTCCTGGGACTTTGATAGCGATGGACAGGAAGATAGCACTGAACTTTCACCTTTATATGTCTATGGTGCAGGAAAATATACGGCAACGGCCAATGTAACTACCGCAAGCGGCAGCACTACCGTTTCTAGCACTATAGTGGTGAATGACCCTTTCAGCGTTTCTGTGGTTGCTGCGCCTTCATCCGGAATTGCGCCATTGAATGTCAAGTTTACAGCCACTGTTGCAGATTATGCCAATAAAGACACGTTAATGTATTCATGGGATTTTAATAACGACGGAGTTGTTGATAGTGTCGAGCAAAATCCTAGTTATACTTTCGAGAATGTAGGAGCTATGACTGTAAAGGTAGTAGTTAGCGATTCAACCTCCTCTTTTGATGGAGATAAAGTCACTAAAACCATCCCTATTTCGGTAAGCTCTTATGATTCCAAAATAAATATTGCTTCTTATTTTCCAACTTCCTTGCAATTAAAAGAAAATCAAGTCACTTTTTTGCTGAGCAACGAAGGTTCAGAAACCATTAAGGATATCTCAGCAAAAGTAATCGGGGAAGGGATCCAGCATCTAAGCTCTACAACTATTTCTAGACTTAAACCAGGCGAACAGGATTCTCTCACCGTCAAGATAAATATATTAAAAGAAGGCCAGGTCGCTGCTTCCGTTAAAGTTGATGAAAAAATATTTCCACTCACTTTCGCAGTCGAGGAGCAGGTGAAAGTAAACAAGGAAGAGTTAGAATTTAAACTTGGAGAATTAAAGAAGAAGTTACAGGAGCAGGAAGATCAGTATTATGAAAAGAAGGCCGAGAATTATTTAGTCGCAGAAGTATTTGAAAATATTAAAGCGACTAAGAAGCAGCTGCAGGATGCGCAGCAGCAGCTCTTGACCAACAATCTCTTAGAGGCCAAAGTGAACGTGGATTTGGCCGGGCCTACAATTGAGGATATAACTTATCGCTTAGACGATGCTAAACAGCCCAAGCAGACTCCTTTGCTGTGGCTAAAAGAGAATGCTGTTGCTATCACTGCGATTATTGCTGCGGTTGGCACGTTAAGCGGGCTGGCGGTGAAGGTGACAAAAGGCGCGCAGAAAATAGGCGGGGATGTGAAGGAGAAGTTTACTTCTAAAAAAGAGCAGGCTAAGGAAGGAAAAGCTTCTGAGAAAGTCGCTGATGCAGAAGATAGCAAAGATGGAAGTTCTGAAGAAGAGAAAGACACTGCTGAGAAGTCTTAGAAAAGAGTGGGCCCGGCCGGACTTTCTAAAATGTTCTATTGAAGGTCTTGAATAAACAGTTTTCATCGCCTACTTTAAGCTTATCAAAGCCTTCAAAGAAGGATTTTGAATAGGTTTTTCAAAATCCTCTTTTGTAAATTTTTTTTCTGTGGTCTAATATTTGAACTTTTAAGATTTTATTTTTGAAATCTACGTCAACAAGTGCCCTATAGGTTCCGATTCTACATTTATAGAATTCTTGTCCCTCAAAATGCTCAAGAAAATGAAAAGGATTGTCAGATTTCAGTTTTTCTAATCTTTTCTTGATTTTGTCGGAAATTTGTTCATCTTGCTTATTTAAAAATTGTTGAACATCTGCAGATAGTAAAACCTTCCACATAGGATCACAACTCAATATACTCAGAATCAGGCGTTGCTCTAGCTTTGGCTAATCGTCTCTTTGCTCCTTCTGTTAATTCCCCTTCTTCAGAAAGGATGTGCTTAATAACAGTCATATCTCGCTTTAATATTTCTAGGTCCTCATGAATATGCTTAATGTCTACATTTACCATTTTTATATTTAAACTACTCAAACTATTTATAATTTTCCATAGAAAAATGAGTGGGCCCGGCCGGACTTTCGTTGCTGCAAACTAATTTGCTCCGTCGTGGGGTTTCCGAAGGAACGCCCCACTTGAGGAACTTGCATAGATTGCTTGCTTTTCGAACCGGCGACATCCGCCTTGTAAGGGCAGCATCATAGCCGCTAGACCACGAGCCCAACTAAGAGTCTGGGCATGGTGTTTATTTATTAACTTTTTGGGTTCAAAGAGCAACATTTATCTAAAACAATCTTTTTTCATAAAATATGAATGACATGGACATCTACCAACCAGCTGAAGATTCGTATCTGCTGCAGAAATGTGTACGTCGTTTTGCTACTGGAAGAGTTCTGGACATGGGAACTGGTTCAGGAATCCAGGCTTTGACGGCGATCGAAGTTCCTAGTGTGCGAGAAGTGGTTGCTATCGATATCAATTCCAAGGCTGTCGAAGCGTTGAGGCAGGAGATTGAGAAGAAAAAATTACGCAAAATTAAAGCGGTAAAAGGGGATCTATTTGAAAATCTGGATGGTTATTTCAATACAGTTATATTTAATCCTCCTTACCTGCCCCAAGATAAAGGAATCGAGGATGGTGCGCTATATGGCGGCAAGAAAGGCTGGGAGATTTCGGAACTTTTTTTTAGAGAAGTCTCTGGCCACATGTTTCCGGAAGGGATAGTGTTATTTTTGTTTTCTTCGCTAACTAACAAACAGAAGATTGAAAAGATATTGGAACACAATTTATTGCAGTGGGAAGAGTTAGGAGAAGAAAAGATTTCTTTTGAAACCTTGTATGTGTATAAAATTATAAAAACGCAATTGCTTCGCCAGCTGGAAGGAAAATTATTACGAAAGGTCCATTATTTTGCGGAAGGAAAGCGTGGGATGGTGTATACAGGAGAATTTGATAAAAGTTTAGTGATCAAGAAACAGATCCCGGTAAAAAAGCGCACTATAACTGTGGCGGTCAAAGTGAAGAAAAAAGATAGCAAAGCGGCTGATGCTATTGCCAGCGAAGTGTTCTGGTTGAAGGTTCTGAATGAACGGGCTATCGGACCAAGGATGTTATTTTCAGGAGAAGATTATGTCGCTTATGAATTTGCCGAAGGCGAATACATTGAAGAATGGTTGGCTAAAGCATCTAAAGAAGACATACAAACTGTTTTGAAATCAGTCTTTCAGCAATGTTATGTGATGGATAAATTAGGGGTGAATAAGGAAGAGATGCATCATCCTTTGAAACATATTATAGTAGATAAAGAGTTGAATGCCACTTTGATAGATTTTGAACGCAGTTATGAAACAGAGAAACCGCACAACGTCACCCAGTTTGCTGATTTTGTAGGCAAGTTTCGGCTGATGTTGGTGAAGAAAGGATTTGATTTCGATCTGAAAGAACTGCGGGAAGCGGCGGCGGAGTATAAGGAGACCTATGCTGCGAAAGAGTTTGAGAAGATTTTAGGATTGTTGAAGTAAATTATTCTTAAATCAAGGATATGGGTGGGAGGTTAACTGCCAGTTATTATCTGGTTTTACCCAACCGCGGTGCAAAAGAAGACTTAATGCTTGATCAAATCTCTTAGGCGGGCAATCCTTAAAGATAGGATTTTTTAAGAGTTCTTCTTTAGTACACGGTTCAATTTTTCCTACAAGATCATGAATATTCTTGTATAGGTTGTCAAAACTGAATTGGTTATTTTTTTCTAAAAAGTAATCAAGAGGAAGTTTGCAGGATTCCAAACCGTTATTTTTGATAGTAAAAGCTAGAAATCTTCCCTCAATTGTTTCGTATCTTGCGATGCGCTGGTTATCCAGAAATATGTTGCCGGAATGATTGTTGGTTATTATTATTCTCCCTACTTCACCATTTTTCTCTATTGAAGCAAACAGATCTTCATATGGAGTTCTCCAGCTTCTGCTTTTTTCGATTCCTACATAGTGAGAATTAATTGTTATTCCGTTTTGCTCAATAAGTAACTGATATGCATTACCGTATTTTGTTTGAACTTCGATAGATCCAGGTGCTGGGACTATTTTGTGCTCTTCTGATGCTAATAGTATATAGGGATTAAGCATATTTTAATTTTGTAAACTATTTAGGATAAAAGCTTTTTGTTCTTTCAGTATCACAATAATATCAAATAAGTAGTGTTCTTCCTCCCTAATAATACTCCACTTTCCCTTCAGTATAAATGCCTTTCTTCAGCTCTATCGGGCGCCAGTCATCAATCACTAAGGTGGCTTCCAGCCACTCTGCCAATTCTTTTGGATTTCCTATGGTTGCAGATAAGCCGATGATCTGTGGCTTGATTAAATTCTTAAGAAGGGTCAATATAATTTCCAAGGTAGGGCCGCGAGAAGCGTCATTCAATAGATGAATCTCATCCACGATCACCACTTTCACCTCTGAAAGCCAGCCAACTTTATGCCTAAGGAGCGAATCTAATTTCTCGGTAGTCAGTATCAATACATCATATTTAGCCAGATAGTCTGCTTCTGAATCGACATCGCCAGTAGATAATCCTACTTTGTACGCTGAGTCTCGAAAGACATTAAGATATTCTTTGTATTTTTCTGATCCCAAGGCTTTAAGCGGTACTAAATAGATTGCTTTTCCTTTGCCAAGAGTATTATATATAGCCATGGTGGCGATTAAAGTTTTGCCTGAAGCGGTGGGGGCACATGCAAGTAATGATTTCCCTTCTAACAATCCTGCTTTTATTGATTTTTCTTGGATAGGGGTAAGAGTAGGAAATTTACTATACTGTTGCTTGAATGGTTCAGGTAAAGGTAAACTGTTTATGTCCATCTATGTCCTTCGGAAGATGAATCTTTATAATCCTTTAGGCCTGATAACGGGTATATTGTTAACTAAAACGACCCATTTACCCGAACTAAGTTCCAGAACTATGTTTTATCATTTACAAATGATGACTGTCCAAATGTCAAAAATTTTCAGTTTTAACGGGCTATTGAGAAATAATCACTTTTTCACTCCCTTATTTTTACGAAAGACTTATAAACATTTTTTTGGTGTTAAGGGAGTAATAAGTAACTACCTCGAGCGCTCTATCTCACAAATAGAGCGGTGCTTTGGTCCATTGTAGGATCGAAACAAGCGAACCTTACCGGTTTGCTGTTCGGAACTCGCTATGATGGCTGAACTGAGGTGCATGAAGGGAAAACCCTTCAGCACGTCCGGAGAGGTTCGGACGTAAAAGAGTTGGAAAAAAACATATTCAAAACACGGAGGTGTGTTTTAAAATGAAGGTAACAAAAATAGCAAAACGTATTCTAGCTGTTGGAGCAGGCGCAACTATGCTTGGAGCGACAGTAATGGGTGCAATGGCTGCAGATCTGAACGAGTATCCAAGTATGTTCGTATCTGACGGTGTATTTAATGGTTTATTGGTCGTAGGAGAAAATGCTGCGTCAGTAGACAACCTAGCAATGACAGATATTGCTGCAAGCATGAAATATGCTGGCGGAGCTGCAACCTCAAGCGTTGCTGTTTCAGGAGACGCTTGGATGGTTAAGAGCGGAACTGATGAATTAGAGTTTGGTGAATCAATTGGTCCGGCAACTGGCGGAGTGGTTGACTTTGTTGACGACGACGACTTAACTGCTTTGGCAGATGACGAATTGACCAGCTCAAAAGGGACCTTCAAGTATGAGCAGTTCATATACTTTGATAGAACCTCCATCAACACTTCTTATGAAGAAGATGATGATGATGTCACTTCAGATTTCGTGAAGATTAAAGACAACGCGCAGTTTGCTCGATATGAATTGAACTTCCTTACTGCTGCCAAATCAGATATCGATTCATCGGAAAGCTATAAGCTGGATGATTTTGAGGATAAGACCTTGACTTTTATGGGTAAGACGTTTAATATTGTGAAAGCGCGAGGCGACGCAGCTCAAAAAGTAACCTTGACCCTGATGTCCGGTTCTGAAAAAGATACCTTACTGGAAGGAGAAAGCAAATCTTATACTGTTGAAGGTAAGGAATATGACTTAAACTTGCTCTTCACAGACAGCAGCAACCGTGCTAAGTTTACCGTTAATGGTGAAACCACTCCTTTGATGGATGAAGGAGACACAGAAACTCTTTCTGATGGAACGGTCTTAGGTTTGAGTGAAGTATTATACCAGGATTACGCTGGAGGAGTACACCAGGCTGAATTCTTCTTGGGAGCAGACAAGGTTGAATTAGAGGATGATGTTATCCATACTAATTCCTCAGATACCGATGACTTAAAAGTCAATGATGAAGCTATTGATGGAGCGCGGGTCATCATCCGAGGAAATATGCTCAGCCAGGCTACCACAACTGTTGATGGTGAATTGGAGATCGACAGCATCATGATAAACATGACTTCGCAGGATGACTACTTCGTCGCTCCGGGCGAGACCTTGCTGGGACAGGCAGAGCTGGAAGAAAAGGATTTAGTGTTCTCTCAGAACTGGGATGTCCGCTACGAAGGTTTGGATCCTGCCGTAAAGACTGACGAAATCTCCGTTAAGGATAAAGCAGGTGAAAAAGAGTACTGGTTAACTTTCACTAACACCGCAGGGCAAGTGATTGATTTCCCTCTGGCTTTTGCCTCTGGCGCATCAGCTATGCGCCTGGGAAGCCAAGACGACAAATTGTATTTGAACAAGTCGTCCATCGGTGATGAAGGGTACTTTATCTTGAACGATGATACGGACAAAGATGCAGTCTCACACGTGGTGCAGTATAAAGGCGCAGACAAGAGAACAGCATCTAATCCGAATGCAAAGTTTAAGGTTTTAGCGACCGGAGAGACGGTGGAAAGGCCAGTTACGCATGGAGCAACTTCAGCTACAGGTACTTTGAAGCTAGGCGGTAAGACCTACAACTTTGCTAACGCTTCAAATGCAGCGGTTGTGGCAGGCGCTGGCGTTCTTAATGCAGGAATTACTGACAACGACGACTGGAACATTAGTATTACCGGCGGTGCAGCAGCAACATTTTTGAGTAGTGGATTATTAGCGCTGGCTGGCAACTCCTCTGCTGATTACGTCGTAACTCAGGGAGGAGGAAAGATTTGGTTTAAAGATGGTAGTGCTGCCGAAGAAACCAACCAGATTAAGTTTAACGTGAGCTTGTTCGATGGAGACCGAATCGACGACCTAAAGGGAACTGTCGCAGAAGCTACGCCATACTATATTAAAAGTTTTAACATTACTGTGGCAAGCACCGAGTTAGACTTAGGTACTGAAGGAGGTATAACTTTAGTATCACCTGACGACGATGAGGATAACTCTTACGGTTATTCTGCTAACGGAGCATGGGTGCAACGCACTAGTCCTAGCGGCGGCGGAACAAGTTCCGACACCTTGGTTATCAATTGGCCTCAAGCTTTGAAGGGCCCATTGGTATATGTGACTTCAGGCGCAACCTCCTCGAGCAGCAAAGCTAGCGGAGACATGAAGGCAGTGACCTTTGTTGACGCTACCAAGCTGGACAGCGAAGTCGCTGATGTGAAAGCACAGAACTTAGTTGTAGTAGGCGGACCTTGTGTCAACACTGCTGCAGCTGAATTGCTGGGAAATCCTTCTGATTGTACGGAAGGATTCACTCCAGGCAAGGCACGTGTTAAACTGTTTGAGCATGCTAACGGAAACGTAGCTATGCTGGTAGCAGGTTACAGCGGAGCAGACACCAGACTGGCTGGAAAAGTCATCGCTAACAGAGCAAGCGAACTTTCCGGTAAGGAATTAGTGGTAGAAGGTACGACTTACGCAGATGCTAAGTTGAGCAAACCTTCCGCAGCTGGCGATGCCATGGCGAAATAAGCCTCACGGCTTTTTTTTCTTTCTTTTTTCTTTTTCTACAAGATTCTAAAGAGAAGTTTGCATAATTCATCTTTTTTTGGCAAACTTATTTAAGAGACTTTGCAATACATGAAATGAGAAAAATATCTCATTTCAGTACAGAAATAGAATATTTTTTCTATTTCTTGTAGTCGTGATTTTGGCATTTTCTGATAATTAATTTGCCAAAATCCATATTTTGCAAAGTTCTCTGAAACAATATTTTTATAAGTAACAAAAGTTTTCCTTGCTTTGAGAGGTGAAAATATTCAATACAAAAGTTATGTCCCAATCATTCTTTTTGTTCTTTTAGTGGTGCTGTCTTTTTTCATACTTAAACCTCTGCTGCTGGCTATTTTTGTGGGTGCCTTGCTGGCGTATGCATTTTATCCGCTCTATACGTTTACGCTGAAGAAAACAGGCAAGCCTACTATCTCCTCATTTTTGGTCTGTTTTTTGGTCCTGCTAATCGTTATCATTCCGGCTGGCTTGCTGATAAAATTGTTAATACAAGAATCGTATCTCATTTATGTGCTGGTCAAACAGAAGCTGGCAGTCGGCTTATTCAGCAATTGCACCACAGAATTGTGCCTGGCCATTTCTGATTTTGGGCAAAGCGAGTGGTTCAGCTCCCAGCTGAAAGAAATCACCAGAGCGACGACTAATGCGGTAATAGGGAAAGGTTCAGCATTTTTGCTCAATCTCCCCCGCTTAGCGGTCAATCTCTTTGTGGTTTTCTTTACTTTATTTTATTTTTTGAAGGATGGAGAAAGTTTATTGAAGCGTCTGCACAACTATCTACAACTCCAGCAGAAAAATTATGCACTGATACAGGAGAGAGTAAAAGAGAATGTACATGCCATTGTCTATGGTTTTTTACTGATTGCCATGATTCAGGGAATTTTTGGTGCGTTAGGTTTTTTCCTTTTCGGCATACCTTCCCCATTATTCTGGGGCGTGATTATGGCTTTTTTTGCCTTGATTCCTGCTATCGGCACCGGAGTCATCTGGGTTCCTGCCTCTCTTATCTTAATTCTAGATGGAGTTTTTCAGGATTCAACTTCGTTGATCTTGAAAGGAGTAGGCCTGCTGGTGTATTCATTTATCTTTGTCGGAAGTGTAGATAATCTTCTTCGGCCCAAAATTATAGGTGATAAAGCGAAGGTTCATGTCGCTATCATCATGTTAGGTATCTTTGGCGGGATCCTTCTGATAGGCCCGTTAGGAGTGATCATTGGCCCATTAGTATTGTCGTTGACGACAGAAATAATGAAGGTGTATTTGGCGGGAAGAAAGAGCGGGTAAGCCTTACTGTTGAGAAGTGTTATTGATTATTCAAACTTCTTTACTGATTTTTCTTTGAGAATTCTATCAATTGCTGTAGGTAATTGCTTAACTGAATACTTTCCTGGATGCAGCGCAATGCGAAGTTTTTTCCAAGTTGGATAGAATAGGTTTTGAATAGCTGATCGAGAAAATTAGCCTGTGGCGTAGTATTTGTAATATTGAGATAATAAAGTGTCTCTTTTCCTTGAGCGATCCTATTCCTGTAAAAAAGATAGGGCTGCCGTGTTTTTCTGAAGGTTAAGGCTATTCCAAGGATGATGAGGAAGGCAAGAGTCAGCAGGGCCCCAGTCTTGAGAAGAGTCTCTTGATCTGCGTCTAATTCCAAGAGCGATATGTTTATGAGAACTCCGATATAAAAAATAGATGCCAAGAAGAGCAAAGTGATACTTTTAGGGATAAGGGCTCGCGGCTTGGATTGGTGCACGCTGTACAAAGGTTGTTCTGGTTGATTCATCTGTGAGGTCGCCATCTGAAATGCTTAATGGTAGTTGCTTTATATTTTTTTATGTTGTAAACAGTAAGTAAAATGTCGTGAGGCTTCACTAAGTGAATGCCTCACCTGAGTACGTTCGCCTAGTGTAGCAGGCAAAATGGACCCACCCGGACTTTCAAGCTGCAACACTGTAAGGCTGCTCGTGGGATTGAAAATCCTACTTGACAACGTTCGCCTAGTGTAGCAGGCAATTCGAACCGGGGATCCCCTCGACGTCAACGAGATGTCATCTGCGGCATGAGCATCTAAAGGCAGTAGCCCTATGCTGCTCATGGAGCCGCTAGACCATGGGTCCAATCTTTGGAGTATGTGCATAGCTCGTTCGGGGCGCTGGTCTAGATGTTTATGGGGTCTCTACCAGCGCACACACTTTGACTGCCGATGATACAAAGCCCTCACTGGTGATATTCACGCTATGCACATACTCTTTGGAGAAAGACTTATATTCTTTTATAAATTTATTCCTTCATGGTCAATCATCATCAGTTCTGGTGGAGATTCTTCCCTCAAAAAGAGCTGACTCAGATTTATTTTTCGGTTGCGCTGCGCTCCTTCGCCATTTCGTTGATTTCCATCTTTATCCCTCTTTATCTTTATCTGGAGAAAGGTCTTACATTTGAACAAACATTATTTTTTTTCATTTTTTATTCTGTAATCTTCGCTGTAAGTATGCCCGTGGCCGCTAAATTTGCCTCACGTTTCGGCATGAAACATTCAATCATGGTGGGCGTTCCTTTGTACTTGTTATTTGTAGGACTGATGCACTTTTCTTCTTCTGCAAATGTTCAACTGCTTTTGACTAGTTCTGTTTTAGGCGCTTCTCAGGCTTTTTATTGGATGGGCATGCATCTTGCTTTTTTTCACGCTTCTCATCGTAAGCATCGCGGAGAGGAAGTGGGAATACGTTCCGGAGTGACAGTGCTTTCTACCCTGCTGGGGCCGTTTCTCGGCGGACTGCTTATTACTTTCATCGGCTTTAAGGCGGTATTCGGGCTGACTACATTGATACTATCTGCTTCTGCAGTAGTGTTGCTGCTCAATGGGGATGGACATGTCCCTTATCATTTTTCCATGAAAGCAGTATTTGATAAGAGATATTGGAAAGATTCGCTTTTTTTTGTTTCGCGGGGGAGCCATGTCATCGTCCATGGTGTTATCTGGCCATTATTCATTTTTTTCATCCTCAAAAGTTATCTCTACATGGGAATTGTAGGTTCATTGATGTCATTGAGCAGCGCAATCTTGTTTTGGAAAGTAGGACGCTACAGCGATCATTCGGATAAGAGGAAGATCATGCGCTGGAGCAGTATAGCTGAATCTGGAACATGGATATTAATGGCTTTGGTGAAAACAGTGCCGCAAGTCTTTGCTGTTACTGTTCTATCATCACTGGTGAACGCAGTGCGCGAATCTCCCACCGGAGCTCTGGAATATGATAAAGCTAAAGGGCAGGTGGCAGCATATTTTGTAAACCGTGAAGTTTTTATCTGTCTGGGCCGGATTCTGGCGCTAAGTATTGTTTTAGCTACCAATAATCTAACTCATGGAATGTTTTTTCAGGCTTTTGCTAACTTTGGAGCGTTTTTGTTTTGAAAGAACCTTTTACTAAAAGGTTCATCAAAAGTGACGCTTCGCGTAAAGAAATCATATTTTGCAGAGCTTTTACAAAAAAGTTCATCAAAAGTGACGCTTTCGCGTAAAGAAATCATATTTTGCAGAGCTTTTACAAAAAAGTTCATCAAAAGTGACGCTTCGCGTAAAGAAATCATATTTTGCAGAGCTTTTACAAAAAAGTTCATCAAAAGTGACGCTTCGCGTAAAGAAATCATATTTTGCAGAGCTTTTACAAAAAGGTTCATCAAAAGTGACGCTTTCGCGTAAAGAAATCATATTTTGCAGAGCTTTTACAAAAAGGTTCATCAAAAGTGACGCTTCGCTGGAATTAAACAGCTTCTGATTCTAGAATTACTCGCTAAATTTATAAATTAAAAAGGATTGAGGAGAAGTAATGGTGATGCGATGGCGATAGAACTTCTTTCTAAGGATCCGGCGTATGTCAATGACCCTGATTATAGGTCAAAGCTATTGAAAGAACAGGGATTTGAAGAAGAGGAAGCGGAAATTATTTCCGGCGAATACCAAAAGACAGGTTTTCCGAAATCATTGCGCAACTGCCGATTACTGTGGGAAATATATGATCTCAGTTTGGAGGAACCATACTTCTGGCTCCTGGATTATTTTAAAGATGCTTTTCCGATCATAGAGAAGATTGAAGATTCCTTTGCCGCTGCAGAAAATTCAGCTTTCTTTGGAGTGACCCAGCAGCGGTTGGGAGCGCAGCAGGACCGAGTTTCCCAATTTTTAGCGACGATGGGTAAGATGGTCAAGGAATTGTTTCAGATGGTGCGGGAGCTGCGGATCATCGATGAGAGATTAGGCTATTATAGGGCGATAGGTGAGGAATTGAAGAAACCTCTTTCCCAGCGAAGCAAGACCGCTGAGATCACCATGAAAGGATTATTCGTAGATTTAGTGCAAGGTGGAGGAAAGAGCGCAGCTTCTGTCTATGGGATGGCCAGGGAGTTGGAGTTCATCACTTTGCCTGATCTGTTTTTTGACGCCCCGCCGTTCAAAAATGATACTGAACTGAACCACCATATCGACTCGTTGGCGGAGAATTTTAACAAGAACGTACGCAGAGTATTGCAGCGGCATCTGGGCCAATATATGGAGTGGAAAAAAAGGACCCATCAAGAACATGAAAACAGGAAAATATTCCAGCTGAAATATCTGCAGCAGCATTTTGACATCATCAAGATGTATCTGACCTGGGTAAAACCATACTTGCGCCATGCCCGGGCCTTGACCATGAAAGAGAAAAGCCTGACCTCGGCAGAATTAGTGTCAGCATTCGAGGGAAGCTTGCTGGATATAGAGATACTGGCCAGAAAACCGATGGGCAAAGCCCATTCTTGTGTCTTGGTGACTTTCAATTATCGTACCCGGGCAGAATTAAAAGTACAGCAGGAAGGATATGTGCGCGGACCGGTACATATCGGAAGGATGGTGGTGACTTTCCGCGCCTACGCTTGGAGCGATGAAGAACTGCAGAATTATAAAGCGCTGAAACAAAAGGAATTGTTTGAATTGCTCGGCGACGTTTCTACCTCAGTACAGCAGGCCATGGAATCTTTAGGCGATGAATTATTCCGTTATTTGGAAGAAGCGAAAGGGGATGCAGTCATACAAAAGAAAGAAGAAAAGAAGGAAGAAATGAAAAAAAGTTTTGCGGAAAAATTCTTTGGCGATTTTTATACTCCGAAAAACGCTAAGGCCGCTAAAGGGCCTTCCAGGAAGGAAGCAGAAAAAACGGCGGCAGATATAAGAGATGCTAAAGGCAAAGCTGTCAATCCCGCAGTCTTCCATGCTTTTAATGCTTATCATCTATTCAAGAAAGCGCATCGCATGGCAGCTTGGTAAATTTTAGATTTCTAGTTTCATTTCACTAGCAAAATCTTTTATAGTATTCTCCCTTTTGTAAAGTCATGTCCAAACAGAATTCCCGGAAGGAAATTGAAGAAGCGCATAAGAAAGTGCGCGGTGAAGCGAAGGTAGAAAATAAACCAGAGCAAAAAAAAGAATCTTCAGAAAAAAAAGAGCCTAAAAAAGAAGAGACTGTTGAGAAAAATCTGGCTGCAGAAGAGAAAGAACGTGAGCTGCAGGAACAGAAACCAAGAAAAGAGGCTGATTTAGAAGATATCGCACGAAGCAGTCAACCCCAGCCTCTTTCCGAAGAGATGCATGATTCTCAGTACCTGAAAGAACCAAGCCATAAGCCGATGATGGAGATTTACAATGAGATTAAAGACATCTATAAAGCAGTGGAAGATAAAGGGTACCTAAGCCCAGTACAACAGAAACAAATCGAATATTTCAATTCTTTAGTGGAGAAGAAAATTGAAGGTGAGGAGCAAGGCACTTATTCTTTCAGTGAACAAGCAGCCAGGGCAGCAAGCGTTTTCCAGCACTTGAGCGCGTCTATGACGGGTACAGGCACTTACAAAGGAAAAAAGAGCAATGAGATGTATCGGAGCTGAGAAAAATGGAACATTTGACCGATCTTGATGTGGTGTTTTAGATGACAAAAAAGAGAATAAGTTTGGACGAGGGATTTCTTCAATGGTGGGAACAAGATTTAGAAAAAGAGGGATACGACATCCATAAGAAACAAGTGAGGGTATTAGCTCATCCGGCTAAGAATCTTTATCATGTCTACAGCTACCATGAATTCTTTAATGCTATGCGTAGAGGCGAGTATGCCGCTTTGATGACCTACCATTTTGCCTATCGTATCTGTAAATCCAGGCTAGAAGAATTGACTGATAAGGAAGCAGAAATAATCTCTTTTCCTCGGAAAAACTGAAGAATAACGTTTATATACTTTAATTCTTTATCTCTATGGATGGTAGAATTTGGAAGCGGGTATCAGATGCCTATGGATAGGGAATACGGCCATCATTCTCATGCCCATGACCACAGCCAGGCCAGTCCTTCCAATAATTCTACCAATGATGTCGGAGTAGGTATCAAGGATTTCGGTATGAGCCTGGCGTTAGGCCCAGTACCTAATGTCCATGCTGTAGGAGCAAAGCTTCGCGCAGGTATGAAAACGCTGGAAATTGGTTTTACGGGAAGCGGTAAGGGAACCGGACAATCACAGACTCCGGAATATTACGGTAAAGCGCAACGAAAAGCGTTAGAAGAAATCGGAAAAGCTAATGAAGTTAATTTTACCACCCACGCTTCTTTTGGAATCCAGGGATTGGCTGGCGCGGACCAACGAGGGAACTTTTCTAAATCAGCAAAAGAATTTGCTTTGCAGGAGATCAGGAGGGCAGTTGAATTTGCCGGCGATGTAGCAAAGGGCGGCCCGGTAGTAGTACACACCGGCGAGTTTCACCGTCCAATCACCGGAGCGGAATGGAATCAAGAAGGAGAATATGCTGGAAAATTCCGGATGTTTGAAAAGGAAAAAGAGCAGGAAACTTTTGGAGTTGTCGATAGAAGACTTGGAAATTTAATTGTCGAGGCGCACAAGAATAAAGCTGTCTCAAAACCGGTGTGGTTAACCGCTAAAGCTGGCGAGGAATATGAAGATTTTGATGGGAGAAAAAAAAATGCTTCAGATGGTGGATCTGTATATGTCAATTATTTAGGAAAAAGAGTGCCTAGAAATGAACGGGTCCCGGTGTTCAATAAAGATAAAGCGGAGTTTGAGACCAAACAATATGATTGGACAGAAATGGGGGCGCAGGCTAAAGAGATGGAGATGGAAGCGCGTGAAGAGTGGCAGGAGTGGAAGAAGGCAGATCCTGCAAAAAAAGAAGAGATCAAGAAAAATTCTATGTGGGTGAGATTCTTACGCGATGACATCACCGATCCAGAAAAAGATATTAAAATTCGTCCCGAGGAAGCATATGTGATTGCCGCGCTGGAAACACAGATCGGCAACGCCCGCGGATATGCGTTTAACTACAGCCGTAATTTTGACGAACACGTTGAAAATGTCAAGAAATTACACAAAGCTCTGGGGTTCTATGAAAAATTAGAGACGGAAACGGATGAAGAAGAACGTTGGAAATTGAAGCGTCAGGCAGAAGGCCTGGCCGGCGGTTTAGTCCCTGCCGAAACAAAATTTCCTTCTGAAATCATCAAGCGGCAGTTGTCGTATGAAGAGAGCAACATCAAGCAAGCTCAGGAAACAGCGGCCAGCCAGTTCGCCCAGGCCGCAGAACAGCTGGAAACTATCAAGCACATCCAAAGCGCAGAGACGTTTGCCTTGGAACAAGCCTACGATTCTTATGCGCAAGCAGGGATCAGCGCTATGCGGCAGTCAGAAAAGATGCAGCGCGCCGGACAGTTGAAGAAACCGATCGCTATAGCCATGGAGAATCTATTTCCAGAAAGCTACGGGGCGCATCCAGATGAGTTGATTAAATTAGTCTTGGAGAGCAGAAAACGGATGGAGCAGATATTACAGGAAAAATATAAGATATCAGCGAAAGAAGCAGAAGAAAAAGCGCGCCAGCACATCACTTCAACTATCGATACCGGGCACGTCAATATGTGGCGGAAATATTGGGTTGGCGATCCAAAGAAAACGATCGAGCAAAATGATACAGATTTCAATGATTGGGTGATTAAGAAAATGGGGGAGATGGCTAAGAGAAAAGTAGTTGGGCACGTACACCTTGATGATAATTATGGTTATCATGATGATCATCTTGCTCCAGGTGAAGGAAATGCGCCGATTAGGGAGATGGTCAAAGCTTTGAAAGATAATGGCTACAAAGGAGAATTGATTATTGAGCCAGGTGCAGACTGGACGACGGATGTCTCCGGATTCAGCAGCGTCATGAAGACGTGGAAATTATTTGGCAGCCAGGTGTATGGAGCTGGATCAGGTATGCGCGGACGAGGATGGGGAAGTCTTGGCGAAGGTTATCTAGGGGTAGGACATCCTGCTTACTTTGTTTTTGGTGGTTATTCTCCATCAGAAGATTGGACGCTGTGGAGCGGTGTGCCGCTGGAGTAAGGTAAAGTTTATAAATTAGTTATTTTCTGAGGTAGTTATGAGTAACGACTTATTACAACTTGGTCCTCGTATAAATGAAGTTAGTGATCCTGTTAGGAGATTTGGTTTTCAAGATAAAACGGATAGTGATTTAGCAATTAATTTATATTTGGAAAGTTTGACTTACCTTAATGATGCTCTTACAGAACCTTATTTTTCTGAAAGGAAAAAACATTTTTCAAGAGCTTTTGGTTCTTTATTACAATCTCTGCAAGCTGATCCCCATTATGAATGTCCGAAAGTAGGAGCAGTAGTGGTCGGAGAAATTCTCGAGGAATTAGGGCAAGAAGTAGGCAGTGTTCTGGATGGTATTGACTATGCGGTTTCATTGGGAAATCATGTAAGTGCTGACAGATGTCAAGTCTTGCAGAGTTCTTGGCAATTTCTTCAAAAATTAAGATCAAATCAGCATACCTACCTGGTCTTTGATTATTCAAGTGATTTAGATTTATTTGACAAGATTTCTGAATCTGTAAAAAAACAAGCAGAGGTTGGTTATTTGGTTAAGGTGCAAGCTGCACAGAGAATTCTTTATGAAATGGAATTGGATAACTTACAATTAGGTGTTTCTTTGGAAGGGGTAATTGTAACTACTCCTAGCTATGAGGATCATCAAAAAGTCACCATGGTAGTAAGAGGCGATGGAATAGTGGGTAAGCTAAGCAAGCTTCTAGAACAATATCATTTTAAGTTGAAGTGACAATTTTTAAAATTTTAATTTTCACTTACGCAGCGCATCATACTTCGCAGCCAGAATAAAATCATTGTCAGTCAAGCCATTAACAACATGGGTGTAAATCTCTACTCGGACTTTTCCCCAGGTTAGGTAAATATCGGGATGATGGTTCTGCTCTTCCGCGATCTCTGCAAGCTGATGTACAAACTGTACTCCATCAATATACTTCTTGAATTTGTATTCCTTGCTGAGGTGATGCCCATCAACGACTTTCCAACCCTGGACTTGCTTCAGTAAGTCTTCTATCCCTTCATAAGTAAGTTTTTGAATATTTCCCGTAGCGCAGTTGCATTTCTTATCTTCCAGTTTCATCTTAGGTAGTAAATCATATTAGTTTAATAAGTTATTTATGTTCAATTATTCATCTCTGTTTGATGACAACTTTTTTCTATTTTTACGTCGTTAATCCATAAACTTTTTAAATGAACCCCATACTAGTAGTAACCAGAGGGGTAGAACGAGGAGTTGAGAATTCATGTTTAGATTGTTTTTTACGCCAGGATGGTTTAACGGATATGATTTATTGTTCAACAGCGTCGGTTTGGTAGTAGCTCTGCTTATCGCAGCTTACAGCTGGCGCGTCTATAAATTCAATAGAGAAAATAGGTTTATGTATTTCTCTTTGGCCTTCTTATTAGTCTCTATAAGTCTGGCCTTTAAGATTTTTACCAGCGGAGTCTTATATTATTTCCCGGTACGGGAAACAGTGTATCAAGTAATAGGTCCTGCAGCAGGTCCAGGATTGAGGTATTCAGCCCTATTTTACCGGGCAGGATTCTTTTTCCAGATGGCTTCTATGTTGGGAGCCTGGTTAGTAATATTTTTTGTTTCACAAAAATCTAGAGCAAGGCTCACTAAGTTTTATGAACTGAGCCAGATTGGATTGTTTGTGTATCTGCTGCTGTTGATTTCCGTGATCAGCAATTTCAAATACGTAGTGTTTTATTTAACCAGTTCAGTATTGTTAAGCTTGATAGTGCTGAACTATTACAAGAATTACATCACTACCAAGAAGAACAGCGCATTAAAAGTGATGGCGGCATTCTTATTCATTTTGGCGGGAAATCTTATTTCCGTTTTCTTGTTCCTGCAGAATGGCTCTTACGTAGTAGGTGAAATCTTAACTTTGGTAGGATTTTTGATATTATTACAAACCTATAGGCAGGTTGTGAGAAGATAATGGCGGTACGGCGATCTAGATTAGAATTGGTCTTTGATATCCTTTTAGCTATTCAGAATAAAGGCGGGAGGATTAAGCCAACTCACTTGATGTATAAGTCTAATCTCTCTCATAAATTGCTGAATGGGTACCTGGAAGAATTGCTACAGAAGGAATTGATCCTTTTAGAAGAAGAACCGGTGAAGAAAAAAAGAAGACCCCTGAAAGTGGTACGGATTACTGACAAGGGCTTGTCATTCTTGGCTGAGTTCAGAAGGATGAGAGAGTTTACGGATGCGTTTGGGTTGTGAGTGGAAAAGGAGGAAACTAAAAATGGGAAATGATTATGTTAAAAGAATAAGTAACGATATTGCTGCCGGTTGCGTGATGTTTAGCGGAAGTCTTGGTGGTGTTAAGACTTTTCATGATATAGGCCATCATATAGCCAGCAACTATGAAGCTGATTTGGGCAGGATAGGTTCTGCAGTGGTAGAATATGAACTTCCAGCAATTGTCGGAATTTGTTTTGCTAAATTAACCTACGATGTCGTTAAAGCAATGGATAAATATCAATTAGAAAAAAAAGGATAGAATATGACAACAACATTCCTTCTCGATCCACGCGTACTGGATGATTGTGTAGGTGATGGAGGGAAGGATGTGGAGATACCTGCAAAAGCTTTTGCCCACTTCTTGTTGGGAGAAAATTCACAGCCAAGTTACACTTTTTATTTGAATTCTGTTGATGGTAATGATGACATTTCTTTAAGATCTTTGGATGTTTTTAAATCAAGATATGATGGGCATCATGGAGATTTTAGCTTACGTTTCCAGAAGGCAAATGTTGTTTTTATGCCGGTTTCTGACGGAGATAGATTTCAGTGGGGTTCGAAAAATAAAGATTGGCGAGAAGATTATTTAAAAGCGTGTGAAATTCTTTACGTTCGAGGAAAATTCTCCAAAGGTAATGCTCAAACCATGAAAAATTACGGCGTAACCATTAAAACTCCATAATTTCCCCCTAATCTTTTTAATAAATTTTTTCTGGATTAAGATAATATTGTCACTTCTGGTAATTTGCGAAAATCGTTATCGCAAGTGATGAGGACTGCTGGTTGTAATGCAGCACTGGCATAAATTAAAGCGTCCATGGCCCCTAATTTGTATTGTAGGGAGAGTTCCACAGCTTTATTACTTATCTCTGCCGAGATCGGCACTATCAACATTCTCTTTTTCACAAATTCAAGTGCAGTCATAATCTCGTTTGCGTTAAATTTATCTCGTATAAGCTTTCTTTTTATTTCAAATAATGAAAGGACGGAGAGATGTAAGATTTCTTTTGTTTCAAAGAGGTCTTTGTACTTGCCATGTATTAAATATTCTAACCAGACTGAAGAATCTATAAGCTTAGAATCGGTCATGCTTATCTCGCAAGTCTTTCATAATCTGTTTGGAAGAATAACCTGGACGACTAAGATATCCCGCAAAACTTTCTTTAACAGTTGAAAAAATAATTTTTTTGATAGCTTCATCATACGAGGCCGATTTCGTTTCTTCTTTGACTTTCTTGAGCAATTCTAGTGTGTCATCCTGTATTTGCACCGTGGTTACCATATAACTATATAATTATATGTTGATATATAAATATTTCGCTCTGTTCCATCAATTATTTAAGTAATGATAAATAAAAACAGATCTCCGTGAAGCAAAAGAAAACTGAAACCAACAAAATCATTGTCGGGCTTGATGAAGCTGGCCGAGGGCCGGTGTTAGGCCCATTAGTCATGGCAGCGCTAGCTGTAAAAGAAGAGAATCTCAAGAAGCTGGAATGGATGGGCGTGAAAGACAGCAAGCAGTTGAGCGCAGAAGTTAGAGAGGAATTATTTGAGCGCATCCGCGAGGTGGTGGAAGATTTCCGTATTGAGATGATTGAGCCAGATGCTATCGATCTGTCTGTCGATGGGGGAACTTCAAATCTTAATTGGCTGGAAGCAGATACCTCTGCGCGTATGATTTCCGAGCTTGATCCGGACGTTATCATTGTGGATTGTCCAAGCCCCAATATCTCTGCTTACAAAAATTATTTTGCTTCTCGCTTGAGCAAAGCGGTAAGAGAGAAAGCGCAGCTGATTGTTGAGCATAAAGCGGATGTCAATTATATTGTCGCATCTGCCGCTTCGGTGGTAGCCAAAGTGATTAGGGATAGGCAGGTCGAGCATCTGAAAAATGGATTAGGGATCGATTTTGGTTCAGGGTACATGAGCGATCCGAAGACGCAGGATTTCTTGAAGAAATATTACAAAACTTATGCGCATCTGTTCAGAAGAAGCTGGCAATCGTATAAAAATGTGGAAAAGAATGCTAAACAGAAGAAGCTGGGAGAGTTTTAGAGAAAATTTCATTTTCGGCATTCATACACTATCGCTGGCGGAATATTTTTCCAGACAACCTTTTTCTGGATGTTGGGAAAATGTTGGTTGAGCATCATCATAAATCTTCTCCCTGATGGAAATAAAAATATTGTAAGATAGACAAACGTGACTATTTTTCCTTCCGGTGTCAATGAATTGTACAAGGATTCAAAAATGTGCTTTTGGGTTTGTTGATTAAAGAAGGACCATGGAAGGGAAGATATTATCATATCACAATGCTGAAGATTATGTTTTTGCAAATATTTCTGAATGTTCTGTGCTGAATCGAGATATACGGTAGCACCAAGGTCTTTCTCAACTTTCTCGGCAAAGACGGGGTTAATTTCTAATGCAAAAAAAGTGCATTTCTTAGATATTTTTGTAAGAATCTTTTTAGTGATAACACCTGATCCAGGCCCAAGTTCAATTACACATCGTGAAGATAGTAAATTTTCTTCGTTGGTCATATACTCTGCTAGGCGAGGTGACGAAGGACATATTGCTCCTGTTTTTTTGTAAGAAGTTATATATTCCTTGATGAGATGTACCATAAGATTATATTAAGCTACCTCTTTAAAAGCATATTGGCGGACACATATCTACTATCCTCTTCTAAGCAATCTTTATTAAGCATAAAGTATTCATAAGACCATGGTGGTTTTTGAGAGAGTTAAAAAAGAGCAGCTGCTGAAGTTAAATGGCTTTTCTAAAGAGAAACCAAAGACAGTTCATGAAGAGCTGCGGCTCAGGAAAGGCGAGGTTGTTTTCATTTTATATTCTTCCGGAAAATTATTGCTGCAAGGAAAACCAGAAGCGGTGGAAAAGGCAGCTAAAGAATTAGAAAAGAAAGGCATTGGAGAAAAAGTGGTAACAGAAGCCTTCCGAAAAGAACAGGGATGGGTCATCGGCACGGATGAATCTCTCAAAGGCGATACATTTGGGGGCATTGTCGTTGCCGGGGTAAAGGCCGATGATGAATTGCGCCAGAAGTTAGTGGAGTTAGGCGTAGCCGATAGCAAAGTATTGGCTGATAAGGAAGTATTGCAGATGGCAGAAAAGATCAAACATGTAGTTCCCTGCAAAGTTAAAAGCATCCTGCCGGAAGAGTACAACAAGAATGGCGAGGTCACGAAATTGTTGAACAAGCTGCATAAGGAATGCGCTGATTATTTATTTCCTGGAAAACACGTTGTTGATAAATTTCCTGGCTGTGCTGTCGGTGAGATTCAAGTCGAGAGAGCAGAATCTAAATATGTTGAGGTGGCAGCCGCCTCAGTGCTGGCCAGAGCGGGAGCATTACAGCAGCTGGATTATCTAAGTTCACAGGCAGGATTTAGATTGCCAAAGGGAAGCACGCACGTGAAACTAGCTTTATTTGAATTGAAGGAGCGTGGTTTGGAATTTAATAAATTTGTAAAGGTCGATTTTAGAAATGTTAAAGAATATTTATGATAATTTTTATGATTAAATTTCTCAGGGGTTTTCTACCAAAGGGCTGACCATCTGTTTGAGAAGATTCTCTTTAACTAAATCTGCGCTTATTTTAATATCGGTTATCACGGCCCGATGATCCGAGACTCTGGTGGGATGGACCCGATAATTTACTATCTCTAAATATTCAGAAACAAGAACAGTGTCCAGAATCTGGGAAGGCTGATGCGAAGGAAAGGTTGCAAAATATTCTGCCGGCCCCTTATCGGGCTGAGGATAGATTCCAGGAAAATATTTCATCTGCGGATGGCGTAAAAGTCTTTCTAGCGATTCATCTTTTTCCTCCGATTCAAAATCGTAATCTGCCCCTAGAGGTTCGGCATTGCCGTCGAGAGCTAAGATTTTATGTGCATTTCTGCGCTTGCCAAGCTCGCCATACAAGAACTCGGACTGCAGTTTTCTGTTTTTTTCATCCTTATTTTCAAGATGGGTATTGTACACAAACAGCGGAACTTTCTCTGCTATTTCGGGATGATAATTAACCTTGCAGGTCAGCAAACTTTTCCGTTCATCTTTTCGCCGAATGATATTGATATCCATTAAGAGCCTAGAATAAGGAGGCGTGAAAAAGTGGTTGGTCTTATCTTCGAGGGGGTAGCGGGAAAGGATGGCGTTGCCAAAATCAATCTTAATCTTTTCCTTGGGCAGTTCCTGCTTGTCAATATCTAATTTTCTGAAAATCCATTGCGATCTTTCTTCTCCATACATATATCGGGCCAATTCCCACATTCTTCTGAATCTTTTTTCATCAAATTCCAAGCAGGTGCCGGTTTCCAGATGATAAGGTTCCCTTTCTTGTTTTTTGGCTAGACGCTGAACGATTTCCTGTGCCTGGTTTATGTATCCAGTCCGTGAAGAGCCAAATTCCACTTCCTGAAGGTATACCATATCTGGATTGGCTTCATCTATAAGATCGACGATATTGTTTAGATTGTAGTCTTGTTCCTCTGGAGGGATATGCAGCAAGAACTTTCCTTCTTTCGATTCCGGTCCGGCGCCAAACTGCATGTTTAAGGACATAACTCGAAGACTTATTTCCGGCACTTGGATGAGAGGCATATGGGATAGAGAGCGATTATCTTTTTTATATATTGTGAATGATTAGTTTTTAATGGATATCTTTATAAATTTCCCAGTTCTCTTTCTTCCATGCCGGAACCAACGGAAGAGCAGCGCAAACAGTGGGAAGAAAAGATCAAGAATATGAGCCCAGAAGAGCTGCAGGAACTGCAAAAACAGCAATGTATCTTCTGTCAAATCATTACTGGAAAGATCACTTCTAAAAAGGTGTACGAAGATTCTAGCTGCTTAGCTATCTTAGACATTAATCCTGCGGCCAAAGGGCATATCCTTCTTTTGCCAAAGGAACATTTCGCAATCATGCCTCAAGTCCCGGAAAAAGTTTTAGGCCATCTGTCCATCGTTGCAAAAAATGTATCGCAAGTCATCCTAAAGATTTTGCGCGCGGATGGGACTACGATTTTTATCGCCAATGGTGCGGCTGCCGGCCAGCGGGCGCAGCATTTCATGATCCATTTGATTCCGCGCAGATCTGGCGATGGATTGATGCCAGCAGAAGAAGGCCTGGTGGGAGCGGAGATGGCAGTGAAAGTCAAAGCGGCGGTCGAGAAAAAACTATTAGCCTTGCTGGGTGGAAAGAAAGAGGTACAGAAACTAACAGTGCAAAAAGCCGAGCCGGGATTTGAAACAAAAATTCCTGCAAAACAGCAAGAGCCAGAAGTATTCATCACCAGTGCTGCGGCAAAACGGTATCATAAAGAAAAATGCCCCTTTGCGCAAAATATACCTTTGGAAAATAAAGTTACCTTGTCGAAGGAAGAAGCAGAACAATCGGCTAGAAAACCCTGCACCTGTGTCAGCGGTAAGAAGATACCGTTGGTTAAAGCTGCTAAGGCTGCAAAAACAGAAAAAGATCAAACTAAAAAAGGAAAAAAATCACCTGCGCAAGATCCTGCATCAGCATCAGAAAAAAAAAGAGGCGGAGAGGCAAGTCTCGATGATATTGCTAATCTCTTCAAGTGAGAAACTATGGAATGTGAATATTGTGATATCCTGGCCGGGAAAAGCAAAGCCCAGCTGCTGTACGAAGATGACACAGTTATTGTGGCAGTGAAAGATGTAGTTTATACTCATGGACAAATAACGGTCTTCCCTCGACAGCATTTCACTATCATGGAGCAAGTTCCTGATGAGATTATAACTAAATGCATGATTGCTGCCGACAAAACTAGTCGCGCCGTCTTTGAAGTATTCCAGGCAGAAGGAACTAACATAGTGATCCAAAATGGATTAGGGGCAGGACAAAAAGTTCCTCATTTTGCGGTCGAGGTAGTTCCGCGCCGGGAAGGCGATGGATTGAACTTGCAATGGCAGCCTAAAGAAGTAAGCCAGGATGATTTGGATATCTCTGCGCACCAGCTTTCGGAGGAAATCGCCAAGCTTGGCGACTTTACTGCGCCGAAGAAGAAGGAGGCAGCGAGTGAAGTGAAGGAGAAAAATATTGAAGAGATCAAAGAGAGCAAAAGTAAAGATGATAAGGATAATTATCTGGTGAAATCGTTGAAAAGGATACCGTGATGAGAGAATGAATAGCAAGCATAAGTATATGCAGATTGGTGGTACTGGAGCGTTGTTAGCTGCATTAGCAGCAGGATTTGCCGGTTTAAAAGGTGATACCTCCGGCTCAAGAATGCAAAAAGTAACTATTGTTCCTCAGAAAAAAGAAGATGGTTATTTAGAGAGCATATTAAAGGTAGATATAGGTGAGCTTTGCAGTATTAAAGAGCCTTCTACGCATGATGACTCCTTTTCCAGACTATCTTCTTTGCTGGACTTGCAGGGAAAACCACGGTTCAGCTGCGAAGAAAAGCTTTTGCTACTTGGCAATAATCTTGAGATCAATTATATTGAAAAGCTTTCTACTTTGAAAAATTCGATAGGGAAATATTTTTTTACCGGAAAAGATATCGTTGCCTATCATCAAGCCAATGGGAATTTTGATTATGCAGAAAAATTTGCAACGGTGCACATTCCTAATGGGGACTTTATGTTCAGGGGCGATCAGATGGCTCAATTATATGCTTTAGGAGTTACAGTTGAGGAGATGCTTCAGTTTAAAGATACCTCTAAGCCCAATGCGTTGCTTATTTATCCTGCAAAAGATAACAAATATGGAGTATTTAGAAATGAAAATATGGTTATTTTCCATCATCAACTAAAGGAAGAATATGACCAAAAAGTGGTGGTAGCAGCACGGGAGCAGGAAGTCTATGATGCTTTGGATTCAACGAGGGATATTGAACTGTTGATTTTGTCTGGGCACGGCATAGATGATTCTCTTTCCTTAGGAGAGAATGATTTACGGTATAAATCAGCCGAGAAGGATGAAACCTATACTATAGACGCTTCTGACTGGGAATTAGGATGGCACCTGCAAAATCTGCGTCCATCTGCGACTATTTTCTTATATTCCTGCCTTACCGGCAGTGGAGGAGAAGAAGGAAAAAATTTAGCCAACGCCATTGCTGAATGGGCAGATGGAAGAAAGGTCATCGCTCCGACAAAAGTTCTTAGTACTGACGATGTTCAAGTGAATGATCTATATCCTTTCAATGTAACTCTTTTTCACAGCGATGAGAAAGAGTTGCTGAAAAAAGTAGAGGAAAGAAAAAGGGAGGATATAACCTATATTACTACAGTAAAAAAGTAATTCTGAAAATTAATCCCCATAATTTTATATAAAAATTGTGTTCTAGAATATTCCCATGGAACTCCACTTTTATCCCTATGATTTTGAGTATAAAATAGAAGAAGGAAAGACTTTTTTCTATTTCTACGGCCGCACCAAGGATGGGCAGAAAGTTGCGGTGAAGCATGAGTATCAGCCTTTCTTTTACGCAGCTGCTTCTAATATAGATAAGAAGGGATTTGAGGAAAAAGTGCTTATCCTGAGTTTGAAAACAGGTCTGGAGCCAGCACGGGCAGTCAGGATAGAATTGGTTGCAAAAGACTTACTGGGGAAGAAGCAGGAATTCTATAAGATCTACGCTAATTATCCCAAGGCAGTCCCATTGCTGGCGAAAGAAATCCAAAGCTGGGGAATATCCTGCTATGAGAAAGATATCTTGTATGCGCATCGATATCTGAGAGACCACCATATCACTCCCATGAAGGAAGTAGTTGCAACAGGTGATTTTGTGCAAAGCAAATGGATGCGTGTTCCTGTTTTCGTGGCTGATAAAGTTGAACAGCGAAAACTAGAGACATTATCTGATTGGCGGATTTTAGCTATCGATATCGAAACCTATGCGGTGAAACGGGAAATTGATTCCACTAAAAATCCAATCCTTATGGTTGCATTGTATGGGATGGATAAGGGAAAGGATGAAGAAGAAAAAGAATTTCGTAAAGTCATCACCTGGAAAAATGCCGATTTACCGGAATATGTGGAGATTGTTGCTGATGAAGCAGGGTTATTGAGAAGGATGAAAGAAGTAATTTTGGAATTTAACCCCGATATACTTACCGGATATTTCACTGATGGATTTGATTTTCCTTATCTGCAGGCAAGAGCGCAGAAGTTCAATGTCCGATTTGACCTGGGCATAGATTATTCTGAGATCATTGTCACTCCAGGCGGCTTTGGTGATGTACAGAGCAAGATCAAAGGGTATCTGCATCTAGATATGTTAAAATTTATCCGCAATATTTTTGGAAAGGATTTAGATGTGGAAACATATTCTTTGGATGCAGTCTCCCGGCAGTTATTGAATCATCAGAAACATAAAGTGGAGTTGGACAAGCTTTCTCAGGTATGGGATGATGGTCATACCATGGATAATTGGCCAGAAAAATTAGCTGAATTTTGTGCCTACAATTTGCATGATAGTCTCTTAGCCTACAAACTGTGCGAAAAATTACTGCCGGACATGATTGAGTTCACATCTATTGTAGGATTGCCTACCTTCGATGTGACCAGGATGCGTTTCAGCAAGTTAGTAGAGAGTTACATCATGAAGCGAGCGATGGAATTTAGTGTTGTGGCCCCTAATAAACCGGAAAGTACCGAAATTTCCCGACGTATGGATGAGTCGATCCAGGGCGCTTTCGTCTACGAACCGACTCCCGGCTTGTACAAAGACGTAGTAGTGTTTGATTTTCGGTCTCTGTATCCAACTATTATTTCTGCGCATAACATCGGGCCGGAAGGATTGAAATGTTCTTGCTGCGTGGATAAACCTGAGAATCGTGTCCCCGGAAAAGAGGAATATTGGTTCTGCTCTCTGGATAAGAAATTTCTGCCTGCGATATTAGAACAATTGATCTCTCGGAGGTCGGAGATAAAAAAGCAGATCAAAGAGGCGAAGAAAGCTGGTAAAGAAACATCACTTCTGGATGCGCGTTCTTATGCCATTAAGATTTTGGCCAATTCTTTTTACGGTTATCTCGGGTTCTATGCGGCGCGCTGGTACAGTTTGGAATCGGCTGCTTCGACCACTGCGTATGCCAGAAATTACATCACTACTACTATTTCTGCAGCAGAGAAAAAAGGATTTAAGGTAGTGTATGCAGATACTGATTCATGTTTCTTGTTGTTGGAAGGAAAAAATATTGATGAAGCCATGAAGTTCATGGAAGAGATTAACGAGACCCTCCCCGGGCAGATGGAGCTGGAATTAGAAGGACATTATCCACAAGGTATTTTCGTAGGACTGAAAGGAGGAGACCGGAAGTTAGTCGGTGCGAAAAAAAAATATGCTTTGTTACGAAAAGATGGGACACTGAAGATTACCGGCTTTGAGACAGTCAGGCGAAACTGGTCGCCCTTGTCGAAGGAAGTGCAGGAGAAAGTTTTGGGAATGGTTTTACAGGAAAAAGTGCTGGAAGCATTGAAATATGTTAAAGATATGGTTAAAGAATTGCGCGGTGGAAAAGTGAGTTTGGATAGATTGATCTTAAAGACGCAAATCACCCGTGATTTGTCCAGTTATTCTTCCTTTTCCCCTCATGTGAAAGTCGCACAGGAAATGCAGGCGAAAGGTGAATCTGTTGAAGCAGGAACAATTATCTCTTTTGTCGTTGTAAAAGGGAAAGGATCTATAGGAGAAAAAGCAAAAATTCCTACAGAAGTTAAAGATGGGGAATATGATGCGGAATATTATGTTGATCATCAATTAATACCAGCAGTGGCCAGTATTTTTACGGTCTTAGGCTATAAGGAAGAGGCAGTGTTCAAGGAAAGTTCGCAGACGGGGTTGGGGAAGTTTTTTTGAGGAAGATTTATATAATTTGTTTCATTTTTTAGAATTATGAAAATCAATGATAAAAAACTGCAGCAGATTGCCAAAGTAGCTGTGCCTATTTTGAAGAGGAATGGAGTAGTGAAAGCAGGCATCTTTGGTTCGTATGCGAGAGGAGAGGCGAAGAAGAAGAGCGATGTTGATCTTTTGGTAAAGACGAAGAAAAATATGGGCCTATTGGAATTTGCAGGCTTAAAAGTTAAACTTGAAGAAAAATTACATAGAAAAGTAGATCTAGTTGAATACGAAACTATAAAGCCATTAATTAAGAAGGAAATTTTAGCCGATGAAGTTAGAATATTATGAATCGAAAGGCATTGCCGGTATGCGTGATGTCTTGATTCATGCTTATTTCGGTGTAAATCTAGAAAAAGTATGGCATGCCGTCAAAGAGGAAATCCCAAAACTTAAAAAACAAATCCAGGAAATCTTAAAAGCAGAAAATCGAAATGTTTAATAACTCCTTTAGTTTCTTTCGATTAGAAAAAATTAGAGGTGCATCTATTATGAAAAATATCTCTCCAAAATATCTCTCCAAAATATCTCTTCTTATTAGTGTATTATTGATTCTGATCTTTCTTGTTTCTTGCGCTCCGCAGCTTACTGATGAAGAGTTGGAAGCGGAATTGGCGAAGTTGACTCCTGAAGAGAGGGAGGAATTATTAGCAGATTTGGAGAGTAAAGAAAGTGGTGCTTTGGCAGGAAAAGGATCTGCTGACAGACTTACTACTACTCCTAAAAAAACATATGCTCAAAAAATGTCACCAAAAGTGGCAAAAGTAGTTGCAAGAGCTTCTCCTGCGCAGGTTACACAAATTAAAACAGCCATAACAAAGGTAAAGTTGGATGTTGGAGTAGTTATTTATTTAACATGCGGCGACGGAGAACCAAATCCCGGAGAACTTTGTGATGATGGCAATAAGGTTAATGGCGACGGCTGTTCATCAACTTGCAATGTGGAAACTGGCTGGAGTTGTACTGATGCTTACGCAAAGGATCCAAGTATTGGATGGTATGTGCCTAGTGAATGTACCCCCACCTCGCAGTGTATAGATACTGATGCAGGTTTAGACCCATTTAAAAAAGGGATTACAGAGGGAATGATTGAAAGTTATTATTTAGGTGGTGATAAAGTTTACCAAGAATTTGAAGATTCTTGTATATTGTTTGAGCACTCAGGTCCGGCAGGCTCATTAAACGAAACTAGATTAGCACTTTGGAAAAGTTATTTTGCTCCTTCTTGTACTAGTGAACCTTGCTCAGTATTTGAGACTAGATGCATGGATATGCAAGACATGGTACAAAGAACAGTCTATATTAATCCCTGTCCATTCGGCTGTTCCAACGGAGCATGTCTTTCTGCGCCTAACTAATTTTTCTTTTTTCTATTTCTTGTAAATTTCATCAACCACTAAGGAAGTTTTATATACGCAACGCCCCTTTCTTTGTCTATGGTAAAGGCAAAAGAAATAATAGCTAGTGTTGAGAAACACAAGGAGGAAATTCGTGCTTTTGGTGTGAAAAGCCTGACACTCTTTGGCTCCTACGCTCGTGACCAGGCTACTGTAAAGAGTGATGTAGATTTTTTGGTAGAGTTTAATCAAGGGAGGGGCGGTTATGATGATTATGTTGGTTTACTGGAGTTGTTGCAAAAGGCGATGGGAAAGAAAGTAGATCTAGTGAAGCGTCACCTAGTGCGTGAAGAACTGCGCCCTTTTATTCTAGGCGGTGTGAAGGTTGAAGCGTCGATATGATTTTTATCTAGTGGATATTCTGGATGCGATTGATAGAGTGCAAGGATATACTTCAGGAATGAGTCTTCCGGCGTTAAGAAAAGACATAAAAACCGTCGAAGCAGCAACACGAACGCTGGAAATCATGGGTGAGGCAGTTAGTCAGCTTGATGAGAAGGTAAAGAAACGGTATCCAGAAGTGCCTTGGCAGCGAATTAAGGATTTTAGAAATGTGGTTGTACACCAGTACTGGCAGGTTGACGTGGAAATTCTTTGGACAATTGTTAAGGAAAAGCTACCGCTCCTACGTAAACAAATACAGCAAGTATTAAAGGAAGAAAAACAAGAATAGGAGCTGAAAAGCGAAATGTTTAATAAAGTCTACATATTTTCTTATTTAGTAAAAAAATTAGAGGCGCATTTAGCTTGAAAAATATCTCTCCAAAATATCTCTCCAAAATATCTCTCCTTATTATTAGTGCTTTATTGATTCTGATTGTTGTTGTTTCTTGCGCTCCGCAGCAACAGCTTACTGATGACGAACTGGAAGCGGAGTTAGCGAAATTAACTCCGGAAGAACGGGAAGAATTGGTAAAGGATTTAGAAAATAAAGAAAGTGGTGCGTTGGCTGGGCAGGCGAGTGCGAAGAAGATTGCAGGAAGTGCCTATGCTCAAAAAATTTCGCCAAAAGCAGCAAGAGTAGTTACAAGAGCTTCTTCTGCACAAACTATACAGATTAAGACGCTTGCCCAAAAATTGGCAACAGTTTGTAAACCAAAAACGAAAGCAGACTTATGTTTTCTCGACCAAACTTGCGGAGATATACCAGATGGTTGTGGTGGCGTGGTTCAATGTGGAAACTTATGTGGAGATTTGAAGAAGCCGTATTGTGTAGAAAATAAATGCAGACCTTCAGTATTCTGTGAAGATTCTGATAATGGAATAAATTTATATGAAAAAGGAGTGGCTCAGGGAAGGCCTTATTCAAATCATCCTTTAAGTGTCAACGTTGATACATGTAGAGTTGGTTTGACCGCCGGAAACAAATATGATCAACAATCAACTTTAAAGGTAGCAGTATCAGACTGTAAGGATATCTCGGTGGGAGACGAATTAACATACGAAGATGCACCAGGCCAAATTATTAACCCTCCTTCTACTGTAATGGAAGTAGATGGATGTTTTGTTACAGAGTCTTATTGTATTTTTACTGATCCGGTCCACCCTTTTCCTAGCGGCAATAATTTTCCTTGCCCAAACGGTTGCAAAGACGGAGCATGCCTTCCTTCACCATTTCAAGGAATCGCAAAAGAAACAGTGGTACAAATAAAGTAATTCTTTTCTTTTCCATTTTTCCACGATAACATTTAAATAATTCAAACCCTCCCCCTAAGCTATGGAAGTTGGCGGACAGGCTGTGATCGAAGGTGTGATGATGCGCAACAAGGAAAAGTATGCAGTAGCGGTACGTCTCCCCAACGGAAAAATAAAAATTAGGAAAGAGAAAAGCAGCAATTTTCCAAAATGGTTCAATGTTTTCTTTTTACGCGGTATGGTTGGTTTAGGCTATGCTTTGTATGACGGAGTTCGGGCATTAGTCTGGAGCAGCAACCAAAGTCTTGGAAAAGAAGAGAAACTTAGCACTAAGGAGATCATCGGGACTTTAGGGATGTCTTTTCTTTCTGCTATAGTCTTATTTGTAGGACTTCCTTTTTTTGCGGCGAGATGGCTGCACAGTGATGGATTATGGTTCAACGTCTTTGACGGCCTTTTCCGGGCAGGATTGTTTTTAGGATATCTTCTGCTCATCTCGCGCATGAAGGATGTAAGAACCTTATTTCAATATCATGGCGCGGAGCATAAGACTATCTACTGCCACGAGAACAAGAAGGAGCTTACTGTTGATAATGTGCGAGGCTTTTCCAGATTCCATCCGCGCTGCGGAACATCATTCTTATTTTTGATCTTGATTCTCTCTATTGTCACTTTTAGTTTCTTATCCGGTCCGCTCTGGGTGAAATTAGGAGGAAGGATTCTTTTGCTGCCGGTCATCTCCGGGGCAGGATATGAGCTGATCAAGTTAAGCGGCAGATATGGAGGTAATCCATTTGTGAAAGCAGTCACTGCGCCAGGATTGTGGCTGCAGAGGCTTACTACTAAAGAACCTACTGATAGGCAGATAGAAGTGGGCATTGCTTCTTTGAAAGCTGTTTTGAAGTAAGAAAATAGTTAAAGTAAAATAATTATTTTAAATTAAATTTTGAAAAATTCTCTATTAAAAATAGTCGGCAAAGATACTTGCTTCTCGACTACGTTCCCCTTTATCAAGAATGATGTAGGCAAATTCTGGCACCTGGCCTCTAAGACGATGGGTCATGGCGGTAAGCCCGTTATTCTTTTCATCTAGGAAGGAGTTATCTATCTGGAAAGGGTCTCCGGTAATGACCATTTTTGAACCGCTACCCATTCTTGTTCCTAACATTTTAAGCTGCTGTTGAGTAAGATTTTGCGCTTCGTCTACAATAATAAAAGATCTATGGAAGGTGTCTCCTCGAGCATAATGAATCGACATCTTTTCAACATATTTCTTCATCTGTTCAGAAACTTTGACATAATGATCGGTCTTCTCTGGTTTAATATGGTCCTGTAGACTACCGCCGAAAATAATTCCTGCTGCGGTATCAATGGCCCTGAAATACGGTCCGATTTTCTCGTCAACACTTCCCGGAAGAAAGCCCAAGGTTTCCCCTGCTTCTATGGTCGGTCTAAACACAATTACTTTTTCGTAGCGCTGATTTTCCGGATCCATAACTTGATATAACGCTGCAGCTAAAGTAAGCAAGGTTTTTCCGGTGCCCGCTTTTCCCAGTGCTGAAACAATAGTAAGGTCTGGATTAAGGCAGGCATCAAGTAAGAAATGCTGTGATTGGTTGCGTGGCTTAATTTTACCCAAATTTGCTTCTTTTATTTTGTATAATTGACCTTTCCTATGTTGCACGAGGCAGGATTGTGATCCATTCCGTAAGGCTAAATATTGGTTTTGCTCTAAACCACGAAGACTTTCAGGAACCATGATACCCTGTTGGCTGCTGTGATACACTGCATTTATTATTGCCGGGTCAACATTATATTCTCTGGTGCTATTAAAAAAAGCATGTAAGTCAAAAGCAACTTTATCATGCAGATAATCATCTGCTTGTAAACCTATAGCTCTCGCTCTTATCCTTAAATTCAAATCTTTAGTCACTAAAGTAGTTTCACTTTCAGGTCTTTCTTTACTTAGCTTTTTTGCTCTCTTGAGTATAATTGTATCGACGTAAGTATCTTCAACTCGATCTTCCAAGCCAACGTTATTTTGATTTTCAGGAAGGAGAATATATAATCTTCCGCCGGTTTCTTTTCCATCATTTTCCAGAGGGATCCCTTCTTGAGGAATGCCTGCTTCAGTCATTCTTTCGATAGTTCGGGTAACTTCCCGAGCATGGACGTTGATATCTGCCGGTCCTTTTTTGAATTTATCTAACTCACCAATGACCTCTAAAGGAATATAAACGTCGTGCTCATCAAAACTAAACAAAGCAGCTGGATCGTGCATTAAAACATTAGTATCAAGAATAAAGTTTTTCTTCATATAGAAGTTTGCTGCTTGGCTGATTATATCTATTTCTATTCTCTAAAATAGCGGAAGGATAATGCTTTTCATATCACAACACTACTAACGTGCCCTTCTTTTTGGATCCTAATGACATTATTGACAAAACTTTCAATTTTTGTCTCATGCGACACGATAATGGTCTGTCGTGACTGCAGCTTTTCCAGCACTTCCCGCACTTTATCCAGCTGTTCGATGCTGAAACCGTCGGTTGGTTCGTCAAGTATAAGCAGATCTTTGGTATTGATAGTATGAATGAGGGTATTGATAACTTTGTTGAGAGCGAGACGGTAAGCCAGGGCTGCCGAAGTTTTTTCTCCGCCGCTTAAATCATTGAAAGCTATTTCATATCCATTCTGCATGATGATGGGCGCGAAAGAATCATCTAAGCGGGAAAAGACATTTAAGTCTTCAATCAGGATAGAGAACCATTCTTGGAAGAGCTGGTCGAAGTGATGGTGAATATTGATCATCACCTGTTTTTCGATGGTGTAAGTCAAAGGAAGAAAATGTCCTTCCAGCCAGAAATATAGCTCTTGTATTCTGGCCAGTTTTTCTTTTTCCTTATTCAGCAGGCTGATTCTTTCCTGTATGTCTAGAAGATGGCGTTTAATGCTTTCTGCCTGCGTTTGCAGCTGGGCAATCTTTACTGCGGTTTCTTTTTCCTGTTCGATCAGTTCCGAAGCGATCTTCTTTTGAGCAGTGATTGCGGCAGTAACATCTTTTTTTTGGCTTAAAGAGGCTTGCAATTCTTCTTTCTTTTTATGTAATTGAATGTTCTTGAGCTTATATTGCTGTTCTTGCTGCAGCAATTCCTGCAGGTTTTTCTGTAACAATTCCTGATGCAACAATCCCTGCAGTAATTTTTGTTTTTCGTTGATGCTTGCGATGAGCACTTCTATCTTTTTGGCATACGAGAAGTTTTGCTGCTGCAGCATCAGCGCGTTATTTTCCTGTACCAGCAAGCGAAGCTGTTCTTTTTTTTCCAGCATCCATTCTTCTTTCTTTTTCAATTGCTGCAATTCTGCGGTGATCTTGGCCAGCTGATTTTCTTTCGAGAAGATCTCGAGGATCTGCTTTTCCAGAGATTCTTTTTGGGTGATGATTTCTTTTTTCTTTTGTTCCAGTTCGGCGAGAATCGCTTGTGCTTTGATGTTTTTAGTCTGTTCCTGAGTAATGATCTTATGTTTATGTTCTGCCGAAACTTCCTGCAGGCAAGTTGGGCAGTTCTCCAGATTCTGCATGGTCTCCCGAATCTCTGCTGATTGTTCTAAGAGAGTTTTGTTCTTGATGATTACGGCCGATGTCTTTTCCAGAAGCAGGTCTATTTCTTTCTTTTTCTCCAACGATTCTTTTTTTGCTGAGATATGCTCTTCCAATTCTTGTTTATTTTTTTCGTAGCTGGGGATATAAATTGTCTCTTTAGTAGTTCTAGTAATCTCTTCCTGAGTTATGACGATGATATTCTGGATGTTTTTGATTTTCCCTTCTAATTCGTTTTTTTCCTTGCTGAGCTGTTCTTTATGCTTTTCTTGCTGGCGGAGTTCAGTATGCAGCTGTTCTGAATTGGCGAGGAGTTCTTTAGGTATAGAGAGTTCTTGTATTTTGACTTCTAATTTTTCTTTCTTCTGCAGGAGCTGTTCGATATTGCTGTTAAGTTCTTTCTCTAAGATTTGGGTGGTGGTAAGTTCCTGCTGCAGCTGATGGTATTCTTTTTGCTGCTGTTCTGATCTCTCGATCTCTTCCTGTTGTTCTTTACGCTTTTTCTGCAGGATTTGTAATATCGGAGCAATCTCTTGGATGGAGAACTCTATCTTTTTTTTCTCTTCTTCTTGTTGGAGTGCGAGTTGAGAATATTCAGCCAGAGGCTCAATTTTAGTATTAAGGATGGTAATATCAGTGCGCATTTTTTTGAGGTGGATCTGCATATTCTCCCTAATAATTTTGTATTTGTCGATGTTGAAGATTCTTCTCAAGACATCGAGGCGAGTCTCATTGCTGTCCTGCAAGATAAGTTTCATCTCTTCCTGAGGAGTGTAGACCGTATAGCGGAAGATGTAATTCTTGTTTTTGCTGAGTAGATCTTCTGGGTAGCCTAATAAGGTGAGAATTTCTGCTTTCAATTCTACCGGCATGAGCTCTTTCTTGATGTTGTTGTAGATAATGTGCCCGGGCATCTGCTTGATGGCATCTTTTTCTTTCTTGAGATGGCGCTGGATAGTTATGGTTTGGTTGTTAATCGTGAGTGAGAGTTCGACCATGCCCTTGGCTGCTCCCTTTCGGAGGAGAGATTCTGCTGGTAATTCTGGTCGCGATGATCCGAATAAAGCGAATTCGATTGCTAAAAGGATGGTCGATTTTCCGGAACCGATGTCCCCCGAGAGGAGAACCGTCCCTTCTGGGAAGGTGATAGTCTCATCTAGGTAAGAGCGGATATTGTGTAGGCGTAGCTGCTGCAGAAGCATGGGAAATTTATGGGGGTTGCTGTTAAAATAGATTGTTGTGGTGGAAAGAATAGGTAGACGGAGTTATTTTGGAGGGACATAATGTTCCCAACATTTGGGTGCATAATCTCTTGCCCCGCCAACTTTAACCACTTCTGAAGCATCGGTAAGTCTTTGGATGCGGGATGCTTCTCTTCCACAAGGTTCTCCTTTACCATTATTATAAACACAGATGGCGGTATAAAAGTCGATACTATCTGCTACGAGGAGAAGGTCACTCATATTTTTGATCAGATCCTGGAAGGGAAAATACTGGTTTCTGAAATTTTTTAATAAGCCGGCCGCAATGACAAGTTTTCCCTGATCAACATATTTCCTGCAGAGATCAATAACTGAACTTTCAAAAAATTGAATTTCATCTATACCTACTACTTCAACTTGAGGATTAGTTTTTTCCTCTAATTCAAGAACTGAGCCTACGTACGTTGCCGGTAATTGCATGCCATCATGAGAAGCAATATTTTCGTATCGCGTATCAATGTTATTCTTAAATAGCTGATAGTTTTTGGTGATCTTATGTCTATTTACTCTCCTGATCAATTCTGTACTTTTACCCCCAAACATATTTCCCACTATAACTTCCAGCCTGGCCTCTTTTTTGATCATAGAAGATTGAGGAAAGAAGTGGTTTAAATACTTTTATCATTCTTAGAAAGTGGTTAAAGAAGCAAAATTGGTGGTATAAAGAGTTCCTGGAACTTTAGGTAAAGAAAATGACAAACACATTTTCTAATAGTAAGTGTACCGAGTTCTTTCAAACTCAGGTCACTTACTAAACCCCTAAACACCTCTTTCCCGTAAGGGATTGGTTTGTGGAAGAATTTTGGAATTAATAAGTGTTTTAGAATTCGGTAGTAAGTATTAAATATATTATTGATTAATGAAATTTATGGGTTATTTTAAAGAACAAGCTTTTGATTGTGATGGGAATAAGTATGATGAAACTTTAGTAGATGAAGATAGTTTTGAAAATCACTATAGGCCTTCATCAAATGAAGTGAGAGGCCACTCTCTTATGGGCACTATTGGCGAAATATATATTAGAAGAAAGTTAAGAGATGATGGATATCAAACGGCGAGAATTAATCAGTTTTATGGAAGAGATAAATTAGAGTTAGGTAAAGTGAAAACAGAAGGATGGAATAAATTAAATGTTGAAGAAATTGAAGAGCTTTTGAAAGATTATACTGGGGATAAAGAGCTAGTTATGCAATTATTAGCAAATAACAAAAGAGGTCTTCCCGATTTTCTATGCTTAAAAGAAGGCAAATTATTTTTTTTTGAAGTAAAATCAAATAAGTCCAAAATAAGTGCTGATCAAACTAAAACATTTAAGATGTTAAAACAAAAAGGGTTTAATGTTTTTGTGATAAGAGTTTTAGTTGAAGAACCTTTTATTTCTGAAGTAAATAAAGAATTATTTTAATCCCCCTTTCTTCCCATCAAAATACTTATAGATTGGCTGCTGATCCTTGACATCTTTTTCATTATTCGCTTGTCTAGCCAGCATGAAAAAGAAATCACTCAATCTGTTCACATAAATCATCAGATCAGAATTGATTTCAATCACGCCTTTGGCTTTGACTAATTCTCGTTCAGATCTTCGAGTAGTGGCTCGGCATAGATGCAATAAGGCACTGGCTTGCGTTCCCCCCGGCAAAATGAATTTAGTCGGCACTCCTATTCTTTCTTCAATTCTGTCAATAGCCTGTTCAACTTCCTGAATGTGCGCTGCAGTTATACGCGGCAAGGCTTTCTTTTCCAAAGCACTCCCAGCCAAATCTGCGCCGACCTGAAATAAGTCGTGCTGGATTTTAGTAAGAACATCCTGCAGCTCTTTATCCTGCACCATAGAAAGAGTTAATCCAATAACAGAATTCAATTCATCCACTGCGCCCAGAGCTTCAATTCTAGGATCATCTTTCTGGATCATCCCGCAGCCAAAGAAGGCGGTCCTACCTTTATCACCTACTTTTGTGTAAACACCCATGTTTATTCACTATAGTTTCCTATATTGATGACCTGATCTTCATAACTTCCGTCACGATAGATAGTTATGCCTTTGCATTTCGCTTTCCAGGCGGATAAGTATGCGTTCTCCACATCTTTAATTGAGGCGGTCCTGGGAAAGTTAATGGTCTTGGAAATGGAATTGTCAACATGTTTCTGGATGGTGGATTGCATCTTGATATGCCATTCCGGATCGATGTCCTGGGCAGTTACAAAGATATCCCGTACGTCTTTGGGAATTTCCTTGCAGTTTTGAATGTTTCCTTCCCGGGCGATTTTAGAAATTAACTCCGGAGTATAAAAACCTCGCTCTTTGGAAATCTTTTCAAAGGTTTTGTTCAGATAGACTAAATTAGTATCTCCCATCACTGCATTGTGGAAGGAGATGGCAAAGAACGGTTCACATCCTGAAGAAGCGTCAGCGAGGATGCTGATGGTTCCGGTAGGAGAGACAGAGATGCAGGTCATATTGCGCATCTTGCGCTCGGCCTTGTGATGGTCGGAATCTTTCCAGGCCGGACATACTCCGCGTTTTTCTGCCAATTCGGAAGACTTCTGATAGGCAGTGGTTTTAATGAAATGCATCAGTTTGTCAGCGAACTCTAAAGCCGGCTCAGAATCGTATTTTATCTTGAGCTTGCTTAAGAGGTCAGCAAAACCCATCATGCCTAAGCCGAACTTCCTGGTGCGCTTGGTCTCTTCTTCGATTTTTTTAGTCGGATAGGAATTCATGTCGATGACATTGTCTAAAAAGTGCACGGCAGTGCGGATAGCTTTTTCTAATTCCGTCCAGTCGGCATCATTCTTTTTGTCATCAATAAATTTGTTGAGGTTAATTGATCCCAGCACAATCCCTTCATAGGGTAATAAGGGCGCTTCACCGCATTGATTAGTAGTTTCAATCTCTCCGAGATGCTTGCCGGGATGTTTGCGATTTATTTCATCAATAAACAACAATCCTGGATCACCATTTTTCCAGGCATTCTGAATAATCATGGCAAATACGTCTCTCGCTTTCATTCTCCCTACATATTTTTCAGATCTGGGATTAGTCAGATAATATTCTCGATCTTCTTCCACTGCTTTCATGAAGCGGTCAGTTACGGCAACGGAAAGATTGAAATTTTTCAATCTGCCGGTGCCGCGCTTGGCTTCGATGAACCTGATGATGTCAGGATGATCTACTCTTAGCACAGCCATGTTTGCTCCAGGCCGGATACCGCCTTGCTTGATCGCTTCTAATGCTTTGTCGTAAACTTTCATAAACGCTACCGGACCGGCGGCAACACCAGCATTGGAGCGGACAAAATCCCCTTTGGCCCTTAGTCGCGAGAATGAAAATCCTGTTCCCGAACCGCGCTGATGGATAAGGGCAGCATCTTTCAATGCGCCGAAGATGCCGCTGATATTATCTTCTACCGGCAGTACGAAGCAGGAACTTAATTGCTGGGTAATAGTGGCCGCGTTCATCAACGTCGGTGAGTTTGGCAGAAACTTTAGGTCTGACATGATAATGTAAAATTCCTCTTCTGTCTTTTTCATCTCTTCCTTAGTTGCGCCGTATAATTTTTCTGCAGCAGCAATATTTTTAGCTACTCTTTGCAGCATCCCTTTAGGTGTTTCAATAACTGTTCCTTCCGGATTCCTGATAAGATATCTGCGTTCTAATACTTTCAAGGCTTCGTTGGAGAATTCCAGATTAGCATCTTCATTTTCCCTGCCTACGATTAACGCTCTTCGTTCCCGCTCCTGATCTTTTTGATGCCTGAATAAGATGAAGGCTTTGGCAGTCCGGGCGTGCCCTTCTTCGATGAGGATTTTTTCTACTAAATCCTGGACATTGTCTACGGTTGGCTTGTCCTTGAATTTCTTTTGGAGCAGCTCGAGAACTTTTACCGCTAATGAATGTGCTAGGTTCCTATCTTTTCCACCTACAGTTTCAGCAGCCTGGAAGATAGCATCCTCTATTTTTTTGAGATCAAAATCAACAATCCTGCCATCCCGCTTGATGATGCTTTTGATGGCGGTTATTTGTTCTTGCGTCATGGAGTGCTAGAATGGAAGGAGATATAAAAGAATTGTGCTTAATTTGGTTCAGCTTCTTTGAGATATTTTTTCTCTACTTTTTTGACTTGCTTATTGTCAATTAAAGAACTCATCTGCGAAATTGCAATTTTATTGAGTCTAATCAATCTTTCTCCCTGCGATAATTCTTGTTTAATAAACTCGGAATTTAAGCTCTCTAAATTTGCCAGAACTACTAATTGGGTAACATTTGCATAATCTCGCATGTTTCCCTTTTTGGAGGAATTACATTCAGACCATTCCTTTGCAGTCATGCCGAATAATGCTTTGTTTAAAACATCGGCTTCTGTCGCATACACCAATCTTGCTTCTTTTGCAGAAATTTCCGGTGGAATTAAATTTTCTTTGATTGCGTCTGTATGTATTTTATAATTAATTTTCACTAATTCTCTTTTTACATCCCAACTTAATTTTAATTCTTCATTCTCCGCATATTTTAATCTTCTGAACTCCTTAATAAAGTATAATTTGAATTCTGGAGAGATCCAAGATGCGAATTCTAACGCAATATCTTCATGAGCATAAGTCCCGCTTCCATATCTTCCGCTTTTTGAAATGATGCCGATTGCATTGGTCTCTTCGATCCATTTTGACGGAGATATAATAAATGAATTTAACCCAGCACTTAATCTAACCGTATCGAATCCGACACGGTTAAACGCGGGATTATGTATTTTCTCCCATATCCCTAAAAATTCAACAGTATTCCTGTTTCTAAGCCAATTTATAACCACAAAACGTGGATCTTCTGAATTCTTTTTCTTAGCAATGTCAGTTAAAGAGATGTATTTTTGAGAATCTAGCTCTTTAATTCCTACCTCAATCCCCTCCACCTTAACTATTTCCATTCTATACTTTCAAAAGAAGGAGGTTTATATAGTTTAGCCGGACTTGTCCAGTGGATAATATAGATGATTTAAACCACCTGATTCTACAGAATTTTGAAGGATTAAACTCTATTGTGTTTGTCCAGTGGTACGGGAGTGGGGAAGCAATCTTAAAAACTCCAGAATTATCCTTCCGCTATGCTTAAAGCAGTTTTATTTGATCTGGACAATACGTTGTTCATGATTTTCCAGGGAAATCCTGTCAAGTAAGGTTTCGTTTCAACTCAACCTCACGAGCACCCAGTCGTCTCCCCACACACTTCACACAACATGCAAGTGCCATTCTGTCTCATCTGGGTTGCTTTACAAGATTTGCAGGCCATCTTTTCTCCGCTATCTTTAAGCACAGAAACTGATTCTTCCACAACTACTTGCTCGGATTCTTCAAATTCCTGCAGGAACATTTTCAATTCGGAAATCAGCGGATGTCCTTTCACATTCAAGCTCTTCTCAGCAATCATGGATGGAGTAAATCCATGCTGCAATCCTAAATTGACTAAATTCAACACCGCGCTCATCATAGTCTCTTGGACTGGAGAAAGTCCATTAAAGGCATACGACACTTCTCCTACTTTTCCATCCTGCATGAATCCAGAGATGGTCAGCAT
>Ga0209542_10001863_pt1 | contig 48718 bp, 49 predicted proteins | sample RifCSPhighO2_01_FD_184028 | JGI IMG/M metagenome (GOLD analysis project Ga0209542, IMG submission 184028) | Soil microbial communities from Rifle, Colorado - Rifle CSP2_plank highO2_0.1 (SPAdes) (version 2) | ecosystem: Environmental > Terrestrial > Deep subsurface > Rock core/Sediment ...
CTGGCGGGAGCGGCAGAGATTGATTGTCAAGAAAGTTCCGAGGGGAATATTGATCATTGACGCCAAGACGAAGAAGAGGAAAAAATAGAAATTTGTAGAAATATGTCCGCCGAAGGCGGACGAAATTAATTGAAACTGATTGCTACTATTAATTTCTATTAGTTTCCATTAATTTCCACTAATTTCAAAAATATAATGACATTTAAACCCTTCAAAAAATTATTACTTATCGTTCTGGATGGATTTGGGGTGGCCACGGCCGCGCATGGCAATGCGATTATCATGGCCGAGCCGGAAACCATCGATTCCTTGATTGATAACTATCCATCCACGACCCTGCAGGCCTCTGGTCCGTCGGTGGGTTTGCCATGGGGCGAAATGGGCAACTCGGAGGTGGGGCATTTGAATTTGGGCGCCGGCCGGATCGTCGGACAGGATTTACCCCGCATCACAACTTCCATCGAAGATCGGACTTTTTTTAAGAACCCAGCTTTCCTGGAAGTGATTGATCATGTGCAGAAAAACAAATCCAACCTGCATCTCATGGGCCTCATCAGTCCCGGTGGCGTGCATAGTTATGATGAGCATCTTTACGCCATTCTCGGATTAGTCTCTGAATACGGCATGCAAAATGTTTATCTGCATATGTTTTTGGACGGCCGCGACACGCCGCCGCAGATCGCGCTGGAAAGTTTGGAAAAATTAAATAAAAAATTCGATAATTTTCAAGTGGGCAAAATCGCGACCATCACCGGGAGGTTTTATGCTATGGACCGCGGGGAACATTGGAACTTAACAGAAGAAACTTACCGCGCCATGGTCAACTTGGAAGGCAAGCAAGCAACTTCGCCCAAAGCGGCGATTGAGAACAGTTACGCCCAGCATATTTATGATGAGATGGTGGTGCCGACCCTGATCATGCAACAGGATGGCGTACTGCCGCCGCCGATTACGGACAATGACGCGGTAATTCATTTTAATTTTCGTCCGGACCGGGCGCTCCAACTAACGCGCGCGTTCACGGAGCCGAATTTTAGCAAGTTCGTTAAGCCAGCAAAACAATTAAAAAATTTAATGTTCGTGACCATGACCGAGTATGCGAAAGATTTGCCCGTAAAAATCGCATTTCCTGTGATTGAAGTGGTAAACAGTTTGGCAGAAGTCATCAGCAAAAAGGGATTACGACAATTCCATGTGGCGGAATCGGAAAAATACGCGCACGTGTCTGTGTTTTTCAACGGCGGCGTGATCAGCCCCTTACCCGGCGAAGATCGCAAGATCGTAACTTCCCCGGCGTCGAATTATCAAAATTACGTGGATGTGCCGGAAATGTCTGCGGAACAAGTGACTGATGCCCTACTTTCGAAATTGAAAGAAACTTATTCGTTTTTTTTGGTCAATTTCGCAAACCCGGACATGGTTGGGCATACTGGCAATTTTCCCGCGTCAATCAAGGCGATAAAAGTCATCGATCAATGTCTAAAAAGAATTTCCGAGGAATGCCTCAAGCAAGAGATTTGTCTGGTGATCACGGCGGATCATGGCAACATCGAGGAGCTGGTGGATAAGAACACAGGAGGCATTGATAAGGAACATTCCACCAATCCCGTGCCGATGATTATAGTGGCATCTGAATTTAAGCGGCCGAATCCCAGACCGGGTGGGATTGCGTCTTTGGCTGGAGTGGCGGCTATTGGCGTACTTTCCGATGTGGCGCCAACCGTGCTAGAATTGATGGGAATAGACAAGCCTACAGAAATGACCGGCATTAGTTTATTGCAACAAATGATTAAATAAATCACAATATGCAGAAAATTTTGGTTGTGGATGATGATTTTCAATCGCGCGAAATTTACCTGGAGCTGTTTCGATCCAAAGGCTATGAGGTGATCCCCGCTGACGATGGCTTGGAAGGTTTGGAACTGGCGCTGAAAGACCGACCGGATTTGGTGTTTACCGGAATTATCATGCCGCGCATGGATGGGTTTGAATTTATTCGTAATTTGCGGAAAAATAGCGTCACGGCACAAGTGCCGGTAATTATGTTTTCGCATTTGGGCCGTGAAGAAGACCGCGAACAGGCGAGAAAATTAACGGATGTGGAATTTATGGTCAAAGGAATTGATGGCCCGCTGGATATCCTGGTCGCCGTAAAAAAGCTTTTGCTTGGCGAATCTAAGGCGCAGGGACTACCGACTGACCAGCGATCGCCGCGAACCACGTTCTAAGCCATCGCATGAAAAAGCTTTGGAAAGTGAAAAATCTTGCGGCGGATCAGTGGCCCGTACTGCCCGGTATCCCGAATTTGGTCCTGAAACTTTTGGGCTTGCGCGGGTTGTTCCGGGAAGAGGCGATCAGCGAATTTTTAAATCCAGATTATGCAAAACTGCATGATCCTTTTTTGTTTAAAGATATGGCCAAAGCCGTTGAGCGCATCAGACGTGCGATTGAAAAAAAAGAAAAAATCACGATTTATGCGGACTATGACGCGGATGCGATAACGGCCGCGGCCGTGCTTTGGTTATCTTTCAAAAAATTGGGAGTGATTGCGGATTATTATATTCCTGATCGTTTTGTGGAAGGGTATGGCATAAATCTGGATGCGGTCAAGGCCATTGCGAACAATGGCACGAAATTGATCATTACGGTTGATTGCGGCATCAATGCAGTGGACGAAGCAAACGTATGTAGAACCTTAGGTGTTGATTTGATTATCACAGATCACCACGAATTAACCGGCGAGTTGCCCAAAGCACTTGCGATAATTAATCCGAAGAATCCTTTTGATAAGTACCCCTTTGGTTATTTGACTGGTGTGGGCGTGGCGTTTAAGCTCGTCCAAGCCTTGTTTCAAGTTTCAAGTCTCAAGATTCAAGGCACAGAGAAATGGCTTTTGGATTTGGTGGCCTTGGGGACGGTGGCTGATTGTCAGAATTTAACCGGCGAAAATCGGATCTTGGTCAGTTTTGGTCTGAAAGTTTTGCAAAAAACCAAGCACCTGGGGCTCAAGGCGCTTTTGCATACGGCCGGATTAAAGTCAAACAAGTACGACACTTTTACTTTGGGTTTTATTTTGGCGCCGCGCATCAACGCGGCCGGTCGGATCAAGCACGCGGACACAGCTTTCAAATTATTGATAAGCGAAGACGCCGTGGAAGCAGAAAAATTGGCCGAAGAATTAAACACCCTAAATAAACATCGACAACTGCTGACTGAACAGATCACCAGTGAAGCCAGGTCACAACTTGAGCTGCAAACAAATAAAAAAGTAATGTTGGCGCACGGAGCGGATTGGCCGAAGGGCATTGTCGGTTTGGTTGCGGGGAGATTAGCCGAAGAATATAGTCGTCCGGTTTTGGTTTTAAGCACAACTGATGGTATCAGTACCGGCTCGGCGCGCGCGCCGCTTGGGTTTAACATGGTGGAAGCATTAAAATCCGTCAAGGATTTGTTGCAAAAGTTCGGCGGGCATGCGCAAGCCGCGGGATTTACGCTAGAGGCGAAAAATATTTCTGATCTGCACGGCAAGCTTTTGGAATTTGCCGCCGCCTCGGATTTGGTTTTGGAACCAATCTTGGAAATTGACGCGGAAGTTGCGTTTGATGATTTAACGTGGGATAATTTGGAATATCTGGAAAAGTTAGCGCCGTTTGGTTTCGGCAATCCGAAGCCGAAACTAATGGCGCGGGATTTTGGACTTTTGGATTATCGGTTGGTCGGAGCAACCAATCAGCATTTAAAAATGCGCTTGCAAACCGGCGGGCAAATTTTAGAGGCCATTGCGTTTGGTCAACCTTTTTTGGCCAATAATTTACTAACCGGGGGAAAAATTGATGCCATATTTGAATTAACCAGTAATAAATGGAATGGCAATATGGAGATGCAATTAAAAATTATTGATCTAAGAAGTAATTAATCCCATCGCGAGCGACTGCTTTACCAATAAGCTCAGATCTTGGCAGTCGCGCCTGCCCGTTCCTGAACGGAACGTTCGGGCGGGTGGCGATCCCTCCCAAGAGAGATTGCCACGTCGCCGCCCAGAGTAATTCATCTAGATAAAGCGGCTCCTCGCAATGGTTCAAAAAAATGACTAACAAATTGATTATTTTTTCTGACGGCGGGGCCAGAGGCAATCCCGGCAAAGCGGCGATCGGCGTAGTCATTTATGACGCGAATGGTAAAAAGATCAAGCAGATTTCTAAAACCATTGGCGAAACGACCAATAATCAGGCTGAATACCAGGCGTTGATCGCGGGGCTTGGCCAAGCTGTGGATCTTGGCGCAAGCGAGGTTGTTTGTAACCTAGACTCCGAGTTGGTCGTGCGCCAAATGCAGGGCCAATACAAGGTCCGAGAAGAGACCTTAAAAGATTTAGCCGTCCAGGCCCTAAGATTGACTGCCAAATTTAAACGGGTTCAGTTTTTGCATATACCCCGAGAAAAAAACAAACTAGCGGATAAGCTAGTCAATCAGGCCTTAGACGCAACAGAATAACTATCTTATCGTGTACTGTTTGATTTCTACATTATTGAAGGTGTAGAGAGTTTGGCCATCTTCCGAGAGGACAAAATCTCCGATACTTTCTGTTATTTCATAAATATTTCGATGATCGCGGCCATCTAGTTCGATAGCTTTAATCAGTCCCTCACTTTGAAAAAAGACATATCCGGTTTCCGTGTTAAGAGTTGGGTTGCTGATAGGAGTGGTACTCCGCAGGATTAAATCCGTATTTTTTTTGTCCGGATCGTAGAGTAAGATTTCGTTGGCATTGGCAAGCAAGAGCTGGTCAGAAGTTTTATCCCAAGCGGCGTTACTTACGTTATCATAAATTTTTTCAAGCTTCTCATTTAGAACATATAACCCCTGGTCCAAAATGAGGTAGACTTGGTTGTCAGATCGGATAATTTTGCCGCTGGTGGTCTTTGGTACATTTTCGGCAATGGTTGCTGGATTGTTCGCGGCAAAATTAAATAGTTTAAGGGTCTCGGCCTGAATGTACCAGACATCTTCGGAGGTTAGAGTAAAAGCTAAAACATTGTTTGCTAAAAGCGCGGGACTTAAGTTGTCTAGGGAATATAAATCAGTATCTAATTGGAGAAGCACATGAGTCCCATTGGTTTCTACCCGGCGAATTTGACTGATTTGCTTATCTGAAAGTACAGGCAAGGTCTGTTCTACTAGGCGCTGGTAAACTTGGGCAGAATTCTGCCAGTCAACGATTGTCTTCGTAGGCAGATAAGTTAACCAAACGCTAGCAAGACCGCCCAATTCGGTGAGGTTGTTATTGTTAACATTTATGCTGTGGACTTGCTCGTTTGAGCTAAACACGATTTCATCATGGGTCTTGGAAACTCTAACCAAGTCTGTTTCCCAAATCTGTTTTAGTTTTGGGAGTTGTAAAAATAATGTTATAAAATCCCGATTATGGTTGGCCCAGGTCACCAGTTGTGACTTTACACTTAAGCGTTTCGTCCAAGTTTGATAATCGTCTTTTTCAATTCGAACATCATAATCGTCAGGGATTAAGAACCGGACATTGCTTGGGGTTAAGCTTGCTTGTTTTTGATCGTTTAAGAAGATTGTCGCTTTATTCGGTTCGGTTTTTACCACCAAGGTCCCGGTTTTGACTATTTGGCGATTGTGGAAGTCTACTTTAAATCCGCGTGCATATAAAACTAAAACCGGGGTGACGGCTAAGAATAAAATCACACCCAGGACAATCAGACCAAACCTGGCTTTAAGAGTCATCCCAGTATATCAACTTCGATAATGGTTTTTGAGTCCGCTTTTGCGAACTGTAAAAGCATTATTATTAATATTATTTATAATCATAGCAGTTATAATTTAGCTTAATCAAAAACCATTAACAGCAAAAGCATCGAAGTTGTATTACTGGGTCATAGACTATGTGATTTTAGCCCAAATTCAAACCATTTTCAAGCCTGGTTGAATTTGCTAGAATATCTAAGCCTTCATGCAAATTCAAGAGAATTATCCGCTAGCCGAATTAACGACTTTTAGAATTGGCGGCCCGGCAAAATATTACGTGAAAGTTACGGCCACAGATGAGCTGAAGCTTGCTTTGGTTTTCGCCCGCGAAAAATCTTTAGGTGTTTTAATTTTGGGTGGCGGCAGCAATATGTTGGTTTCCGATCGAGGGTTTAATGGCTTGGTTATTCATAATAAGCTTTCAGGTTTAACGATTGAAAAATCAGGCTTGATCACAGTTAGCGCTGGAGAAAATTGGGATGAAGTTGTCGTCAAAGCAGTTGCGAAGGGCTTGGCTGGTATTGAATGTCTTTCCGGTGTCCCTGGAAGCGCTGGCGGCGCGGTCGTGCAAAATATTGGAGCCTATGGTCAAACCTTAAGTGATGCCGTTGTGCAAGTTGAGGCTATAGAAGTGGCAACGGGAAACGTTAAAGTTTTTCTGCCAGAAGCATGTGAATTTGCATACCGCAATAGTTGGTTTAAGAAAAATTCAAGCCAGTACCTAGTCACAGCTTTTCAACTCAAGCTTAAGCCCAATGGCGTACCAACCATCACTTATCCGCATGTTCGGAAACATTTTGAGCAGAAACCAAGCCCCTCCTTGTTAGATGTCCGTCAATTCATTATTAAACTCCGGGCAAGTAAGGGTTATCTGATTATGGAAGGGTTCGAGTCCTATGCTACTGCCGGATCATTTTTTACAAACCCCATAGTCAACCAAGAACAGTATGAGCGATTAAGACCGATGTTGGGAGATCCGAGTTTAAACAGATTTTGGCAAACTGAGAAAGGAATTAAACTCGCCGCCGCATTTCTCTTAGAAGAGGCGGGTTTTGGCAAAGGCTATCGGGAAGGAACTGTTGGTATTTCTCCGAAGCACGCTCTGTCATTGATTAATTTTGATCAAGCTACGGCTAGCGAAGTTGTGGCTCTCGCAGATAAAATCAAAAATGTTGTTTTTGATAAATATGGTGTAAAATTGGAACAAGAAGTTATATATGTCTAAATTTATCATCCAAGGGGGCAAAATTTTATCCGGGGAAATCAAGGTGTCAGGCTCGAAAAATGCCTTGTTCCCACTCATGGCCGCCGCGCTTCTTACAGAAGAAGAATGCCGTTTCACTAATGTTCCGGAAATTAAAGACAAGCAGGTGATGGTGGAATTGATCCAAGATCTTGGAGTTGAGGTAAAAGTTTCTGATCGCGCAATTTCTATTAAGGCTGCAAATTTGAAAAAAAGCGAACCTGACCCAACCCTGACTGGTAAACTTCGCGGTTCCGTGGTTTTGCTAGGCGCGTTGTTAGCCAGGCTTGGGAAAGTCAAAATGTTTTTTCCGGGCGGGGATTTGATCGGTAAGCGGCCAGTGGCTGCCCATCTAAGCGCCTTTCAAGTTTTGGGAGCGAAGGTTTCTGGTAACGGCAATATTCAAGCTTCGGCTGTCAAATTAATTGGGGCAACTGTAGTTTTGGAAGAGTCTTCAGTGACTGCGACCGAAAATACGATTTTAGCCGCAGTAAAGGCGCAAGGTCAGACTTTAATCAAACTCGCTGCCATGGAACCGCATGTTCAACAGCTTTGTGAATTCTTAAATAATATGGGCGCAAAAATTTCAGGAATTGGCACAACTACGATAATTGTGGAAGGTGTTGCTAAACTTCATGGCGCGGAAATTGAGTTGATTCCAGATTCCAATGAAGCGGCAAGTTTGATCGTCCTGGCCGCAGCCACCAAAAGCCAAATCAAAGTCACGAATCTCAACCCTGAATTTTTAGATGATTTTTTACTGCAATTAAAGAAAATGGGAGTGAATTTTCAAGTCGGATCAGATTTTGTAAAAGTTTTAGCCCCAACCAAAGAATACCTCGGCGCTAAAATCCAGTGCGGACTTTATCCAAAGCTTGCATCCGACGATGTCCCAGCGCTTGCGGTTTTAGCTACCCAAGCCACCGGCGAGTCGTTAGTGTATGAATGGTTGTATGAAAATCGGTTGGGATATGTGGATCAGTTGATGCAAATGGGAGCAAGAGCGCAGATTCTAGATCCTCATCGGGTAAAAATTACTGGCGCAACTCCCCTACATTCTGCTAAAATAACTAGCTACGACATCCGCATGGGCATGACTTTGGTGATTGCGGCGCTTATCGCAAGCGGCCAATCAGAAATTGCCGGCATTGAACACATTGACCGCGGTTATGAAAATTTAGAAACCAGATTAACTAAACTAGGAGCGGAGATTAAGAGGCTTGAAACCTGAATCATGGAGCACGAAGCTTCAAGTTGTAAGTTTTAAGTTACAAGACTTTATGTTTTTGCAGAAAATCGGAATTGATTTAGGCACTGCCAATACTTTAGTGTTTGTTCCCAAAAAGGGGATTATTATCAATGAGCCAACCGTGGTGGCGATTTCGGTCGTGGACAACAAAATTATGGCTGTGGGCGCGGCGGCCAAAGAGATGCTGGGGCGTACCCCGGATTCAATTGTGGCGCACCGGCCCATGAAAGATGGCGTGATAGCCGATTACCGCGTGACCGAGGCCATGCTCCGGTATTTCATAAATAAAGCGGCGGGTAATATCCGATTTTTCCGACCAGAAGTTATGATTTCGGTGCCAGGTGGGATCACTTCCACGGAACGCCGGGCCGTCATTGATGCGGCCCAAGCCGCCGGCGCGAAAGCGGCTTATGTCATTAAAGAGACGATAGCCGCAGCTATTGGCGCTGGCATAGATATTGCAGCCCCATCCGGCAATATGGTCATTGATATCGGCGGCGGCACCACTGACGTGGCTATTTTATCCCTGGGCGGGATTGTCACCCAAACTTCGGTGCGGGTGGCGGGCAATAAAATTGATCAAGCGATTGCGGAATTTATAAAGCGACGACATGGTCTGGCAGTTGGTGATCGGACAGCGGAAGAAATTAAGATTAAGATTGGTTCGGCTCTTCCCGTGGAAAAAGAATTAACAATGGACATCCGCGGCCGAGACATGGTGCAAGGGTTGCCCAAAACTATTCAAGTCTCAACCAATCAGGTGGTGGAAGCCATTCAGGAAGAATTGCGCGAAATCATCAAGGCCATCAAATCCGTGTTGCAGGAAACGCCGCCAGAGTTGGCGGCTGATATCATTGATAAAGGCATGGTCTTAACCGGCGGCACAGCCTTGCTTCGAAATTTTGATAAACTGATCGGCCAATCAACTGGCGTGCCGGCGTATGTGGCGGATGACGCCATTCTATGTGTCGTCAAAGGCACAGGGGTAGCTTTGGATAATCTAGAAAGTTACAAAAAGAGCATCTTGGCGAGTAAGTAAACTATTGACAAAGGCTTTAACTGGGATTACAATTTGTAATTACCAGTTGTTTTTGAGTTGGGCGCACCACGTTAGCGCTGGTTGCTCGTTAGACTCACAGCTGACGGCGATTACGCGCTGGTACACGGTGAGCCCCGGGGGGGCAGGAGAAAGGCGGTTCTTGGGCAGATTCCGCCTGTCCATGTTAGTCGTCTCTCATGGACGCTCTCTTGCTTCCCCTCGTGAGCATCTTTCGGAGGAATTCAGTTTGGCATCGAAGGTTTGAGCCTGGGTTTCCCAGCAGTAGGCTTTAAGCTTGGTCGATGTCAAAACAGGGAGGGCAGCTTGAGATAAGCGGATGTTCGGTCTACTGCCTAATGGCGGTACACAGGCGCTGTTTCATCTCCTGCCCTTCCCGCTCGCTTCTGGCTGCAGACACTGTCTCGCAGCCTTTTCTTTTCCGACGCGGCTTCGCCGGTCAGAATCCCGACCTCGTAGAGCGTCGGGATTTCCACTGTTAATTCTCATGATAGTCACAGTTTATACACAGTGCCTGCAAAATCCCAAGTAAAACGCAGTTTTTTATTTTTCTTGACGCGTATAATTGGTCTTTCTATAATGTTTTTATCATGGTCTTCGGAAAGAGCAATCTTTACGAAGCTGGGCGGCTCTAAAAAGGCTGTTCGATGGATCAGGCACTGCTGGATCCGAATTGGTACGCTCAAGTAAGAAACGACTTGGGTTTAGAACAAGTAAGGGCAACCTCTTGAACCAGTTCCTGGGTTAATGGAGTCCGTAAGGGTAAAGTTAGCGAATTCGGCAGCACACCGGTCTAAATAAAAAAATCACGAAAGTGGTTTTTTTAATTTATAAAGGAATTAGATCGCATTTGCGAGGAGTCCGGTCATTGACCGGACGACGAAGCAATCTGACCCTAGTTTAGACTGCTTCACTAATCGCTCGCAGATGCGCTACTTTTCCTGATCTTAACCGCAAGTTGCGCACATGTTCTGCACATGATTATAAAAAAGCCTTTAAATTTAGGTGTTTAAAAAAATTTTGACGGAGGTTTTTACTCATCCTAAGATACTTGAGGTTAAGCCTAACTAAACGTTTAGAAAAAATCAGTAAGCCTAGTTGAAACTTCGCATACAGTTGCAGGGTCAACTCAAACGGTCTTACTGGTTTTGATTTTGGCCAAAACTCCAATTGATGTTATAATTTTCTATATGGATTGGCAGATTGCAGGACACAAAAAGCAAATAGAATTTTTGGAAAATGCCCTCAAGCGCGGCAAGCTTTCCCATGCGTATGTTTTTGCCGGGCCTACCGGTGTTGGCAAGAAAGCGATTGCGAGAAAAATCGCCCATGAGCTTTTGGGAAGCCAGGCCGATTTTATTCCGGATCTTTTGGAGATTGACGGGCATGAGGGGATCAAGATTGAACAGATTCGGGAGCTGATTTACAAGCTTTCCTTAAAGCCGTATTCGGCCAAATATAAAGTTGCGATTATTGATTCTGTCGAACAAATGACGATTGAGGCCGCAAACGCCTTGCTTAAAAATTTAGAAGAGCCAAAGCCGGATACGATCATCATTTTGATCACGAGTAATGCCGAGCGGCTGCCCAAAACGATTTTGTCCCGGTGTCAGAAAATCAACTTTGGCCCGATAGAAAATTCCGTAGAAGCCTCAGATGAGTTTTATAGAATTTTTCGAAATAATCATTTGGAAGACAAATTGATCGCGGCCTACCAAATCGCAGAATTGGAAACCGGGGAAATCAAAAATTTACTTGACTCATGGCTTAGTGTACTGCAGCGCGAATTGCAAATCAAAGCGTCGCAAACATTGGCCCAAAAAATTTTGCAAGTCATGCTGTCGCGAAAATTCCTGGACCAGAATGTGAATGTGAAATTATTGCTAACGAACTTAATGCTTAACGCATGACCCCATCGCGAGCGCCGAAGGCGCGTGGCGATCTTAATTAAGATTGCTTCGTCGTCCCGATAAATCGGAACTCCTCGCAATGGATATAATCCCACATGAAGAAATTTCTTATCCTAATTCTTGGTTTATCGCTAACAGCGGCCAGTTGCGATTTGGTAACGGGTACTTTTGACGCGGGTTCAGGGGGCTCGCGCGGGGTTTATAAATCCGAAGATCAAGGCGAAACATTTAATCCGGCAAATAAGTTATCTCCCAAAGGCGAGATAAACAATGTTAATGTTAATACTTTGGTGTTTGCGTCAAATAATTTCAACACCTTATTTCTTGGCGCGCCAAACGGAATTTATAAGTCGGAAGATAATGCGAAAACCTGGCGCTATATTTTGTCCGGAATTTCTGTATCCGCTATGGCTGTGGACCAGTTTGCTTCCAACACGATTTATGCGGCTGGGATGGCCGGCACCAATGGTAAGATTATAAAAAGTTTGGATAATGGTACTTCCTGGGTGGATATTTACACCGAACCATCTAAAAGCAACGCCGTGCAGGCTTTGGCATCCTCCCCAGTTAATCCTGATTTTTTATTTGCGGGTTTGAGCAGCGGCGAAGCGATTAAATCTTCTGATGGCGGCCGCACATGGCAAGCTAGTCACGATTTTGCAAGCAAGGTTGTGAAAATCGCATTTAGCCAAACGGGCATGGTTTATGCACTCACCCAAAGCAAAGGCTTGCATAAATCAGAGGACGCGGGTGGCAAATGGAATGAATTAACTTCCATTCTGACTAAAGACTTCTTGTATCCACCAAAAAATACGCTACCATCAGTTACCGAGTTTGTGGATTTGGCTTTGGACAAACAGCAGGCTGGAATGCTATATTTAGGCACGCAGCAAGGATTGTTTAAAAGTACTGATGATGGGGCTAATTGGTCACTGCTTGGTTTGCCCATTAAAGACAGCGGACTTCGAGTTACGGCTGTCAAGGTAAATCCTAGTAATTCCCATAACGTATTTGCCGCAGTCGGCACGACACTTTTCAAAAGCGTAAATGGCGGCTTAACCTGGCAGACCAAGGTTTTGGGTATTGGCGCCGGCGCGCGGGCAATCTTGATTGATCCGCAAAGCAATAATTTAATTTATTTGGGAATGGCGCAAATTAGATGAATTTAGAAATTATTACAAAAAAAGAACCGGAATTTGCAAAAGCCGTGGAACACCTCAAGCAAGAACTGGCAACCCTACGTACTGGCCGGGCTTCTGCCGCTTTGGTCGAAAACATTGTGGTGGAATTTTATGGCAACCCGACACCGCTCATGCACATGGCCCAGATCATGATTCCAGAACCAAGACAAATCGCGATTCAACCATATGATAAAAACGCCTTGAAAGACATTGAGAAAGCCATGCAAGCCTCTAATTTGGGAATTAATCCTGTGAATGACGGCAATTTTATTCGCCTGACGATTCCGCAAATGACAGAAGAGCGGCGCAAAGAGTTGGTGAAGATTGTCGGCCAGATGGCGGAGAAAACTCGCGTGGCGATCAGGAATCTACGCGAAGACATTTGGAAAGAAATTCAAAAAACCGATAAAGAAGACGAAAAACGAACTGGCAAAGATGAACTCCAAAAAGTTATTGATAGATACAATGAGGAGATTAAGAAACTCGCGGAAGGGAAAGAGAAAGAAGTCATGACCATATGATTTTTCTGGCGATTGTAGTATTTATTATCATTCTTGGCCTTTTAGTGTTCGTGCATGAACTTGGGCACTTTGTCATGGCTAAGCGGGCTGGCATGAAAGTGGATGAGTTTGGGTTTGGCTTTCCGCCAAGAATTTTCGGCATCAAAAAAGGCGACACTGTTTATTCGGTCAACTGGATACCCTTGGGCGGGTTTGTGAAAATTGTCGGCGAGGACGGATCCGATACCCAGGATCCTGCAAGCTTTGGGTATAAAAGTTTTTGGCAAAGGTTTTTCGTGCTGGTTGCCGGAGTCACCATGAATGTGATTTTGGCGTGGGTGATTTTATCCATCGTCATGATGCTGGGCGCACCCACAGAGGTTATAGAAGGCGAACAGTTGCCAAAAAATGCCAAAGTGGTGGGACCAACATCCGTAGTGGTTCGCGAGATTGCACCAGATTCACCAGCCAGTCTGGCTGGACTAAAAATCGGAGACTCAATTTTTAAAATTAATGGTCAGGAAGTGGACTCAATCCCCAAGTTGCAGGAATTGACTACGAGCAATGCAGGCTTTCCAACTACGTATGTTTTCAAACGAGGCTCTAGTGAGATAGAAAAAACCCTGACACCCAGAGAAAATCCGCCAAATGGAGAGGGCCGGCTAGGAATTGCCTTGTCCATGGTGGCAAAAATTGCTTACCCGTGGTATGAAGCGCCGATTCGCGGTGGCACGGCCGCGATCAACTTAATTATTCTCACAGTCACGACTTTTGCCGCGCTCATCGGCCAGTTTGTCCAAGGCCAGCCGGTGGGGGCTGTGTTGTCCGGACCGGTGGGGATTGCGGTTTTGACTCGGGACGTGACCGTACTTGGGTTTATTTATTTGATGCAATTCACGGCAATTTTGTCTATTAATTTGGCGATTATCAATGCCGTGCCGTTTCCGGCGCTGGATGGCGGACGAATCCTGTTTTTGATTATTGAAAAATTGCGTGGCAAGAAAATGAATGTGCGCGCAGAAACTTGGGCGAACACCGTTGGGTTCGTACTGCTTCTGACTCTCATGGTTGCCGTAACAGTTAAAGACGTCAGTCGCTATAGTGACGGGTTTAAGAATTTGTTTCAAAGGATATTTTAAGGTTTCGCTCGGACAGATTGCAAAAAATTACCGGCCACAAATTCTGCTGAATTTGTGGCCTGCTTGTTTGCACCGTCGCGCCGCACAGGCTATTTTTTTTGCAACCCGTCCTTGCCCCCAAGATTAATGGGAGCGGCAAATTTCCAGAATGAATTAATTGAGCAATAAAAAAATCCCTTCGTGGGAAGGGGAGGCCGAGGAAGTCGAAAATTCGGATGTCCTCGGCGTCCAAGGTTTGCGGTCGCGCCGACTCGCCAAGGCATTCGGTCAGCAGTTTATAGGCGTGGGCGTAGGCCAGAGATCTTCCTTGAAATTGTGCTGACTGAATGCTGCTTCTGGTATTGGCGACAACCGAATCAGCACCGGCCTTCAACCGCAACAGCTCCTCACAGACCGCGTTTAGGGTTTCTTGCACAAGTGCCTCCTTCTCAGTCGATCGTCTCACCTCTATCGGGCACGGGTACCGTAGTGCATCTGGCTGGGTCGATGTAGATGGGGCGAGGTTCGGGCCTGATGATCCCAGCCTCAATCTCGTCCGCGATCTTGATGACGATCTGTTCCTGGTTCCGAAGCACCAGGCAATTGCGCAACTGAAAATTTGTGAGCCAATCCCGCACCGACTGTTCGAGCTCTAGTCTTTTGTGTTCATAGCTCCTCCTGCAAAACACCTCGCCAAATGGGCGGAAGTGGTTTATATCTACATATAGTATAAACATATAATTATACACCTTTTTAGCCATATTGTCAATAGTTTGGTATAATTGACGATATGCTGCAATCCGAATTATTCACCAAAACTTTACGGCAGGCGCCTTCAGGCGAAGAAGCAAAAAATGCCCAGTTGCTGATCCGAGCTGGCTACATTTATAAAGTCATGGCCGGCGTTTATGCTTATTTGCCGCTGGGTTTAAGAGTATTAGGGAAAATCAAAACGATCGTCCGAGAAGAAATGGACGCACTCGGCGGCCAGGAATTGATCATGACCAGCCTGCAGCGGAAAGAGCTTTGGGAAAAAACCGACCGCTGGGATGATAAGCAAGTAGACATTTGGTTTAAATCGGAACTCAAGAATGGTACAGAAGTGGGACTTGCTTGGTCGCATGAAGAACAAATCACGGAAATGATGAAAAATTATATTCAAAGTTTCCGCGATTTGCCAATTTATGTTTATCAATTCCAGACTAAGCTCCGAAACGAGCTGCGCGCGAAAAGCGGGATTTTGCGCGGACGGGAGTTTCTCATGAAGGATATGTATTCGTATTCCACGAACACGGAAGAGCATGATGCGTTTTACGACAAGGCCGTTAAAGCTTATTTAAAAATTTTCGAACGAGTCGGTTTGGGTGAAAATACTTTTTTAACGTTTGCTTCCGGTGGCGCATTCACTCAATTCAGTCATGAATTTCAAACCATGAGCGATACCGGGGAAGATACTATTTATCTTGCTCGGGACAGAAAAGTCGCGATTAACAAAGAAGTCTTAACCGACGAAGTGATCTCGCAATTGGGACTGAAGAAGACCGATTTGGAGGAAGTTAAAGCCACGGAAGTTGGGAATATCTTTAATTTTGGGGCCACCAAATCCGAACAGCTTGGGTTATTCTTTACGGATGACAAGGGTGTGAAAAAGCCCGTAATTTTAGGATCCTATGGCATCGGGATCAGCCGATTAATGGGCGTTTTGGTGGAGCAATTCTCGGATTCCAAAGGAATCATCTGGCCAACTTCCGTGTCGCCATTTGATTTACATCTAATAAATATTGGTTCAAATAAAGATATTCCTGATAAACTCTATAAAACTTTACAGGATGAGAACTTTTCAGTACTATATGATCAAAGAGAAGCCTCGGCCGGGACCAAATTCGCGGATTCTGACCTGATCGGGATTCCTATGAGGATTTTGGTTTCCGATAAGACACTCAAAGCAGAAAGTGTGGAAATCAAAGCGCGAACAAGCGACAAAACGCAATTAATTAAAATTAAAGACCTAATAAAAACAATTAGACAAAAATAAATATCCAACAGCCTGCCTGCCGGCAGGCAGGTACCAGTATTAATCTTCAGGCAAATGGCTCTCCTCGATATTGTCTACGACAGATTCTCCAAAGACATAGGAATTGATTTAGGTACTGCCAATACCCTTGTTTATGTTAAAGGCAAGGGCATTGTTATTAATGAGCCGTCGGTCGTGGCGATTAATCAAAAAACCAAGCAGATTCTGGCTATCGGCGAGGAAGCGAAGCGAATGGTTGGCCGAACCCCGGCCCACATCGTGGCGCACCGGCCGCTGGTGGATGGGGTCATTTCTGACTTTGAAATCACCGAACAGATGCTTCGGTACTTTATGGAAAAGGTTAATCAGGCAACCTTAGGGTTTCTTTCACGTCCCAGAGTCGTGATCGGGATTCCTTCCGGGGTCACAGAGGTGGAAAAACGGGCGGTACAGGATGCCGCGCTTAACGCCGGTGCCAGGATGGCGTTTTTGATTGAAGAGCCTATGGCCGCGGCCATAGGCGCACGGCTGCCTGTGCAGGATTCAGCCGGTTCATTTATCGTGGACATTGGCGGAGGGACCTCGGAGATTGCCGTGATTTCTCTGGGTGGGATTGTGACTTCCCGTAGTATCCGAGTTGCGGGGGACGAAATGAATGAAAATATTATTCAGATGGCGCGGGATGAATTCAATTTGCTTGTGGGCGAGCGTACGGCCGAAGAAGTTAAAATTAAAATCGGTTCCGCACAGACCCAGAAAGATCGGATGAAAACCCAAATCCGGGGACGCGACCTAGTCACCGGTCTTCCAAAAGAAATTACTGTCACAGATGAACAAGTTCGAAAAGCCTTATCTCGATCCGTACGAATGATCGTCAATAACATCCGATCCGTGATTGAAGAAACTCCGCCTGAACTTTTAGCAGACATCATGACCAGAGGAATTACTTTAACCGGTGGTGGGGCCCTGCTTCGCGGTTTGGATAAGCTTATCGCTGATGAAACTCAAATGCCGGTTGGCGTGGTTGACGATCCGCTCACAACTGTGGTCCGCGGCTGTGGAATTGTTTTGGAAGATTTGCCAAGTCTCAAAGACGTCTTGACGCTGACCGAGTTTGAACAAATTCCAAGATAATGCGTTTTATTTACACGAAAACTTTCACTAGAATCTTTATAATTTTTATGTTGCTAGCTTTGTTGCTGATTTTTGATCAGAAAGGCTATTTAGGGGCGCTGAAAGATGGCTATTTTCGAGTTTATGGCACCATTACTCAAAAGCTTACGCAAGGCGTGAGTGCGATTAAGGTAAGCTTTGGCACCTTTTTTATCATCAAAAATTTGGCCTCTGACAACGCTCGTCTTAACCAACAAGTTGACGAGCTGTCCTTTGCCAACGCCAGACTGAAATCAGCGCAGGATGAGAACTTGGCCCTTCGCCGCGCGCTGAATTTTAAGGAAGGCTCACCCTTAGATCTCGTCCCGGTGGAGGCGCTGTTATTGGATCCTACCGGGTTTACCCAGACCGTGATTGTTGATAAGGGAGAAAATTACAATTTGAGGGTTAATCAGCCAATCGTGGTTAGTCCCGGAATCCTGGTTGGCAAAATTACTAAAATTTATCCTAATAGCGCGGAGGTGACTCTGATCACTGATCCGGATGTCGTTATTAACGCGGAAGCCGTGGATTCCGGAGCCAAAGGCTTGATTAAAGGCCAGCACGGACTGGCGTTAGCGTTTGATTTGATCACGCAGAATGAACTTATCAAAACCGGAGACAATGTGATTACCTCCGGATTGTCCGAAGATTTTCCCCGCGGGCTTTTGATTGGGGAAATCAGTTCGATTCGTTCAACCGGCAGTGATTTATTCCAAAAAGCGTTTGTGGCCCCAGTCGCCGATTTGCGCAATCTTAGGTTTTTATTCGCTGTCCAATGAGGAATGCAATTTGGATTCTCGCCTTGTTTGCCTTAGTCCTGGTTCAAGGAGGGATTCTGGCGCCATTAAAAATTGAGCCTATTAATTTGCTTTTAGTTGCTGTGGTAAGCGCTACGATATTGTGTACACTAAACCAAGGTTTGCTGATCGTGATTGTGAGCGGCCTGTTTCTGGATTTTTTGTCAAGGACTCCTGATGGACTTGTGACAGCAAGTTTACTCATTTTATTTTTAATTTTATGGTTTGTACTTAATGAAATTCTGGCGCGCGAGCCTAACCTGCTGATTGTGTTTTCATCTGTTGCTGCCAGCACCATTTTATTTTTTTTGATATTTACCCTCTTTAACAGTTTTTTTGTCCAGCCGGATATTCGATATATATTTTTAACCCAATTGCCCCTGACCCTGCTTTGGAATTTAGTTTTGACTTATCCAGTTTTTAAGTATTTTTTTTGGATCCATGAAAAATCCCTTCGTTTTGCCAAACCTTAGCCGCAAAATCAAATTTGCGAAAAATCTGGGCTTTGAAGAAGCGTTGATGGGTACAGTCACCAAAGACGCGGAAATTTTAGATGACAAGCGCGACACTTTAAATTACCGCAGTCTCTTCATAATTATTATTATTGGTTTATCACTGCTTTTAAGTCGAACTATTTATTTACAGGTCGTAAAAGGGTCCGAGTACCGTGCGTTAGCTGAAGGCAACAAACTACGCGCCCAATATATTTTGGCTCCGCGAGGCCAGCTGTTGGATCGGGAAGGCTTGGTTCTCGTCGGCAATATGCCTAGTTTCGAACTGGCGGTTGTGACGTCTGATCTGTCGACGGATAAAACCGAATTTGATGGGAGACTCACCCAAGTCGGAAGTATCCTAGGTAAAGATCCATCTTTCCTGCTGGATATAATTCGGCAGATGACCAAGGATGCATTTCAGGCTCAGACCCTGGCGCAAAATATTACCAAAGACCAGGCTTTAATCCTGATGGCCAAGGCTTCTGATCTGAAAGGATTTGTAGTCCAGAACAACCCGATTCGTCATTATAAGGATCCGTTGGTGTTTGCGCATTTGACCGGTTATACCGGCAAAATCACGACGGCAGAACTTGAAGAGAACCAGGATCAAGACTATGCGCTGAATGATTACATTGGCAAAAACGGCATTGAATTTGCATACGAAGAAAAATTGCGCGGCGTGGCGGGTAAGCAACAGGCGGAAGTTGACGCGCAAGGGTTATTTAAAAAAGCCTTACAAGAAATCCCGGCCCGCCCAGGCTCGGATGTGAAACTCAATATTGATTATGATTTGCAAAAAGTAATTTACGACAGCTTGCTTAAGGTCATGGGAAAAAGAGGATTAAAGCGCGCGGCAGCTATCGCGACTAGTCCGCAGACCGGCGAAGTCCTGGCGTTGTTATCCTTGCCTTCATTTGACAGTAATTTATTTGCGCGGGGGATAACGCAAGATGAGTTTAATAAAATCATTAACGACCCAAATCAGCCGCTCCTGGACCGTGTGATCAGTGGTACTTATCCACCCGGTTCCACGATCAAACCTGTCATGGCCATAGCCGGACTGTCCGAGGGCATAGTGACTCCGCAAACTAAAATTTTGGATGATGGGGTGATTAGAGTCGGGATTTATAATTTTTACGGTTATGAACGCGAAGGCTTGGGACTCATGGACATTTATTCCGCCATTGCCCGCTCGTCCGACATTTATTTTTATACTTTAGGCGGGGGTAATCCGAAAAGTGTGGTCAAGCAGGGTTTAGGACCGGACAAGATCGCCACTTGGTTTCGCAAATTTAATTTAGGATCACCTCTCGAGATTGATTTGCCGAGTGAGAAATCCGGGCTCGTGCCTGATCCGGACTGGAAGGAAAGGGTGAAGAAAGAAAATTGGTTTTTAGGAGATACCTATCACGAATCCATTGGTCAGGGCGATGTTCTGGCAACTCCGTTGCAAGTTAACAGCTGGACCGCGACCATTGCCAATGGCGGACGGGTTTTACGTCCGTATCTTTTACATCAAGATTCCGGCGGCCAACCGAAAGTCATCGCGGAAAATATTATTGATCCAAGCTATATCCAGGTTGTGCAGGATGCTATGCGCCAGGCCGTGACCCTAGGCTCGGCGCGCTCGCTTCTGGATTTACCAATTGAAGTGTCTGGTAAAACCGGCACTGCCCAATTTGACGCTCGGGATCTTCGGCGCACTCACGCGTGGTTTACGTCTTATGCGCCATCCAGCAACCCACAGATCGCGCTGACAATTTTAGTGGAAGCCGGTGGGGAAGGATATGCCGTGGCTGTGCCAGTGGCAAAAGAAGTGTATCAATGGTGGGCAGAAAATCGAATGAAATAGTACTCGATATGTGCTATAATTAAAATATGCATGAATTGTTTCGAAAAATTGCGCATAAAACTGCCGAGGCCGTAGGCTCGGCTCGGGTGTTCGTTCTGGCGTTAACCGTGGTCATTGTCTGGGCCTTGACTGGCTCGATATATGATTATTCCCAAGATTGGCAGTTGGTGATTAACACCGGCACCACCATCGTGACTTTTCTCATGGTATTTTTGATTCAGAACACCCAGAACCGCGACAGCAAAGTCATGCAGCTGAAGTTAGATGAACTGATCCGCGCGAGCCGTCCCGCGCGCGACCGGCTGGTGGATCTGGAAGATTTGTCAGACACGGAACTGCAGAAACTCCAAAACGAATTTGAACGAATCCAGAAACACGCTTCGGAGCGAGCTAATAGAAAAAACAGTTCCCAAGGTTGACAAGTTTTTCAATATGACATAAGCTTGTCCTGCCTGCCGCAGGCAGGCTCGTATTAATCAAGGACCCAAGCGTGGGCCCTTTTATAGACAACAGAATGAATAAAGCAGTATTGCTCACCGAAGATGGTTTAAAGAAATTGCAGGACGAACTGAAGGTCCTAAAAGAAGTGCGTCGCCATGAAGTCATCGAACGCATCCAGGAAGCGGTGTCGCATGGCGATTTATCGGAAAACGCAGACTACGCGCAGGCGAAAGAAGAGCAGGCATTTATAGAGGGCCATATTCAGGAAATTGAGGAGATGCTGAAAAACGCCCAAATAATTTCGCACTCGCCGAATCACAACATTGTTTCCATCGGATCCACGGTCACAGCCAAAGTCGGCGGCAAGGAAGTTAAATATGCGATTGTGGGAGCCAACGAAGCCAACCCGGCGGCTGGTAAAATTTCTAACGAATCACTGGTTGGTCGCGCTCTTTTGGGAGCCAAGAAAGGGGATAAAATTCCGATCCAGGCCCCAGCTGGCAAAACTGAATACGAAATAGTCAGTATTGAATAAACCAAAGCCCCACGAAGATCAGGGGTTTTTATCCAGCACCAGAATTCTGGTGCTGGATTTAAATATGCTAAGATTGAATCATGAACCAACTCGCAATCGGGATTATTTCGGGTTTCTTAATTTTTTTGGGAACCTTGGGCGCAATCTTGCCATTTTTGCCTGGGCTTCCCCTGGCACTTGCCGGCCTAATTTTATTTGCCTGGACAAGTCACGCCATATCAATTTGGGGGATTGCTATATTTGTCGGATTGGTACTTGTCACAATTTTAGTGGATATATTTGCCCCAGCACTTGCGGCTAAAGGGCGCAAGGTTTCCAAATACGGCGTGTGGGGCGCTTTAATCGGCGGATTTTTGGGAATTGCTCTGCTTGGTCCGATCGGTATACTGTTAGGCCCCTTGGCCGGTGCTTTTTTCGGCGAGATGATGAATGCCGGAACAACTGAAGATGCTTTGCAAGCGGCCGGTGCGGCCATGATTGGTTTAGTCATTGGTTCAGTATTTAAACTCATGGTTGGCCTTGCGATGTTTGTTTATTTTCTGGTTAACGCAATTAATATATGAGTAAGCCGGAGCTAGCAATATTTGGTGGGGGTTGTTTTTGGTGCACCGAAGCGATTTTTAGCCGCTTGCGTGGTGTGGAATCTGTAGAGTCTGGTTATACTGGCGGATCTTTGGCCAAGCCGACCTACGAACAAGTATCTATGGGAAACACGGGGCATGTGGAATCCATCAAGATTGAATTTGATCCGAGCGCGGTGAAATATTCAGATTTACTGAATGTATTTTTCGCCACGCACGACCCCACCACTCTGAACCGACAGGGTAATGATGTCGGTGAGCAATATCGTTCGGCGATTTTCTATACGACACCCCAGCAGAAAAAAACTGCGGAAGAATTTATCCAAAAACTTGCAGACGAGGAAACATTTGATGACCCGATTGTGACGGCAGTGTCACCGCTTGATAAATTTTGGCCCGCAGAAAGCTACCACCAGCGATATTATGAGCAAAATGCGAACAAACCATACTGCCAGGTCGTGATCAATCCTAAGCTTGCTAAACTCCGGCAAAAGTTCGCCCCATTGCTAAAACCTACGTAATTTGCTAAGATTTAGGCAACAAGCAATAAGAGGAAAGTTAGAAAAGGAGAGTGTCATGGCGGAGACTAACGCCTATGATTCTTTTAGGTTCCCTGGGGACATCCATCCACCCATAAGCATCTTGAAGGAGTTCATTCGTCAGACACTGCCCAGTGAACAAATGGATGACGCAGTTGAAACTCACATAGAGCAGTGTGAAGGTTGCGGGCACTTGACGGCTCATCTCACGTGGGTCGAACCCCTCATCAGAAAATCGGGTTAAACCAAGAGGTTTGATCCGCTTTTTTTTGCTCAAAAAATAAATTCAGGTTATATTTAAAGCTATAATATGTTTAATTTCAGAAAAGTTGCTTTGGGCGGGCTGATAATTGCTCTTATGGGTACGAGTTTGGTTTATGCTCAATCGCAAAATTGGTTTTTGTACAAACCGTGTAGCCGACCGATTACTTATACGATCGACACGTTTGATCCGAGCTTTGGCATTTCCCAAGAAGAGTTTCTGGATAACATCGCGAAAGCCGTGGATATTTGGGAACAGCCGGTTGCCAAAAATCTGTTTGAATATTCGCCAACTGGCAAACTTAAAATTAACTTGGTTTATGATTACCGACAAGAAGCCACTGACCGTCTAAATGAGCTGGGTATTCGGATTGAAGACAGCCAGGTGTCCTATAATAATTTGAAAGTCAAGTATAACAGTCTGGTCGCGGAATATGAAAGTTTGAAACCTGTGCTTGATAATTTAATTGCGCAATACGAAGCGGCGAGTAAACAATACGCGCAGTCAGTCAGTTACTGGAACGGCCGTGGTGGGGCGCCGAAAGGCGAGTACGAGAAACTGCAGACGCAACAGAAAAAATTGCAGGCGGATTTAAATCAGATAAATCAGATGAAAAATCAAATTAATCAACTGGTGGATGACATCAACGCTTCGGTCAATGTTCTAAATTATTTGGTCAGACAGCTGAATTTGAATGTCACGAACTATAACACGATTGGTACTTCCCGCGGACAGGAATTTGAAGAAGGCTTGTTTGTTAGCGACCAAAGTGGCCAGAAAATAGATATTTATGAATTTGATAGTGAAGAAAAACTCGTGCGCGTACTTGCCCATGAATTGGGGCATGCGTTAGGACTAAATCACGTGGAAGATTCAGATGCGATTATGTATCGGTTGAATCAGAGTCAAAATAGCATGTTAACCGCAGCTGATATTGCTGATTTGAAACAGGTTTGCAAGATGCCATAGAGACTAATCGCTAAAATAAAAAACCGCCAGGGTCCTAGTTAGGAAGCTTGGCGAAGGCGAAGTTGTTCGGCAGACTCAATTAGGGATTCCAGGACATCGTTCGGGACCTGGATCCCTTGTTGGCTGGCGTTGGTGCCCGGAATCTCATGCCACGGTCTCATGTTTGGGTGGAGGAGTGCGTTCATCAGACCAAGGGTAACGTTGAACCGGGGATCGGCAATAAGTCCATTTTCCATGGACCCCAAGAAATGCTTGGTTCCATCAGGTGTCCTGAATGAGTAGCGGCCTTCACCTGGTTTCCTGCCCTCGACGACTGGGGTGATATTCACCATTAGATCCTCCTGATCTGTAATATAATATACCTCGTGTTTACCGCTGTCAAAGGCGCCTGCCTGCCGGTCAGGCAGGGTTTTTGAATTTATATAATTTATGGTATAATTTGGAATAGTTAACACAACAAAATGAGCGAGAAAATTGAAGAATTACGACAGGTTCGCATTGAGAAACTAAACAAGCTTAAAACTGCCGGCATTGATCCTTATCCAGTTGAGTCTGAAAGGACTGATGAAATCGGCGAGGTAATCGCAAATTTTGCAGAGCTTTCTGCGAATAAAAAATTAGTCACCTTGGCTGGTCGAATTCGATCCATCCGCACACATGGGAAGCTGACTTTTGGCAATCTGGAAGATAGTAGTGGCCAAATCCAGTTTTTGCTGCGCGAAGACGTGTTGGGCGAGAAATTATTTAAAGATTTTGCCGATTTTTTGGACATTGGCGATTTTCTACAGATTACCGGAACCCTAAGTTTATCTAAAACCAACGAAAAAACCTTAGAAGCCACCGCTTATAAACTTCTGACCAAATCCATCCGCCCGATTCCACAAAATTATTTTGGGCTTAAGGATTTAGAAGTTAAATTGCGAAAAAGATATTTAGATCTGATCGCGAATCCTGAAACCCGAGAGTTGTTTCGAAAAAAAGCAGTTTTCTGGCAGACAATTAGAAATTTTATGATTAAAGAAGAATTTTTGGAAGTTTGGACTCCGGTTTTAGAGAACATTCCTGGTGGAGCCGACGCTGAACCCTTCATCACTCACCACAACGCCCTGGATCGTGATTTTTATTTACGAATTTCTCTGGAGCTGCCTTTGAAAAAATTGTTGGTTGGAGGCTTAGATAAAGTTTTCGAAATCGGTCGTGTTTTTCGCAACGAAGGAATTGATCGCGAACATTTACAGGAATATGATGCCCTAGAATTTTACTGGGCCTATTCTGATTATGGAAAAGGAATGGATCTGGTGGAGAAGTTATATAAAAATATCGTGAAGAAAGTTATTGGACAAAGCGAAACTGAATATGAAGGCCATAAAATCAACTGGGATGGAAAATGGAAACACGTAGATTATTTTGAATTATTTGAAAAAGAAACCGGCTTAGATTTAAATAATGTTTCCGACGAAGAGCTTTTAGTTTATACTAAAAAAATCAAGATTGAAATCATCAGAGCTATGGGCCGCGGTAGGCTGATTGACGCAATTTACAAAAAAACCGTACGACCGAAACTAATTCAGCCATGTTTCCTAGTTGGCCATCCACTCGAGACGTCGCCTTTAGCAAAAAAGGATCCCAAAAATCCAAAAAGGATTTTACGATTTCAACCGATCGCTGGGGGAAGCGAACTAGGCATGGGGTTTAGTGAATTAAATGATCCGATTGACCAAAACGCCAGGTTTGATGAGCAAATGAAAATGAAAGAAGCTGGTGACAAAGAGGCCCACATGAAAGACGAGGATTTTGTGGAAGCGCTTGAATATGGCCTGCCTCCGGCTGTTGGGTTCGGCATGAGCGAACGCCTATTTGCCGTGCTGATGAATAAATCCATCCGCGAAACAGTTATTTTCCCGCCAATGAAGAATGAATAAACTGCTGATCGCTACGACCAATCTTGGTAAATTTGATGAGTATAAAAAGTTTCTGGCCAGCTACCCTTTAAAACTAGTTAGTTTGAAAGATCTAAATATAACAGATGAATCGCCAGAGCCTGCCAAGACCTTTGAAGAAAATGCCATAATTAAAGCCAAATTCTATTATGCAAAAAGCCAGATACCCACACTAGTAGATGACGGAGGATTTGAGATTGATGCCTTGCACGGTGAACCGGGAGTAAAAAGTCACCGGTGGCTAGGGGAAAAGACTACTGATGAGGATTTGATCAATGAAACGATCAAACGGATGAAAAAAATTCCAGATGGAAAGCGTCAATGTCGATTAACTTTAGTTATCGCAGTGGCGGGAACTTTCGGGCTTATGACCGCCCAATCATCAATCGAAGGTGTCGTTCCTCCCAAACCTTCGGAAAAAAAAATTAAAGGTTATCCGTTTCGATCCGTGATGTATCTACCCAAGTTTCATAAATACTATATTGACCTGACAGACGAGGAACATGAGATTCTCAATCACCGCAAACAAGCATTAGAAAAAATTAAAGATGTTTTTAACCAAATTAATAATTAATCTGCCTCCGCTGAAGCTTCGGCGGACAGGCCAAAATATATGAACAAACTTTTGATCGCTACAACCAATCCCGCGAAATTTGCCGAATACCGAAAACTTTTGGCTAATTCCGGCATGGAACTGGTTAGCCTGACTGATGTGGGTTTGTCTGAAATTCCACAAGAGACAGGCAAGACTTTTGAGGAGAATGCGATTATTAAGGCGAAGTTTTACTCGCAAAAATGCGGCCTGCCGGCTCTGGCGGACGATGGTGGGCTTGAGATTGAAGCGATCGGTCAAAGCGGGATTCACACCCCGAACTTGCCGGATGAGGAAATTATTAACGATATTATTAACCGGATGAAAAATGTTCCGGAGGACCAAAGAAAATGTAAATTAAGTGTGGCCATTGCCCTATCCACACCATACGGGATTATGACATCGTTTTCTGACGTCGTGGGAACTATCCCGCTTAAACCTTCGGAAAAACGATTGGCCGGCTATCCATTTCGGTCATTGATTTTTTTGCCAAGTTATAATAAATATTATATTGACATAACCGACGAAGAGGACGAAGTTCTCAATCATCGCCGTCACGCGCTGGAAAAAATTCAAGATATGGTGCAGGAATTAAGCAACCGATAAATATTTCATGCTCGACATAAAGTACATCAGAGAAAATCCGGATAAGGTTCGAAAAGCGATTAAAGATAAAAACGGCAATGTTGAAAACCTCGATAATGCTATCCAGAAGGATAATCTTCGTCGTTCTTTGATTATCGACGTCGAAGCCATAAGAAGCCGTCGGAATCAAATCGCGGAAAAGTTAAAACAGGATAAAGACGATGCATTAATTGAGGAAAGCAAGCAACTTAAAGAACGGCTAACAAAACTCGAAACTGAACTTAGCAACATCGAGCAGGATTGGAAAGCAGCCATGATTCAAATTCCCAACCCAGCTTTAGAGAATGTGCCGGTTGGTAATGACGAAACTGAGAATAAAGTTTTACGTAAAGAGGGCAAACCGCCGAAGTTTTCTTTTAAGCCCAAGGACCATTTAGAATTAGGGGAAGCGTTAGATATTATTGATGTTGGACGCGCCACAAAAGTTGTGGGGGGTCGGTTTGCATATTTAAAAAACCAAGCTGCAGTTTTGGAGTTTGCTTTGATCCAGTTTGCTTTGAGTCGTCTGATGAAAAAAGGGTTTCAGCCAATTTTACCACCGGCAGTTGTAAAAAAAAGCATTGCCGATGGCCTCGGCTATTGGCAAGCAGGCGGAAATCAAAATTATTGGTTACTTACGGATCAAGAAACTTTCGATGAAGGTCTGACAACAAAGGATCCAGATCCAACCTATTTAATTGGAACAAGTGAACATTCGGTCGTGCCCATGTATAAAGATGAAACTTTACCAGAATCGGAATTGCCGAAAAAATACGTGGCCTTTTCTTCGTGTTTCAGGAGGGAAGCAGGGAGCTATGGCCGCGACACGCGCGGGATTTTGCGCGTGCACCAGTTTGATAAACTGGAGATGGTGGCATTCGTCAAACCAGATCAGGATGAGCAGGTTAGAAAAGAACTGCTTGGAGTAGTTGAAGATATGATGAAAGAATTGGAACTGCCTTATCAAGTGGTGGCATTGTGTACCGGCGACACCGCGTTTCCTGCCGCAGAAACCATTGACATAGAAACCTGGATTCCCTCGCAAGATAAATATCGCGAAACGCATTCGATTTCTACAACCACGGATTTTCAGGCACGGCGATTGAATATTAAATACCAAAGTAAAGACGAACGAGGATTTGCCCATATTTTGAACGGCACGGCCATTGCCATGCCGCGCATGATTATCGCGATTTTAGAAAACAATCAGCAAGAAGACGGGTCAATCAAAATTCCGAAAGTCCTGCAAGAATATACAGGGTTTTCCGAGATAAAAAAATAATTTTTGCGGCTCGGGGTCCTGCCGCGATTTTTACCCCGCTGGTGCGAACTCACGTTGCGCGCCAGTGGGGTCCCCAAAATCGCGTCACTCCTTGCCGCAACTTACTTTTATGTCCTCACAAGTCATAATTAGCCAATCAGCCTTAATTCATAACCTCAAGCAGTTCCGAAAAATCATAGGAACTGCTTCCTTGATGGCAGTGGTCAAAAGTAATGCCTACGGGCATGGACTGACTGCAACGGCTCAACCGTCGGTTGAGGCGTTAACCGATTGGTTTGCCACAGTCAATTTGGACGAGGCCTTAGCGCTTCGGAAAGCTGGAGTTAAAAAACCCATTTTGGTTTTAAGTTACTACGATCTGGATCAGATCAACGATGCGATTAGTAAAAATATTTCGTTAGTGGTTTATGATTTGAAGCAAGCCAAAGCTTTAGCCCAGGCGGCGAAAAAATTGAAAAAAAAAGCTAAGGTCCAACTGAAAGTAGACATCGGCACCTCCCGGTTGGGCATGACCAGAGAGCAAATCATCCCCCTGGCTTTAGAAGTTGCAAAATTGGATAATGTGGAAATTGAGGGGGTGTTTGGCCACTTGGCCGCCTCGGAAGAAGACATTGATTTTACCAAGGAGCAACTGAATTTATTTGAACAGGTGTTGTTTGAATTATATCGAGTAGGGATTGAACCAAAAATCACCCATATTGCCTGTACCGCGGCTGCCCTAGCGTTTAAAAATAGCCATAAAGCCGCGATTCGGTTAGGAGTCGGGTTATATGGGCTCTGGCCGTCCTTAGAGGCTAAAAAGCAAACTCTCAAGATTTATCCGAAGTTTGAATTACGAGCAGCATTGAGTTGGAAAACTAAAATTATTCAAGTTAAGGAACTGAAGGCCGGCACTTTTGTTGGTTACGGCAAAACCTATCAGACGCACCGCAAAACCATGCTCGCAATTTTACCAGTTGGCTATAACGAAGGTTATGATCGCGGATTAGGAAATCTTGGCCACGTTTTGATTAGCGGCAAAAGATGCAAGGTTTTGGGCCGCGTGTGTATGAATTTGATCATGGTTGATGTGACGGATATTAAAAATGTGAAAGTGGGTGACGAAGCAGTGTTAATTGGTCGGCAGGGAAAAGAAGAAATCACAGCGGACGAAATTGCCACGCTACTTGGCACGATCAACTATGAAGTTGTGACCAGAATCAATCCAACGATTTCGAGGATTTTGCAATGAAAAAAATGAAATTAAAGGTCGCTTTGATTTTCGGAGGAACTAGCAAGGAGCGGGAAGTGTCATTGCATTCCGTAAAAACTGCGGCCAAATTTTTTGATCCAAAAAAATATGACATCATCCCGGTCGAGATTTCTCAAGAAGGAAAATGGCTTTTAGCCACCCCTACGATTCATGAGCTAGGCCGCGAAATCCCAACCAAGCCGGCGACAACCAGAGAATTAGTCCCACTGGAGAAAAATTCAACCGGTAAAATCGATGTCGCATTTTTGGCTTTGCACGGTCCGGGCGGTGAAGACGGGACTATTCAAGGTATGCTGGATTTGCTCAAGATCCCCTATACGTGTTCGGGAGTTTTGGCCTCGGCGGTTGCGATGGACAAAGTCAGAACCAAGTTGATGCTTAAATCTGTTGGTATTCCGGTTCCAGCGCATTTACTGGTTACCAAAAAGGATTTTGAGAATAACAGACAGAAAATTTTTAAAAAAATTCACGGCAAAGTCGTGATTAAGCCAAACAAAATCGGATCATCTTTGGGAATTAGTATTGTCAGAGCCAGACATGAATTAGCCAAGGCTTTTAGTAAGGCCTTGAAGTTAGACAATGAGGTTCTGGTTGAGCCCTTTATTCAGGGTCGCGAAATAACCGTTGGTACGCTCGGCAACGCCAAACCCATAGTTTTACCTATTGCTGAAATTCTGCCATTGACCAATAAAGGTTATTGGGATTTCGCAGCGAAATATGAAGAAGGCCAGGCTAATCATTTAATTCCAGCTCCGCTGACATCAGTTCAAAATAAGTTAGTCTCAAAATTTACATTTTTAGCTCACACGACCTTGGGTTGTCGAGGAATTACTCGATCGGATTTTATTTTAGATAAGCAAGGACAATTTTGGTTTTTGGAAATCAACACCATTCCGGGATTAACACCAGTTTCTTTGGTTCCAGAAATGGCAAACAAAATTGGAATTAATTTCACCCAACTTTTAGATAAGTTAATTCAGTTGGCTTTGGAGAAAAAATGAAAATTTTTTCTACCCATCGAAAAAAATTGGATGCGAGGCGCAGGTTTGGCACACGAAGCTTCCAAGATCGGATTAAAATCGCGGCCAACTATAAGCGTGTGTTTAGTCTTAATCCTAATTCCGCATATATCAGTTTTTTCAGGAAGATCGGCTTGGCTTCCAAATTTTGGCGCCGTTTAGCCATCTTGGTGATTTTTGTACTCGCATATTTTCTTATTATTTCTTCGGAATTGGTTATTACTCAAATTGTAGTCTCCGGTAACTCACAAGTCAGCAGTCAGCAGATCGCAGGTGTGATCGGCCAGGCCGGCCAGTCGCGGTTATTCTTAATTAAGAAAAATAATTATTTTCTCATGACCCAAGGCCGCATTAACAGGATGCTGACATCAGTCCTGCCCACAATCAAAGAGGTGACCAAGGTTAACCGCACTTGGCCGGACAAAATTTCGTTTGAAGTTCGTGAACGGACGCCGGGATTTGTGATCAATTCTAACGGCGAGTTCTTTTTACTTGACGAAGAAGGCTTGGTGGTTAGTCAAATAGAAGATCCGGGACAAATGCTAGTTGCGATTGATCAGATTACTGAAGATTTTGCTCGTGACGAAGCTTTGCCGAATCAAAAATTAGCGCCGTTTATTTTATCCATGAGCAAACAGTGGCCGGATAAAATGAATGTGGCAATCGCGGCTGTGAAATTTCCGGGCAAAGCCAGTTCGGATGTGGAATTTTTAACTTCCGCCGGCTGGATCGTGTTATTTGACGTCACCAGACCCGTGACTAAGCAACTGACAGATCTGGTGGTAATTCTAAATAAGCAAATTGGTTCGAAAGATTTGCTGCGATTGGCTTATATTGATTTGCGTTCGGATAAATGGGTGTATTATTGTTTTAAAGAAACCCCTTGCCAACAGCAAGCGCAGCCCTCGCAAGCTGGAGCCGCAACTGAAGCCCAATAGAGGTGTTGTTTAATCAACGTGATACTGGGTGACGATGATATTACCTTTGAAGCCCGGAGTGTCCGCGTATTCTTTTTCAGTGACTTTAAGCCAATTGCCAGGGACATTGGGCTTGCTCCCGCCAAAACCTGTGGTCCACAAAAGCCAAACGAGATCGTTTTTTTGCGTTACGCTAAAATCCAAAATCAGGTCATCGTTAGTCAGGATCGCGGTGCCGGAGAAATGCGGAATCGTAGCTAAAGATCCCGATGAGTAAAGTAGCGGATTGATGCCAGTGTGGTTATAGTATTTAAATGTAAAATATATAAAGCTTGAACCAACATAAATTTTATCAGAGGACCGTGCGTTGTCGTTAATAAAAGTTGCGGCCGCAGCCATACCCGGTTTGGTGCCACTTCCCAAATCCCGCCAATTTTTAAAAAACAAAATTAAACTGACCACAACAAAGACAACAGTTAAACTTCGTCGGGTTGTATATTTGGGAACCAAGAACAGTGTAGCCGCCATCAGGATTGTGAAATAGAGAGAGGCAAAAACAAAGTAGCGATCAAGATAAATCGCCTGTTTAAATGACAATAGGAAGGCGCCCATAAAAGGAACCAAAACTCCCAGCACGATAAACCATCTGACTGGCGGCTTGGTTTCACGAAAGAAATAAATCACGATAACTAGCGCCACTAAGGCGGCAATGGCGAGCGTGATGTGATCATTCCCTTGGCCGCCAAAAGCCATTTTCCAAATTGTGGAAGGAACCGACCAGCGATCCGGCGCGGGAATCCAGAATGCGGCTTCCACGCGTTGGATTTGCTCAAGCAATGTCGGTACCCACGGCAAAAATAAGACAGCTGACAAGACAAAACTTCCCATACTCTTAAGCCAAAGATTCGCATGGCTTTTTGTTTTGAAAAGATAATAAAGCACATATAAACCTTGGGCGGCGATAGAAAAAATCATGTAATAGTGCGTATAAAGTCCGGCCGCAGTTAGCACACCAAACCAAATCCAGGTTTTGGTTTGGTTTGATTCCAGCGCTTTGAGCAACAAATAAGAAGAAAACAGCACCAAAAAAGTTCCCAAAGTGTACATGCGGGCTTCCAGCGAGTATTGGATTTGAAAGGGATTGATCGCCAAAAATAACGCGGCAATAATGGCCAGTTTCTCATTACCAAAAGCCTTACGAACAAAAAGATACCCGGCGTAAATAGTCAAAATGCCAAACAACACAGACATGGTGCGCAACGAAAGCAATCCTTGACCAAAAACGTAAGTCCACAAGCGCAGAATCCAGTAGTACAGCGGCGGGTGGACGTCCAAGCCTATCCGATGCATCATTTCACCCCAGGAGTAACGGATATAAAGTCCGGAAAATGCTTCATCATGCCAAAGCGCCAGAGCGGTATTATGGTAAAGTCGCAGCAGTCCGCCCAAAATTAGGATCGGAACAAGCCAAACAGTTGGGTTTGAAACTCTGGTATTGTCAACAATTGGTTTGGTACTCATATTTGTTCGTAGACGAGCATAATAATTTCCTCGAATTGATTCCTATCTTCGCGGATTAGTTTCACATGAGGATGATATTCCAGAAATTTTATGCGGTCAAACAGTGTGCTCATGGTGAACACAACCTGGTCGCCTCGTTTTAACTCAATTTCAAAAGTGTGCGCGGGATCAACTAGGATATACGGCTGGTTTTTTTCCGTGGTTAAATAATCCGTGGTCTGGACAGAAAATTTATCAAGCGAAAGATAAGTTCTAGTTTTGAGATTCCGCGCATTGAGATAATTGGAAACATCTGTCAGGTCAGACCGAAACGCATAATAGTAATCGGCAGAGCCGGCAGCGACCACAAAGTAAAGGGCAAAATTGTACATAAACACGACCAACAAAAAAAGCGTGGCGAAATAATATTGCGGCCAGTGTAATGGTTTATGACTGGTAAATTTTTCCCAAACCCAATTAACACCAAAAGCTGTCAGGATAAAAATTGCGGGCATGACTCCAATCAGACGCAGTCCATGCGGGATACCTTCGGCAGTGGTCACTTCCGGAACCAACATCAACCAAAACCAGCACGCGATTAGAGCTTGAAACACTGTTTGAGACTTAATATTTTGATGCCAGACTTGCTTAAGTAGTATAAATAGCGATACCGTAAATAAAATTAGCGCGCCGGCAAAAAACGGGCTTAAGAAAGGGGAAAGGAGAGGATGGCCCGAAACATTGTGCCGCCAATTGAGGTCCCCGTCGGTAAAGAAACTTAAAATAGTGGCCTTCGAGACTTCAATCGTCGTCCCGATAACGTCACCTTTATTAAGTTCTGGGTTGAAAACTGAAACCTGACCTGCGCGCCCGACGATCGAGCCAGGATGCTGGATAAAATAAATTCCCAACCAGGAAAATCCTAAGAGAAAAGCGGCGGCAAAGACAATTTTGTATTTGGTATAAGTTTGAAATAAGCCCCGAGCTTTGGCACGGTTGCCAAAAAATAGCAAAAAGCCAAAACCGATCAAAAGAGGAACCATCATCCGAAAAGATGTGTAAGTATAAAATCCTAAACTAAAAAATAGCCCAGACCAGGCCGCGGACCAATATTTGGTTTTTTTATCTTCCGTCTGGAAGAACTTAACTAGGAACAGTAAAGTTAGAGTCGCAAACAGAGGAACGGTATTGGCTCGAAAAGCTGTACGTGAAATTGTCACCGCGTAGCTTCCTACGGCCATAAAAAAAGTTGCCAGCAGCGCCACTCTTTTGCCGAACATTCTTTTGGCTAAAAAGTATGTGACCAAGACCGCCACTACCCCAAAGCCTCCGGAAATAATGTGATGTTGCCATGGTCCGCGGCCAAATAAGGCGACGGCGGCGGCAAGAAAATAAAAAAACAAGGCTTCGCGGCCATTACCGCGTTCATAGAAGGGTTGAATTTCTCCCTGGAACATCCTGTTAATATCCAGGCCATTAGCGGCTTCATCTGGGAATAAACCACCCGGGAGAGCGGTGATTTGCCAGTAACGCATGAAGATCGCCAAGCCAATAATCAGGAGCAGGACCCAATTTGATTTTAGAATTTTTTTCATGGCAATTCATTGAAAAAACCACGGAAAAGATGTATAATTGTGCTAATGTTCACGACCAAATTAAATGAGGTTTTAGCCTCAAAAAAATCCTATATTGCCGACTCTTGGAATTTTGTAAGCTTAGGTACGTCCGGCCTTTTAAACATTATACATTGGACCATACTCGCAATCAAGATTAGACCTGGTCAAACCCGAGTGCTTTTGCATTACAACGTGGTCACGGGTTCGGATTTAGTGCAGCAGAGCCTGTATCTTTATTGGATTCCGCTTTTGGCTTTAATTTTACTGTTATTAAACGTGGTCGTGGCCAGCATAATTTATAAAAAAGAAAAACTGGCTGCGCATTTTATTAATATTGCTACAATCCCGATTCAGTTGATTTTTTTGGCAGCCACGATAATCCTTATTCTTGCTAATGAATAACCGTACTTTTGGAATTAGGCTGTTAGAAATTTTTCCAGGCACGTTAACATGGATAACTCTCTTAGGCGCGCCATTTCTGGCTTATTCGCATCCGGTTTGGATTTCCGTTTATGTGATTTTGTTTGACCTGTACTGGTTTTTGAAAGGGGCAAATGTCGCTTTCCATCTAATGCATTCCTACCGTAATTTAAAAACCCACAGTAAAATCAACTGGCAAGAATGGGTCGAAAGGTTATCACGTCTTGATGAGTTTAAATCGTATTTGTCAGGTTTAATTTCTGAAGCTCCCGACAAGCGTTTGAAAAAGCTCTATCAAGAACAAATGAATTGTCTGAACAACTTGCCAGCCGAACGCAATTTGGACTGGAAGCGAATTTATCACGTGATTATTTTAGCCACAGTCAAGGAAAATTTAGAGGTTTTGGAAAGTTCCATCGCTTCTTACGTAGCTGCGGATTATGATCATTCCAAGATCATCATGGTTTTGGCCACGGAAGAGCGTGGAGGAGCAGAGGCTTGGGAGCGAGCCCAAATTTTAGCGAATAAGTTTGACGATAAATTTTATAAATTTTTAATTTCCAAGCACCCGGACGGCATTGCGGGTGAGGCGAAAGTTAAAGGGGCGAATATTACTTGGGCTGCGAAAGTCACGCAGAAGTTTTTGGACGAACAGAGCCTGGCTTATGAAAATGTGATAATTTCTGCCTTTGATTCGGACACCACGGTTTCGCGCAATTATTTTGCACATCTAACTTTTGATTTTTTGACCACATCGAAACCCATGCAAACAAGCTATCAGCCCATGCCTATGTTCCATAATAATATTTGGGACACGCCAGCGGTGGCTCGGGTGATCGCTACTTCTTCTTCTTTCTGGCAAATGGTGGAGGCATCCAGGCCGGATCGCTTGATCACATTTTCGTCTCATGCCATGAGTTTTAAAACTTTGTTCGATGTCGGTTTTTGGCGCACGGACATTATTCCGGATGATTCCCATATTTTTTGGCAATGTTTTCTGCACTTTAATGGCGATTACCGCAGCAAGCCTTTGTTCACCTCGGTTTCCATGGACGCGGTGTTGGGAGATACGTATCTCGGGACTTTGGTCGCTCAATATAAACAAAAGCGGCGCTGGGCCTGGGGGGTCACAGAAATTTCCATGGTTTTTCCGGAATTTGCGAAGAATAAACAGATCCCACTATGGAAAAAATTGTTGTATGGGGAAAGATTAATTGAAGGTCACTATTTTTGGGCCACCGCTTCCATTATGATTGCAGTTTTAGGTTGGCTACCTCTAATTCTGGGCGGGGATAGGTTTGGCGATACGGTTTTAGCGCTTAATTTGCCGATTATGACCCGTTGGATCATGAGCATCGCCACATTTTTTCTAATTTTTTCCATGTACGTCAATCTGGTACTTTTGCCTAAGCGGCCGAAAGCATACAGCCGCTGGAAATCGTTTTCCATGCTGTGGCAATGGCTGCTTTCGCCCATCGTGTCTTCAGTATTCGGATCCATGCCGGCTATTGATGCGCAAACCCGATTGATGCTTGGCAAATATATGGAATTTTGGGTCACTCCAAAAATTCGCAAGCACGATGTTGTAGTTTAACGATTATGCAAACAATTTATATAATTTCATTTGTTGCAGCCTTTGTCGTTTCTTGGCTTTGCTCGTTGTGGGTCATCCGAATGGCCAGTCGGGCAAAAATTTTGGATGTACCAGACATGGAACGTAAATTTCACCAACAAGCCACACCCACACTTGGTGGCCTGGCTGTTTTCTTAAGTTTTTTTCTGGTGACGCTTGCTGTGGGGATTTTGGGCGGCCATCTGCTTGACGGCAATATTCCATTCCGGGTTTTGCTTGCGATTTGGGTTGGCGGGGTGGTCCTCATGGTTGGCGGGTATCTGGATGACCGTTATCAGTTACCACCTTATTTTTCCATAATTTTTCCGGTTGTGTCTTCCTTGCTGATTGTGGTGTCAGGTGTGAAGGCCGTTTCGGTGCATAATCCGTTTACGAACAATGTCATTGTGCTTGACCAATTGTCCTTTCTTTCTGGTTTGGTAGTTTTTGTCTGGACTATGACGCTGACTTATGCGACCAAACTTTTGGATGGCATGGATGGCTTGGTGACCGGGATTGCGGCCATTGGAGCCTTGGTGTTGTTTGGCATTTCCTTGACGCCGCAAGTCATGCAGCAACAAACCGCAATTTTGGCAATTACTTTAGCCGGTAGTCTTTTGGGATTCTTGGTGCTGAATTTTTACCCAGCCAAAATTTTTCTGGGTGAAGGGGGATCCACGTTCGCCGGATTCATGCTGGCGATTTTGGCCGTGGTTTCTGGCGGCAAAATCGCAACGGCGCTTTTGGTCATGGGGATTCCGCTTCTGGATATGACCTGGGTCATAATTCAAAGATTACAAAGCGGCCGCTCGCCGTTTTCTGCGGATCGGAGGCATTTGCATTACAAACTGCTGGAAATTGGCTTTTCCGAACCAAAAACGGTATTATTCTTATATGTCCTAACCGCCGCTTTTGGTTTATCAGCTTTGTTTTTGCAATCGCGGGGTAAATTAATCGCCTTGGTGATTTTGTTTGCAGTAATGTTGGTGATTATCGCAACCATGTTCTCATTATATAAAAAGAAGCGGAACAAATATGAATAAAAAATTATTCCTCATCGTCGCCTTGTTGCCATTGTTAGCCGCGGCCTGTACTAAACCCAACTTGGATCCGCCAATAAATCCTGATGCGACGGTTATCATTAACTCTAAGCGAGTGAAGGTTCAAATCGCGGATACCCAAGCGGAGCGCGATCAGGGATTATCGGGTCGCGCAGGTTTGGCCCAAAACGAAGGCATGCTGTTTAAATTCACCAGACCAGGAAGATATATATTTTGGATGAAAGGCATGCAGATACCATTGGATTTTATTTGGATCAAAGGCAGTCAGGTTGCCGAGATTACTCCTAATGTCCAACCAGAACCAGGTGTTGGAGCAGACCTGCTTAAAACTTATCAGTCCTGGGACTTGATTGATTCGGTATTGGAAGTCAATGCCGGCTGGGCTGCGAAAAATAATATTCGGGTTGGCGATCCGGTCGAAGTCTTGACCGGCGAATGAGGTTTTGGTAAACTGTATTTTATGCAAGCAGTAATTGAAACCGGTGGCAAGCAGTATCTGGTTGCCCCGAAAGACAAGGTCACAATTGAAAAACTGGAAGCCAGCGCTGGCGACACCATCACTTTTGATAAAGTGCTGTTAGTGGCAAAGGATTCCAATGTCAGCGTGGGCAAACCTTACGTTTCCGGTTCCAAAGTCACGGGAAAAATTTTATCCCAAGGTCGAGGCGAGAAACTCGTCATCTTTAAATACCGCGCAAAATCGCGCTATCGCCGAAAAACCGGCCACAGGCAAGCCCAGACAGTGGTAGAGATTGAATCTATTAGCTAGTAAAAATAGCAAGCACTAAATAGTAATCAAAAAACCCGCCGATGAGGCGGGTTTATTGTTTAGTCTCTGGTTTGTTTAGAACAGTTATGCTTTCTATATTGGAAGACATGAGGTCTTGAGATTTGTCCACGGCCACGATGATTAGTCTTGTACCACGTTCTAGAACAGGTGCCATATTTTTAACCTCAATTGGGGTGGATATTTTTCCTCCAGATAAAAACCAGGTGCCGCTTATATTTTCTAATATATATGGAGTATGTTTTGTTCTAACCTCTAGCCTTGAGTCTGGTCCAAAGTCAGCAAGTTTTACACTTTCCAAACTGACTTCTCTGTGTTCGGGACCCATTTCTTGTTCTGGTGGCCTATTTTCTAAAGATGTTTCGTTCATAAATAAAGTATAACGCTTCTTAATATTCCCGTCTACCCTCCAGCGCTTTGCTTAGAGTATACTCATCCGCATACTCCAAATCCGCTCCTTGCGGCAGGCCGTAAGCCAGCCGCGTAACTTTGACGTGTTTAAATCCTGACTGTTTAATTTGCTTGAGGATATACATGGCTGTGGCTTCGCCTTCCAGGGAGGGATTAGTGGCTAAAACAACCTCGGGATTATTTAATTTTTCTAAGCGAGTCAGTAACTCTTTAATTTTCAGAGTCTCGGGTCCCACCCCGTCTAGCGGGGAAATGATGCCGCCTAAAACATGATACACGCCGTTAAAGCCAGCGATTTGATGCATAGCCACCACATCCAAAGGATCTTCCACCACGCAGATGAGATCGTGATTTCGTTTGGTATCTGCGCAGATTTTACAAGGATTGGTTTCCGCCATGTTAAAGCATGTGGCGCAGTAGATTAGATCTTTCTGCAGATTGGCGATGCTAGCGGCAAAGGTCTGCAAATCAACGCTGGGATTTTTCAACAAATAAAAAGTCAGGCGCGAGGCGGTTTTCGGGCCAATGCCTGGCAATTTGCTGAATTCATTGATCAGATTTTGGACCGATTTAGGTAAGATCGACATCATTTGAATTTTACCAGAGGGGCTTGAAAAAGCAAGACTAATATGCTAAGGTTTAGCAAAGGGGGAACCTGTGTCCCACAAGAAAGTCAACCCGACTTCAAGTGAGGAACTGCTTCGTGAGGAGCGGACTCTTGATCGTCAGCGACCAAGGACGATGAAGGAGATGCGTCGGCTAATCGCAGCGCGTCGGAAAAACTTTGATCGTCAGATCCGTTTGATGCTTGTTCAGGGCATCGATGACAATCTCTGCCCGTGGAGCACATCAACCCACCGAGCATCATCACGACCGACCGCTTAGCATCCTGCTTCGCGGTTCTTTTTTTATTCCATTATTTGTTCCATCATGGCTTCTTCCATGGATGGCGGTTGTTTGGCCAAATTCTTAAACGAAGTCTTTTCCGCATCGAAGAATAATTCTATATCACCAGTTGGGCCATTGCGGTGCTTGCGAATTAAGACATCGGCAATGTGCGGTTTTTTGGAATCTTTACCCGCGTACATTTCATCCCGGTAAATAAACATCACCACATCCGCGTCCTGTTCGATAGATCCTGATTCGCGCAAATCGGACAGTTGCGGTTTTTTATCGCCACCACGTTGTTCCACCGCGCGAGAAAGCTGTGACAGGGCCAGGACTGGCACATTGAGTTCTTTCGCTAAAATTTTCAGCGACCGGGAAATTTCCGAAACTTCTTGCACGCGATTTTCCGGGTTTCGGCCCTGCATCAACTGCAAGTAATCTACGACAATCAATTCCAACTCATGTTCAGACTGCAACCGACGCGCCTTGGTGCGTAATTCCATAATATTTACCGCGCCTGAATCGTCTATGAAAATCGGCGCTTCGGAAAGTCGCCCCAGCGCGTGGCCAATGCGTTCAAAATCATTATCAGGTCCTAGGTCATTGAGTTTCCCAGTGCGCATTTTCCAAAGATCCACATCTGCCTCCGCGGCAAGCAACCGATCCACCAGTTGATCTTTGCTCATTTCTAGAGAAAAAATCGCCACTGGTTTTTTGTTACTAATCGCCATGTGCCGAACCATATCTAAAGCCAGAGAAGTTTTACCCATGCTGGGGCGAGCTGCTAAAATAATCAAATCGGATTTTTGTAAACCGCCGAGTTTGTTGTCTAGATCAGTAAAGCCCGTGGCAATACCGCGCAGTTTGCCTTTTTCGCGGTGTAGTTCGTCAATGCGGTCAAATGTCTCATGCAAAATCTCGGCAATGGAAACAAAATTTTGCTTTAAGTATTTTTGCGAGACGCCAAAAAGTTTCTGTTCCGCCGTATCCAGCAGTGTTTCCAGATCCGTATCCTCCTGGTATCCCAGGCCGACAATATCCGTGGCCGAAGAAATCAGGCGGCGGAGGGTGCCTTTTCGTCTGACAATATTGGCATAGTGCACCACGTGTGCCGAGGAAGGCACGGAATTAACCAGGGTAGTCAGATAAGAAATGCCACCAAGTCTTTCCAGATTATGTCCGTCTTCCAATTTATTGGAAACTGTCAAAATATCAATGGACGCTCGTTCATCATACAAAGCCAAAATCGCCAGATAAATTAGCCGGTGCTTGTCATCATAAAAATCATCAGAAGTGATGAGGTCCGCGATTTTTATAATCGCATCGCGGTCAAGCAGAAGGGAACCCAAGACTGATTGTTCGGCTTCGATACTCTGGGGCGGCACACGGTTGATGAAATTGTTCGACGGTTGGTTTTCTACTGTTTTTTTAGCCATGAGGGTAAGTTATTATAGTTGGCATGGAATTTATTTAGCAACCTGTGGATTCTGGGGATTAGGTGGATAAGTAGTTGCGCGAAGAGTGACACGACTCGACGGGACTAAGTGCTCGTGCCGTTGGAAAGCCGCTCGCGATTCTTTTCAAAGCAACGATCCTCGCGCTTCAGTTTTCATCAATAAAAATAGCGGCCAGATGCCGCCGAAATTCACTATATTTACTTTCTTATATTATACACCCAAATGGGAATTTTGTCAACCCCTCACATTCTTCTTCGCGGAATCATCTTCTTAGAATGTGAGGGGTTTGCCATTGACAAAAGAGAGGTTTACAATTATACTAGCATGTCGCTTGAGGCGGCAATTTACAGACTGGTTCGGAGGAATTTATGAATGAAGAGCAGACACCTCGATTTGATTCATGTCGGTCTTGCGGCAAGCATGGCCGATGCGTGGATCGTGAGGGTTCGTTTAGCACTGAGGTCTACTCACAGTCGCAAGCGCGCGAAGTGATTGAGTGTGGAATCCAGGAAGGCGCAATCAAGTCGAGCGAAGTTCACGAGCTCTTTCGACAGATCAAAGCCTCAGGCTTACCCAGGCGAGACGAAGACGCTGATCCGACCATACAGGAACTTGTTCACTTGTGGAATTGGGTCAGGCGTACTTCTCCTGCGGAAATCAATCCCGATCCGGAGGAGATGCACGAGATTTCGGACGAGTGCGATGAGTTGATGAAGCGTCTCGAGTCGGCACACACAGGTTTCCAGATTATTGACTTGCGTCGGCACAAGCTACACTAGGAGGATCTGATGAGGCTAGTTGCGGAGAATCATCCAGAGGGAACCAAACCCACGATCGAGAGATGCTGTACAGGAGGCTGGTTCAAGGTCCACTATACCCACAAGGGTCGGCGGATGGCGGGTCTCCGGTTTCGAACCTTCGAAGCTGGAACCAGAGAACTGTGTCGGTTGAACGCGGAGGGCAAGATCATGGGTGATCTCATCCCGCTTTTGACCGAACTGCGAAAGATCTCTGGTGGTTCGCTTCCATGGTGGCAGCAAAAGCCGCTCCTGTTCGACGCTACCGGACGTCGACCAGCGCAAGTGTAGGCGGCAGAATGCCTCCGTAGACGGGTTGGACTTTCACAAGTCCGATCCGTCTCTTTTTTATTTTGCGAAGCAAAATAACTCCGACCGCAGCGTCGGAGTATTAATATTTCTTTTTTAGTTTATAGCCATCTACGGTGTCTTCCAGAAAGAAGCCCGCGGTTTCAATTTGCTTTCGCAAGTCGTCGGATTTGGTAAAATCTTTCGCAGTTCGGGCCGATTCGCGTTCATCAATAAGTTTTTTTACAGATTCAGGGATTTTTTTGGCTAACTCCCAAGTTTCTTTGATTTTAAGGCCGAAGATTTGATCAAACTTGAATAAGGTTTGGGCTTTGGCAGAAGTCGGAAATTCGCCGGTTTTAATCAAATCCCAAAGAATCGCCAAAGCTTTGGGCGTGTCCAAATCATTATTGACTGCCTCAAGAAAATTCTGTTCAAATTGCGCACAGCCGACTTTTGGTTCCGCAAAGCTTGAGACTTCTTGATAAAGATTATTTAAGGCGTTTTGTGCGGCGGCCAGGGATTCCCAGGTAAAATTTAGTTTGGAGCGATAGTGCGTGGTTAAGACCAGATACCGAAAGGCCAGGGGATTGAATTTTTTTTCCACCAAAGTCTGCATGGTAATAAAATTGCCTTCGGATTTTCCCATTCGCCCTTCGTTGATCAACAAGTGTTCGCCATGAATCCAGTAATTCGCGAATGGTTTTCCATTGGCTGATTCGGACTGCGCGGTTTCATTGGTGTTGTGCGGAAATTTCAGATCAATGCCCGCGGCATGGATGTCAAAGTTGTCTCCCAGATATTTCCGGCTCATAGCCGAGCATTCAATGTGCCAGCCAGGGAAGCCTTCTCGCCAAGGTGAAGGCCATTTGAGGATATGATTTTGATAACGACCAACGGCCTTAAACCATAGTACAAAGTCCACGGGATTTTTTTTCTTAGGATCTTTCACCACTTCTTGGCGCGCGCCGAGTTTCATATCATCCAGATTTTGGCCAACTAATTTGTTGTACTGCGGGAATTTCGCGACATCAAAGTACACGGCTTCGTCAGATTCATAGGCAAAACCTTTTGCAATCAAAGTTTTAATCATCTCAATTTGTTCAGGAACATGCTCGGAAGCTTTTGGCATCTTGGAAGGCAGCTCTATATTTAACGCCCCTAAATCGTTTAAAAAATTATCCGTATATTTTTTAGCTATGGCCAAAACATCCGCCTCGTTTTTAGCATTTTTTTCCATCTTATCTTCGCCAGTATCATTATCCGAAGTCAGGTGGCCGACATCAGTGATATTCATGACTTCATTAACTTGGAAGCCATTGTATTCCAAGGCCCGTCTAAGAATATCTGCCATGAGCATCGTGCGAAGGTTGCCAATATGTGCGTCGTTATATACCGTCGGTCCGCAGATATAAAAACCAACCTGATTCGGCTTGATCGGCTGGAATTCTTCAATCTTTCGCGAAAGGGAATTGAAAAGCTTGAGCATGATACAGCGATTATAGCACAACCGGCCGACCGCGTTTAACCAGGAAAGTCATTTTAAACAACTCAATAAATATAATTTCTACCAAGCTAAAACAAAAGACCATGAGCCATTGGTTGAGGGTTAGGTTGTGGGTGGAGAGCAGTCGCTGGAGCGGCGGGAAGTAGACAGCGGAAATTAGCAGCATGAAACTAATGATCACGCCGCCAACCAGCCACCGGTTGCTGAAAATATCCCGGCGGAAAATAATTTTATGGAACGAGCGAACGGAAAATGCAAACACGAGGGAATCCAGGCCCATAAGTACGAAGACCATGGTTCTAACGATTTCTATGTCGCCGATAAATTTAAGGCCGCCCAAGAACAAAATGAGCGCCGCGGTACCGGAAACGCAAAAAACTGAAGTCAGCCAAAATTTCAGAGGGCGGCTGACCACAGATTCATTTTTGGGACGAGGCTTCTGATCCATGACATAATCGGTTTCCTGTTCCGTGGTCAGCGCAATGTCCGGCAAGCCGTCTTCCACCAGGTTGATCCAGAGGATTTGGGCGGGAAGCAAGGGCAGGGGCAGGCCAAACGCCATGGCCGCGAAAAACACATACAACTCTTGAAAATCGTCAGCGAGCAAATAAACGAAAACTTTTCGGATGTTAGAAAAAATCACGCGGCCTTGTTCAATAGCTTTGATAATTGAATGAAAACCGTTATCCAGCAAAATCAGATCCGCGACTTCTTTCGCCACATCCGTGCCGGAATTAACCGCCACTCCGATGTCCGCGGATTTTAGGGCTGGCGCGTCGTTGACCCCATCGCCGACCATGGCCACGATCTCACCTTCGGCTTGCAGGGCATCCACAATCTTGAGTTTGTGCGAAGGCGAGACGCGCGCAAAAATTCCGACGGTCCGGGAGCGTTTCCGTAAAACCTCCGGGCTCATGCTATCGATTTCGCTGCCCTCGATCACATCTTCATCTTTCACCGGCAAGCCAATTTTTTTCGCAATCGCCATGGCCGTGATTCGGTGATCGCCGGTCACGATCACGGTTCGGATACCGGCGCGTTTGGTAGTTTTGATTGCTGGGATGACTTCGTCCCGAATCGGATCTTCCAGGGCAACGAGCCCGACTAGATTTAAGTCGCCGACAATTTCTTGTAAGTTTTTGTATTTGGGATGATGGTCAAATTCCCTGCTTGCGGCCGCGAGTACGCGCAAGCCTTGTTTGGCTAACGTATGCATCTGGTTCTGAAGTTTACCGGGCACATTTACCGCTTTGGCAAAAATCACTTCCGGCGCGCCGATAACGTACAATTTGGTGTGATCCCCGCTATCAGTTTCACGCAAGGTTGCGGAGTATTTAAAGACCGAGGAGAAATAAATTTTATCAATCAAGATCCGGTCTTGTTCCAGCATGCTTTTGTTAAATCCCATCACGAGACCGGCGCGAAGCAACGCCTGTTCTGTGATTTTGCCGCGCGTGATCCATTCTTTTGGTTTTGCTTCCGGGTTTTCGATGAAGGCATCGTTGTTGAGCATGGCAATTTTCGCCACCTGCTTGACTGTTTCGGTTGCAGGATTCGGATCGTCAATGTGAAAAGCGGCAAGCTGTTTGCCAGTCAGTTCCATATTTTCGCTGACCATGTGTGTGACACGCATATCGCCTTCCGTCAGGGTTCCGGTTTTATCCGTGCAAATCACCGTGATCGAGCCTAGGGTCTCGCTGGAAACCAGTTTTCGCACCAACCCGTTTTGTTTGAGGATCCGGCGCATGGATAAAACCAAAATTATGGTAATGGCTGGCAATAAACCAGCCGGGATGGCAGAAACGGCCAGTGACAGGGAAGCTAAGAGAATATCGTCTGGGCTTTGCAGACGGATTAAACCTAAGATCAGAATAATGCTGATGATTGATAAAATAAATCCGGCCGCAAGTTTCGCTAAGCGCGACATTTGTTTTTGCAGGGGGGTTAGTTCTTCTTCGGTTTCAGCAAGTAGCCGGACGATCTCTCCCATTTGGGTATTGATGCCCACCGCCACCACCACCGCTTTGCCAAAACCTTCCTCCACGATCGTGCTCATGAACACCATGCAAGTTTGATCCGCCATTTCGGTTTTGGCGGATAATTTCCGCACCTGTTTGTCTTCCACGGCTGATTCGCCGGTTAGGGCGGATTCTCTGACCCGAAGTCCGCGTGATTCTAAAATCCGGGCGTCTGCTGGAACTTTGTCGCCAGCATGCAGAATGATGATATCGCCCACCACCAGTTGCGTGCTGTCAATGGCTTTTTCATTTTTGTTTCGGATTACGCGCGCGCTGATTTTGACCATTTTCTTCAGACTATTGATGGCATTGCCGGCTTTGTTTTCCTGCCAGTACGCCACCACCACGTTGCTGACCATGACCAGGCCGATAAAAATCGAGTCCGAAAAGTGCCGAAGGAACAGCGAAACCGCGACCGTCCCAAACAGGATGTACATCAACGGATTGTTAAACTGATTCAAAAGCAACCGTATTTTGGAATACGGTTTTGATCGCGGGAGTGTGTTGGGGCCAAATTTTTTCAGCCGCTGTTGGGCTTCTTCGCTACTAAGACCTGTCGCGGCGCTTTTGGTTAGCTTTAGGACTTCCTCGGCCTCCAGACTGTGCCATTTTTGTTTTACAGCCATCGTTTTTTTCGGAAAAATAATAGCAAACCTGCTGTGACCACAGATAACGCGGTTAGCATGAATAGGAATAATCGGAAATCATTTTCTAACCCTAAGATTTTTTCCACATTCGTCCGCTCAAAGAAAACCAAAATATCCGTGATTAGACTCAAGACCGCGACGATCACGGACAGCACGGTCAAAACCTGCAAGATGTCGTTGATTTTATGAGTACCCAAAGACTGATTGGTTTCCTCAAAACTCTCGACGCTTTCTTTGTCCGAGGACAAGACGTTCCAGATGTTTTCGCCGTATTCGATCAGATCCTGAAAATAAGTTTTGGAATCTTTAAATTTGAGATACTCTTTGCCACTGTGCAGAAGTTTGTTTAAGACGTAGCGGTGCATCTTCACGATCCGGCGGTAGATGATGATGTTTTTCTTTAGTTGCGCCAGTTTCTCCAAAGTCCGGATGTCCAGCTGGAAAACTTTATTTTCCGATTCAATCATCTGCAGGTTGATCTTGTCCAAAATCGGACTGGATCGTTTAAACAACGCTTCTAAGATAGTAAACAGTAGATATCCTGACCCTTGAGTCATGCTGGAGTTACGCGCGTGGTCGTGCTGGTGGGCGTTATGGACCTGGTTGTTCAGCGTTTTAATTTTGCCGTTGTGAATGGTGACCACAAAATCCTCGCCAATGAAAAAATCAACTTCCACGGACTTGATTTCGTTAGCCTCTTTATCGTAGTAGGGAAACAGCAGGACAATGAAGATATAGTGATCATACTCGTCAATTTTCGTCCGGATGGAAGCCGTGACAATGTCTTCGAAGTCCAGCGGGTGGAATTTGAAATGCTCTTTCAGGTAATTTAAATCCGATTCCTCGGGACCAACAATGTCCACCCAGCGTAAATTTTTCGTGTGTATGATCTTGAGTGCCATGTTTATGCTTTTGTTTCAGTGTAATATCGGAAAACTTTGCTTAAATTATGCCAGATATGTTATAATAATGCAAATCCAGTAGTAGAAATTTGATCGCCTATTCGGCGAAGAAATAATCAAATTTCACTACCGGATAAGTACTGGGCTTGATTGAAATCAAAATTAAGGATATAATAGCCAGTTATGAATGAACCAACACCCGAATTGATAAAGGAGCAGCAGATGGCTTCCCAGGAAGCCGCGAGTGAGTTATTGAAGGCTAAAGAAGTCGAAATAGCCCATGGCAAGCCTTTTCGACCTGATTTTAAGCAGGTGGAAATCCAGGAAGGCGTGGATGCAATCGTGAAGCCCGCAAACCCAGAGGCAACAGTGCCTACGGTTGAAGTTAAGCACGGAACGGAAGTTGATCAGGTTGAAAAGCTTATTCATAGATTTGAAACCGAAAATCCTGTTGATGTATTAAATGAGGTCATGGCCGGCATAAACAGTGGTAAGGTTGACCCTCAAACAGGACAAGAATTTTTGTCTAGAGTTTCCGGGTTGGAAAGTAAAGATTTACGCAAATCCGCATAACTTTAATTTCCCCTCCTTTTAAGGAGGGGTTAGGGGAGGTCTTTTACAGGACCCCCTCTTAGTCTCCCCCTTAAAAGGGGGAGAGACAAATAAGAAATAAAAGTGGAAAACCAAAATCCGACAGAAATACAACTAGACCCAAAGCTCACTCCCCACACTCACAAAATTTTATGGTCAGTGATTGGGGTTTTGTTATTGGTCGTGGTCGTCGGTACTTACTTCTGGTGGCAGGAGATAAAGAAGACAGTAAACAGTGAACAGATAACAGATAACAGTCAACTTGTATCAGATAACAATTCTCAAGCCTCAACGTCAGATTGGCAAACTTATACGAATACCGAATATGGGTTTGAGTTTAAAATTCCAAAAGATTGGGAAGAGTTAAAAGGTTCTGGAGATTTGGTAAATAATAGGTGGATTTCTTTTGGTATTTTTAATCTCCGAACAGATAGTGAGTCAGCATATCCAGTGAGGGGCGATATTTCGTTTCAGGCACAAGGATGGAACATTCAAGAAGATACGCTTGTCTCTACGGGTAAAACAGAGCAGTTGGATTTCAACCAATGGTTTGAAAAATTTCATAAAGTTAAAGAATATGCAGAGCACGATTTTGCTATCAATAATGTTGTAATTAAAGAATTAACATTTTACGGAAAATCTGCAATAATTCAGGATTATGAATATATACAGGTGAATGAAGGTGCGCCTCCAGCAATCAAAGAACTGTATATAAGCTTGGGTCCTAATGAGGTTCTGACTTTATCTATTTCTTCGCCTATGCCTGAAGGAAGGCAACTAGTTGCTGTTTTCGACCAAATCCTTTCCACTTTCAAATTCACGAAGTAAGACAAGAGGTATCTCTAGAGATACCTCAAGAGATAACTCCATCTCGAACGAAGTGAGAGATCCCTCTGATAAAGCGATTTCTCTCCCTCGGCTACG
>Ga0209542_10001865_pt1 | contig 48692 bp, 54 predicted proteins | sample RifCSPhighO2_01_FD_184028 | JGI IMG/M metagenome (GOLD analysis project Ga0209542, IMG submission 184028) | Soil microbial communities from Rifle, Colorado - Rifle CSP2_plank highO2_0.1 (SPAdes) (version 2) | ecosystem: Environmental > Terrestrial > Deep subsurface > Rock core/Sediment ...
ACTAGCCTGTTATCCCCAGGGTAACTTATATCCGTTAATCTCTGGCCGCATCTAAGGCGTACCATCGGTTCACTATGCTCTGCTTTCGCATCTGCTCGGGATGTACCCCTCGCAGTTAAGCTCTCTTGTGCCATTACACTATCGCCACGGTTTCCATTCGCGGCTAGAGAACCTTAATAGACTCCTCCGTTACTTTTTAGGCTTTATGTTTTCCACTTTATAAGCAAACAATGGCACATCGTTCAGTATTGGCTGTACAAAGTTCGCGATAATTCGCGCACCCTCATACGGTACATACAAACGAAGTGAGTTATTGCGTTGCTTGTGCAGAGAAGTTTCGATACCGAAGTGTCGAAGTGCTTCCTGCGTTAATTCAAGATCTTTGCGGATATATCCGAGCGAATGAATCACGAGCGAACGGTGCTTGGATGATTTCGCTGAACCGTCATCAAGAAACCATATCGCTAATGACAGCGGGCTCATCAACTTCTTAATCAACGGTGGGATTCTCTTCTTTCCGTTTTGGTAGAATTGAGCGCCATAGAATCGAAATGCTGGATGGCTCACGGTTGTGAATCCATACACCAACTTCTCTCTGTGCTTTTCATACCAGCCGGTCACGAGCCATTCTTGAAACTCTTTCGCGAGCCATTCAAGGTATTCGCGTTGCGCAGAGCCGTGTTCGACTTTCAGCCGATACGTGCGTCCGCCGTTTTGTGTTTCAAGATGTCCATCGCCAAGCAGAAGTCCTACGATTAGCTGTCGCTGTCGCTTGGATAACTTCAAATCTTTTTTCTTCTCACGAATTTCTCTCGTGTTCATGGATGTGTACTTTAACGTTAGGTACACCTTCGTATCGCTACGAAGATCGGACTATATCTTCATCCGCACGTGAGCGGAGTCTAGCGTGTAGTCTCTGAGGGTTCTCTTATGAGTCTTCCCTGCTGATTGTCTGCACCAAACAGATTTTCACTGCCTCACGGCGAGTACTGTTGGATACTCAGATATTCCAGCATTTAGCTAGATTGCTTGTGCAAATTTCTTCGCACAGTCCCCCTTATTTGTATTCTCCTGTTTTTCTATTAGTTGGTCGGATGGGCGCTAAGTCGAGGATAGCGCCCCACCAAAACTACCTGCCACGCACGGTCCCCCGTTGGATCCCAACGGGGTTAGACACTGCAAAATTCAAGATGGGTATTTCACTGACGGATCCACACCAGCCGAGACCGATGCTTCAAATCCTCCCCACTATGCTACGCATGAATCCCGCAGGGCCAATACGAAGTTGTAGTAAAGCTCCTGGGGTCTTTTCGTCTAACTACAGGTATCCGGCATCTTCACCGGAAGTGCATTTTCACCGAGCGAGTCCTCGAGACATCTCTCCAGTCATTACACCATTCGTGCACGTCGGAACTTACCCGACAAGGAATTACGCTCTTCGTTTCCTTTTAGCACGCGAAGGACCATATCTTGTCCCTTATACCGAAGCATAAGGGTTTTGACGTATGGCCTCTCATTTGAGTCAAATTGGACAAATTAAAGATTGCTCCTTAATAAGGTAACTTGGTGTGTTCTGTTCACCCTATAATCGTCCTAGTCCTTCGTCCTGCGAGCTTGCGCTCTCAGGGCGAACCTTAGGACGATTATAGTTATCGCCGACATTCACCGGGGCTTACACAGTCCAGCATACATATTGCTATGCATACCCACCGTGGTTGACCTTCCGGCATTGGTCAGGTGTCACCCCCTATACTTCCTCTTACGAGTTTGCAGGGAGCTGTGTTTTTGGTAAACAGTTGCCAGAGAAACTTTCACTGCGGCCCTTCGACAAGTTCAGAATAAATTCTGAACTATTGAAGGGCAGGCCTTATCGCTAACTTACGGCCGCTTTTTTGCCGAGTTCCTTGAGGACCTCTTACTCGTTCGTCTTGGTCTTCTCGACCTGATCACCTGTGTCGGTTTGCGGTACGGTCGTATACATAGTTAAGCTTAGAAGATTTTCTTGAAACCGCGCTTTGTACTCTCTCTCCCTCCGTAGAAGGAAATTGCCGCCGAGCTTGGACTTAATGCGCGCCGGATTTGCCTAACGCGCGCCCTCGCTCGACTGACCGGAATCCAATTACCGGCAACACATACAGCAGTTCGTCTCTCCATCGCCCATATAACGGTCACGGAATATTAACCGTGTGTCCATCGGGTGCGGCTCTCGCCATCCCCTTAGGCCCGACTAACCCTCAGTTGATCACCATAGCTGAGGAAACCTTGATCTTTCGACGTGCAGGGTTCTCACCTGCATTGTGGTTACTTGTACCGGCATTCTCACTTCCGTACGCTCCACCATGGGTTACCCCTTTAGCTTCAGCGCGAACGGAACGCTCTCCTACCGCTCTCACACCCTAAGGTGTGTAGAGCCCGCAATTTCGGCACGACATTTAACCCCGATCATCTTCGGCGCAAGGACTCTCGATTAGTGAGCTGTTACGCTTTCTTTAAAGGGTGGCTGCTTCTAAGCCAACCTCCTAACTGTCAATGAGTCCTCACTTCCTTGTGATGTACTGAATGTCGATTTAGGGGCCTTAAGTGGCGATCTGGGCTCTTCCCCTCTCGATCGATGGAGCTTCGCCCCCACCTTCTAACTGCCGCCCGAGTACGTGGTATTCGGAGTTTGATAGGAATCACGAGATTTCTCCCTGTTGATCCCTTCCAGTGCTCTACCCCCACGTACACATTTATGGCGACGCCAGCCCAAAAGCTGTTTCGGAGAGAACCAGCTATTCCCAGGTTCGATTAGCTTTTCACTCCTTACCACAAGTCATCCCAAGGCGTTGTACGACCTACGGGTTCGGGCCTCCATCTGTCTTTCGACAAACTTCACCCTGCTCATGGCAAGCTCACCTGGCTTCGGGTCGTATATATCCTACTCCGCCGGTTGGCGGACGCGCTATTCACACTCGGTTTCCCTAAAGCTCCGCCCCGGAAGGGCTTAGCTACGCAAGATATACACACTCGCCGGCTCATTCTTCAATAGGCATGCCGTCACGGATGCAAGCACCCGCTTCGACCCCTTGTAAGTGCACGGTTTCAGTTCTATTTCACTCCCCTCTCGGGGTGCTTTTCACCTTTCCCTCACGGTACTAGTTCGCTATCGGTCATAGGACGTATTTAGCCTTACCGGTTAGTTCCGGCAGATTCACTCGAGCTACTCGTGTCTCGAGCTACTCAAGAATATGAACAAGAGTCGTCATTTATTTCGCGTACGGGGCCATTACCCTCTGGGGCGCTGCTTCCCAGCAGCTTCCGCTATAAAGACGATTGATAACTCTTCTCGTACAAGTACGATGTTCACATCTTACAACCCTCCTTTCCAAAGAAAGAAGTTTGGGCTTTTCCCTTTTCGCTCGCCGCTACTCGGGGTATCACGAGAGTTGCATTCCATTTGCACGAACATACGCGCAAACGGAACGCAACTCGTATTGTTCTCTTTTCCTCCGGGTACTGAGATGTTTCACTTCCCCGGGTTCGCTTCGCGCGGGCGTTACCCCACGGATTCTCTGTTCAAGACAGAGCGGGTTTCCCCATTCGGACATCTTCGGATCAAAGGCCACAAACCGCCTCCCCGAAGCATTTCGCAGGTTAGTCACGTCCTTCTTCGCCGTCCTAGGCCAAGGCATCCACCGTGCACTCTTATGTCTCTCGTACGGAGACCTACATAGCACAATCACTTTTACTTGCCCTTCATAGTCCTTTCGTGAGATTGGACGACGTAGGGCACTCCCCACACATAAGGACCACTCCCGCGTGCGGGGATTTTCACCCAGCACTAACTCTTAGTGCTGGGTTTACCTTTGCTCGTCCCGCTCTTTCTTTGAGAAAGGGCGGGACATATTCGTATGTCAAATAAACGCGCGTCCCCTTGAAACGAAAACCGCCCCGAGGGGCGGTTTTCAAGCGCTTGCGCGCATGGGCCTTACGGCCTTTCCGTCCCTAAATGAGTAAGTTTTCGGTTCGTAGACACGTAGAGGGAGTATATAGGGAGTGCCCCATCGCTGTCAACACGGTCGACGCATACAGAAAGCCGCTCCGCAGCGGCGGAGCGGCTTTCTTGTAAAAACCCAAACTATTCCTTGATTTCTGATTGGAGATGATCGAGGTAGCGTGCTGCCGATGCCTGCCCGCCAAGTCCGAAGGCGAGGCCGACCGCGAGCGATACTGCTATAACGACGCCGGTGAACAGCATCTGCACAAACGCCGTCGCGACGTCAAGTTGTGCGAGCGCGGCAAGAATCGCGAATATCCAGATCGCATATCGCGTCATTTTGCCGAGAAGACCAGCGGCGTGCAGGGCTGCGGCTCTCGCAGAACCCGCCACGACCCGCTCTGCCGCCTCCGCGATAACCGCGGCGACAAGCAAGATCAAGACCGCCACAATCACTTGCGGGAGATACCCGAGAACGACCTCGCTAATGAAGAGATTTACCGTCGTGAGGTGAAGCACGTCGAGTGCCGCAACTAAAAAGACGATAATGAAGAACCATTCAACGAGGAAGCCGAGAAATTTCCCTGAAGAGAGTTGGAAACCGGCACGGGAAAGCAGGCGCTCGAGACCGGTCGACTTAAGCGCTTGGTCGACACGCAGCGCATCAACGATTTGCTTGACCACGCGGCCAATGCCGACGCCGATGAGCCATCCAACGACGAAGATGACGATTGCAATGACTAAGTTCGGGATGAACGCGACCAGCCCGTAGAAGAGATTCTGAAAGGACTGACTAAGTACATCCGCCCATGTGTTGAAAACCATAATAAATGACGCTTTGGTTATGCGGCTAATTCTCGTGTTTCATAGACGAGTACCTATAGAATATATCATTTTTAGAGCCCTATTTTATCGAGAATCAAGCGGTGTGGATAGTCAAAAACGTCCCGCAGGAGGCGGTCATATACCCCGAGACGATAGCGGAAGTCAGCTGTCGCGAATGATGCATAGCGGATTTCGCGTCCAAGCTCGGCTTCGAGCGCATGCACCGCGTGTGCGAGCGGACGCTCCTCAAGATGATCACCGACGACGAGCAGATCGATCTGCGGCTCGAGTATGCCCGTGAAGTGTCCCGAGAGCGCGACGAGCCGGAGCGAGCCGGCGCGCTTTAATGAAGTGATTATCGTCTGCGGACGCACGCTTGTCGTCTCGCGAATGAATGTGTTCAAAGCTGTAAGATGTTCGAAGCGCGGATCCACCTGATAGCGCGTCGGGGCCTGCTCGCCTTTTTTCCGTAGCAATCCCGCCGCAAGAAGTTCGGTAACCTCTCGTCGCGCGACCTCTTTTGAGAGTTTAGTCCGCTCGGATACATCGGCAATGGTAAAAACGTCGTCTCGATTAAAGACGAAAAGACGTAGTATTTTCAGCCTGCCCGTAGTACCAAAGAGTCTGGAGAGTCGTTCCATACGATGCCGTTAGTGTAGAGGCTTAGGGCAAAAAACGCAAAACCCGCCCTTTCTTCGGAAAGGGCGGGTTTTGCGAGCTTTCTTATTTAGCCGCTCACTTGAGAGTTACTTTCGCTCCTGCGTCAGTGAGTTTCTTAGCGAGCTCAGCGGCATCTTCCTTCTTCATGCCTTGCTTCAGCATAGAAGGAGCGCCGTCAACGAGATCCTTCGCCTCTTTAAGTCCGAGCGCGAGTGCTTCTTTCACTGCCTTAATCACCGCGATTTTGCTCGCGCCAGCGTCAGTGAGCTCGACATCGGCTGTCGATTTCCCTTCTTCTTCTGGGACTCCCGCCGCCGCAGGGCCTGCAACAGCCACCGCCGCAGCGCTCACGCCGAACTTCTTCTCGAACACCTTTACGAGCTCGGAGAGGTCGATGACCGACATGGTCTCGATTTCCTCAATGAGCTTTTTGAACTTTGACGGGACTTCGACAACTTCAGCTTCAGTTGTATGAGTTGATCCTTCACCCGATGACATTGAAGTTGAAGTTACCGGCTCTTTTTCTTTATTTTCATCCATAGTATGTTTATTAATTTCTTACTTACGCCGCTTTTTCCTCACGAATCTTGTCGAGTGCTATCACGAGCCCCTGGATGGGACTATTGATGACATTGACGAACATGCCTCGCAACACCGGCATAGGCGGAATCGTCGCAATGGCTGTCATCTGATCTTTCCCTGCGAATGCCCCCTCGAAAACACCCCCGAGAAGTGCAACCGCGCCCTTCAGCTTCTTGCCGTATTCGTAGATACCGCGCGCTGGAGCCGTAACGTCATCAAGCGTCCATGCAACGGCAACTTCACCCGGTAATTCTGGGGCTTGCCCTTCGTAACCTTGCTGTTTGAGGGCAAGGCGAAGTAGCGTCTTCTTCGCGACGAAGTAACGCACGCCCGCTTGCGACAGCTCTTTACGCATTCGAGACGCATCCGCCACTGTTAGCTTCGAGAAGCCGACAAACACTACCGATGACGCTTCCTTCAAGGCGCCCTGGAGCTTCGCGATTATCTCGCTCTTTTTATCTTTTGATATTGCCATAGTAGTAGGCAATAGGTTGTAGGTTGTAGTAAGACGGATGTATTTACAATCCCCTATCACCTAATTCCCCATAACCTGTGTTTAACGTACGAAACAAACAAAATAAGGAGAGGATCGACCAAAATCCCCTACACAGGCAATTAAGGCATACGCCTCCTGTGGTCTTCGGTTCGTACGTGAATTACTTTAGCAGAATCGGGTGAAAATGTACATCATTGCATGGCGGCACTCGCGACGTGGAGAGTAACGAGAGCAATTGCGATAATAACGGCAAAACCGGCTGAGAACTTAACGAACTCAACAACAAACGGCAGCATTCGTCGCTCAGTCTCTTCTTTTGGAAACCGCATATACCAGAGAGCATAGCATACGCAAGAAACACCCCGCCTCGCAGCGGAGCGTTTCTTCGTAGCAATTAAACCTTATTATTCTGCGCTGACTGCCGCACGAGTCTTTGGCCCGAAGTAGCCGGCGACAGGCGTGATGCCCTTTGCCTTCTGGTACTTCATGAGGGCCGCTTTGGTGAGCGAGCCGAACATAGTCGTCTCGTTACCTGGGGATCCTGGTCCCGAAGCTGAGATCTGATACCCATGCCCATTCAGGAATTGCTGCAGAGCTTTTACTTCTTCTCCGAGGGAACCAACCTCGAGATCTGACTTGAACACAGCCACCGCCGCGCTCGTCACCGAACCCGTTGTTGGTCCACCTGCTCCCGTAAGAGCCGCCTGAACCTTCGCGATGACGGCGCTGTCTGCACCGAAGGATGAGAGCACTCCCAATATCGCGTTGATCTGCTCAGCCGAAAGTCGCGAAGAGGAGCTAGCTGGTGTAGCGGGAGTCGCCGGTGTTGCTGGCGTAGCCGGCGTGGTTGTTGTTGCTGCTGGGGTAGCAGGCGTTGCGGGCGTTGTTGTATGTGAGCCGCCACCGCCACCGCCACCGCTAGAGGAAGATGCACAGAGATCACTACTCGGAGTGACCGTCACAGTCCCTACCGCCGTCCCCACATATTTGATAACTGATGACGAATTGTCGCAAGTAAAAGTCGTATTACCGGTTAGTGAACTAACGTCCATTACGTTTCTACTTGGCGCCGTTATCTGAATCGAAGACCCGGACTCGAGATCGAAGCTGAAATTTGTCGCATTAACCGTTATAGACGCTACGGTAGCGCTGGACCCGGACACGTTGAGCGTGACGCCTCCTACGCTCAAGATTGTGTCCGTCGTGAGCGTTACGTCACTGGCACCGGCGAGCGCGAGTGATGGGGCGAATAACGCCACTAGAATTCCTGCACGAGCGATCATTCGTGGCATAGTGAGTTAGTTATTGATAATGCCTTTACTCACTAAAGCCTAGCGAAGCGCCCAGAAGCTGACGGACGTCGCGCCCAAGGCGCTATCTGCGGCACCAAGACCCGTGTTGACAACACGGAGACTAAGGGTACTCACGCCAGTTGTTGACGCGGCCTGAATGACGTACGCGATGTCAAAGGAGCTGGTCGCCTGTACGAAGACTCGATCGGTAGCGAGAAGTGCGCCGGTCGGGGTCGTGGTGCAGCTAACATATCCTGTACTGCTGGCGGAGATGCTCTTTTGTGCGAATGAGCAGTACCCGAAGACCATGCCGTTGATAGTCGGCGCAGATGGCTCATCACCAACCTTTAGCGATGATGTACTAGCGGTACCAAGAATTTTCACCGTATTGCCTGCAGTTGCAATGGAGACAGTGCCGTTCGTACTATTCGAGATAACTTCGTCGTTCTGAAGCGTCAAGTCTGCCTTTAGACCGAGCGCGCCTGTAACACTGAAAGTCGAAGTTGACGTTCCGCCGAAATACGCGGTGCGCGCCGACAGCATTGTTGAGCTTGCCTTTCCGAGCGACGAAAGACCCGTAACGCCGAGCGTGCCGGCGGTCGAGATATTTGTGCTGATTGTTGTCGAGGCTTGGGCAATGCCTGCACTTACGAATATAACAGCGAGGCCGAGAACGACCATGCGAGTCGCTCCCCCAAGACTATTCAGATACGTTCTAATGCTATTCATAGATAAGTATAATTGCTACGGAATAAATAAATGGGGCGCGAGCGCCTCTGGCACAACTATACTGCCTAACACAAGGCAAATATCACAGTAGAAAGGGTGGGTGTGGATAACTTCGGCTCGCGACTAAAGGTTTCCTAACTTGAGTATCGTAATTCTCGGGAATTTCTGTTCCTGCTTCTCGATATAGTCGAATATCTCATGTGAGAAATCAACGTCAGGATTAAGCGCAATACCCTCCTGCATTATCTTCTTGGCCTCTGGAACGTTTCCCATGTAGAGACTCGCTACGGCATCAAGCGCAAAGGTAAGCGGGTTCTGGGGAGAAAGAGCGTAGGAATCCTCGAGAAGGGCCTTAACATCTTTCGTTCTGTCTTCGCCAAGGGCGGTCTTAATGAGCAAGAGATAGGCATAATTCATCCTCGCCCGATAATGGTTAGGCGCCTTATCGAGAAATGTCTTATAGTATGTCTCATAGAGGGAAAGGCGTTTGAGGATGAGCGCATTATCCTTGCCTCCATTTTGAGCGATATGCTCGAGTGCGCCCTTAATGAATGAGGAAGAAGAGAGGCGGACTGATGAGAAACTGGAGATTCGATCAAGCGATTCCTTGATATATATTTCTTGTTTTCCAGTATTTGTTGTTCGCAAAGTAGCAAGAAGCGCGATTTGACGACCATACTCGTCGAAAACCAGAAATTTGAAGCCTATCAGGGCGATAATCGCAAGTAGAGCTGCAAAAACTTTATTGATGAGCAGCTGCGGACTATATTCTGGCTTCCCTATGTCGTTGACAATCATCATTCTCTCTAGCCAGAGGCTGTATCCGCCGATAATTGCGAGGAGGAAGTACGTCCCCACGGTGTCGAATGAGGTCTGCAGCTGGAGAAGATGAATAAACGGAATGGCGACGAGAAGCGCCGCCTCAGTGTCTTCGAGTAGGCCATTTTGACGAGCTCTGCGAACAATAACGAGGAAATAAGCGACAACAAATAGAGTAATCAAGACCCCAATGGCTCCAATGCTAATAAAGGTATCGATAATGACATTATGCGCCCGATCGAACCATGTCTCGCCGATGTTTTTGTCGAGATAGAGCCGGTTATCAAAATGTCCTTGATATGATTGATCGAAATTCTCCACTCCCCAACCAAGTAACGGCCTTTCCTGTATGGCGGGCAACGCTGACTGCCACACAAGAATCCGCGCGGCTGTAGAACTCTCGATATACTTCTCCTGAACCGGACTCCCGGGAACGAAGAGGAGAATACTACCGGCCGCGATAGCCATAATCCACGCCCCGCTCCATACACCAATTACATATTTTCCGCTGTTTCCTGAAGCAAATCGCCGCAACAGCAGTCGCCCGCCCATGTAGGCAAGCAGTACCCACGTCGCGGCACTCGATGCGCGGGCACTACCCAGGAAACTTAATGGATTTGAAAGAGACCCAAGACTGAAAAGCTCCGGTGAAAAGACCTCAAGAATCGTACAGACGATGAGTATGCTCCGCCAGCGAGAACCCTTTTCGGAACGTGATAGCTCGATAAGCGTGAGTATCAAAGCGAGAACGAGATACGCTCCGGCGAACGTACTGTTGGCGAACGTGAGACCCGGGATAGATAGATCGAGCCATAAGAACTTCCCCGCCATACCGAATCCTTCCCCGCCCAAAAGAGAGATTAGTGAGAATATACCAGCCGAAACAGCAATTGCCCTCCGCACAAGTGACCAGCCACGGACATCCAGGAACTCGCCAAGAAGAAAAGCGATAGACGCGATGCTCGTGAGGAAGAAAACGCCGGTTGAGCGCAAGACATCCGACCAGAGTGACCGTTCAGGGAAAACACCTGAAAATGCAGCCGCATAGTAGACGAAAAGAACACAAACAGTGAGAAGCAGGAGCCATCGGCGCCGAAACTCAATCGAACGTTTCCCGACATAGAGAAGATACGCAGCAATGAATGCAAGCAGACAGGAGAAGGATATGATGTAGAAATACTTAGCGTTGACCGCGCCAGAATAGAGGTACTGATTGGTCACGAAAGGAAGAACGGCTACGGCTATCACCGCGACTATTCCTGTAATTTTGGCGTACATTTCCTCTGATTATAACAAAACAAAAACACCCCCGAAGGGGTGTTTTTGCGTCCGAGGAGCAGAGCTCCGTGAACTGACAAACCTTTTCTTAACTAACCGATATTAGTTAGCGAAGATCGGATCCGTCTTGAAGTCATCGAGGTTAAACTCGTAGACGTTCATAGTGTCGTCCTCAGCCGTTACAGACCAGCCGATCGCGACCAACTGCATGTCGTGATAACCATCGCTCAGCGTCTCCGCAGCAGCGTTCGAACGAGTGACGGTGACAGTGATTCTTGCCTTCTCGCCATCCTCGAACGTGAACTCGCCTGCGTTAGCACCGTTTGTTGGTGTATCAACGACTGAACCGGTAACGTCGGACTTAGCAACTGTGTCCGCCATAAGTGAAACAGTGGCCGTGCCGTCGATTTCGTAGCGGTAGAGAATACCGCCGTCGTCGACGTCAATTGCCGATACCGCGCCGTCAGCAGCCGTGGTTGCTGTTGAGAAGTCAGAGACATAGACCGTACCGTCGAACGCCTCAACATCGAAGACGAGTTTGAGGGTAACAGTGTCGTCATCTGCCGTGCCATCTGCACCCGGGGTCATCGTCTCGGTAGCCGAAACGAAGGTCGCCTGGATACCGATGTCGTAGACTACATGAGCCTCGCCGACCGCAGTGCCGGTGGCATCAGCGTCAGCAATTTGCTCGCCCGACGAGTCATCCGCAACGATAGCATTGCGCTCTGTTGCGCTGACTTGAGCCGAGATCGTGTCGCCTTCAACCAAGGTGGTATCAACATCGTTGAAGTCTGCCTTGACCAACATAGCGACCTTATCGCCCTTCTTGACCGTGAAGTCAATGTTATCGAAGGTGATGGTTTCGTTGTCATCGCTGTCACCAGCGCCGGTGACGGTTTCAGAAGCGACCTCCTCACCGTCTGCGAAGAGGTAGACGGTATTGATCACATCAGCTGGATCGTCCGCCGTGCCAGTCGTGTCGAAGTTGACCGGGAAGTCATCAATAACGATGTCCGAGCCCTTTGCCTCCAAGTTGAAGGAGAGGATGTCAACACCATTGGTGTCGCTCGTCGCATCGACGTTGATAACGTGTGCCTGGTTGATGTCTTCATCACCCGAAGAAACCTTGAGCTCAACGCCTTCCGCCGTAGCGAAGGTGTTTACGTTCCAGGTAACCGGAGTGTAGGTCACCGTGTCCGTGATGGACGCACCTTGTGCATCTTCGTAGCGGACGCTGATGAAGTCGAGTGCCCAGTTATCGCCTGCATCATCGGTGTCAACATTGTTGACGCCCTTGACTGAGACGGTTAGGTCCTTCGTATCGCCCTTGCGAATGATCGCTCCCGGATCGAGAGAGACCGTTCGTGTCCAAGAATTGTCGTTGTTGAAGTCCGCCGCATCAACGGTGGCATATACCTTACCGTCGAGCAAGACATTGACTTCAGTAACGAAGTCTTCGAGGTCACTGTTGCCTGGTTGAGTCGAGAAGTCGAGCCGGACCGCAGTAAGTTCAAGGTCAGAATTGTCATCCGCCTTGACCTCCATGCCTGCGATTTCTACCTCTTCACTCTCGCCAACTTCCTCATTCGAGAGGCCGGAGATTGCTGTGTAGCTTTCTACCGAACCCGCTGAACCGGTGAGACCTGTTGAAGGAGGCGTTGTGCCTGGAGGCGTTGTGCCCCCCGGAGGCGTAACGACGACTGGCGTGCAGAGGTTAAAGGCCGCACGCGAGATCGGACCAGGCAACAGTGCAGCTGGGGCAATATTTGCCGCCTTCTGCCAAGCTGCTACAGCATTCTGCGTCTGGGTACCGAAGTATCCAGTCGCACCTGCTGGGATCGCATAACCGCCCGCGATGAGAGCTGTCTGCAGGCTGGTTACCGCAGCACCGGACGAACCGATCGTGAGATCAGCTGTTCCGACGTTGCAGGCGCCACCCGTAGCAGGCGTTCCCGTTCCCGGTGTCACTGGGGCACCAGTAAGAGCATTATTCACATTCGCGATCGTTGCGCTATCCGCACCGAAAGCACTAAGCATGCTGAGAATCGAGCTGACCTGCGCGCTCGTGAGGCTCGCTGCCTGCGCCACTGGCGCAAGAGAGAGGATCGACGCTGCGAACGCAAGTCCGGTCGCTACTGCAGCGACTTTCGTCATTGCTTTTGTAGTTAACGTTTGCATAACAATTGTTAAGAATTTTAGAGAGCACGTAATAATCAAGTGGTAAATGCACCGCACATAATTCACTTTTACACTACCCCACAGCGAGCGGTATCGACCAGCGCGCCATGGGCTAGTTAGCAAGGGTTGACATGACTTGTCCACCAGTCGCGGACAAGTCATTGTATTCAGTTTTCAAAGTACGCCCCTCGGGAATAAAATCGCCCCCGCAAGGACTGGGAACAAGTATATAGCAGGGACCACCGTTCCCGAGTGACAGCATGTGGATAACGGCCAGGAATTAGGCGCACAAACGAGGCCTCCTCGCGCGTGGCGGTTTGACCTTCATTCGCCCTATCTCCGAATCGCTACCACAGATGTCATAGTAGCAAAGACGTGCCGCCCCGTCAAAACATACAGATCCTTTAAAATCGGCTTTGCACCATTTTAGGTCCAATGATTTAAGCCAGTGAATACGTACTCCAACGTCGTTCGCCTCGCTTCAGCACGATTCCCTGCTCAATAAGTGCCAGTAGCTCGCGCTGAATGGTCTTCTCTGATACACCGCGAATCATACCGGAAATGTCTTTTATGCTCGCAATACCTTTATTCCGTATAACGGACATGACTGCTTCCTGTCTGTCCTTTATGCGATTTCCAGAAAGTCGTGCAGTGTCCTTTATATGTCCTTTGTCACGAGAAGACTGCTCTCCTCTCACGGCATGCGTGGAATCGATACGTTTTGATTCTGCCGAATGCAGGATGGTTTCTTGTTTGAGCGCGACTTTTGCAATGTTTGATAGTGTCGGTGCTTCGTCAAAAGAAATCTGCGGTTCTTCATATGCCGCCACCTCTTGAAGCAGAAAATGTGTCTCTCTTGAGATTAGTTCCGCGTTCATGGGCGACAGAAGACCGGTGGTTCTGGCCATGGAGAGGATGCTCGAAAGTGTGAGCAGATGTCGCGACAGAGCGTCCCGTGCAGCGCTCACCGGCAGTATAGCTGCATCGATGAGACCGATCGCGATTTCATCAATCCGACATCGCAGCGAAGACGACTCAGTAAATGCCGGCGCAATCAGGCAGAGAGCTTTCGCGAGTCGCTCGGCCTTTTTATACATAAAGACGCGCCGTATGTCCTTTTCGAATATGTTGTTGAATATGGTTTTCTCTAGGACGAAATCACCATATTTGGCACTTTTGTTTTTCACGTCACGGTCGCCAGAGTCTGCCTTATGTCCAATACTCAGCAGTTCGTGTCTCATATAATATAGGACAGTATACCCTTTACTCTCCGTGCAGCAACTATGTCCGAGACGTTTCATAACCGCCTCCGCGCGAATACAGAGAGCACGTGCGGGGCGATGTTACAATGTGTGAGTCATGAGTCGAAAAAATGCTACCGGCGCACGGCGAGGACGACCGCACGAAGAAGCCGTAAAGGAGTACGACACAATCATCCGCTATACCTCGGCAGTTGTGTTAGTGGCCTCCGGGTGCATGCTTGCCCTCGCCATTTTCGGGGCGGCGGGTCCTGTCGGAGATGCCGCATTCCGCGCGAGCTACGCCGTCGTCGGCATCGGCGCATTCTTTCTGCCGCTGGCGATGATCGCCGTGGGGATCTACGCGGGATTCGGCCGGACGATTCTCGCGCCGCTCACCGCTTCTGGTCTCTTAATTATTCTGCTTTCTGTCATCGCCTTTGCCGGAATATTCCCTGATATGGAATTCGGCGGCGCGACAGGCACGTGGGTGGGTCAGGCGCTCGCCGCTTTCTTCGGTTTCTGGGGTACGCTCGTTCTTCTCATCGCTGCAATCGCGATCGGTGTCGCGATTGTCATCGATCTGGAATCAATCGGTGTGTTTCTCGGCGAACGTATTTACAACATCTGGCAGCGGCTGCATGGCAGACCGGTGGAAGGCGACGAAGAGCTCGAGAGTGAATTCGATGATGTCATCGGCGTGCCAGAAACTGACGAATACAACGTCGACGAGAACGGGGTGCTCCAGCCTGAACGCGAACCGGTGGTCACTGTGTTTAATCGTGCGGTTGGCGCAACCCCGCTAACGGGCATCGCGAATTTCGACGCCGAATATAATCCGCCGCCGCTCTCTATTCTCGGTGCGGATCGCGGACGACCGGGCGTCGGCGACATCAAGGCGAACGCGAATATCATTAAACGTACATTCCAGAACTTCGGCATCCATCTGGAGATGGATGAAGTATCGATTGGACCGACCGTCACCCGTTATGCGGTAAAGCCCGCTGAAGGCGTGCGTCTTTCAAAAATTGTGTCTCTTGCAAACAATCTCGAACTAGCACTCGCCGCACACCCGGTGCGCATCGAAGCGCCAATTCCTGGGAAATCACTCGTCGGCATCGAGGTGCCAAATACGACAAAGGCGATGGTCGGACTCGGCGGCCTTCTTGGAGCTCCCGAGTGGACCGAGAGCACGAAACCCCTTCTCGCCGCCTTGGGCCGCGATATTACGGGCACGCCGCATTACATCAACATTACGAAGATGCCGCACGGCCTCGTCGCCGGCGCGACCGGCTCGGGCAAGTCGGTCGCTATCCACGCGATTATTACTTCCCTGCTCTATCGAAACGGTCCGAATCAATTGCGCTTCATCATGATCGATCCGAAGCGCGTCGAGCTCACCGCCTACAACGGCATACCGCACCTGCTCACGCCCGTTATTACTGATCCGAAGAAAACTATCCTGTCACTCAAATGGGCTGCAAAAGAAATGGAACGCCGCTATAACATTCTTGAAGCCGAACACGTACGCGATATCGATTCATATCACAAATCGGTGTATGAGCCGGCGAAATCTAAACGGGACGGCTCGGGTGACATGCCTGAAGCACTTCCCTACATCGTCATTGTTATTGATGAACTCGCCGATATCATGCATAGCTACCCGCGCGAGCTCGAAGCATCTATTGTGCGCCTCGCCCAAATGTCGCGTGCCGTCGGTATTCATCTGGTGCTCTCCACGCAACGCCCGTCAGTCAACGTCATCACAGGACTCATTAAGGCGAACGTGCCGACGCGCATGGCACTCCAAGTTGCTTCTCAAATAGATTCGCGCACCATTCTTGACGCTTCGGGTGCGGAGACACTCCTCGGCGCCGGCGATATGCTCTACCTCTCGAGCGATATGCAGAAACCGGTACGCATTCAAACGGCATTCATTGGAGAAGAAGAGGTGAAAAAAGTGGTCTCATATATCAAGAGAAACAATGTGGGCGATCTCGCAAGCATTGATTTCGGCGGTACAGGTGCGTCGGCCGAGTCGAACGATGTACTAGGACTCGCAAGCGGTAATCTCGATGACGATGAGATAGACGATGATCTCTATGATGATGCACGGAGAGCGGTGGAAGAAGCCGGACGCGCCTCCACCTCATACCTGCAGCGCAAACTGAAGATCGGATACTCGCGAGCGGCTCGACTCATGGACGTACTCGAAGCACAGGGCATTATTGGTCCAGCGGACGGGTCTAAACCGCGCGATGTGCGTTCGCGTATGGGTGGTGATCGGGCGGGCGGAATGGATAGTGAGGAGGAAATGTTTTAATCCGCTACGATGACGCGACGCCTACTCGTCATACTTCTCATATCGCTCGCAGCGTATGGTCTCATCGAGGCGTGGCCCCTGATCAAAGGTCCTGCACTGGTGATCAACGAGCCCACAAATGATGCGACGTTTGAGAACGGTATTGTCACTGTCCGAGGCACTGTCGCACGCGCCGCCCTCTTTACACTCGACGGCGCGGCGGTCCTACGTGACCAGAACGGCAATTTTTCGTCAACACTGACCTTTCCACGCGGAGGATCTATACTTACCTTCATAGCGGTCGATCGTTTCGGCAGGACCGTAACAGCCACGCGTTCTATCTTCGTCCCAACTGCGAACGACCAACCTCAAACTAACAACTAATACCATGGCTTTTAGGAAACCAGCGAAAGAAAAAGTTCTCAAAACCGTGAGCGCGGCGAGCGGCGACAAAAGCGAACGGCAGAAATCGATTGAACAGGCATTGAAAGAAATCCGAACGAAGTTTGGTGACGAGGCGATAATGACGTACGGCGCCGGGCGAACCGAAAAGATCCCTTCAATATCGACCGGATCAATCGGACTCGACGCGGCGCTCGGCATCGGCGGGCTCCCCCGCGGACGAATCATCGAGATATTCGGCCCGGAATCGAGCGGCAAGACGACACTTGCATTGCATGTCATCGCCGAGGCGCAAAAGGCCGGCGGCATCGCAGCATTCGTTGATGCCGAACACGCGCTTGATCCTGAATATGCGCGACGGATCGGCGTGAAACTCCAGGAACTCCTTATTTCCCAGCCGGACACCGGCGAACAAGCGCTCGACATCGTCGAGTCCCTGGTGCGCAGCGGCAACGTCGATGTGATCGTCATCGACTCCGTCGCCGCACTTACACCGAGAGATGAAATCGAAGGCGAGATGGGCCAGCAACACGTGGGCAAACAAGCACGGCTCATGAGTCAGGCACTCCGCAAATTGACCGCGATCGTTTCGCGCAGCAAGACGATCATTATTTTCATCAATCAAATCCGCATGCAAATCGGCGTTATGTTTGGTAACCCTGAAACAACACCGGGCGGCAAAGCACTCAAGTTCTACACGTCAGTGCGGCTCGATATCCGCCGTATTGCGAGTATCAAGAAGGGCGAGGAGGTTGTCGGCGGCCGCGTGCGTGTTAAGGTAGTGAAGAATAAAGTCGCCGCACCATTTAAGACCACGGAATTTGACCTCTTGTATAATGAGGGCATCAGCCGCGAGGGGGAGATTATCGCGCTCGGCGAGAAGTACATCCTCATCGAGAAATCTGGCGCATCGTATAAATTCGGCGACACTCAGCTCGGGCGCGGTTACGATGCGGCCCGCACATATCTGAGAGACAACAAGTCGATCACCAGCGAGCTGCTCAAGCAAATAAAAGCGAAACTCACCGAGAGTTAAGCGTGCGCTGGCGTCGCAAGATGGGAGAGCAGGCGAACGGATTCGCGCGCGAGATAGATAAGCGACGCGAGTGTGAGTAGTGTGAGCGCCTGCACCGTCAAGCGGGTGTGGCTAAAGGCTGCAACGTAAAATCGTGGCAACTCAGCAGGATTGGTTGGAGCATTCTGTAGTACATGAGCGACCCATACTTCCCTGCCAATACCCCAGAGCGCCAGCAGACATACGAGTACCATAAACGCCTCGCCCGAGATGACCATGCGAAGTATGCGAATCGCGTGAACGCGGTGCATCACCACGCGCTCAATGTCTGACTGGTTATTCATAATGTTGTTCATCATATGCCTTTTTGAAAAGACGCTTCGCTCGGTGCACGCGAGTTTTCACCGCGGGGATCGAGAGGTTCTCCGACTGCGCTATTTCCTCCTGCGTTTTCCCTTGTATAAATTGTAACTTGAGAATGCGCGCCGCCGTTTCAGGCAGCTTCGCGAGCGCAGCGATAACTTCGTTTCGTATCGAAAGATCTTCGAGAAATTCTGCCCTCGCGTCGGGGAGCGATTCATACTGTTCCGGTACTAGCTCTGCGTACCGGCTATGTGCAACCACTGCCACTTTATATTTCGTATATGCGACGCGATTCAGGATCGTATACGCCCAAGAAGAGAAGCCTGCACCCTCCTGCGGGGTATATCGATCGGCATAGAGATACATCCGCGTGAAGGCATCTTGGACCGCCTCCTCGGCGTCTTCAGGCGACCGGAGAATCGACTTCGCCCGCCGCAAAAGAGGCCTCTCATAGCGGCGCACGAGAACCGCAAAGAGCTCTGGTTCCTTCTGTGAGCGCGCAAGCACCTCTGCGTCGGAGAGCGCGCCCAGATCTTCGGCAAAACTTGAAAAACTCATGATCCCCTGTATCATACGCTTATCTGCTTCATGCGGTACTTTATATAACCGCCTTCGGGCGTTTTTAGTTTCAGAACTATGGCAATCTTGTCTTATAACGAAATACTTCCCAAAACGATTATCACCTATAACGGCGAGCCCTATGAGGTGCTGTCGTCGCACATCTTCCGCATGCAGCAGAGGAAGCCGGTGAACCAGACGAAGCTGCGACACCTTGTCTCGGGCAAGGTCGTTGAGATCTCCTTCCACCAGAATGAGAGTGCAACCGAGGCCGATGTCGGCAAGATGCAGGCACGCTATCTCTACACCAATCGTGGCGAGAGCTGGTTTGCTGAAGAAGGCAACCCGAAGAATCGTTTCTCATTCCCCGAAAGTTCAGTGCACGACAAAGTACAGTGGCTCGCGCAAAATGCACTCGTCGACATGCTGACCAATGAAGAAAAGCCGATAACGGTGAATATTCCTGTCAAAGTTGACCTCGAAGTGACCGACGCGCCGCCAAGCACGAAGGGCAATACCGCGACCGGCGGCAACAAGCTCGTCACTCTCTCAACGGGCGCACAAGTAAACGCTCCACTCTTCATTAACTCAGGCGACGTCGTCCGCATCAACACCGACACGGGTGAGTACGTCGAGCGAGTCGATAAGGCTTAATTAAATTTGAAAGTGTCGAAAACAGCTTCAAGCTTTTCGAACATCATATTTAAGAACTTGGCATCAAGCCCCTTCTCCAGTTTACCGGGGTTAGAATCAACATTGAGTGAGATCGTGAGACAAGCCCCATTCTTATACGTACGATATTGATGTGTGCTTAAATAATGACCTACTGCAGCACCTCCGGCTAAATCATAATAATAAGTAATGCCATTGATAGATTTCTGTTGGGTTTTTTGTCCGTAACGCTCTCTTGTTTCTGTACATTCTGTAGCAGTTGCTAATGTACTGATAGACACTTCAAGGTCGGCAGCATCAAAGCCATCTGACGTTTGTTTACCAATGTACCAAAGACATAATGGGGCATTTGACCCACCGATGTCAGTGCAGTTTAGACTATACGATTGGGGTATTGCTGCAGAAGTAAGATCATTTGAAAGTGCGAAATCGGTGGGATAAGAGAACGAGAAGCGATATCGGCGGTCTGTATATGTTTTCAAATTCGCCACTCCATTCTGAGTTACAGTTGAACTTTGACTGGGAGTGGAAGTCGCTTGTGTATTCGACTGTGCAGGTTGAACTGATTTCTGATTTTTAACATACACATACGCTCCCCCACCAATAAGGAGGGCGGCGATAATTAACAGCAACACAGGGACAATAAAACCCTGCCTGACGGTAGGTACGGCGCGTTGAGAGTTTTTCATACTCACCAGTATATCAGCTTTGAGCCGGAGCTTTATAAGCCCCTGAGAGCTGGTGAGAGCCTTAGACTCTCACCAGGAGCTCCGCTCCCCTCTTCATCAACGCGGGCGACATTGTTCGTATCAACACCGACACGGGTGAGTACGTCGAACGAGTCGATAAAGCTTAGTTGGTAAACTTGAATGTACTGACAATTTGATCAAAAGTCCTAAGATCACTTACGAGATTGTTATTTGTAAACTCGTTAATAGCACTTCCTGCATCGGGACTGACACCAGCTATAGTGGTCATTTGCATTTGATACATAACGCCATCTCTAACTGCACAATAGTTGTGATCAATAAATCCTGCGTATGCGGTAGTCCATCCTAATGTCGCCTTCTGAAAATTTATACCATTTATTTGCACTTGAAATAGCTCAGGCGCATACTTCCCTTGATCATACCCATAAAAATCAGGACATGCCATAGTGTTTGGCGTGACTCTGACAAACGCAGATAATAAATTCTCCTTTACTTCGGAAGGATAGCTAAATACAAACCCATATTTCTCGTTTTTGTATGTCTTCCAGTCCGCTGGTGTATCGTCCAAAGCAACTGTAGTCTGAATTGTTGAGGTTGCTTGCGTTCCAGTTGCTGTAGAAGTCTGCTGATTTTGCATGTAGATATAGATTCCTCCGCCTATAAGAAGAACAGCAATAATTAAAAGCAAAATAGGAACTATAAAACCCCGCCTGATGGTAGACACGGCTCGGTGTGAGTAATTCATACTCACCAGTATATCAGCTCTTGAGCCGGAGCTTTACGAGTCGAATTAAATCTTGTTCGTCGTGGTAAATGCCATGCCGGGAGAAGACGAGAATCCGACAAGACAACGATGATTCTTCTCGTAGCTCGAAAATTACTCGATAACCTTTTGATTTTCCTACATTCTCCTTAAGAGGAACCACGCGACCCTTGTAAACCTTAGCACTTCCGAAGCCAGGAAATTGATCAATGCCGGGCGTTTCTCTCAAACCCTTAAACGCAAAGAATCGCTCCCAAGCATCAAGGGACTCTCGTGGTGCGGCAAAACGTTTTAGCACATCGAAATCTTTCTCGATGCCTTCGTGACGGAAAAGATCCATGACACTTCACTACACATTCGCCATCTCGCCGTAATTATTTCGATAGAGTGCAAGATTGTAGTCGATAACGGTATCAGGAGCTGTCGCGATCCACGGAGCTTCACCGTGAGTCGCACTTTTCATCTCAGCGCCGCTAAAACGCTCCCATTTCGAAGCGATCTCTTCCAGAAGAAGGATTTCTTCTTTTTCAAAAACACTCACATCAAAATCGGTAAGCGCTTCGATATGCATCTGATCCTTATATCCATCAGCAACTTTTCGTTTTGAGACTTTAATATCTTTTCCGTCCATCTGCTTCAAAATCTTTTCTGCCATACGCGGCACGGGGCCATTCTCGAAACGAAGATACTCATCTCCAGTTATAGAGCGGCCATACTTCTCAAAGAAATCAAAATCAAAATAATATAGCAGTTTCATGAGCTTCAGTTTGCCGAGTGTTCCATTCTGAATTCGGTTCGCGAAAAATAGAATGGCATTACGATATTTTGCTTGATTTATTTTTGTTGCCATAGTCAAGATAATCCTGATACCCTCAGGATATCACTATTTATGCACATCGATGAATGCGCAGTGAATACTTGCGGCTATGCCGCAACGTAGGGGAGGAGCGCCATGAAGCGGGCGCGTTTGATGGCCTGTGCGATGTCGCGCTGCTTGGTCGCGGGAATGCCGGTGCGCTTCTTAGAGAGGATCTTCGCGTGCGAATTGGTGAACTGCTTTAGGTACACGACGTCCTTGTAGTCAATAAACTTCTTGATCTCTATTTCTTCTCGTTCTGCTTGGTATGCCATGATTCAGTAGTTAAAAAGGAATGTCTTCCGGATTGATCTCTTCATCGGGATACTTGATCTCGTCTGCGCCCTGTCCACCTGCCGTATCAGCTACTGCCGTCTCATTTTGAGATGAAGCACTTCCTCCCGCTGCGGCACTTGATGCAGAGCCTCCACGGCCACCATCGGCGCCGAACTGGAAATTTTCCACCGTAATCTCCGTACGGTAATTCTTCTTGCCGGTATCTTTGTCATCCCAGGAACGTGTCTGGAGACGACCCTCGACGAAGAGCGGTCGACCCTTCTTCACATACTGTGCGATGACTTCGGCGGTGCGGCCGAACGCCACGACGTTGTGGAATTCTGTCGTTTCCTGCTTCTGTCCGTTCTTGTCCTTATAGGTGCGGTTCGTCGCGAGACCGAAGTTCGCGACCTGGCCGCCACTCGGCAATGCTTTCAACTCTGGGTCGCGGGTGAGATTACCGTAGAGGAATACTTTATTGAGGTACATGATACGAGAGATTATACCGCAACATTCTGAAGTGCGGCATCGAGCTCGACGTCGACGGTCGCTTCAGGTTCGTCAACATGCTCTTGGGCCTTCGCTACGAATTCACGGATCTCGACTGCATGTCGTGCCGCGTCTTTAGTTGTAAGAAGATCAATAAAGCGGACGACGCGCTTGTCGGCATTTGCCGCGGCCAGGATCTCAGTGTGATGATCAGTCGATGTCTCATACGCGATCCAACAGAAGTATGCGGAGTTGAAGTCGCGGCGCCCTGAAGTCTCTTGGCGCGAGATGGTATACGCTAGTTGTACCGTCTGCGGTTCACCCTCAGCGACGATAGTGCTCTTCGTGCCGATGACCTCGCGCACTGCCTGGTAGGCCTTTTTCACTTCTTCGGCACCAAGCTCGGGGTCGAGGTGGAAGCCGAGCTCGTAGACGCGCACTGCGTCCCCGACGGCCACCATTTCGTCCTCCATTTCGCCTACCGCCTGCTTTCTCGCCATAATTTCGCCATCCTAGCACATTCAGCACCAAATGCAAAGCCGAGATGTAGTGCTGGGACGCGTGATTCCCGTACCCGCACGGCTAACCTATACTGTTTCCCTGCCGGGTAGATCGAATAGCTGGAGCGTATTCGCGAGGAGCTTCTGACGAACAATTTCTGTGCCAACACCTCTAATCAAGGCGATCTGATTCACCACATCGATGACCGCCAATGGATCGTTTCGCTCGCCTCGTCGCGTGACTGGCGCGACATAGGGTGAATCGGTTTCAGAAAGGATTCTATCGAATGGCGCTGCCTTGATAACCGCGTCATAGTCCCGCGCGAACGTAATGACCGCGGTAAAGGAAACGGTGAAATTGAGCGCGACGAGCGCTTCCACCTCCGCCTTCCCTCCGACGAAGAAGTGTATGTTTCCGTGATAGTCCGGATGCAAGAACTTAGTTACTTTCAGAATCGCAATCAGATCACGGTAGGCGTCCATCGTGCCTTGGCTCGGGCGTGTATGCACAATGAGCGGTTTATCGTATTCGACAGCCAAATCAATTTGCTTCTTAAATAAAACTTTTTGTCTGTTCTTTCCGTCTGCACTTAGATTCGTCACACGGTAGTAATCCAGACCGCATTCCCCAACCGCCACAACTTTTGGGTGTCCAATGAGCGCGCGCATGCCATGTGCATCAAAATCTCCAATAAGCTGCGGCATATGCCCGATAGATGCAAACAGGTGATCATATTTTTCAGCGAGCAAGACCGCCTTGCGCGAAGATTCATAATCGCAACCGACCACAATACCGACGATGCCTTTCTCACTCATCTTTTCGATTATTTCTTCGCGATCAGCGTCGTACTCAGGGAACTGCAGATGGCAATGTGTGTCGACGTACTTGATTTGCATAGATCTATAGCGTGAGACGCGGAAAAAGATTCTCCGGTTTTTTATTTGCGAGCACCGTCTTTTTTATGATCTCGTTCGTCTCCGGCATGAACGGATTTAGGAAGCGACCTATGAGATACAGTTCTGTGACGAGCTCTTTGATGAGCACGCGACCTTTCTCCGCGTCTTCCTTCACGAGTTTGAAGGGCTCCTCGCGTGTGATGCGTTCGTCGAGGGCCTGGACGCGAACCCATATCCAATCCATCGCGCGATTGAATTGAAACGTATTCACCATGTCCCAATATTCTTGCGGGAACGGCGTGACTTTTGGCTTTTCTATCGGCTCCGGCAAGTAGGTTTCTGCGAGTTTCATCACGCGGGCGACCAGATTCCCGAGGCCATTCGTCAGATGGGCTGTATAGTGTTCGTGAATCGCTTCATGCGTGAGATCAGAATCTTCGAGCGGGCTCACGTGGCGCAAAAGGATATAGCGCACCGCGTCGCTTCCGTACTTTTCGACAAGCTCAAGCGGATTGATTACGTTTCCAAGCGACTTGCTCATTTTCTGCCCGCCGCTCGTGATAAACCCATGGATGAAGATTTGCTTCGACGTTGCGAGACCTGCCGACAGGAGCATCGCCTGCCACATCGCTGCCTGCTGACGCAGATTATCCTTCCCTGCCAGTTGTGTCACCGGCCACCACTTCTTGAAGCGCTCTTCATCGGTTGGCCAACCGATGGCTGAAACATAGTTCACGAGCGCATCAAACCAAACATACATTACGTGGTCGGGGTCGCCGGGGACCGGTATACCCCACGAGAGTTTTTCGCGTCGTCGTGAAATACTGAAATCCTTTAAGCCCCCTGCGACAAATGTCCTGATCTCTTTCAATCGTTCTTTTGGCAGCACAAAGTCGGGTTGCGTCGTATAGAGCTCGATAAGGTTTTTTTGATATTTTGAAAACCTGAAATAATAATTTTCTTCCTTGCGTATCTCTACATCCAGCTTCGGATGCAGCGGGCAGTGCCCATGCTCGAGTTCTGAATCGGTCTTCTCGAGCTCGCACCCGACACAATATTTTATTTCATATTCTGCTTTGTATATGTCCCCCGCGGCCTCACAACGCTTCCAGAACTCTTGCGCGGCAGCGGTGTGTCCCCCACTCGTAGTACGAGTAAATGTGTCATAGGAGATATTGAGTCGATCGGCAAAGGCCTTAAAACGCGCACTGTATTCGTCAGCATACTCTTGCGGGTGCTTCCCTTGTTGTTCCGCTTTTTGCACTATTTTCTCGCCGTGCTCATCAGTTCCGATATTGAGAAATGTTTCGTCTCCTGACAGGCGTGCTGCGCGTGCGAAACAATCGGCCTCCACAAACTCAAGCGTATGCCCCAAGTGAGGGTCTGCGTTGATGTAGGGTAGCGTGGTGGTGATATAACGCGCACTCATACGAAAATCTTATTGTGGCGCGTGTGCGACGTGGCGTTTCCGTTTATCAAAATCTGAGAGGAATTCGAGCGCCGCCGCCGCAACGGGCACAGAGAGCAGAACGCCGAGGAAGCCGGCCAGCGTATATCCCGCGATAAGCGCCACAATGACGAGAAGCGGTGGGATACCGACAACTTTCTTCACGATGAGCGGGTAAATGAGATTAGACTCAAATTGATTGACCACCACATAGAGACCGAGAACGATAGCCGCGAGCGCGACGCCGCCCTCAGAAAACGCGATGATAACGGCAACAAGCCCCGAGATGAGAGAGCCGAAGATCGGGATAATTTCGGCAAACGCAGTGAACACAGCGAGAAGGAGCGCATACGGGATGCCGATGATAACGAGTCCGAGATACACGAGTATTCCCACGATAACCGAGAGGAGGATCTGCCCCTGCATCCAGAGCCCGATCTTCTTCTGAGCGCGCTTCCAGAGACTGACCGCGTATTCCTCATTGGTTACGGGCATGATAAGTCGTATAAAGTCATCAACCCCGGTATCTTGAAGCGCGAAGTAGAACGAGAGAACGACGACAAGCATCAAGGAGAGAATACCTCCGAAAAAGGTGACGAAGACCTGCACCACGGTGCTCGGACTCGCAGTGAATGCGTTTTGAAGTGAGAAGAGATTCTGCACGAATAGCTGTAACTGCGCTTGACTGCCGAGAATATCTGTCGCACTTGAGAAACCTGGGAAAGATGATGGGATGGTAAGCATGCTCAGATACGTCGGGATGACCGACAGGAAATCAGCGGCATCTGCGATGATTGGCGGGAAGAAGAAATACACAAGTGCGAAGATTGAACCGAAAACGAGCACATACAAAAGAAACACTGCGATAAGGCGCGGAATTCGCCATCGGACGAAAAATGCAACACCCGGTTCGATGGCCGAAGCGATAACGATCGCCGTCAACATGAGCAACGCGAGATCGCGCAATACCCAGAACACATAAGCACCAACAACGATGATCAGCGCTCTGATGACTGTGCCCGATGTTATGGAGATGTTGAACTCTCTGTCCATATGGGGCATCGTAGCATATCCGTTCTCCCTACTCGAGTGCGGTTTGCAGGCGCTCAACAACCTGCGAGACCGTGAGTCGCTCCTGCTCACCGGTGTCGCGATGGCGCAGGGTGACGGTATCCTTGAGTTCTGGTTTCTCGCCGAGTGTGTCGAAGTCGATCGTGATGCAGAAGGGCGTGCCGATTTCGTCCTGGCGGCGGTAACGCTTGCCGATATTGCCGTTGTCATCCCACGCGATTGCTGGGTGCACCTTCTTCAATTCTGCGCGTACCTCCCGCGCCTTCTCGACAAGCTCGGGTTTGTTGCGCAGGAGTGGCGAAACCATTGCTTTCATGGGCGCGATCTTGGGCGAGAGCGCCAGATATGTTCGCGTCTCACCGGCAAGTTCGTCTTCGCGGTAGGCGCTCGAGAGAATTGCGAGAATCGTTCGATCAACTCCCAAGGACGGCTCGATAACATGCGGCGTGAATTTTTCTTTTGTCTCTTCATCAAGATAGGCGAGCTCAGTATTTGATGCGTTCGCATGAGCAGAGAGATCAAAATTAGTGCGATATGCAAGACCCCAGAGCTCTTTTCGTCCAAAAGGATAGTCGAACTCGAAGTCGATCGTACGTTTAGAATAGTGTGCGCGATCAGTGTCGGGAACTTCAAGCTCATGCACCATATTCTCCGGTATGCCAACCGCACCGGCAAAAAGATGCATCATTTTCCGCCACTCCTCGAATGCTTTCTCCCAGTCATCTGGCTTCACGAAATACTCGACCTCCATCTGCGAGAGCTCGCGCAGACGGAAAATGAAATCGCGCGGAGCAATTTCGTTTCTAAATGCCTTTCCTATTTGCGCAATACCAAACGGTAATTTCGGATGCACCGAATCCACTACATTCTTATAATTAGTGAAAATCCCACCTGCAGTTTCAGGACGCAGATATACCGTTGCGGAGTCATCTTCTGCAGCTCCTGCATGCGTCTTGAACATCATGTTGAATTGCCGCGCGTCTCCTAACTTTCCTTCACATTCAGGACACTTCCCCAAGCTCTCAAGATGATCCGCACGGAAACGCCGCTTACACTTCTCACATTCAATGAGCGGGTCAGAAAACCCGGCGACATGGCCGCTCGCTTCCCATATTTTTGGATTCATCAGTATCGCGGCGTCGACGCCGAACATATCATCGCGATTATCGCGGAACATTGAGAGCCACAGGCGTTCGACATTTTCCTTAAGGATTACGCCCATGGGTCCATAGTCGTAGGTGCCGGCGAGGCCTCCATAGATCTCTGAACCCGGGAACACAAACCCTCGGCGTTTCGTGAGTGAGATGATCTTTTCCATCAGGTTTTGGTCAGCCATATCGGTCCTTGGCGTTAAGAGTGCGGCAAAAAGATCATAGATGCAAGCTTTTTGACACTTTACTGCACATTTGCGTTTGATGAGGAATATCCGGAGTCGCCCGTTGTCTCGGTCGTGGCCGCGCCGGCCGTCGCGCGTACCTGTACCCCGGCGAATCGATCATATCCGGAAAAAGACACCGAGCTGGTGAGTGCAGGCGCGCTTCCCATCTGCGACGTCGATGGCGTGAGCGAAACCTGGAACGTGCCCCCCGTGTTGGCTCCTTGCGCTAGATTCCCCGTATTCCAAGAAACCGTACGAGACGCAGCGTCATATGAGAAAGATCCTGAACCGGCTGTTTTGCCGGTGTAAGACACGTAGCTCGGCAGAGTTGCCGACACTGTCCCGTCGGCAACGGCGCTCCCTTGGTTTTTCACGTTCCAAACGACTGAATACGTCGTGGCTTGATTCGAGATGGGAGGGACGGGACCACTGTTTGCAATAGGTCCAGACGAGTGGAGAGCGTGCGCTGTGAGCGAAATTGCTGTCACCACTTTTGCCGTCTTCGTTGCAGACGCGTTCACCTCCTCGGGCACATTGGTCTGTCCGACGCGACTGCCAGACACTGAGGTGGTAAATGTTATTGACGGCGAAGATGCAAGCGCGCCGGGCGCAAGAGTCGAGAACGTGAAGGTGCCGATGCCGGAAGCGCCGGGCGCGAGATTCGCGAGTGCGGGATCGGTATCGGGGCCAAAGAGCACCGTATGATCAAGAGACCGATAGAAACCGCGTGTGGTTTCAATGCTTCCGTAATCTACCCCGCTCCCAGAAATCGCCACTGCGACAACCACGTTTGCGACATTCGTTGCGAGCGTGTTTGTGTAGGACACGGTGACACTCTGCCGACTCCCTGCGGGAACCGTCACGTTCGCGCCCGTGTCCCCATTCAGTGCGATTGTTGTGTTAATGAATGGCGCCGTAACGGTCACCGGCACATCCTTGGTCATGTACGTTACGGCGAGTGCTTGATCATTCGCGGTATTCGCTGTACCGATGCTGAAATGAAAAACGCGTTCTTCGCTGTCCTGCCCCGCAAGTGTTCCCGTAAGAGTTATCGTCTTGGTCGCGCCCGGCGCGAGAGTACCCAAGAGAAAACTAGAATTATTCAGAGGGACAGACGACGAGTTCACCACAAAGCCAAAGGGAAATATGCTCGTGAGCACGACGTTGCTGATTGTCACTTTTGCATTCGATCGGACGGTAATGTTGAACGTGAGTGGCTTGCCTGAGACAGTTTCGGAAAGAGTGTCCACACTAATATCGAGTGGCGTCGAAGAAATTGTGAGCGGAAAGGAACTTTTTTTAACATAGACAGAATTAGAGCCAACCATGTCGTACGATAAAACAGACTGCACCGCGAGCGTCTGCCCTGCTCCGCCGAAAATAGCTGCCTTGAGCGACCGCGTGATCGTAGCACCACTTTCAAGTGTGCCGATCTTTTCGTTGTAGCGAGGATATGGTTGCAATACGTTATTCGCATCTCTCGTTCCTTCGGGGAAATTTACCTCCAGAGTCGCGTTCTCGATCGCGACCGGATTCTTGTTTGTTATGGTGAGTTCAAGCGGAACAGTGTCGCCTCCGGCTATGCTCGTCGGGCCTTCGAGGTTAAGGGTGATGTTATTGGTTGAAACGGTATTCCCTTCGAAATAGAGGAAATACCCGGCGACGCCGAGCGAGATGACGAAGAAAGCGAGCGCGACTGCGAAGAATGCTCCGGCCACGCGGATATGTCGCCTTTTTTGTCGCGACGTAGGAACGAGCGGATCTTCTCCCCATGCATGCGGAAGTGCATGTTCGTCCGGAATACTGAGCGGTGTCCGTGATTCCAGCGGTTCGATATCGGTCTTATATAGCCGCTCGCGGGCACGCTCTAGTGAGCTTGTGTCGTCTTCCGATGGTGGCATGGGTAATTAGTATATAACAAAAAGGCCGTCCCCTGAGCAGGAGACGACCTCTCGCCGTCGCTCGGGACGGTAAACACAAACAATTAAAGACCTGAGGCGGAGATACCGTGATTGATGCGGGCAATATAATTGGCTCGATTGGCAAGGACGTAGTTGAGGATTTCTGGAGTGAATTCATCGTTATGCCCGGGAATTTCGCCTGCGTCGAGGCCGAGCGCTGCAAGGACGCGAATAACGACGAGGAGTTCGGCGGCCTCATGTTGGTCTTCTGAAATGGTGATGAGTGCATCGAAAAAACTACGGATAATTGGGTGGAGTTCTGCATCGTGCGCTTCACCCGCAACGAGCCGGAGAACGAGGCCCGAGACGCGTGCTGCCGTCGCGCGAGCCTCGGGCTGCTGCATCTTTCTAAACCAATTCTCCATGAGCACCGCGCCCGCGACGCGCCACCCTTCCTTCCCTTCTACGAGCACGAGATCGCTCTCAGCGAAGGTAACGAGTGCAGCCGAGAGTTTTGCACCCGACTTGCGCAGCCCTTGCGCCCGCGCTCGGACAAGCCCGAGTGCGGGTGTGAGCACCACCACACTCGCATTCGCCTCGCCCATCGTTGACCGTGCGAGCACAATGCCCCGAGTCTCGTACTTATGCCGCATCGCGAACTAAGTTGAAATGAACCGTGCCAGTGGAGATCTCCACTGAATATTTTCCACCTTCTGCTACTTCGGAGTGTGCTTTGTCTTTAGGTGAAAGATTCTCGCTCTTACGCGCTTCAGCGACTGCGCGCGCCATCCCGCGTTCATCACCCTCTTTAACAAGCTCTGGCGTGAGCGCCGTATCGAGCGCCAGATCTTCTCCAACAAGAATCTTCTTAACATTCACTTCGTCTGCCAGAATTTGCGCAAGTTCATCACTCAATTCTTCTGGAATCGTTAGCGACGCAAGTGGCTGGCGTACCTTGATTCCCGCCTTCTGCCGGAGTTGCAGGGCTTCTGATGCGAGCGCTCGTACGCGCGTCATTTCTTCAACTAATTTCTCTTGCGTCCCCGTTGTGAACAAATGCACAAATTTCTCACCCAGACTCTCTTCAGGCCACGATGCTAAATGCACGCTCTCCGGATCATTGTCTTCGCGCACCCCGCGGAAAATTTCTTCAGCAATGAAGGGCACCGAGGGTGCGATGAGAATCGCGGTCATGCGAAGTACGTAGCGCAGTGTTGCGAGCGCTGCACGCTTGTCCTCCCCTTCTTCTTTGAACCGATCCCGAGACCGTCGCACGTACCATGCCGAGAGATCATCAACAAAGAGCGCGAGCGGTCGAATAGCAGAATCAAGTTCGTATTTTTCATATCCCGCTGTTGTCTCCTTGACCAATTCCCCGAGACGAGCAAACATCCAGCGATCGAGTGCGTTGTTACTTTCGTGCGCAGATGGAGTGCCGTCTTCATACAATTTGTAGAACGAGAGTACGTTCGTGAGTCGGCCGATATTTTTTTTCGCAATTTCATCAACTCCCTTTTCAGAGAACGCGAGATTCTCGGCTTGGACCACAGGCGAGGCGAGCAAATACATCCTTAATGCGTCCGCTCCATACTTCTCGACGATTTCCATCGGATCAGGATAGTTCTGCAGGCGCTTCGACATCTTCTTACCATCCTCCGCGGTAACAATTCCGTTTACGATGACATTCAGAAATGCGTTCTTATGGAAAATCGCCCCTGCTATGAGATGCAGATAATAGAACCAGGCGCGTGTTTGATCGATTCCTTCAGCTATGAACTGTGCGGGAAAGGCCGCTTCAAACTGCTCTTTATTTTCAAAAGGATAATGCCGCTGACCATACGGCATCGACCCAGAGTCGAACCATGTGTCGAGCACATCTGGGATCCGATGCATCGTCTTACCGCACCCGCCATTCTCGGCGGAACAAGGAACGGTAACTTCATCAATGATGTGCTTGTGCAGATCCGCAACAGTTTTTCCACTGGCGTCCTCCAATTCTGCAACTGAACCAAAGACGCGAATTCTCTTGCATTCTTCACAGCGCCAGAGTGGTATCACGCTCGCCCAAAATCGCTGGCGCGAGATAGACCAATCGCGCGCTCCTGAGAGCCAATTGCCGAACCTGCCCTCTTTAATATGTTCGGGTGACCAGTCAATCGCTTTTGCATTCTCGAGTAATGCGTCTTTTTCTTTTGTAACTGCTACAAACCACGACGACGTCGCGTAATTTAAGAGCGGCGTATCGCAGCGCCAGCAGTGAGGGTATGAGTGAGTTACGTTTTCTTTCGCAAAGAGGAGTCCGTGTTCGTCGAGATATTTTACGATTGCAATATCGGTTCCAAGCCGCACCGAATCATCCTCCGAACGCGGCTTCACTTCCCTTCCCGCGAAATCACCCGCCTCGGGAGCAACCGTCCCATCCATGCGCACGTGCTGCACGAAGGGTAGATTCTTCGCTTTACCAAGCGTCATATCATCTTCGCCAAACGCAGGTGCAATGTGTACGATCCCCGTGCCTTCATCCGTCATTACGAAATCCGCCTCATAGACCTTCCATCCGTTCTCGCGGTTCTTGAGCGTCTCATCTTTGGCGTAGTAATCAAAAAGCGGCTCGTACGTAAGACCAACAAGATCACGCCCCTTGAGGAGTCGCGCAGGCTGCGAAGAAACAGTCTGGTCGAGCGAAGAGAGGAGATCCGAGGACTTTTCTGCAGCAGCCTGCGCGAGGACGATTGTATTGTTATCAACTGTTCGTGTGGTATAGGTAATGTCCGCTCCCACGGCGAGCGCAACATTCCCTGAAAGCGTCCACGGCGTGGTGGTCCAGGCTAGAAGATAGGTATTATCGGGCAATCCGTGCTTTTCTGGATTCTTCACCTTGAATTTTACCGTGACCGCAATATCTTTGACGTCTTTGTACCCTTCGGCCACTTCTTGCTGAGAGAGTGTCGTCTCGCAGCGCGGGCAGATATGCATAATGCGATAATCCTCGTAGACGAGCCCCTTGTCGTAGAGCTGCTTGAACACCCACCAGACCGACTCCATAAAGGGCTTGTCCATGGTGAGGTAGGCATGCTCCATATCAACGAAGCGGCCAATGCGCGGAATGATTTTCTTCCATTCGTCCACATAGGTCAGCACTCGTTCGCGGCAGCGCTCATTAAACTTCGCAATACCGTACTCTTTAATATCTTTTTTGTGTTTGAAACCAAGTTCTCTCTCAACAATATTCTCGATCGGCAAGCCGTGGCAATCCCATCCCCACACACGGGGTACGTGATATCCGCGCATCGTTGCATAACGCGGGATAACATCCTTAATGAGACTCGCGACAATATGCCCATAATGGGGTAACCCCGTCGCGAATGGCGGTCCATCATAAAAAACGTATTCGCCTTTAGGAGAGTCCTTCTTGAGCGACTTCTCGAAAATCTTCTCTCGCTCCCAGAACGCGAGTATCTCCTCTTCCCTCTTTGCGGCTTCTGATTTCTCTCCAGCTTCTGCCATATCCGCTTATCCTACTACCAAGTGAGGTGAGTGACGAGTGTGTATTTAAAACACTCGTCCGAATCGAGCGCGGGGAGGAAGCCTGTTTTCAGGTTTATGGTTTACCGGCCAAAAATGGAACTAGACATCGCGATAGGTACTTTCGCTCCGATGCCCGATACTCAAGATGCGAATGCCTGAGATGTCCATAACGAACTTAACTCTTATTCTCCCGACGCGGACTCGATACAGGCCGGGGAAACCTTGGAGTTTCCGAACATCGAGACCTGTGAGATCACTTCTATCGAGACGCTCAACAATGGCGAGTACCTTCTTCCGCTGATTGGCATCCAGCCGTGCTAGAAATTTATCTATCTTGTGCATTGAGGCGCTTCAAAGACGCTATGGCATCTGCAGTTGATACTCCACCCTTGTTGATCTTGGTGAAGTCCACAACCGTCTCCCACATTCCTTCATCTCCCCACTCGTCCACTGGTGAGACACGAAAGATCGGTTTTGACCGTCTTACCACAACAAATGACTTCCCCCGTTTTACACGAGATATGTACTGCTCGGTATTCTCCCGCAAGTCCTTCAATCCAATAATATTGATCATATTTAAAGTCTATCTTTAGATTATCTTCTTGTCAACTATTCGTTATCTCCCAGCACCTAGTACTGGTTATCCTGCTGCATAAGGCTACTTGCGGGGACGGAGAAACACGAAACGATGCCCAGGACCCCACTCGCCGTCGGGCCTCCCGCGGTCCGCGCTCAGCCAGAGCCCGCCGCCACCCCGGTCCACCGTGAAGACGCGCGGGTGGCCGTCTCGGACGCTAATGGCCTTCATGGCGACAATTAAATATTCCCCAAGCGGTTGGTCTTTATATTGAAGACGGAGCTGTGGTCCGACTTCAGCCGGGCAGAGCTCGAGACCGAGTTCTTTTGCGCGGGAGCATATCTGATCGTAGCGGGTAGCGGTGGTGAAGCCGAGTGAACGGACAAAGACTTCAACGAGATCGACCTGTTGACGCTCCCCAATAACCTTAAAGTCAGCACTTTCGAGGAGCTGTTGCGCCCAGTTTCCGACACGCATGCCTTGTTCTTCGGTGGTGTTTTTGAAAGAGTACCCATCGTTAACGTTTGTACCAAGTTCAGCGTGACGGAATTTGATATGCTCTTTTGGAAACTTCGTATAGACGTGCTCGAGATGTCCAGGGAGCTTGTCGAAGATGCCGGGCTCAAGAGGGCCAATATAGGCTTTGGTGTCTGAAGTTACTTCTGACGCGACGTGGGCGATGTTGTCGGGAGTACAGTCGAAGATGATCGGCAGATCTGCTTCGACGTTTCTGTTCTGTAACAACTCGTCTATGACTGGATCGCGCCCGTTATCGAAGCATGAGATCGTGGTATTGATTTCGTAGAGGAAGACAAGTTCATCTCTGGTGAGAGGTTCTTGTTTTTCAAACTTAGTCTTTAATCGACTCAAGGTTCTCATGTCCCCCACGACATGATCGCTTACTATTCGGGGTTCGCCTGCTTCGGTGGTCGAGGTGGGAAGCTTTTCAAGGGCTTCGAGCAGGTCGGGTGCGTAGCTGTCACCAAGTTGTGGGACGCGGTCGTGTGGCCCCTTTATTTGGAGGAGTTGCTTACTCTTGAGATCGTATTCGATTGTAACAACAGGTTGGTGAGTTCTTGCATTGCGAAAGGAGAGTATCTCCACTTCTCCTCGTTTCATCTTGTTCACATAGCTGTCGCTCGTGCCGACGCAGTGGCTCATATACTGTGACTCTTCTTGGAGATGCGGCATGTTGAGGAGTCGGGCCATGTAGTACGTGCCGCTGTTGGTTGGGAATAGCGCTTCATAGGGATTGAAGGTCTCGTTCCCGGTCATCTCAGCACGCTGGCGCCTGAGCTCGGCAACATGTTGCAAGGTCTTCACTTCATGGATCTCGAGCAACTTATCGATACTGCCTCTGTCGCTGTCGAGAAACCGCGGTGTCTCGACCAGGGCGTCGATGAGGGTGTGTGTATCGAGATGCTCAGCCTTTTCTGATTCTTGAAAGTGGCGCGCCAGCTTGAGATGGAACATGCGAGCCCGATCTGTAGACAGGGCTTCGTCGCCCTTTTCTTGCAGTCCCTTATTTACCTTCGTTATTAGCTCCGTAGTGACCTCTTCAATATGTTCAGGCCTTACTTCCCCGGGGAGACGGTACAGAGCCGAAGTAAGTTGCGACTCAGTGTTGTGTGATGAGGGGATGCCGAATTTACCTTCGAAACGTTTGGGGGGCATAGTTTAATTCTACATCCTCTCGGGCGTGGGGATGCCGAGCAGTTTGAGGCCGTTCGTCATTGTGTTCGCGAAGGCGCGAGTGACACGCTGCTTGTATGCCTCTTCGGGGCTACCGAGCACCTGCTCGGTGGCGTAGAAATTATTCCACGCGGCTGCGAGCTCCGTGAGATAGGTTGTGAGAATGTTAGGCGCGAGCTCGCGCGCTGCGCGCGCGACGACTTCTGGGAAGTGGAGTATGAGCCGCTCGATAGCGTAGGGAGCGCCGGGCTCGTCGCTACCCTCCCCTCCGGTCGCAGCGTACGTGAGAATCTTGCGTGCACGCACCAGCGCATACTGGAGATAGGGCCCTGAATCGCCCTCGAGCGAGAGCGACTTCTCTTCGTCGAAGATGATGCCCGAGCCCGGCGCTTGCCGCAGGATCATGTATTTAATAGCGCCAATGGCCACCTGCTCGGCGATGAGCGGATCGGGATTCTTCTCGCTCGATCTCAGAATTACTTCGTGAATGAGCTCTGTGGCTGTGATGACATTCCCCTCGCGCGAGGACATCTTCCCTGTCGATAAACTGAGCAGACCGTGCGGCACATGGGTCGTTTTTGCGGCAATGAGCGGCGCAATCTTTTTCAACGCGGCGAGCACGATCTTGAAGTGTCCGATTTGTTCCATACCAGTCAGAACAATCGAACGATCCGTTTGCACTCGTTCTTCTTTGAGAAATGCGAGGCCAATTTCTTTTGCCTCATACGTGGGCGTGCCGCGGCTCGTGATAAATACGAGCGTGTGGAGTCCCTCTTTCTCTCCCTTGTAGATCACAGCACCCTCGCTCTCTTCAAAAATTCCTTTTTCTATACCATCACGAACAATGCGCATCCCCGACTCAGCCGTCTCGCTTTCAAAGAAATAATAATCAAAATGAGTCCCCAAGATTTTGAACACGCGTTCAAACGCTTCGATAGCGAGCGCACGACCTTTACTCCAAAATTCCATGAGCGTCAGATCATCGCCGACATATAACGCCTGATTCAGAGCATCGATTTCTGCCTTAGCTTCGGGAGATGTCTCGTACGCGCGATTACCCTCGACATAGGCGCCACTAAGATCACCCGCCGTTTGAGGATCAGTAGTACAAGATTTCCGGAGTGCCCAAATTGCTTTTGCCACGTGAGGCCCTACATCCCCCGAATAGCACGCGCGGGTAACAGTCGCTCCTTCATTTGCAATGAGGCGCGAGACTGACTCACCTATCGTGTTGCTCATGAGATGCCCAATGTGCATCTCTTTAAAGGGATTTGGGTCGGTGTATTCGACCATGACGCGCTGATTCGCGTTCACAGTGCCTTTTCCCCACTCATCTCCTTGTGCACTCGCCTCAGCGACCGCGAGAGCGATTGTTTCGCGGGAAAGTGTTATGTTTATAAACCCTGTCTCAGAGACTTTAATATCTTCGTGGACTGATATTTTTAGAATTGGAGCAATATCTTTGGCGACTTCATGCGGACTTTTCCCGAGTTGCTTGGCGGCGACAAATGCAGCATTTATTGCATAATCTCCATGCGTACTCTCGGCAGGTCGCTCGACAGTAAAAGGAACGCCTTCTGCGCCAATATCTTTTAGTGCAAGCACGCTGGCCTGTCGTATCTGTTCTTCCATACGAGCGAGTGTACCAGATTCCACAAAACTCATTGCGTGCTATACTCGCCGCCGGGTGACCTTCCAAGGGTTGTCAAACCTTAGAAACCGGAGCAGACGTGAGCGAATCCTGCTTCGCACAACGAGAGGAGGAGGCGATGGCGGTAGCGGTATGCAATCAGGAACGGGCGGAAAAATGTCCCTCATCGTGTACTCATATCGGTGGTGGGATATGGCGGTGTGCCGATGGAGGTCTAGCTCGGCGGCAACACACCGAGCATGAGAAGGAGCGCAGACGACCGCGAAGAAAGAAGTAGTCCGCAACATTGAAACGGGGGAGGAGAAATCCTCCCCTTTTCCGTACTCTTTGAAACTACGCAAACGATTCGGAAATCGGGTGCGCGAGGGCGAGTTTCTTTATCTCGTCTTTCGCGACGCTCACATCGATGCTCTTTTTCAGCACATCCACCATAATTTCAGCGACTCGCTTGCTTTCTGCTTCTTTAAAACCCCGCGTCGTCATTGCGGGTGTACCGAAGCGAATGCCGGATGGGTCAAGGGGTTTGCGCGGGTCGTCGGCGATCACATTTTTATTTAACGTGATACCGGCCTCATCGAGCAGTTTCTCTGCCTCCTTACCCGAGATGCCAAGCGACCCAAACACATCCGCGAGAATTAAGTGATTGTCCGTACCCCCTGTAATCATACGCACGTTGTGACTGGCGAAAACGTCCGCCATGGCCTTCGCATTCGCAATAATTTGTTTAGCATATGTTTGAAAAGATGGCCGAAGTGCCTCACCAAAGGCGACCGCCTTCGCCGCGATCTGGTGCATGTGTGGCCCACCCTGGAGCCCAGGGAATACTGACTTATCTATTTTCTTCGCGAGCTCTTCACTTTCTCGTGTGAGGATCATCCCCCCTCGTGGCCCGCGTAGCGTTTTGTGCGTCGTGGTCGTCATGAGGTCAAAACCAGCGTCAAAGGGATTCTTTGCCGCTCCGCCTGCGATGAGTCCCGCAATATGGGCGATGTCCATGACTGATATAGCGCCCACTTCACGTGCTATCGAGACAAACTTCGCATAGTCTAGTTCGCGCGGATACGCGGAGAAGCCCGCGAGAATAATCTTCGGCTTCTCGCGCTTCGCGACTTCGAGCATCTCGTCATAGTCGATCTCGCCCGTCTCAACGTTTTTCATCTTGTACCGAACAAAATTAAAAATCTTCGTGAGATACGTCACCGGGTGCCCGTGGGTGAGGTGCCCACCATGCGAGAGGTCCATACCGAGCACCGTGTCACCCGGCTCGAGGAGTGCGAAATACATCGCCATGTTCGCGTTCGCTCCACCCAAAGGCTGCACATTGGCAAATGCGGCATTAAAAAGCTTCTTGGCACGTTCAATCGCGAGTGTCTCGACCTGATCGGTGAATTCCTGCCCACCGTAGTAGCGCTTGCCGGGATACCCTTCTGAATATTTGTTCGTGAGCGACGACGCCATCGCTTCCTTCACCGCCCGAGACACATAATTCTCGCTCGGGATGAGCTCAAGCCCTTCCGCCTGCCGCTTCTCCTCCCCCGCTACCGCGGCATACACCTCTGCGTCTTCTTTGTGTAGGAATTCGTACATATCATTTGCCCGTCGTTCCGATGCCGCCGCGATTTGTATTGCCTAGAGAATCAACTTCTTTCCACACCACTCTATCAAAGGGCAATACGATTAATTGAACAAGACGATCGCCCCGTTCAACAGTTACGGGCTCCTCAGTGAAGTTATAAATATTTGCACGGCACTCATCCTCATCGCCGGCAAAATCTTCATCAATGATGCCAATACCGTTACGAAGAACAAGACCTCGTTTAAAGAGAGAGCTGCGCGCCGCCATGAGCCCAAAGTGATTCGGTGGTAGCTGTATTGCAAGGTTTAGGTGAAAAGCAAATGTACTATGGGGTGGTACGACAGCGCTTTCTCTTACGTACAGATCCACGGCCGCCGCCCTAGCCGTTTTGTATTCTGGTAATGGCAAATCTTTTTCCATGCGGCGAATGAGCATCTCCATGGGGCGATTGTACCACCACTCCCCGAGTGGAGTATTATGGACCTATGAAACCATACTCTGAGCGCACGCCAGATTACCAATATCGTCAAATGCTCGAGCGCATTATGAACGAGGGTCGAGACATGATGCCCATTCACGGGATCGGAGCTCGCTCAATTGTTGGACATCAGATCCGCTACAATCTTGAGAATGGATTCCCGCTCATGACCGAGCGCGACTTAGCGAAGACGTTCCCCGGGGCATTAGGTGAGCACATCGGCTTTCTCAACGGTGCACGCACTTTGGAAGATTTGAAGAAATATGGAATGCCGGCAATTTTCTGGGATCGGTGGGTTACCAAAGAAAAGTGCGAAGTGTTTGGGTTGCCTGAGGGAGATCTGGGCGACGGCTCCTACGGAGCCGCATGGGCAAGCTTTCCTACTAAAGATGGCACACCGTTCAATCAAATCGCCCATGTCATCCAACAGATCCAAGAACGTCCTTATCTGCGCACCCACTTTGTGTCTCCCTGGATACCGCAGTACACACTGCAACATGAAGGCCTCACCCGCAAAGTAGTCGTCGCGCCGTGTCATGGGTGGATTCACATATTTACGTATCCAGATACAAAAGAAATCACAATTCACCACTTCCAGCGCAGCGCGGACGTGCCCATTGGTGTGGTGTCTAACATCGTACAGTACGCTGCGTTCGGTATGATGCTTGCACAGGTGATCGGCTATACCATGAAAGAGTTAGTACACACATTCTCAGACGCTCACATTTACCACAACCAGTTCGATTCGGTAAAAGAGCTTCTGGCCCGTGACCCGCGCCCTTTCCCCACCGTGACACTGGATCCTTCTATCAAAAATATTTTTGATTTCCGGCCAACCCACTTCTCGCTCTCTGATTACGAACCTCATCCAAAAATGGTCATTCCTACAGCGATCTAACATGACTCGGACATTGAACTTTTCGCATGCACGCACCGCCTTCCAGCGCAGTGTCATGCGCAAAATTGCGCGCGACAAGGTCTGCCCCTTCTGCATGGAACACTTCCTGAAATATCATACGAAGCCGATCATAAAAAAAGGAAAATACTGGGTGCTCACTGAGAATTTTGAACCCTACAAAGGCTCCAAGAGTCATTTGCTCGCCGTGTCAAAGAAGCACGTACGCAACTTCGTCGACCTCTCCCCCGCGGCTCAGGTAGAATTGTTCGCCTTATTTGGAGGTGAGGTGCGAAAACGCAGCATTCCTGGCGGTGCGCTGTTTATGCGCTTCGGCAACACAGAGTATACCGGCGGGTCTGTCGAACACCTGCACGCCCAGCTCATAAGCGGCGGCAAACGGGGCAAAAATAAAGAGCCCCTTATAACATACTTGGGCTATTCAGTTCGCAGCAAGAAATGATTATTTCGTTTTGACGAGCACAATTTGAACGCCAGCCTTTTTCAATATCTCTTCGGCGTCAAGTTTAGAATAGCCTTGAGCATAATAGAGTCGCTTGATGCCTGCACGCACGAGGAGATGTGCGCAGTTCGGACACGGGAATGTCGTTACATATACTTCTGCATTTTTTGTTGAGATACCTGCTTTTGCTGCCTGCGCAACAACATCTGCTTCGGCGTGAATGGAGAGATAAATCTCTGGCTGCTCGCCATAATCGAAATTCGAGCGCGGATCTCCCATAGTTGCAGGTGTTCCCGCATTAGGAAAGTGGCGATTATATGCGCGAATCTGCACTTTCTTTCCTTTCACGAGGACAGCACCGATTTGACGCCACCAATCAGGACTCTGCACTGCCTCGTGTGACGCTTCTCGCAATAATTTCAGATCTGCGCTTTTTATTGATACTGTCCGATCTGGAGGGATCTGGAATTCTGTTGTTGAAATTATTTTATCCCACCTTAGAAACACGGTCTCAAAGGTAACCTTGCGGCGCTGAAGGAGTTTTTTTGCAAAATTCCGCGACACGTCTTCGTCTGGCAGGATGATCTGCGAATATCGAGCACGCAGTTGTTTAACATCTCGTTGTTCAAGAACCGTGACTGAGGGAAAAATATTCAGTCCGCGTATTGCGTCGCATGCTTGTTCGGGAGTGAGTGAGCGTATGTCTCTTTCCATGCGCGGCGTTATGTTGATGAGTGAAGTGCCCAGCACAAAGAAGTCGCAGTCTGCGTACTTCTTGAAAAATGACAGATAGCCCGCATGGAGCGCGGGTACATACGCAACGACAGCTTTATTTGCTACGGAATCTTTTGAGTGCATGCTTAACTGCAATTGGCACACCCTGTATGATTTCTCTAGCAAGTTCGTCGGCACCACTAATAGTTAAGGAACGTACGCGTGCAGTCGTGGAAGTAGCCGCTTGCGGGGGAAGAGTTACGATCTTGCCGCACACTTTTTTATACACGGCGATTTCTTTTGTCCCAAAATCAGTGGTCGAGAAAGAAGTAACGAGCACGTCTGGCCGTACTGTTTCAATAAGTTTTCCAAGACCATGTTTCGCTTCGCGTACGGTCAAAATACTGACATGACGTAGGTGCGCGAGCATTTGAAGGCGTTCTTTCTGTGGGACGATTGGGCGATTTGGCCCCTTCCGTAAACGCGTGAGTTCGTCCGAGTCTACACCGACCACAAGGATATCCCCGTACGAAAGTGCCTTTTCAAGATACTTGGCATGACCCTCGTGAATCATGTCGTAGACACCTTGGGTCAGCACGATACGGTAGCCCATCCGTTTCAGATCATCCGTAATTCGTCTTAATTCCGCAAGATTTGGAATGAAACGATCTTTGAGATTAACGCCGGCAGAAAGAATATTTTTTATCTTCACTTGATTTGGCCTTTGCATAAGACAATGTAAGCATGGTCTTTTCCCCTTTGCAAACGAATATTTTCTGACATAATCATACGCATGACGAAACCGGACATTAGTGTTATCGCAGTCGTCGGGAAGAATGGAGAACTGGGGAAAGATGGCCAACTGCTCTGGCATTTGCCTGATGATATGAAGCGATTTAAAGAGCTCACGATGGGGCACCCGGTCATCATGGGCCGCAAAACGTGGGAATCAATACCTGGGAAGTTTCGACCGCTCCCCGGACGCACGAACATCATAGTTACGCGGCAGAAAGACTACAATGCAACAGACGCGATCGCAGTTAATTCATTTCCGGACGCGCGCGCCGCGGAAGGTTCTGACGAGACCTTCATCATCGGAGGCGCTGAACTCTACGAGCAAGCGTTGCCGTCGGCCGACCGTCTTTACTTGACCCTCGTAGATGCCGAAACCGAGGCTGACGTCTACTTCCCTCCTTATGAAGACCGATTCATCGCCAGCGAAGAGCACGAAGGCACGGGAATTCCTCCTCATCGTTTCGTAACATTTACTCGAAAATAATCCTCACATTTGACTCCGCTGGGGTGTGTGGGCGAGAATGCAACGGGAGGGAGATCTATGTCTGACTGCGTAGGGCTATTCGTAATGATGACGCAAGATAACATCCTGGTTCATGACCTGTTGGTTCAATTGCCGAGCGTTGTACAGCGGCTTCGTGACTTAAGTGCGAAGGCAGTACTGGTCATGGAGGAACCGCTACACAAACAGTTGGCGCACACTCTTCCGGGTATCGTCAGCGTACCGTCAAATGATTTACTACAGTTTGTAGCTACTCGCGAGGAACAACTTCTCGTCATAGCTGGTCTCGCGGCATATAGCGACTTGTTGTCGGAGGCCAGGCATGTCCATGTCGTCACGGTTCATGGAGTGAATCCTGCGGATACGGAAGCTCTCGTCTTTGATCAAGGTTGGCGTGATGTCCGTTGGCGAGAAGGCCGTCCTCCGCAGAAAAAATGCCACCCTGCTGACGCTTGGGAGACGACCTACCAGCTCTTTAAGCGCATGCGGTTCTCTGATGGTAGCACTGCCGTATGCGGCAAGTGTCCTCTCGAAATGCAAAACGGCGACCCTTGAGGGCCGCCGTTTTTCTTTTGTACGATTCTTGCGCTTACTTCACATCAATGCCCATTGAGCGTGCTGTGCCCTCGATAGTACGCGCAGCGGCCTCGGGAGAAACTGCGTTCAGGTCCGGCATTTTCTCTTTAACGATTTCTGCGACCTGCGCCTTCGTAATCGTACCCACTTTCTGCTCGCGTGCCTTCGCCGAGCCTTTCTCGATGCCAAGCGCCTTCAGGATCAGCCGCGAAGCCGGCGGATTCTTCATGATGAAGGTGAACGAGCGGTCGTCGAAGACCGAGAGCTCGACCGGAATAATCGTGCCGCGCTTATCCTTGGTCGCTTCGTTGAATTGGGTCACGAACTGGCCAATGTTCACACCCGCAGGGCCGAGTGCCGTACCGACGGGCGGCGCAGGTGTCGCCTGCCCTCCCGGGATCTGAAGTTTAATTTTCTTAACTATAGTTGCCATAAGAATTTTGTTATAAGCGAAGCGAATTAGAAAATTCTTACCCGCCTAGATTTTTCATTTTAAAAGTCTCGGTAAGTGTTCGGTTAAGATACTTGCGACCCCACCCCGTTTTGAGATATAACTCGCGTCGCATGGCGTCGGCTTGATTGCAAAACAGCTCGCAGTAGATAAGTGCGAACGGCACTCGTTTTCTCGTCGCCGAGACCTTGCCTGCGTTATGTTGCTCAAGTCGATGCTTTATATCACGAGAGTAGCCTATATACAAGCGACCGTCTGTTCGGCTCTGTAATACATAGACGCCATGCATAGAAAAATCTTGGCGGGTCAGAAAACTCTACACTCGAGTACGAGCTACAGTTTTCTGATTTGCAAAAAATCGAGCTCGACGGGCGTTTCCCGCCCGAACATCGAGACCATGACCTTCACCTTCCCTCGATCCTCGTCAATGTCGCCCACCTTGCCTTCAAGATCCTTGAACGGGCCGTCGACGATAGCGATAGGATCATCCTTCACAAGATCGATTCGATGCTTTGGCGCCTCTGCCGTCATGCGCTTCATGAGCGTTGCCACCTCGGCCTCCTCCATCGGGACCGGCGTATTACCCGAACCGACGAAACCGGTCACGCGCGGCGTATTGCGCACGACGAACCATGAATCGTCGTCAACGATCATGCGGACGAGGATGTAGCCCGGATAGATTTTCTCTTCTTCAATAATGCGCTTGCCGCCCTTCACACGGATTTTCTTCTCGGTCGGGACAACCACGTCGAAAATCTTATTCTCCATGCCGAGCGATTCGATGCGCTGCTTCAGATTGCGCTCGACAGCGTTTTCGTAGCCGGCATAGGTATGGATGGTATACCAGCGCGCATCTTCTTTGGAATAGGCGGTCGTGTCTACGATTTCTTTGCGTACCGAGGGCGCTATGTCCGCCATACCGAGCTCCTCCGGTAGATCTGCCTCTCCGCTATGAAGTGGATTGACCTCGTTCATAAGTAATGAATTAGCCGCCGACGATGCGACTCACGACACCGCCAAAGACGTAGTCGAGTACGCCGACAAGGACCGTGATAATCATCGCAATAATGACAACAACGAGCGTATGCGCGATCGCCGTATGGCGCGATGGCCAGACAATATGGGTGAACTCCTGGCGAACGTTCTTCAAGTAGGTGATGAGTGCGTTCATGGCGAAAAACTATTTTGTAAATTCACCCAGCACTCAAAGCTTTGAGTGCTGGATAAAAAAAGCCCCTGCGGGCCTTCAATGCTCGTAGGATAGTATAAGGCCGTGCGCGCGTCAAGTGCGCCAACCGCTACGTTCATTAACGAATCTCGTAGGTGATAGAAACGGTTGCGTTATAGGTGTTCTCGCCCGCAGGAACGTCCGGTGTCGCAATGGCCTTTGACTCCACTGCACCACCCATGCCCATGCCGTACGCGACAGGATACGGATACCCACCTGACGATTCGCTGAAGTTCACGATCTTACCGAGCGAGACACCGAGCTCTTTTGCGAGCATCGCGGCCTGTGCCTTGGCTTTCTTGATCGCGTCAGCGCGCGCGGCATCATAACCGGCGGTCGCATCATCAAGCGTGAATGCCGGGCCAGACACATTCTGCACCGAGAGCTTCCCGAGCCCGCTCAAGAGCTTGCCAACGGCCGTGAGATCGCGCATGGTTACTTGGATAGATTGCGAGACCTCATAGCCAGTAATCTTGGGGGAGCTCCTATACGCTGGACAGAGCGCGCCGGGCGGGCACGGGTTCGGATACGAGTACTGCGGCGTGATGGTGTAGGCAAGTGTCTTGATGTCCTTGTCCACAACTCCCTGCCCTTTCACGAATTCGATCGCGGCATTTGCCTGCTTGGTCGTCGCGGCTTGAGCATCAGCGACCGCAGCAGCAGTATTCTGAACCGTGAAAGAAACGCGCGCGACGTCCGGCGGGAGCGTCGCCTGTCCGTCACCGGTCACGGTGATAACGTCGGTAGCTGGAATAGTCGAGCGCCCGATAGTGCCAGCGATGCGTATCGTCGAAGCGACGAGGAACAGCGCGAGAACGATGAGGACCCCCATGATGGCCGCACGCGCAGCCCTGCTACCAAAGAATTCCTGCATGAAGTCGTTGTTCATATAGAGATTATGACGAATAATTCACCCTAATCATACCATTTTGCTAGTCTGCGCGCAGGGTTCTGAGGAGTTCGCGAAGTGCTGTCTGAGTCTGGAGTGTCGAGATATCAAGGCTCGGGTTGGTCCAATCAGCACCTCGATCAATCGCGTCAAATCGCAGCACGTCTGTACCGCGCGCGAGATAATAGGCAACGTCCACGACTCCTTCAAAGCGTTCAATGGTGACGACCGTGAAGCGGTGCGTGCCAAGCACCGTGGAAGAAAATGAGGTCGTCGGCACGGGTAGACCAGAAGCGCCACCAATGGCCGTCTGTTGGATAGTCGCAAGCGCGGTCGATGACGCATTGATATCGTATCGACGCATGATAATACTCCCTTTTTCTGTCGAAGACGCTACGATCGTCTCATACGCAGCAACGCTTGCTGCATCGGGGAGCGTCGTTACGGAAAAACCGACAGGAAGCGCGAAGGCGATGCCGGCATCGGCGAGTGATACGTTTGGTGGCTGGCAGGGAGAGAACGTGCATGATGGCCCGATGCGTGCTACTGTCGTGCCGTCCGGACAAACCTGCGCGTCAAGCGGACACGCGATTGGCCGTATCGGGTATTCGACGGCGTTGCGATAGACGAATCCGCTGACGCCAAGGAGAATGATGAGGAAGATGCCGAAAAACAGACTTTTCATCAAAAAATGATACCACACGGTGAAGCTCGAATTTTTGGGGCGGCTATCGAGAATCGAACTCGAATTGAGAGCTCCACAAGCTCCAGTGTTAACCGTTACACCATAGCCGCCATGTGAGCACTAGATTTTTATACCACAAACGGAGAGAAAACCTTAGTATTTCGGATTTTCTTCTGCGACGCCCGCGAGATAGTTCGCGAGACGTGCGAGCGCAAACAAGAGAGATGACAGTCGATTCAAATACGAGCGAGTAGTATCTGGAATTATGCATAGGTTCGTCTCCCCCACAGCAATCACGCGCCGCTCTGCGCGGCGCGCGAGTGTCCGAGCCACATCAAGAAGGGCCGAGAGTTCCGTACCGCCCGAGATCGAGAAGCTGGTAATGGGCGGGATTTCTTTTTCGATCTCATTAACGATTTTTTCAACCGCTTCAATATCACTTGCCGCAAAATGCTTATCTGCTCCCGCCATCTCAGCCTGTATCACAAAGAGCTTTTCTTGGACGTTATGTAATGCTTCTTTAATTCTTGATTCTCCCGCAGCGCGCACTTTTACGTATCCTAAAAACGCATTCAATTCATCGAGCGCGCCGAGCGCTTCCGGAATTTCTGAAGATTTCGAAATCTTCTGTTGATCGCAGCCAAACAGTTTGGTCGTTCCACTATCCCCCTTACCGGTGTAGAGCATGCGTTAAGAATACCAGAACCGTCGTACTATTTAATTGTGCCGATTAATGTCCGAAGTGAGAACCTGCTGGTTGATTATATAATCGTTACTTGTATTTCGCTTCCAAGATCGTCCGAATACTGGACCTTTAATTTCTGAGTGCTAGAAGCGTCTCGAACCACTTTCGATAAGTGTTGATTCTGATCGTAAGAATAAAAGTACTGGTGATAGGAGTTCGTTGCGGATCCAAAAAAGGTTACTACGTAAGTTCCATTTAACGGCTGCTGTTCATATTCAAATCTGTAGTCAACAGAATATCCGTCGGTACTCTTGTTTGGATCTATTGGTTTCGAGTTTTGGTAATCCCAGTTTTCTATGACTCTCTGGCCACCATACGAAGCACCTAAAATCTCGCTAAGAATTTTGCCCGTTTTGGGATCAAACCCCGATCGTCGTCCTTGTGGATCAGTTACTAAGAACTGGACTTCAGAGTCAGAGGCGATAACCAGATCGCCATGGGACGTTTTGGACGATGATGACGCAGGTACGGGAGTCGTTGTGGATATTGCTTGCGCGCCAGAGTTTACAGGTTGTGCTGGTTGCTGATTCTGTGTATACACATAGCCACCGGCCAGCAATATGGCGATGATTGCAATGAGTAGAGGCGCAATAAATCCTCGGTTGTTTTTCATGGATTTCATACTAGCACAAGGGTAATTCATCCTGTTCAGCATCTTCATTCTTAAACGCAAAAGGACGTATTCTGTGCGATTCGGTTAGAACCGCCAGAGTTTTATCACTTGAGCCATTCACCTCGTGGAATTCCTGACTGAAGAATAATACCTTTTAGGGTTCTTGGTTTGATTATTGCCCTTCCATGAAACGGAACACAAACATTCCTTAATTGGCCACCATAACTGCCGATGTAATAGTAATGGCTAGCATTTGTATAATTTAGGGTAAAACCATGCTCCTTTAAAAAGGACTCGACGTCAGAAAATGTCCAGTTGAATAATCTTCCAGGCATTAAACAGCTGAATAACCAAACATGTTTATTTCGTACGGAGACTTTATTGGTTTTGGAGAATTAAGATTGACCCACAAATTTTCATATTCAGAATCTGGTTCCTGATTTAATGCTGGATATCCTTGTGCACCTCTTATCTTCTTCATTGATTGAACGTAACCTCCCACTGCCTGCAAAAGATTAAAGAATGCAAGTTTTGGATCATCGTTTGCCTCTATAATATTGAATTCTAAAGCAACGGCGTACCACGTGTCGCCATCACGAAATACAATGTGGCGGAAACGACCTTGTGTGGGTGTATTTACCATATGATCGACATCATATCATATTTTCGTATTTGTATGCGATTCGGTTGGAACCAATCCAAAAATCACTAGAAATCCTTTAGATGCTGCAATCTCTAGATTCGATGGCTCAAATTCGTCCTTTCCTTGGTATACGTCAATCTATGTGGTGGGAAACGCACAAGAACGCTGCTCTAGGTTGATAGGAACAGAGAATGCCGCCCTGAAATCCTATTTTGGTGTCTGTATTGTACCAAACTCGCACCTATTTCCAAAACAAAGTGAGGTAATGACTTCGCACGCTCCGCGTGCGTGGTGAAGCAAAACTAAAGTGTACGCTCG
>Ga0209542_10001867_pt1 | contig 48677 bp, 64 predicted proteins | sample RifCSPhighO2_01_FD_184028 | JGI IMG/M metagenome (GOLD analysis project Ga0209542, IMG submission 184028) | Soil microbial communities from Rifle, Colorado - Rifle CSP2_plank highO2_0.1 (SPAdes) (version 2) | ecosystem: Environmental > Terrestrial > Deep subsurface > Rock core/Sediment ...
AATCCCATCAAAGGCGTCCTCAGTTCGGATTGGAGGCTGCAACTTGCCTCCATGAAGTTGGAATCGCTAGTAATCGCTGATCAGAACGCAGCGGTGAATACGTTCTCAAATTTTGCACTCACTGCCCGTCAACTTAAGGGAGCCGGGAATACCCGAAGACCTGTATTATCTATAGGGACACGGTAGGCTCGGTAACAAGAAGTAAGTCGTAACAAGGCAAGGCTAGCGGAAGCTGGTCTTGGATCACCTCCTTTCTATTTTTCTTTTTTAGAAAAATGCATGAAAGGTTAGAAGTGGGAGGCGAAAGATGGGAAGAATGATTTATCATTTTTCACATCCAACCTCTATCCTTCAAACAAAATGAAGTCGATATCGCGGTGCAAGCTGCGGTGGCAGGTCCGATGCCGAAATCGGAGTTCGCACGAACGAACACAAAAATCGTTAGCTAGTTAACTATGTGAAATTGATCGTGTATCCTTATGATACACATAACGCCGCCCTATTCGGGCGGCGTTATGTGTTGTTGACAGTATATATTCAAAGCCATACTATATATTTATGAAATCCAAATCTCTTAAAAATAAAATTCCTGTTCCCTCGTCAGAAAAATCTTTTACTACTACTGAAGTGGGTGCGATGATTGAGAGTTTTGATGAAAAACTTACCTTGATAGCTGAAGATGTATCAGGTTTACATCAGAAGTTTGATTTAATGGCGATAGAAATTAGCCAAATTAAGAGCAGATTAGATATTATTGAAATGAGAGTCGGTAAACTAGGAAAAGACATGAGTGAAGTTAAATCAGAAGTCAAAGCAATCAGACGAGATCTTGAAGGCAAAGTGGACCACAAAGAATTCTCGGCGTTAGAAAGAAGAGTATCGGTATTGGAGGCAAGAACAAGATAACAAACCTTTTAAATCATAAACCAAACACCTGCCTTAAGGCAGGTGTTTGGTTTATGAGTAGTAAATAGGTCGTTAGAGAATCTGCGTGGCAGTATTCCTAACGACCATTGTTGCGCTCCGATGCCGCAGTGTGCGACCCGGGGCACAAGGTACCGTCTTGTGCTCGTTCTCATGGCGACCTCCATATCTTAAGGATACCACGACTTCAGGCAGAAGATAACTTACTATTTGATTTGGTAGGTGATACTGACGTTTACCACTATCTCATTCTGGCCAACCGATATTTCCGGGCCCCCTCCGCCGCCCATACCGACGGCTTTGTCATAATACATCGGGACTGGAGAGCCGTTGCTGTTCTCCGTGAAGTTCACGATATGGCCAAGCTTGATGCCAACCTGGCCCTTGAGTTGCTCTGCTTTTTGCTTCGCGTCGGTGATGGCCTTTTGTCTGGCTTCCGTCGTCAGTTTTTCCTGGTCCTCGACTTGCAGGCCGAGATTGTTGACCTGGTTGGCGCCAGCCGATACCAGACCGTCGAGGATTGAGCTTATCTTATCCAGATCCCGAACCTTTATTATGTAAGCCTGGGTCACTTGGTAGCCGGTGATGGTCGGCGTGCCGCCATTGACCGGATACCTGTATTGCGGATAGATATTGTAGTCGGCGGTCTTGATGTCTTTCTCGTCAATGCCTTGTTTTTTGAGAAAGTCCGTGACGGCTTTTGATTTAGCGCTATTTTGATCCTGCGCCGTCTTTGAATCAACGGCTTGGGTAACGATACTGGCCGATATGACCGCGATGTCGGGGACCGCTGTCACTTTGCCCTCACCGCTGAAGGAGACCGTGTTAGTGGTTGCGGCGGTGCTGGCGATGTGCGACATTGCGACCAAGAGGAATAATGACAATACAGCTAGCGCGACGGTACCGGCCCAGACAAGAGGTTTGCTCATAGTGTTGCGAGTTAAGTTGATTACTTATAGTATAGCAGAAATGAAAGAAAGAGAAATTATATTAATTCTGGATAACATCCGAAGCCGGGAAAACGTTGGCTCCATTTTCCGCACCGCCGACGCGGCCGGTGTGATGAAAATATATCTCTGCGGCATTACACCTCGACCTCCGCACGAGAAGATATCCAAGACTGCCCTAGGAGCAGATACGTATATCCCGTGGGAATATTATAAAAATACTTGGCGGTTATTGGAAGAATTAAAGAAAAAAGAAGTGCGGATTATAGCTTTAGAAAAAACGAAGGGCGCAAAGAATATCTTTGAAATAAAAGGGAAAACCCCGCTGGCCCTCGTGATGGGCAATGAAGTGAATGGCTTAAGTATAGAAATACTTAAAAGGGCAGATGTTGTTGCGGTTATTCCCATGCGAGGCAAAAAAGAATCCCTCAATGTTGCCGTGTCCGCGGGCATCGCCGTGTATGCAATCTTAAACTCATGAAGAATTTGCCGAGTAAAAGATTGGAGAAAAAATTGTTCAGCCAAGGATATGGTTATGTCTGTGGCGTGGACGAAGTGGGGATTGGGTGCCTGGCGGGGCCGGTGGTGGTGTGTGCGGTGGGCATTAAAAAAGATTTTCACGACAAAGCCCACAAGAATTTGAGCAATCTCCGCGAATCAAAACTTTTAAGTTCCGGACAACGTGAAAGTTTTGCAAAGCAGTTGATACGCGAACATGGATTCTTGTACGCAATTACGTCTTGTTCGCCAAAAGTCATAGATAAGATAAATATATATCAGGCCACGCGCCTGGCGATGCGACAGTCGTTAAAAAAAATTCAACCACCTAGATCACTCAAGACGATGGTACTCGTGGACGGCAAGCACAAACTTGCGGGCATCAAATACGACCAGCGAGCCAGCATAAAAGGAGACCGCAAAATTTTTGCCATTGCGTGTGCTTCTATTATCGCCAAGGTCCATCGCGACAAACTCATGACCAAGATGGCCAAGCGTTATCCCGGCTATGGCTTTGAAAAACACAAAGGATATGGCACCAAATACCACCAGACCCAACTGTCACTTTTGGGCCCCTCCGCAATCCACCGTCACTCATTTGCCCCTGTCCGAAAAATGCTATAATTAAAATATGTCCAAAAACAGTAAAACAACACTAGAAAAATTAGAGGGTCTAGTTAATATTGTTGCTGTAAATGTCGCTGAAATTAAGAGCGAAGTAGTTGATATTAAGAGTAAGATGGCAACCAAGAAAGACTTAGAAGCATTTGCTAAAAAAACAGACTTAGAAGCATTTGCTAAAAAAACAGACTTAGAAGCATTTGCTAAAAAAACAGACTTAGAAGATATGGAACGGAGATTATCAAATAAAATTGATGCAATTGATGAAAAGATTGATAATTTAGAAGAAATAGACGTTCAGAATATACAGGAACGTGTTTCCATGTTGGAGAAAGATGTAAGGGTTTTAAAACATAAACATGGCTAATATAGTGATTAACGGATTCGGCAGAATTGGTAGGTCATTTTTTAAGTTGGCTATTACTAAGCCGGAGTTAAATATCGTGGCAATCAATGACTTGGGCGACTTGGCCAATCTGGCCTATCTTTTGAAATACGATTCGGCCTACGGCCGCTTTGCTCAGGACGTGATGGTTAAAGATGGCAAGCTCGTGGTAGCAGGCAAAGAATACACATTCCTCCAGGAAAAGGATGCCAGCAAACTCCCTTGGGCCGCGATGAATGTAGATATCGTGGTGGAATCCACCGGTGTCTTTGAAAGTTTTGAAAAGGCCAGCATCCACAAAACAGCCGGCGCCAAACATGTAGTCATTACAGCCCCAGCCAAAGATGACGACACCGCTGACGCAAAAACAGTGCTGATGGGAGTGAACGAGGAAGATTTAAAAACTTGCTCAATATCATCCAACGGCTCCTGCACCACCAACTCTGCTTCCCCGTTGCTTCAAATCCTAGCCGAAACCATTGGCGTCAAAAAAGCTTTTTTAAATACTACACACGGATATACAGCAACTCAGAATTTAGTTGACGGGCCGGTCAAGGGCCACGATTTCCGACGAGGTCGGGCGGCGGGAGTGAATATCGTGCCTTCATATACCGGCGCGGCAATTGCTGTGGGCAGGGCAGTTAAAGCGGTTGAGGGTAAATTTGAAGGCACTTCAATGCGCGTGCCGATTGTTACCGGCTCTCTTTCAGCGATTACATTTGTTTCCGCAAATCCGACCACCGCTGAAGAAATAAATAAAATATTGCGCGATGCTTCAGCCCAACCTAGATGGCAGGGGATATTCAGAGCGACTGATGATCAGATTGTTTCCAGTGATATTGTGGGCGACCCATATGCTGCGATTGCCGATCTCTCACTCACCAAAGTCGTGGATGGCGACCTCTGCTGTGTCTATTCCTGGTATGACAACGAATTTGGGTATACCAACTCACTTGTAGACCACGTCCTAAAAGTCGCAAGCAATCTCTAGTGCCACAACATATTGACGACAAAAAGGTGGAGGAGTTGGAGATAAAGGCGAACGAAGCGCGGGAGCTTTTGATTGAGATGCTCACTGAGGCGGGGAGCGGGCATACGGCGGGGCCGTTGGGCATGGCCGATATTTTTACGGCATTGTATTTTCATGTTTTGAATCACGACCCGAAAAATCCGGAGATGCCGGAGCGGGACAGATTAATTTTGTCAAACGGCCATATCACGCCGATACGATATGTCGTGATGGCCATGGCCGGATATTTCCCGGTGGAAGAATTAAAGACACTGCGTAAATTTGGAACGCGCCTGCAGGGACATCCCGAGCGTGAACGATTGCCCGGCGTGGAGACGACCTCCGGTCCGCTTGGTTCCGGTTTGGGTCAGGCGGCCGGCTATGCCTACGCCGCTCGGATGGATGGAAAAAAGTTTCGCACTTTTTGTATCATGTCTGACGGCGAACATGACTCGGGGGCGCTCTGGGAATCAGTCATGTTCGCCGGCAAAAATAAATTATCTAATCTCACCGGTATTATTGACCGCAACAATATCCAGATAGACGGCATGACCGAGGATATTATGCCTCTTGAAAATCTTCGCGTAAAATACGAAGCATTTAACTGGCACGTTTTAGAAATAGATGGAAATAATATAGAAGCGTTTGTGGACGCGATCCATGAAGCGGCAGCCATCTTTGAGAAACCGACGGTTATCATCGCCCATACTATCCCAGGCAAGGGCATCAAGGAAATTGAGTTTGACTATAACTGGCATGGCAAGCCGCCCACTCCCGAAGAGGCTAAAAAGTTTCTAGATGAGCTAAGGACTCTGGGAGGCAAAATACAATCCGAGCATCAATGATACAATGAAGATACCAATGAAAATATTGAAAGGAGGGGATGTGAGATGATGCAAAGTGATAATTGTAGGTGTCCGCACCATGGGTTTACAAAATTACTGCGCGTTTTGGCTTTGATTGCCGGCGTATTGTTCTTCTGGACCATGTGGCGAGATGCGACAGTTCTTGGTTTTGGTTCAACCGCGTACTTGGAGCAGTTTGGCGTTTTGATATTCGCTATTTTGGCGATGCGCGGCGGATGCAAATGCTGCTGCGGAGATAAGCACTGCAGTACCTGTCCGGTCAAATAAAACACATGCGCATGTAGTTTTATTCTCCAGGCACTTTCTCGGGAAAGCGCCTGGCCATAAGATTATGTTAAATAAAGAAGCACATCTAATCGCTGATATCACCAAACCGGAGATGGTTCCGACACGGGATGGCTATGGTCATGGGGTAGTGAAAGCCGGGGAGCAAGACGAGCGGGTGGTAGTCCTTTGCGCTGACCTGACCGAATCTACGCGCTCGCAATGGTTCAAAGAAAAATTTCCGGATAGATTCGTGGAGATGGGGGTAGCTGAGCCAAACATGGCTTTGGTCGCTTCGGGCATGGCCAACTACGGCAAGATACCTTTTATTTCTTCGTATGCCACTTTCTCCCCGGGCCGCAACAACGAACAGATACGGACTAACATTTCCATCAACAATGTGCCGGTTAAGATTGTCGGCGCTCATGCCGGCATTTCAGTCGGTCCCGATGGAGCGACCCACCAAGCATTGGAAGATATCGCTCTAATGCGTGTCCAACCAAGGATGGTGGTTGTGGTGCCATGCGACGCGGTGGAGGCGGAGAAGGCCACCTTGGCCGCGGCATTCAACGGTCAGCCGACGTATGTTCGGGTCGGCCGCGAGAAATCGCCGGTTTTCACCACGTCTGACACGCCGTTTGAGATAGGCAAGGCGATAATTTTGCGTGATGGCAAAGATGTGGCGATAATTGGCTGCGGGATGCTACTGCACAATGCATTGCTGGCGGCTGAAGAGTTAGTCGCAGAAGGGATTGAGTGTATGGTCATCAATTCTCATACCGTCAAACCGTTGGACGAAAAAACTATTGTTGCCGCCGCCCAAAAAACAGGGGCAGTAGTGAGTGTAGAGGAACACCAAGTGGCCGGTGGTCTAGGTTCGGCTATTGCTGAAGTATTGGCCCGCACCGCGCCAGTACCGCAGGAGTTTGTAGGCGTACAGGATCGCTTTGGCGAATCGGGCACATCTGCGGAATTGATTGAGGCCTTTGGCCTGGGTAAGGAAGCTATCAAAGCGGCGGTAAAAAAAGTAACAGAGAGAAAGAAAAAACCGGCCTAAGCGGCCGGTTTTTTCTTGAGCAATTCTTTCAACTGCGAGAGATCTTTTTCCATTTGCTGTCTGACGAGCGGGTCTTTGCCGCTGGCATTGGGATGAAATGTTGGAATTAAATCGTAACTGCCGAAATTAAATGTCCGACCATGGACATTATCCAATGGCTGGCGCAGGCCCACGCCATTGAGGGCTAACGTACCGAGAGTAACGACCACAGCCGGATTGAGACTCTTAAGCTCTTCTTTGAGGAACATGGCGTGGGCCTTTATCTCTTTGGGCGAGGGCTGTTTGCCCGCCATGGGCGAGTATTTGACGACGTTGGTGACATAGATCTTTTTCTTGTCTATGCCAACCGTTTTTAGGACTTGATGGAGAATTTTTTCGTGGCCGAGAGAAAGGGGCTGGGATTCTTTTTCGGCATCTGCGCCGAGCATATCACCGACGAAGACGACTTTTGCGCCGACCAAACCACTGCCGAATATTAGTTTCTTATCGTTGAACTTTTTCTTGAGGGCCCTGTGGACCCTCACGAGTTCTTCGGGGGTTGTGATTGCGGGCGTTTTCATAAGACAGTTCTGCGTTTGGCTAGAGCATATCATTAAAACCCATTTTTTGCAAGCCCTAGATAATTATGTGCGAAAAAGTCAAGTTGATATCTTTAAATTCTAAAGTTTGATTCACCAGTCAATTTTTGCTATAATTTTTAAGATAAACACAATGCGGGCGTAGTTAAGTGGTATAACGCGTCACTGATAATGACGAGGCCGTAGGTTCGATTCCTACCGCCCGCACCAGATGAGTTAGTTCGGGCCGGTAGCTCAGCTGGTAGAGCACCTCATTTGCAATGAGGGGGTCAGCGGTTCAAATCCGCTCCGGTCCACACATATGCCAAATCCAATCAATATTCTAATGGTTATCGTCGGTCTAGCCCTCGTAGTGATGCTGGGCATCAATTTGTATTTAATGGTCCAGTCGCGCAAAAAACCGCCTGAAAAGCCCGATGAAAAATATCTGGTTTTAAACCAGCGTTTTGACGCCCTAACCCAGACTATGAATGACCAGCTTGAACGAGGCCGCCAATCGTCCGAAAGAGCTACCCTCACCGTCCATCAGCAGGTCCAGAGTTTTACCCAGAACATGACCCAAATTCAGGAGAGCATGAAACAAGTGCACGAATCGGTCAAAAGCGTCTCGTCTTTTCAGGAAATATTTAAGTCGCCCAAATTGCGTGGTATCTGGGGCGAGCAATCACTGGAGGCATCCCTTCAGCAATATTTTTCACGCGACCTCTATGAGATGCAGCATTATTTCCGCTCCGGCGATGCGGTGGATGCGGTATTGAAATTACCAAACGGCACATTGCTTCCTATAGATTCCAAATTCAATTGGGAGAATTTTGAAAAGATGGTCAATGCCGAGACCGATATGAACCGCGACTTATATCGCAAGGCCTTTTATGGCGATGTCAAGAAAAAAATAGACGAAATCGCTGCCAAGTATTTACTGCCGTCCGAGGGCACGACTGATTTAGCATTGATGTATGTGCCGGCCGAGACCGTCTACTACGAAATCATCAATAACATCAAAGACGTAGACATTCCAAACTACGCGCGGAGCAAAAAGATATTTCTTGTCTCGCCCAATACGTTTGCCTTGTCAGTCTCGGCCATACGCCATTGGTTCAAGGATGTTGAATTTAACAAACAAACCAAGGACATCATGAAACGTTTGGAACGCATATCCACCGATGGCAACAAATTGGCTGAGGGCTTTCGCAAGCTTGGTACGCATATTTCTAACGCCAAGTCGGCGTTTGATGACAGCGAAAAGCGTGTTGGCCTGCTCGTGGATCGCGTCCAAAACGTGATTGAGATTGGGGGACAAGAGGCCCTGGAAAACCCAGAAGTGAAGACCTTGCCAGCTATTGACAAACAGACTTAATAAGAGTACAATTAGAAGGTAAGCTACTATAAACGCTGTGGGGGCCGGCCGTGGTGGTCGTAAGTCACAGGGTTCTTTCACAAAAAAGGGGTTGTCATGGCTCACCGAGATGTGACAGTCGCGCAGGCAATGAACGCTCGCCAGATGGCGAACAAGAAGGGCGTCGGAGCTTCCCGATGGCAGAAAGCTCTTGACGAAAAAATCGGAGGATTCTCCACCTTTCTGGACGCGGTTCGGTCTGGGCGACGAATTGTTGTCGAGTCCGACCTCGTAGTTCCCGAAGGTGGCCGTATCGTTGAACTACCAGGCCTTCGCGTCAATCAAGGTCAGGAATGGCAAGCGGCCATCAACGCCGCCGGGCCGAACACGCCAGAAAACTACAATGCCCGCAAAGTCGGTGACCTTTATCTGCCGACGAGTACCGGCATCAAGAAGAAGGACTTTGTCCTTCTGAACTTCGGCCCGAAAGGCGGAAGCTGGGAACGCGCTCTTGCGTGGGGATGTCAATATCCTCAGCTCAAGCGTTCTGTACCCCGTGATGTCTTCGCGGTTGGCAAGGCCAAGCCCGAGCTTCATCGCGAGCTCGGAATGGACCCGATGTACCTAGTAGCCACTACGGAGTGTGCCTTCGACGGCGGCCAGCGGGCGTGCGGTGTCTGGTGGGGCGGCGCCGTGCGCGAGGCGGGCCTGTACTGGGTGAGCGACTTCGGTGGCGCCTGCGTTTGGTTCTTGTTCTCCCGCGAGTAGAATTCTGGGGACCTGGGGTTTGATAAACCCTGGGTCCCTGGAACCCTTGATCCCTGTCCGAATTCCGGCGGGGATTTTTTAATTCTAAAAATTTTGATATCTTAGCTTTGGATACTAGGCGAATCTGCTGGAGGTTACGGCTTCTCCGAGTGTGCACTCGTGGCCTCTTAAAAAATAAAAGATACTCAGTATCGGACACTGGCGGATTTTGAATCCCACATAAAATACAGCTCTGAGATCGGCACGGGCCTTCAAGGAGCAGTGGTAATGATGGTGTCTGATACAATACCTTCGACGGCAACCAGCAGGCGTGCGATGTCTGGTGGAACGACGCCGAGCGCAAGGCGAACCTGAACTGGGTGAGCAACTTCGATAACGCCAACGATTGGTTCTTGTTCTCCCGTGAGTACTTCATTTCCCGTTTAGCTGTATCAGCGAGGCGGGTTTTGTTTTTGGAGTTGTACCAGCCAGCCACCAATCATCTGGCCCGTAGTATTTAATAGTTCTGACAAGACGGCGTATTTGTTATTGTCCAGAACTTTTCTTTCCCAAAGTATCTGGATAAATAACTTGATAAGGTTTAATTTTAAAGAAGCTTCACTTACGAAAGGTACTTTTTGAGCGGGGGCAAGGTAACTTGCGGTGAATACGAGCTCAATTATTTCAATGAATAATGTATTAATTTTGCTGCCAATGGTGTATCTAGATTTTTTAGGGATTTCTTGAGAATATATATCCCACAAACTGTAGGAGTCTATTATTCTCTGGAGAATGGAGATGCGTTCCTTGGGGGGCGTAGAGGAAGGATTGTTATGATGAAAACTACTTTGGGCCATACATTTGAAGATATTATATCTATAGAAAACCTGCTTGCCGCGTGGCGAGAATTTAGCATAGACAAGAAAAATCGGCAAGATGTGAAAGAATTCAGAGCGGATCTAATGGATAATATCTTTGAACTCCACAATGAACTCAAAAATTACGACTATGAACATGGCGACTACGAATCATTTCGAATCAATGATCCAAAACCAAGACAAATTCACAAAGCATGGGTGAGAGATAGATTACTTCACCATGCGATTCATCGGATACTCTATCCATTTTTCGATAAAAAGTTTATTGTTGACTCATTTTCGTGTCGATTGGAAAAGGGAGCACATAAGTCCCTTTCAAGATTTCTCCTCTTTTCTTGCAAAGTTTCAAAGAACCATACTCGCACCGCTTGGGTTTTAAAATGCGATGTTAGAAAGTTTTTTGAAAATATTGATCACGATATCTTGATCGGCATTCTGGAGAAACATATCTCAGATAAAAGAATAACCTGGTTGGTCCAGAACGTCATAAGAAGTTTCTATTCAGGGCCAGGCCGTGGTTTACCTCTGGGCAATTTAACATCGCAATTGTTAGTAAACATATATATGAATCAATTAGATATGTTTATAAAACACAATCTTCGAGTTAAGTATTATATTCGTTACGCCGATGATTTCTTGATTCTTTCAGAGAGCAGAGACTACTTAGAAAAATTAGTAAAAATCATTTCTAGTTTTCTTTCAGATGTCTTAAAACTTGAGATTCATCCGAACAAGATTTTTATCAGAACTCTTTCTTCCGGTGTTGATTTTCTCGGTTGGGTGCATTTCTCTTATTGGAAAATATTACGGACTTCAACTAAAAGAAGAATGTTTAAAAGATTAGCTCAAAATCAATCTCTTGAAACCAAAGCTTCTTATTTAGGATTATTAAAACACGGCGATACCCATAAACTAAAACTGAAACTTTTGGGTTGAAATATTTTTATAAATAAGATACTATATTGGGATGAATACATTACTACTGGCAGTTATCGCGGGAGGGGCGTCACTGACATATGGTGGCGTTTTAATTTGGATGATACTAAAGAAGTCGGCGGGGGACGAGAAAATGCAGGCCATTCAGAAGGCCATTCAGGAGGGCGCATCAGCATATCTAGGTCGTCAGAACAAAACAATTCTTTGGGTTGGTATTCCGGTGGTGGTGGTGCTTTGGAAATGGCTAGGCATGACCACATCAGCTGGTTTTATCGTTGGTGCTATCGCTTCGGCTCTGGCCGGTTATATCGGCATGATGGTGGCGGTGCGGGCCAATGCCCGTGTGGCTCAAGAAGCCAAATATGGGTTAAAGCGAGCTTTTTCAATGGGTTTTAAGGGTGGCGCAGTGACTGGATTTTTTGTCGTTGGCTTGGCATTACTCTCTCTTTCTCTATTTTATTGGTGGGCAGGTGATGTCAAAGCGCTGATTGGTCTGGGCCTTGGCGCTTCTTTAATTTCTGTGTTTGCCCGTTTGGGTGGCGGTATTTTTACCAAAGGCGCGGATGTCGGTGCGGACTTAGTTGGCAAAGTTGAAGCTGGCATTCCAGAGGATGACCCGCGCAACCCGGCGGTTATCGCCGACCTGGTCGGCGATAACGTTTCGGATTGTGCCGGTATGGCCGCCGATGTTTTTGAAACCTATATTGTCTCGGCGCTTTCAGTAATGTTGCTCGGCAGTTTGTTATTTCCAACTTATTCCGAGGTGGTTACTTTCCCGTTGCTTGTCGGTTCATTGGGTGTTTTTGCTTCTATTGTCGGCTCGCTCTTCGTGCGTCTGACTGGCGGCATCATGGCTGCGCTTTACAAGGGTCTGGCCGCTACCGGTATAATCCTGGTCGGGTTATTTTATTGGATTACCAGCACCGGTGCGCTTAATTCTTTGAAAGGTATGCCCGCTTTTTACTCCTTACTGATTGGTATTATTGTGACGGCACTTATGGTCCTGGTCACAGATTATTATACTTCCAAAAAATTCAGTCCTGTTAAATCAATAGCCCACGCCTCTACCACCGGCCATGGCACCAATATAATTATGGGCCTGGCCGTGTCTATGCAATCAACCGCCATGCCGGTCTTGGTTATTGCCAGCGCTATGTTCAGCGCATTCATGATTGGTGGTCTTTACGGTATTGCCTTGGCGACAATGAGTATGCTTTCGTTGACTGGTTTAATTTTGGCCATTGATTCGTTTGGCCCGATTACCGATAACGCCGGCGGTATCGCCGAAATGGCCGGCTTGCCCAAAGAAGTCCGTGAATCAACTGATGCTCTGGATGCGGTGGGCAATACTACTAAGGCCGTGACCAAGGGCTATGCCATCGCGTCTGCCGGTTTGGCGGCGATGGTCCTTTTCTCGGCATATACTCAAGAATTGGCCGGATTCGGCCGGGTAATATTTTTTGAACTCTCCGACATTAGAGTTCTAGTTGGTCTGTTCATCGGAGGTATGATGCCGTATCTTTTTGCTTCTCTGGCGATGCAAGCAGTGGGCAAAGCGGCTTCGGCGGTGGTGGATGAAGTTCGCCGTCAGTTCCGAGAAATTGCCGGTATCATGACCGGCCATGCCAAGCCCGATTATTCAACGGCGGTTGATATTGTCACTCGGACAGCGCTTAGAGAAATGGTCCTGCCAGCTTTGATTCCAATTGTCATTCCGATTATGGTCGGGTTTATCCTTGGTCCGGAAGCGCTTGGCGGTTTGCTCGTCGGTACGATTATCACGGGTTTGTTTGTCGGTATTTCTATGACTTCCGGCGGAGCGGCTTGGGACAATGCCAAGAAATTCATTGAAGAGGGTAATCACGGCGGCAAGGGTTCCGATGCTCACAAAGCGGCTGTTACCGGCGATACTGTCGGCGACCCATACAAAGATACTGCCGGCCCGGCCATCAACCCAATGATTAAAGTGGCCAACATCGTCGCTCTCCTCATCGCCAGATTCCTCGTCTAAGAGATATCAACAAATGGCTATTCTTTTCCTACAAGCATGTTAATATTGGAGCATTAGGAGTTATGTGGTTAAGATTCTAAAAGAAGGGAGGTGCCTATGTTAGAAGTAGTACAAGCATCAGATATCGTTCGTACATCCTTGACCACGTTGTGGTCAGGAGTTGCTGGCTTCGTACCACGCTTCATCGCGGCACTAGTAGTCTTCCTCGTTGGTTGGCTCATCGCGGTCTTGCTGGGTAAGCTTGCTTATCACATTGTTAGAGTTTTGCATTTGGACAACGGCCTAACCAAAGTCGGTTTTCGCCGCGCCTGGGAGCGCAGTGGTTTCCGCTTGGACACGCCCAAGTTGTTCTATGAACTGGTTAAGTGGTTCTTCATCGTCGTCTTTTTGATGGCGGCGACGAACATTCTTAATCTGACCCAAGTCAGCGATTTCTTACAGACCGTTGTGCTGTATCTGCCCAATGTCATTATTGCGGCGGTGATATTGCTCATCGGTATTTTGGTGGCTAATTTCATGGAGGGAGTTGTTCGCGCCTCGGTCAAAGCGGCCGGATTGGCGTCTGGCAATTTCCTTGGGACTTTAGCTAAATGGTCTATTAGCATTTTCAGCTTGCTCATTGCCTTGAACCAGCTGGAAGTTGCGGCTGATATTATCAAGATCCTTATCACTGGTCTCATCGCGGCAATCTCGCTCGCATTGGGTCTGTCATTTGGGCTTGGCGGCGCCAAACATGCCGACGAAGCCCTTAGCCATCTCAAAAAGAGAGTGAATGACTAGTTCTTGGTAATTAAACCAATCAAAAACCGCCCCGAGGGGCGGTTTTTGATTTATTGTTTTAGTAGTTGTTCCAGCCGTGTCCAACAATTCTTGAATACATCTTTGAGCGTCTCTCGGTCGCGAGATGAAAACTTTGAAAGCACGAAGTCTTGGACGAAGGCATCACGTTTGCTGTCCGACTGCTGGCGAGCCTTGTCCAAGGCCCGCACCGCCGTACCAATCCGTAAACGATAGAACTTCTTTGTCTTTAGGGCCTTGATGATGGATTCAACGCCCTTGTGTCCGCCCGAATTCTTGTCAAAAGAATTCTTGCAGTGGCCGAATTCAATATCCAGATCATCCTGCACGATGATGATGTTCGCCGGCTTAACTTTGTATAGTTTGGCCAGCTTGGCCACCACCTCGCCCGATTTATTTACATACGACAACGGTTTGGCCAGGACAAGGGGAGTCTTGTCCATCTTGGTCTTACTCACTAGGGCGTTGAGTTTTTTGTCTTCCTCAAAATCATTAGCTTGCAACTTTTTGGCCACCATACCCAAAAACATAAAACCCACGTTATGCCGCGTCCCCATATATTTCTCCTCCGGATTGCCGATGCCGACAATAAGTTTCATATTAAACCCATCTTATCAAAAACTACATTAAAAAGCGAGGATATTTGAAATGATGTTAAAATCTGTTAAAATACTCCAATGTCAGAGCAAAATTCTTTTCCTCCAGTCGGCGGACCTATCCCGCCCGAACCATCACTGCGCCAAGAACTGGGCGCTTTTGTGTGGGAGACTATCAAGATTGTCGCCATCTCTCTTGTTATTATTTTTCCAATCCGCTACTATCTGCTCCAGCCGTTCTTTGTGAAAGGTGCGTCCATGGAGTCCAACTTTGAAGACGGCGACTATATCTTCATTGATGAGATTTCATATACGTTGGGCGAACCGCGCCGCGGGGATGTCATCGTGTTCCACTACCCGCTGGACAAGTCCCAGTTTTTCATCAAGCGTGTCATTGGTATGCCAGGGGAGACGGTGGAGATACGAGACAACAAGGTCATCATCCACAACTTAGCCCATCCTGATGGCCAAGTTCTACCCGAACCGTATCTGGATGCCAACCAGCAAACACTGGGTGAGATGCGCATCAAACTAGATGACAACGAATATTTTGTACTGGGGGACAATCGGCTCAAGAGTTCCGACTCGCGTCGTTGGGGCGCCGTCAATCGTTCGCTCATCACCGGTCGAGCGTTCATCCGTCTCTGGCCATGGACAGACGGCATCAAGATTCCCCACATAACTTACCCAATTTAATATGCCCAAAATAAAAGCGCGACAGATACAATCAGTCAAGGGGATGCATGATATTTTGCCCGAGGAGCAAAAGTATTGGCGCTATATCCAAAAGAAAAGCGAGCAACTCCTGGAATACTATGGCTTTGAACGGATTTCCACGCCGGTCCTGGAGCAGGCAGAATTATTTATGCGTTCGGCCGGCGAAACTTCGGATATTATAGAAAAAGAAATTTATACTCTAAAAACCAAGGGCGGAGATGTATTGGCTTTGCGACCCGAGGCGACCGCGTCCATCATCAGGGCGTATTTGGAAAATGGCATGAATGTCCGGCCGCACCCGGTTAAACTCTACTACCTAGAACCAATGTTTCGCCATGACGAACCTCAGGCCGGCCGATATCGCCAGTTCTACCAGCTTGACGTGGAAACTATTGGTGATGGCTCGGAAGCGGTGGACGCGGAACTTATTTTCCTGGGCTACAAATTGCTTGAATCGCTGGGTCTGGACGGCTACAATGTCCAGATCAATAGTATTGGAGACCAGAATTGCCGGCCGGCATATATCAAAGCATTGAGAGACTATTTCAAGAATCGTTCCAAAAAACTTTGTGCAAACTGCAAAGTCCGCATGAAGGAAAACGTTTTGCGGATTATGGATTGTAAAGAAGAGGGATGCAAGGAAGTGGCCAAGGAGGCGCCACAGATGGTAGATTTCCTGGATGAGCAGTGCCGATTGCATTTCAAACACGTTTTGGAATTCTTGGACGAGGCGAAAGTGCCATATATTTTGAATCCGCACTTGGTGCGCGGCTTGGACTACTACACCCGGACCGTCTTTGAGTTCGTGCCGGATGAAAATGCCGGCTCGCAATCCACCTTGCTCGCCGGCGGCCGATATGACCCTTTGATTGAAAAAATGGGTGGTGCCAAAATGCCTGGCTGTGGCTGGGCGATGGGTATTGAACGCATTATCCTGGCGATGAAGGAAAAGAACATCCACGTGCCGGATACCTCGCCCAAGCCAAAAGTATTTTTGGTCCAGCTGGGCGAAGCGCCCAAACGCAAAGCCCTGCCTCTGTTTGAAAGTTTCCGCAAAGCCGGCATTGAAGCTAAGTCTTCGCTCGGCCGCGATAGCATCAAATCTCAACTGCGAATTGCTCATCGCCTAGGTGTGCGCTTTGCGTTGATTTTTGGTCAAAAAGAAGCGCTAGAAGGCACCATCATCCTTCGCGAAATGGAGACCGGTATCCAAGAAACAATTCCTTTGGAAAAAATCGTGGACGAAGTCAAAAAACGCCTTAAGTCGTAGAATCAGATTTCAGACACGCCGTAAAATATCTGCTGATATTTTCGTCTCGCGCTCGGCCTACCCGGCCTCCGCAACGGTCTGAAATCTGATTCTACTCTTTAGACTAATTTAAAGCTGATAATCTCTAAGCTGACCGTACGCAGGCGGGTAGCCGGAGATTGAGCAAAAAAGTCAGCAGACTTTTTATACGTGTCAGCGTGAGATTATCAGCTGTATCAATATGATTGATGATGTATTTTGTAAAATTGTAACTGGTGAATTACCAAGCGAAGTAGAATATCGTGATGATGATGTGTTGGTAATCAAAGACATTCACCCGCAAGCACCGGTCCACTTACTCATTATGCCGATTAGGCATTATGAAGGTCTGGCTGATTGTGTAAAAACTGAGCCAGAACTGATGGGTAAGTTGTTCACCGTTGTACGCGAAATGGCAATTAAGTTTCAATTAGACAAAGGATACCGGCTCATCCTCAACGAAGGGGACCATGGCGGCAAGCTTGTTCCGCATCTACACATCCATCTTCTGGGTGGTAAAGCCTTGGGCACCAAGATTATCAAATGATATGCAAACTCTTCCCCGAGAAGAAGGTTCAAAAAAGTGGGATGATTTTTGGAATTCTCTTAAAGAGGAATGGTTTAAGGTTGAAGTTCTTCAGGATTATTCAGGCGAAGACCACGGGGAGTCACTTTCTCTGTGGCTAGAAGGGAAAAAAGAGGAATCCATGGCTGTCTTAATGAAACAAGATAACCAAGAATGGAAAAAAGCCCTTGAAGACACTAAAGATGCAAAGAAAATTCGTTTACATGTTGTAGAGAGGCCATTGACGGCCTATTTAGAGTGGGAAGTTGAAGTCTATAAAAGACAGAACATTCCTTTAGGCGAAGAAGTCTACTTGGTTGAAAAGACCGATGTAATTCATTTAGAAATACCCGACGGAGATTTTATGTTGTTTGATAATAAGAAAGCGATCAAGAACACGTACGACAAAACAGGCAAGTGCTATCAATATGATTTCTATGATGAAGGGAATGATATCTCCAAGTTTTTACACTTGAAGTCAGAGCTTATCCGTTTCGCACAACCTCTCAAAGTTTAAAATCTAAAAAGACGAAACCCGACGGGTCTCGTCGGGCGTTAGTGTACATTCCATTTCTTACCGCGCGTTTTGACGGCCGGATTGCTTGGGTGCTTATCAAGCGTTGCTTTCGCCTCTGTCTCCAGTACTTCTGCCACATCACCTTGGGCGCGCAAAGCTCCGAGATCTTTCTCCATGATTTCTTCGAAAAGACTGAGTATTTCTGGGAGGCCTTGGACGGTATCACAATAAGCAAATACCACGAAACCCTGCTTGCCCATTACGCCATGGCCAAGCCAGGTGCAACCTCCTGCTAGAAGCGACCGTACATCGGGTTCTTCTAAAACAGCCATCAAGGTAAGGCCCGCAGCTGTGGCTTCGCGTTTACTCGGAAGTATCCAGGCTCGTGCGGTTACCTGATCAGATCTGTGAATTGTACGCATACTTTCTCTATTGTACTAGGGGGATGATACGTCATTTTAATATTTTGTAAAGGCAATATTGAACTTTCTTGTAAACTCTGATATTATGAAGGTAAAGGAGGTATTTATATGGTAGAAGTTAAACGAAAACCAAATGAAAGTATCGGGAGCTTGATGCGCCGATTTAATCGTTTTGTGCAACAAAGCGGCGTTTTGTTCAAAGCAAAACATTCCAAGTTTCGTCAGAAGCCAATGACCGAGCGCAAAGAAAAGAATGCGGCCATCATGGGTCTGCATTTGCACCAGCTTCGTAAACGTCTTGAGAAACTTGGCAAATATGATGATGACACTTTCGAAGAAGAAAAGCGTAAGATGAAACAAGAATTAGACCTCTAAAATGACGCTCAAAGAAAAACTAAAAGAAGATATGAAGATTGCGCTTAAGGCCGGCGATGCCGCTACGCGTAGTTTAATGGGTATGGTCTTGTCAGCAGTCAAGAATAAAGAAATAGAAAAAAAGAGCGAACTCAATGATGAGGAAGTGGTGGCGGTTATCGCTTCGGAAGTAAAAAAGAGAAAAGATTCCATCATTCAATTTGAAAAAGGCGGCCGGCTAGAACTGGCGGCGGACGAACAAAAAGAGATAGACGCTTTGATGATATACATGCCCGCCCAGCTTTCCGATGATGTTGTCCGTGAGGCGGTCAAAAAAGCCATCGCCGAAACGGGTGCCACCACGGTCAAAGACATGGGCAAAGTCATTTCGTCCGTCATGGCCAAAATCAAAGGCCAAGCGGAAGGTTCAAAAGTGAGCCAATTCGTAAAGGAAGAATTAGCCAGATAAAATACTCAAAAATTCAGTCAATAGGGCCCTTAAGGGCCCTATTGACTTTTGTAGTGTAATTTGCTATAATGTATACACAGTTCTTCGTGTGCCTGGATGCACTAGGCCACGCCAATTCCGGCAGCTATGCCATAAAATAGCAGGGAGATTGAGATGAGTATCATCACGTATGCCGGAGGCTTTGAGACCGAACGTTTCATCGCCGATTGGCGCGAGTTCTATAAGCAGGTCCACAGCATGGACCTGGACCCGACGGACCTGAAGGTTCCGACGGCCGCGCCTGGCATGGGCTGGGGCGTCTGGACGCCCCAGGGTGTCGGACCGCAGCGGGCCTACGACATGGGCCTGGCGACTTTCAGCGGCAAGTGCTGGAAGTGGACGAGCGAGAGCCTGGACATCGCTATCCCGAAGAGCGTTCGGACGGCCGATGCCGGACCGTACGTCGTCCTGACGCCGGCCTCGGTGGAGCCACCCAGCGACTTCAAGGGTGTGACGGCCCGCGAGACGGAGAAGCGCAAGATCAACATATTGACCTTCGTTGAACGCTTCCTCCTGGGCCAATGGTATTTCTCGAAGTCGGGTGGTCAACACCTGGACGTCCAGGGCATCACGCGCTGCGACGGGTCTCGGTACTTCGATGGCAGCGTGCCGGATGTGTACTTCAGCTCCCTCACCGGCAAGGTCTTCGTGTACTTCATCGACGCTGACGATCCCCGCGAGTTCGTCCGTCCTCGTCAGGCAGTTTCGTAACCTTCTGCCTGGTCGCTTGTTCCCTTACGCTCCGTGCGCTCCCTGCGCACGGAGCGCTTCTTTTTATAGAAAAGTTTTTATATAATAACTTTGGCTAATAAACCGGTTCCATGTGAATAGCGGTTTGCCTGATAGAAACGAAACTGCTTGTCTGGGCCTGGTGAGGTCCGCCTCTTGGAAAATTCCGGTATGAGCCGGCAAACACAGAAAATTTTGAAAAAGATTTTTGGTGAAATGGATGGGCCCAGACAAAGAACGGAACTCCGATGGCAACGTGCCGAATGTGAACTTCAACTCCAACACCGGCAAGGTCAACGTGAACTACATCAACGCTGACAATCCCAACGAGAACGTCCGTCCTCGTCAGAAGTTTCAACAAAGCCCCGCCTAGGCGGGGCTTTGTGTCACATATTTGAGCCAGCCATTCGTCATTTTGGATACTTCCTGGAGATTCGCTTGTAATTCAATATTATTTTTTGTGTAGATTCAAACGCGGCCTGTATAATGAGGTCAATTAGTTTGAGAGATGTTTTCTCAAGCGTCACATAGATGCCCAGGCGATCTTTCTTGGGTAGCTTGTGGCTTAGTAAATAAATTTTCTTATGGAATTCAAAGATAGCTTGGAGCAGAGGCGCATCAACAGCTGGGGGGGGGGGTGTTATTGGACATTCGGTGTTTGGGCGGATAACCTGTCTTGAAAATTTATTTTTCGCGTGGCGACAATTCCGGCGCGGCAAACGGTCTAAGCGCGAAGCGCAAGAGTTTGAGTTCAGAGCTGAGGACCATTTGTTTCAACTGCATCAGGAGCTGACAAACAAAACCTATACTCATTTGGATTATACATCATTTTATGTCAGTGACCCAAAACTAAGGCATATTCATAAGGCGGACATTCGTGACCGAGTGGTCCATCACGCGATACACAATGTTTTGTATCCAATCTTTGAGCGACACTTCATTCACGATTCTTATTCATGCCGTTTGGGTAAAGGCACTCACCGGGCCGTGGACCGATTGGAACAATTTATCAGGAAAGCCGGCGACAATCGTCGCCGGCCGGTCTTTGCCTCGAAATGCGATATCAGGAAATTCTTTGAAAGCATTGAACATCAAACTTTGTTAAATATAATTGAACAAAATATTCAGGATGCTGAAACAATGTGGCTCATTAAGCGCGTGTTGGATAGTTTCTCTAAACTTCCTGGCAAAAGTTTGCCGCTCGGCAATCTAACTAGCCAACTTTTTGGCAATATCTACCTAAATGAATTTGACCAGTTCGTGAAACATATTTTAAAAGAGAGATATTACATTCGTTATTGTGACGATTTTATTGTCCTTAGCGACAACGCCGAAAAACTTATAGAATTAGTGTCGAAGTTTCAGGAGTTTTTACGGGAAAGACTTGGATTAGAATTGCATCCTCATAAAGTCTTCATCCGAAAATATGGCCAGGGGATAGATTTTCTCGGCTATATTGTTTTGCCATACCACCGTGTTATGAGGACTCGCACTAGGCGCAGAATGCTTCGCAAAAACACTTCAAAAAATCTGCCTTCATACATGGGAATTTTAGACCATTGCAATGGTCATATCATTAGAAAGAAACTGGCGGAGCAAGTAAATTACTGATAATATTTAAAGTATGGTTGACCTTGTTTTTGAAAATCAGACGGAGCATTATGAGTGGCAGGAAAAGTTTTTTAGTTTTGTCGTTACGAAAGCCCTAGAACACTTGGAATTGGCTCGGAAACAAGTGGAATTAGGTATTCAACTGGTGTCGTCCGAGAAAATGCAGGAATTAAATTTCAAGCATCGGCAAAAAGACAAACCGACTGATGTGCTATCTTTTCCGCTCAATGATATAACCCTTGCAAAGTATGATATACTGCCGTTAGGGGATATTTTTATTTGCCCTGATGTTGTCGTGGCCCAAGCGGCTGAAAGTAAGATTCCGGTCAAAGAAGAAATGGCCCGCTTGATAATTCATGGCATTTTGCATTTGCTTGGCTACGACCATGAGCAATCACTGGCAGATGATAAAAAAATGTTAGATTTACAAGAAGAAATTTTAAATCAACTTAGTTTTAGAAATGGCTAAACTGCACATCATTTCCGGCATAGACATTGGTAATTCACAAATTAAGGTTGTGATTGCTAAATTGGAAGGGGACAATTCCAGGCCGGAGTTGATTGGTTTTGGTTCGGCGCCATCCAACGGTTTACGTCGAGGGATGGTTGTAGACATGGAAGAAACAATTAACGATATACGAGTGGCTTTGCATAAGGCCGAAACAATGGCTGGGGTCAAAGTTCGCCGGGCGTATGTCGGCGTGAGCGGGCTACATATTAAAAATCAACTCTCCCGAGGTGTGATTGCGGTTTCCCGCGCCGACAACGAAATATCCCAAAACGATATTGACCGTGTTATTCAGGCGGCCTCGGTCGTCAGTTTGCCTGCTAATCGTGAGATTGTCTATGTTATTCCGCGTAATTTCATCGTAGATGGCACCGAGAATGTCAAAAATCCGTTGGGCATGAAAGGTGTCCGTCTGGAGGCAGAGGTCTGCATCATTGATGGTCTGTCGCCATATTTAAGGAACATTGCTAAATGCGTCAATGAAAATGACATGGAAGTGGCGGCACTAGTCTTTGCGCCGCTAGCGGCGGCGTTAGCGGTGTTGGACAAAAATCAGCGCGAATACGGCGTGATGCATTTGGACTTTGGCGGCGGCACTTCTTCGCTTACTATTTTTGAAGAGGCCGAATTGTTGCACAGCGTTGTTCTGCCCGTCGGTTCAAAGCATATCACCAACGATTTGGCGGTGGCTTTGCGCACTTCAATGGATGTGGCCGAGCGTATTAAGCTGGAACATGGCGCGACATCATCTGGCGAAGATAATCGGCGCAAAGAAATGATAGATTTGTCGGCCGCTATCGGTGAAGAAAAATTCATCCTACCCAAAAAACAATTGGCGCGCGTCATAGACGCGCGCACCCAGGAATTGTTGGGCTTAGTTTCTGATGAGCTCAAAAAAGTCTCGCGCAATGGCATGTTGCCGGCGGGGGTGGTTGTGTCCGGCGGCGGCGCCAACTTGCCAGGTCTCTTGCCGTATATCAAAGATACTTTGCGATTGCCGGTGAGACTGGCCAAACCACTCCATCTGGATGGCGTTACTGACGCCGCTGTCGATCCGGCCTTTGCTGTCGCTACCGGTCTGGTGTTGTGGGGTATAGAGCAGGAAATATCGCCTGATAGCAAAGGCCGTTCTTCATTTGGAAATTTTTCGGGCAACACCAACAAGGTCATGGACTGGCTTAAGAACTTCATGCCTTAGTTATTAGCGTCAGCTGTTATGCACAGGTTTATCCACATGCTGGTGTTGTTGACTTGCATCGCTATTTTTTTTGTGATAAGACGAGGTATCAATTAACCCCCGCAATCTTTTATGGCCCAGATAAAACCTCCATTTGAAACCTTTGCCCGCATCAAGGTAATTGGTGTTGGTGGTAGCGGAACTAACTCTCTCCAGCGAATGATTGAGGCCCGGATTCACGGAGTTGAATTCATCGCGGTCAACACCGATGCCCAGGCCTTGCACAACTCCAATGCGCCGATACGCATTCATGTCGGGAAAAGTTTGACTAGGGGATTAGGCGCGGGCATGAATCCTGAAGTTGGCCGACAAGCGGCAATAGACACCAAAGAAGAAATCAGCGCGGCAGTCAAAGGCGCAGACATGGTTTTCATTACCACCGGCTTGGGCGGCGGTACGGGGACCGGCGCCGCGCCAGTCATTGCTGAAATTGCCCGCGAAGCGGGCGCGTTAGTGTTGGGCGTGGTTACCAAGCCGTTTTCATTTGAAGGTGCTCAACGCATGAAAATTGCCGAAGCCGGCTGGAACGCGCTCCGCGAACGAGTTGATTCTTTGATTACGATTCCAAATGACCGTTTGCTTTCAATTATAGATCGCAAGACGCCTCTGCTTGATTCGTTTGCCATCGTGGATGATGTTTTGCGTCAAGGCGTCCAGGGTATCTCTGACCTCATCACTATCCCAGGTATCATCAACCTAGACTTTGCTGATGTAAAGACGGTGATGTCCAATTCTGGTTCAGCGTTGATGGGCATTGGCCGGGCCAGTGGCGATGATCGGGCGATTGAGGCCGCCAAGATGGCGATAAATTCTCCCTTGCTTGAAGTTTCCATAGATGGTGCTACCGGTGTACTGTTCAACGTTTCCGGCGGGCCGGATATGGCTATGGCCGAAATTAACGAAGCTGCCCGTATTATCACCGAACATATCTCACCCGATGCCAAAGTCATCTTCGGTGCGGTCTTGGACGACAAATTAAAGAAAGGCGAAATAAAAATTACGGTTGTGGCGACAGGTTTTAGCAACGGCCAGCCGTCCACTCTTCGGCCCTCCAGTGTTTCCGGCTTTGGTAGTACCTTGGAAGAGTCACAGAATTTATTTGAGTCGGTGAAAAAACATTCCACGCCGCCGGTGCAACCCGTCAAAGAATTTGTTGACGACTCGTTAGATGATAATCAGTTTGATATCCCCGCGTTTATTAGGAGAAAAATCAATAAATAACTTAAAACTCCCGCTCTCGCGGGAGTTTTAAGTTATCCACACTTTTCAAGTTCTGCCAGTGCGTTACAATTCTGTATCATGCAATCTTCTCTTCAGTCACAATCCCAAGCCGAGCTCAATATAGAAAACCGAGCCGCCTTCCACTGGAAGCCACTCTTTGGCGAAATGCATCCATATGAAAGTATTTCTTGGGAGAGTCGGACGGCAAAAATCTCCCGCGGAGATGGCACGGTGGCCTTTGAACAAAAAAATGTGGAAGTGCCAAATTTTTGGACTCAAACAGCGACTGACATTGTTGCTTCAAAATATTTTCGCGGGCGGTTAGATTCGCCTGAACGTGAATACAGCGCCAGTCAAATGGTTGATCGTGTCGCCAAGACCATTGGCAAGTGGGGACTGAAGGATGGATATTTTGCCTCGGCTATTGATGCCGATTATTTTGTCCAGGATTTGACCTGGTTACTCATCAACCAATATGCCGCTTTTAATTCTCCGGTCTGGTTTAACGTTGGCACCACCGAGCACCCACAATGTTCCGCCTGTTTTATTCTGTCAGTAGATGACAATATGGATGCAATTCTAAAATGGGGCCATGACGAAGGGAAGATATTTCAGCGTGGTTCAGGCGCTGGCGCTAATCTCTCCAGACTTAGAGGTTCAATGGAGCCGTTGTCTAAAGGCGGATTTTCTTCCGGTCCGGTTTCATTTATGAAACTTGCCGATGGTGTGGCCAATTCTATTCGTTCCGGTGGCACTACCCGCCGCGCGGCCAAGATGGTGGTGTTGGATGCTGACCATCCGGACATTAAAGATTTCATCAACTGCAAACGGATTGTAGAAGATATGGTTAAGACGCTGACCTTAGCCGGGGTCAAAAATTCTCTAACTGGGAACGTGTTTGATCCATATACGCTTTTGCCGTACCAAAACGCCAACAATTCTATCCGAGTGAATGATGATTTTATGCGAGCGGTTGAAGAAGATAAGGATTGGAATCTGACGGCGCGCGTTACCGGCAAAACGATTGAAACGATGAAAGCCCGCGAACTGATGGATATGATTGTCGATGCCGCTTGGGCCTCGGCCGATCCGGGTATGCAATACGACACCACTATCAACGAGTGGAACACAGTCTCAAATACTGGTCGTATCAATGCTTCCAATCCATGCAGTGAGTATATGCATTTAGATAACAGTGCCTGTAACTTGGCTTCACTTAATTTGATGAAATTCCTCAAAGAAGGAGGCAAATTTGATGTAGAATTATTTAGAAAAGCGGTTGATGTGATGATATTGGCCCAGGATATTCTAGTTGATAATTCTTCGTATCCTATTCCAGAAATTACTCAAAATACCAAAGATTACCGCGAATTGGGTCTAGGATATGCTAACCTTGGCGCTTTGCTGATGGTTATGGGTTTGCCATACGACTCGGATCAGGGCCGTGCGTTGGCCGGACACATCACTTCTCTTTTGTGTGGCGAGGCCTATCGCATGTCGGCGCTGGTGGCCGATGCCAAAGGCCCATTTGCCGGTTTCCAAAAGAATCGCGAACCGATGCTGGGGGTGATTGATAAACATTTACAGGCGGCCGAAAAATTAGCCGCCGAGACACGACGTGTTGGTTCGGTTGATTCCATACTTGAAACTGCATCTCGCCAAGTTTGGCATGAGGCCGCCAACCTGGCCGCGAAGTTTGGTATTCGTAATTCACAGGTTACCGTCCTAGCCCCCACCGGCACCATCGCTTTCCTTATGGATTGCGACACCACTGGTGTTGAACCAGACATCGCTCTGGTTAAATACAAAAAACTGGTCGGCGGTGGCGTATTGAAACTTTCTAACAACCAAGTACCGCTAGCATTACATCGTCTGGGCTATCCCAGTGAACAAATTAAAGAAATTACCGACTACCTCGTAGAGAATGACACCATAGAGGGTGCGCCGCATCTCAAAGACAACGACCTGTCGGTCTTTGATTGCGCTTTCAAGGCCACCAAAGGCTCGCGCAGCATCAGCTACCTGGGCCACCTGAAGATGATGGCCGCCGCCCAACCCTTTATCTCCGGCGCTATCTCCAAGACCATCAACTTGCCGGCCGATGCCACGGTTGAAGATGTCAAAGATGTGTTTATGCAGGGTTGGAAGTTGGGTCTCAAAGCGATTGCTCTCTACCGCGATGGTTGCAAGAGTATCCAACCGTTGAATGTGTCCAAAGACAAAGAAGGGAAAAAAGAAACCGCGGCCGCATTAGATCCGTCCATTGAAACTATCAATGGCTATACCCGTCGTAAATTGCCAGATGAACGTCCGGCGGTGACCCACAAGTTTTCCATCGGCGGCCACGAGAGCTATCTGACAGTCGGTTTCTATCCCGATACTATGAAGCCAGGCGAAACATTCCTCGTTGCGGCCAAAGAGGGCAGCACGGTTTCCGGCTATATGGATACCATCTCTACTCTCATCTCGGTTTGTCTCCAATCCGGCGTGCCACTTAAAGTTTTGGTTCGCAAATTTAAAGATGTGCGTTTTGAACCGGCCGGCTTTACTGAAAATCCTGATATCCCAACCGCTAAATCTGTTGTTGATTATGTTTTCCGATATTTAGGCATGAGGTATCTTTCAAAAGAAGACCGCGAAGAAATATTCGGCCCCGAAACGTTGTCTACCGCGCCGATTGTGATACCAGTTCAGGAAAAATCCGTCCCGGTCCGCCCCGGCAATGGCCCTACTCATCACATGCCGGGCGGCGTGATGAAAGCCAGCGCCGACGCTCCCATCTGCCAATGTGGCACTCTCATGGTCAAAACCGGCGCCTGCTACACCTGCCCAAATTGTTTTGCATCTAGCGGTGTATGTAGTTAGAATTAAATATGCATAAGGCGCAAGTTTTTGGATATTTTCTGACAGCTTTTTTGGTGGGTGTGTTCGCAGGGTCATTTGTGGCGGACCCGACGCGCTTTGTGATTGCACTTTTGGTTTTGGCAGGAGTGTTATTTGTATTGTTGGGTAGGCGAGATCGTCAACGTGGAATTTTAGTTGGTGGTTGTATCTTGTGTGCGGCGCTGGGCGTGTTCCGCTATGGTTCCGCCAATTTCAATCAGAGTGTCCTGACGCAGTTCGCCGGCGTTCAAGCGGGTGGCAAAGGCGTACCGGTTCAATTGGTCGGATATATTGATGACGAACCTAGCACGACCTCTAGTGGGAATGCCAGTATTATTTTTCGTGCCAAACAACTAATTGTGCCCGGGCAGACTTTGGAGCTCAACGAGCGCACACTGATCATTGCCCGGCCGGATACGCCTTATTCGTATGGTCAGGAATTAAGCGTAAAAGGTAGTCTGACTTTGCCTGATAATTTTGCTCCAGATTTTGATTATGTTGCCTATCTAAAAAATAAAGATATCCGTACGACGATGTTGTACCCGGAATTCGCGGCAGGCGAACCATCTTTATCTTGGCATGAACGCCTGACACTGGGTCTGTATCGCAAAATTTTTGTCGTTAAATCCGCATTTGAAAAGTCAGTTTCCAAAAGTCTATCCGAGCCATACGCTTCATACATCAACGGCATCCTCTTGGGTAGTCGCCAAAATATTCCAGATGATATCAAGGATAGTTTTAATAGGACCGGCGCTACTCATATTCTGGCCATCTCCGGTTACAACATCACGATCATTGCCCAAGCGTTGTTGGCGGGCTTGGTGTTTTTTGTCCGCCGCCGCCAGGCGTTTTGGCTATCGGTGGGCTGTATAGTTTTATTTACGATTATGACCGGTGCCGGCGCATCCGTGGTCCGTGCGGCGATAATGGGTATTATCCTAATGACGGCTAACGGCTATGGCCGGCTGTACGACCCTAAAAACGCCATTCTGGCGGCGGCCGCCGTGATGGTTTGGTTAAACCCGCTCTCATTACGTTTTGATATCGGATTTCAGCTTTCGTTTTTGGCGGTGTTCGGTCTGATGTACTTGTACCCACTCCTTGATGGGGCGGTGCGGAAACAGTTCAGGAATAATTTTGCCGAAGAATTAAAAGAAACTCTCCTAATGACCATCTCGGCCCAAGTGATGGTCCTGCCCCTGCTTATCTATTATTTCAAACAATTATCAGTGGTGGCTTTGCCGGCCAATCTCCTCGTCTTACCGTTGGTGCCATTTACGATGTTGTTTGGATTCCTGACCGGTTTGGGTGGTCTACTGTTGCGTCCTTTGGGATTGTTGTTTGGTTTTTTCGCCTGGTTGCTATCGGTATATCAGCTGGCTATAATTCGCTGGCTGGGTGCATTGTCCTGGGCTTCAGTCTTTGTTTCGTTTAAATGGTTCACAATGTTTGGCGCGTACGCTCTCATTATTTTTGGTCTCTGGCGCTGGACATTAAAGTCTGGAAGAAAATAAAAAAATAGGATAGAATATATTTCTATGATAAAAGAGCGAACGTTAGTTTTATTAAAACCAGATACTCTTCAACGCTCCCAAGTGGGAGAGATTATTCGTCGCATTGAAAGTACAGGGTTAAAGCTTGTGGCGATAAAAATGCTTCGTGCCACCGAAAAGCAACTCGTTGAGCATTACCATAAGGATGATGAGTGGTACATGAAAAAGGGCGTTCAGCGTACAGATCAGATAGAAAAGGATGGTAAGCCGGTAGATAAAGATGTTATTGAATATGGCAAGGATATTATTCGGGGCAATGTTAAATTTATGACGGCCTCACCATTAGTAGCTATGGTTTGGCAGGGGAATAAAGCCGCTGGCATCGTTAAAAAATTAGTTGGCGGTACTGAACCACTGACATCAGATGTCGGTACCATTCGTGGAGATCTAACTCTAGATTCTTTTGAACTTTCAGATTCTGAAGCTCGCGCCATCAGGAATCTTATTCATTGTTCTGACAAAGAAGAAGCTATTCGTGAAATAAAAATCTGGTTTACCCCCGAAGAGTTATATGATTACCGCCACATTGCTGAAGAAATCCTATACGACATAGATCTAGATGGCCTAAGAGAATAATTTGTTATCCACTGGTGTAATGATTTTAAAATTGGAACGTTGTAGACTGTAAGTAGGCCTGGGGCATCCGTAAACACTTAAGCCAAACTGTATCTTAAGGGATCCTCATTATCGCTTGGTTCTGGCGAGTCCGCCTCTATGGCCGATTCCGATGGACCATTCTGCGGGAACCCACTCGTATAACAGACTTCAGCACTGTTACGGTTGCTTCGGACCTACCACTAAAAACATCTCGCTTCGCGAGATGTTTTTAGTTTGTTTGTCGGGCCGTGGAGAATCGAACTCCAGCTGCATGACCCCCAGCCACGCGTACTACCATTATACGACGGCCCGTATGATTTTATATCTTATCAAGGAAAACAAAAAAGGGATAGCGTCTTAAATTCTAGACGCTATCCCTTAGACCAGCACGACCTCGCGGTCGCGGATAAAAGTCTTACCTTCTCGGATTTTGACCGAAGCCATGACTGCCATCTGGAAGTCCTTGTCATCATCCAGAAGAACCAGTGACATGACTTTGGGTCTGACCTCTGCCGGCAACTCGTTCACAAAACGAAGATAGTCGGCGGTGGGAACCTTCAGGCGAATGGCACCGAACGAACGTTCACTCAAGAACAATTCTCCTCGTTCGGTTACGATGGCTGGCTCACGACCCAATGATGCGCACAGTTCGGCCAAGGCCGCAGTTCCAATTCTCATATTGGTCTCCATTATCTAAGAAAAAGGTTATCTCCGCCAGTCCTCGGCTTGAGGATTCTAACGTGGAAATGATCTGTGGTGTATTTTATCACACTGTTACCTATTGTCAAGGAAAAGTCTTCAAGTGTAGGATTATCACTAAAAATACTCTTTGAACTTCCGAAATCGATTATGTATAATTTGCCGCTTAATTTCCTGCCAGTACTGCTTATGCGTTGCTCTGTCTGAAGCATAATGTTGCCAGGATGAAGATCTCTATGAACGATCCTTCTTTGATTATTGAGTTCTGTTATCAATTTTTCTAATTCGGCCCATGTCGGGCTAACAATAAGACCACCATTTTCATTTATCTCTGTTAGGGTGTATCCGTGTATTTTTTCCATAACAATGTATGGCTGCCCATCCTCAGTATCCGTATATAGAGGTTCTGATACTGGAAACTTTTCAGTAAATAATCGGTCTTGCATAGAAAACTCGTCGGCCGGCGTAACTGCCTGAACCTTTTTGTATTCAATAGGGCTTAATTCAGAAAGATGCGGATGATACAGCTTAACGCATACAGGATGACCACCCCAGGAATCCGTGAGGTCAAATACTTTAGCGGCGCGGCCCTCACCCAGTAGACGGCCTTTGCGGATCTCAGCTATTTCCTCTGAGAAGTGTTGAAAAAGTTTATCAAACTCAGTTTTAAAATCAGGGTTTCCCATCCGTGATTCTAGTTGAGAACCAAAACGAAGCTTTTCTGGCATAGAATGATAATAACAAATACAGTCGCCGAAGGCGACTGTATTATGCGGTTATTGCGCGCTTGGCCAAGGTCTTGATGCAGTCGGTGCAGACGCGGGTGCGTTTGCCATCTACGCGGGCCCACTGGAGATTAATCATCGCTCGCTTGCGAGAGGTTGGATTATAATGACCGCGCAATAGTACGCGCGTGGTTTTCATGGATGGTTTTTTACCGCAGAGGGGACAACGTGTCATGGGTTTGTAATTAGCGTTTACATAATACATCAAAATTGCTATTATTGCAACACCAATGAGCATCATTACTATTTTTACGCTGGTTGTCTTTATCTACTCGGTGGTCATTCACGAGGTCGCCCACGGCCTGGCGGCCCAGGCCTTGGGCGACAATACTGCTCGGGATTTGGGTCGGCTGTCCCTTAATCCGTTCAAACATCTAGATTTGTTTGGTTCGGTCATCTTACCGGTATTTCTATTACTCATCTCGGGTGGGGGATTTGCCTTTGGCTATGCCAAGCCGGTACCGTATAATCCCAACAATCTACGCGATCAAAAATATGGCCCTATCAAAGTGGCCATGGCCGGCCCAGCTTCAAACATTCTCATCGCGCTGGCGTTTGGTTTAATGTTGAGATTCTTTTCTAATTTAATAGGCCCAGGCATATCTGACTTGTTTGCGAGTATCGTCTTCATCAACCTCATCCTGGCCGTGTTTAATTTAATGCCCATCCCGCCACTGGACGGCCACTGGGTACTAGTAACCTTGCTTCCGGCCCGTTTTGATGCCTTCCGATCATTCTTGTACCGTTATGGTATATTTCTATTTGTATTTTTCATCCTATTTATATATCCCATAATTTACCCCGTTATTCCTTGGCTGATGAAGCTGATAGTCGGGGCATAAGCTAACTATTGTAATATACGTTTTTATCTGTTATCATAGGGAAACAAGTTGAACTACAATTCAGCTGGGGGTACGGGTTTATTTTTTTGCAACAGAAATGCCAACATTCCGACAATTAATTAAGAATCCGCGTAGGACCACCCGAGCGAAGACCAAGTCGCCGGCTTTGACGTACGGCATCAACACTATCCATAACCGACCCGTCTACTATCCGGCTCCGTTCAAGCGCGGTGTCTGCACTTTGGTTCGCACCATGACGCCTAAAAAACCAAACTCCGCTTTGCGTAAAATTGCCCGCGTCCGCCTGACCAATGGCATGGAAGTTACCGCCTACATTCCGGGTATTGGCCACAATTTACAGGAGCACTCTGTCGTGATGTTGCGCGGTGGCCGCGTCAAAGACTTGCCGGGTGTCCGCTATCACATCGTCCGTGGTGTCTTGGATGCTGGCGGCGTAGAAGGTCGCAAACAACAGCGTTCTAAGTACGGTGCCAAGAAAGGTAAAAAATAATCATGCGCAGACCGGTTAAACACAAAATCGCCATTGAGCCCGACCTGAAATATCAGAGCATTTTGGTGGCCAAGATTATCAACCGTATTATGATGGAGGGCAAAAAAGCCATTGCTACTCGCATTGTCTATCGCGCTCTGGAGCTTATTGAAGAAAAAACCAAAAAGCCCGCCTTGGAAGCCCTGGAAATCGCTATCACCAATGCCGGTCCAAACATGGAACTCAAGTCAAAACGTGTTGGCGGCGCTAACTATCAGGTGCCGATTGAAGTTAAGCCCGAGCGCAAAAACGCCTTGGCTATTCGTTGGATGATTGAAGCGGCTCGCGGCGGCAAAGGCAAAGCCATGGAAGAAAAATTTGCCGAAGAACTTTTGAACGCGTTTAACAACACCGGCGGTGCCGTCAAGAAAAAGTTAGATACTCACAGAATGGCCGATGCCAACAAGGCATTCGCCCACTTTGCTTGGTAATGCGAGATTTCCCTCTCAACAAAATTAGAAATATTGGCATCATTGCGCACATTGATGCTGGTAAAACGACCGTTTCTGAACGGGTTTTGTTTTACACGGGTATCAGCCACAAGATCGGTGAAGTGCATGAAGGCGACACCGTCATGGACTGGATGGAGCAAGAGCGCGAACGCGGTATCACCATCACTGCCGCCGCGACGACGGCATATTGGAATCCATCTGATGCCCCAGCCGGAGACGACAGCCGGAAAATCAAAATCAACTTAATTGGCACGCCGGGCCATATTGACTTCACGATTGAAGTTAAACGTTCCCTGCGCGTGTTGGATGGCGCCGTTGTCGTCTTTGATGGCGTAGCCGGCGTGGAGCCGCAATCCGAAACCAACTGGCGCTACGCCGATGACTACAAAGTGCCCCGTTTGTGCTTTATCAATAAATTAGATCGTTTGGGCGCATCGTTTGATCGATCGTTCCAGTCAATTCTTGAACGCTTGTCGCCCAACGCCATCAAAATGCAGATCCCTGACGGCCATGAGGATCAGTTTACTGGTGTCATAGATTTATTGACCATGACTTTTGTTCAGTTTGAAGGGGCCAAGGGCGAAAAAGTTGTACGTGGCGAAATTCCAGCCGAACTTAAAGCCGAGGCCGAGAAAGCTCGTGGTATTTTGATAGAAAAAATCGTGGAGCATGACGATGTCGCCATGACTGAATATTTGGAAGGTAAAGAAATTTCCGTTGAACGTTTAAAACAAATTCTTCGCACGGCAGTCCTCGCCGACAAAGTCTATCCGGTTTTCTGCGGTTCGGCTCTCAAAAACAAAGGCGTCCAGCTGGTGTTGGACGCTGTCGCTGAATACTTGCCTTCACCGTTGGACGTTCCGCCAAACTTGGCTATTAATGAAAAAGGAGATGAAGTTATTATTGAGCCCCGCGATGACGCGCCGTTTACCGCCCTGGCTTTTAAAGTCGCCACTGACCCATATGTCGGCCAATTAACGTTCTTCAGAGTATACCAAGGGACATTGCAGGCCGGTTCGTATATATATAACGCCAAATCTGGCCAGCAAGAACGCATCGGCCGCATTGTCCGTTTGCACGCCAATGAACGCGAAGAAATCAAAGAAATTGAAGCGGGCAACATCGCCGCCGCCGTTGGATTAAAAGGTACCAAGACAGGCGATACTCTCTGCGACCCCGAGCACATTGTCACTTTGCGCGGCATTGATGCGCCCGAGCCGGTCATTTCGCTTCGCATAGAGCCCAAGACCAAAGCTGACCAAGAAAAGATGGGCATGGCTCTGCGCAAATTATCAGACGAAGATCCGACCTTTCGTATCCGCAGTGACATTGAGACGGGCGATACCATCATTTCTGGCATGGGCGAATTGCATTTGGAAGTGCTGGTAGACCGGATGCGCCGTGAGTTTAGCGTCCAGGCCAACACCGGCCGACCCCAAGTCGCCTACAAAGAAACCATTACCATCGAAGCTCAGGCCGAAGGCAAATACGTTAAACAATCCGGCGGACGTGGTCAGTACGGTCACGTTTGGTTGCGCGTTGAGCCGATGGAGCGCGGCAAAGGATATGAGTTCGTGAATGCCATCAAAGGCGGTTCAATCCCTGAAGAATTTGTTAAGCCGACCGAAAAGGGTATTCAGGAAGCCATGGACAAGGGTGTTGTGGCCGGTTTCCCTCTGGTGGACATGAAAGTTACTCTCTATGACGGTTCCTACCACGAGGTTGACTCGTCTGAAATCGCTTTCAAGATTGCCGGTCAGATGGCTCTACAGGAAGCGTCCAAGCGCGCGAAACCAGTCCTCCTTGAACCGATAATGAAAGTCGAAGTTATCGTGCCGGAGAAATCAATGGGTGAGGCGACGGGTGATGTGGCTTCTCGACGCGGACAGATTATTTCCGTTACCGACCGCTCGGCCGGCGTCAATCTCAAAGTCATTGAAGCTCGCGTCCCGCTCGCCGAAATGTTCGGCTACTCAACCGCCCTGCGCTCACTGACCGAAGGCCGTGGCAACTACACGATGGAATTTGACCACTATGAACCGGCCCCTTCCAATATCGCCCAGCTCGTCATCGAAGGCAAAAAGTAATCGCTTGCGAAACTTGAGTCACGCCTCCCCGCATAAAAATCCTGCTGGATTTTTTGCTTTGATCTCGGCTACCCGCCTCCGAACAGTCGGCTTAGACTCAAGTTTCACTCGCTCATTAAATCACGCAGAGAGCTTGTTTTTTTGATGGAAAGTTGTATTATAAAAGCCGTTCATTAACAAGCTCCGGACGGAAAGCTCGCAATTTCGCGAGATGGCCGTTTGCAGCACTCTGTACCGGTGGGACGTTGGGGCCATCGCTGAGAGGTGTGAGATGGATAAGAGTAATATTCTTTGGTTCGTGCTTATTGCGGTCGGTGTGTGGGTCGGTCTTCTGCCGACAGTTCCTGAAGCCCGGAGGGCCTACAAAGCTCATCTCGTGGCCCTTGTTCACTGGTTCTGGGGCCATCGTTCGAGCTACTCCTTGTTCGAAGGAGACAATAAGGAGATTAAGGTCTCAACGAGTAACTTGAAACTTCGGTCGGACAGTTCCAGATATCGCCATGCCGTATACGGTCCGGTTTTGGAAGTGAACCACGGTTTCTGGCGCCGCCGTAGCGCTATCTATGGTTCTGGATGGCGATGGAAGATTTGGCGAACGAATTACTCCCGCAAAAAGTCTGCCGGAGAGTTCGTCCATCTCTTCGATGTTTGGGGGCTCACTCCTGAGACGGCGTTGCGGCTGGTGAACCGGTACGAATCGCTTGAGGCGATGCTGAACCGAATTGCCGAGCTGGAGCTGCAACTCGAGGCGTCCGAAGAACGTTGCAGTAATCTCCGTTTCTACGCCACCGGCTGGCGTTCCCTTGTGACCAGGCTCTATGACAAAGTCGCAAAGCCACAAGACAAACGTCGTTTCAAGGGCGGAGACGCTCGTGAGATTGTAAAGGAGCTCTGGTTGATGATTGAACTCCAAAGCAAAAGGGAGTTGCAAACTGGGCTATAGTTCGCGCTCGGCGCTGAGGACTGTCGTGATGACAGACCAAGGCGCCGGGCGTTTTCTTTTTAATCGGCTCAACGAGTAGCCCCGTTGAGCCGATTGCTTTTTATTTAGGTTTGTATATTATATGCGTAATATGAGTATTGAAATCAACGAACTCAAGCAGATGCTCAGGCACTCCGCGGCGGTGCTGATATTGGATAACGGCGAGCCGTCATTTGTGGTCCTGGACTACGCTACATATAAGCGGATGTTGCAGGAGAATGACGCTACGCCGGCATACAATAGCGCGGTTCCGACCAAATCTGTTCAATCGGGGGAGTCTGAACTTTTGGAGCGGATTAACAAGGATATCCTTGCTCTCAAAGAGCAAATTGAAGAAGAAGAGAAAAATCTCGGCTTGCAGGAGTAATTTTGCCTTTCGTCCTGCGTCGTTATATACTATGGCTATGCGCAAAACAAATAAGAAAAATCTAACCCTCTCGGTAATATACGAAGCCGCCTTGGAAGGTGGGTATATTGCTTTTGTACCATCACTACCAGGCTGTCATACTCAAGGGGATAATCTTAAAGAAACCAAAAAGAATGTAAAAGAAGCTATCTCACTGTACTTAGAAAGTTTACAGAGACATAATGAACCACTACCAAAAGATACCCGTATATTACAGGGCAAAGTTCAAGTTTTTGTCTAAATAATGCCAAAAGTCCCTGCTCTTACTGGCCGGCAGGTGGTTAAAGCGCTAAAAAGAATTGGATTTGTTGAAGATAGGCATAGAGGTTCTCACGTGATGATGTATCATCCTATCCACGGAGGTCGGGCGGTTGTCCCCGTCCATGCAGGAAAAACCATCAAAAAGTCTCTCCTACTTTCTATTGTTGAGAAGGATGCAGGTATGACTTTAGAGGAGTTTTTGACCAAGTGTTGACGTAACATAACTTTTCGTCTAAAATGGATAGTGCACGTTTTTAATAAGCTACTTTCGGCTTTTTACGTCTCGGCGAACAATTCCACCGATACGCAAGTAACCGCAACTAGTCTACGACATGGCAGGAAAATTTGAAAGAAATAAGCCGCACTTGAACGTCGGCACCATCGGTCACGTTGACCATGGAAAGACCAGCTCCACAGCTGCGATTTTGCATGTCTTGGACCTGTATAAAGACGAGGGCTACAGCGCCCGCGTTGAGAGCATTGATAAGATTGACGCCGCTCCTGAGGAAAAGGCCCGCGGTATCACTATCTCTACTCACCACTCCGAGTATGAGACCCCCAAGCGTCACTACGCTCACGTTGACTGTCCGGGCCACGCCGACTACATCAAGAACATGATTACCGGTGCCGCTCAGATGGATGGTGCTATTCTCGTCGTCTCCGCACCGGATGGTCCGATGCCGCAGACCCGCGAACACATCTTGCTTGCTAAGCAGGTCGGTGTGCCGTCTATTGTTGTCTTCATGAACAAGATGGATATGGTGGATGATCCGGAATTGGCTGACCTCGTGGAAGCTGAAATCCGAGAATTGCTGACCAAGTATGGTTTCCCGGGAGATACGACTCCTATTATCCGCGGTTCGGCCGTCAAAGCGTTGGAAGCCAAGTCAAAGGATGATGCCGCTTGCAAGCCGTTCATTGAATTGGTGAACGCACTGGATACTTTCATCCCCGAACCGGTCCGCGATACCGACAAGCCGTTCTTGATGCCGATTGAAGATATCTTTGCGATTGAAGGCCGTGGCACGGTCGTTACCGGTAGAATTGAACGAGGCACCATTAAAATCAACGATGAAGTGGAAATTGTCGGCCTAAAACCAACCAGCAAGACGGTTGTTACTGGTATCGAAATGTTCAACAAGCAGTTGGACAGCGGTATGGCTGGCGACAATGCCGGTATCTTGATCCGCGGTACCAAAAAAGAAGATGTAGAGCGTGGTCAGGTCTTGTCCAAGCCGGGCACAACCACTCCGCACACTGAATTTACGGCCGAAATTTATGTCTTGACCAAAGAAGAGGGTGGCCGACACACTCCGTTCCTGAAGGGTTACAAACCGCAATTCTATTTCCGCACGACCGATGTTACGGGCGAAGTCATCTTGCCAGCCGGCACGGAAATGGTGATGCCGGGCGATACCGTCAATCTAGAAATTCACTTGATTGCCCCGATTGCTATGGAAGAGAAGCTTCGTTTCGCTATCCGTGAAGGTGGCAAAACAGTCGGTGCCGGTGCCGTAACCAAAATATTGAAGTAATGTACAATCCCGCCTAAATTTTCCAGAGAAAACTTAGGCGGGCAGTTCTTTATACCAAAATGACCGCGAAAAAATCAGAAACAAGTCAGCGCATCCGCATCAAGCTCAAGGCCTACGACAGTAAAATCATAGATAAATCATCGGCCCAGATCGTAGATACGATTGAACGCTACGGTGGTCAGCCCATCGGGCCGGTGCCCCTGCCGACTGAGATTCAGAAATACACGGTCAACCGCTCGTCCTTCATTGATAAGAACTCCCGTGAACAGTTCGAGATGCGCACCCACAAGCGTCTGATAGACATCATGGCCCCGACCCCAAAGATTATAGATGCCTTGATGAACCTCAATTTACCAGCAGGCGTAGACATTGAAGTCAAAATGTAAAAAAGTTGTTATTTTACTCTCGGTCTGGTATAATCTGGACCGAGGAATAAGGTAGTAATTAGCAGGAGAATTTATCCGGTAAGGGTTGGACAAGTTCGCGCAAGCGAGAACATCCATACAATCCGGTTTATAAAAATTCCCGTTAATATGGCCTTAAACTTACCCAGGAGTGGTTTCAAGCCAATCTAAGTAAACCAAACAAAAACAAAGAGACCAGCTAGGCAAATGCCGGCTAGTCCGGTGTTTTTTGTGAAAATGAACAAATTTATTCTTGGTACAAAAGTAGGCATGACCCAGATATTTAAGGAAGACGGAACCGTCGTCCCGGTTACGCTTATTCAAATTCAGCCAAATACTGTTGTTCAGGTAAAGACAGTTGAAAAAGATGGCTATCAAGCTGTTCAACTCGGTATTGGCAACAAAAAGAAAATTACCAAACCGGCCAAGGGCCACTTGAAGGGCTTAGCTCAATTTTCAACACTCAAAGAATTTAAAACGACCAATGAGTATAAAGCAGGCGACACTTTGGATGCCTCGGTCTTTACGGAAGGTGAAAAGGTAAAAGTCAGTGGTGTAACTAAAGGTAAGGGCTTCCAAGGTGTGGTCAAACGTCATGGTTTTCACGGTATGCCGGCCAGTCACGGCGCTCATTCAGTATTGCGTCATGCCGGTTCCATCGGTCAGCGCTTCCCCCAGCACACGCTCAAAGGTATGCGCATGGCCGGCCGGATGGGCGGAGAAAATCATTCAACTCGTGGATTGTCTGTCGTTAAAGTTGACGTTGAGAATGGCATTATCGCCATCAAAGGCGCGACTCCGGGTAATAGCGGTTCAGTATTAGAAATCACCGCCTAATCCCGTTAGAAATAACAAACAAAAATGAAAATATTGATTAACCACAACATAAACCAAGTCAGCCACCGTATTAAAGCGGTGGATGGATTGCATTATTTCTAACGGGATGGAACTGCCACTATACAATCAGAGCGCAGAGAACATCGGTACGGTTGAAGTTCAAAACAGTGTCTTTGGTTTGGCGATGAACAAAGATTTACTCTACCAAGTTATTACATCCATGATTGCCAACAAGCGCCAGGTTATTGCTCATGCCAAACATCGCGGCGAAGTCCGAGGTGGTGGCAAAAAGCCGTGGCAACAAAAAGGCACCGGCCGAGCCCGACATGGCTCCATTCGTTCGCCAATTTGGAAGGGTGGCGGTGTAACTCATGGTCCGACTAAAGAGCGTAACTTCAAAAAAGTTTTAAATAGAAAAATGGTCCAACAGGCATTGCGCGTGGCACTATCAGCTAAGGCCCGCGAACAGCATATTCTGGTGGTAGATAGTTTCATCCTCGCCCAGCCCAAGACCAAGGAATTGGTTGCTATTTTGAAAAACTTCTCCACTGTCGCCAAAAAACTTAACAGTATGTTGATTGTCATCCCTGATGGCGGCGAAAATTTATATAAATCAGCCCGCAACATTCCTTTCTTGACGACCATTGAAGCCAAGAATTTAAATCCATTATCAGTCAGCTCCTCCACGGTTATCTTGATGCCCCAGGCGGCATTGGATACGGTTCAGAAACTGTGGGGCAAAAACTAATATGACATTAATTAAACGCATTTATATTAGCGAGAAAGCGACCAAAGCCAAAAACTTTAATCAGTATGTTTTTGAAGTTGAACGAAATGCTGTTCGACCGGAAATAAAAAAAGAAATTCAGAAAAAATATAATGTTCACGTGATTAAAATTAATGTCCTAAATATGCCGTCCAAAAGCATTACCGTTGGTCGACATGAAGGCACCAAGGCTGGTTTTCGCAAGGCAATGGTGACATTAAAGGCGGGAGAAACAATCGCTGAATCATAATATCATGCCCAAGAATTATAAACCGACAACTTCATCGCGCCGTCACATGCAAGGATATGATTTCTCTAATCTTTCGGATATTGCTCCGTTAAAGTCCCACAAGCATGGCTACAAAAAAGCTTATGGTCGCAACCAGCAGGGTCGCATTACTGGCGGACACCAGGGCCGTGGCGGCGGAGCCAAGCAGTTGTATCGCCAGATAGATTTCAAGCAGAATAAGTTTGATATTCCTGGCGTTGTCGCGGCCATTGAATATGATCCTAATCGTACTTCACGAATCGCCCGCATTCATTTTGCCGATGGCGAAAAACGCTACATTCTCGCGCCGCAGGAATTAAAAGTCGGGGATACGATTATTAACTCAGAACAAGGATCACTCCGTCCAGGCAATCGCATGAAATTAAAAAATATTCCGCAAGGTTCGTTGGTTCATAATATTGAATTTCATCCGAACCAAGGTGGGAAAATGGTTCGCTCGGCCGGCTCGGCCGCGAGCGTTCTCGCCAGCGAGGGCGGTTACGTCCAGTTGGTAATGCCATCTTCTGAAACGCGCTTGGTTTCCGGCGAATGCTATGCCTCCATCGGCCAACTTTCCAATGCCGAGCATAGCTCTATTTCATTAGGCAAAGCCGGCCGCACCCGCTGGTTGGGCCGCCGCCCGCGTGTCCGTGGTACGGCCATGAATCCGGTTGATCATCCATATGGCGGCGGCGAAGGCCGACAGGGCCGTGGCACTCGCCGACCCAAGACTATGCAGGGCAAGATTACCGGTGGCCGCAAGACGCGTGACAAAAAGAAAAAATCAAACAAGTTTATCGTTCGCAGGCGCAATAAATAAAAACTATGTCACGATCACTCAAAAAAGGACCATTTGTAGACCAGCGGCTATTGAAAAAGATAGCCAACTTAAAAGCGGGCGATAAGACCATCATCAAGACCTGGGCGCGCGCTTGTACCATTATTCCCGAAATGATTGGCTATACTTTTGGTGTACACAACGGTCGCATCCATATACCCGTTTTCATAAGCGAAGATATGGTTGGCCACAAACTGGGCGAGTTCTCCCACACCCGCAAATTTAGTCGCCACGGCGGTAAAATGCAGCGCGAAATGGAAGCCGCCGCCAAACAAAAAGAAATTGATGCCGCCCAGGCCGCTAAAGCCCCGATTGCTGAAGTTAAAACACCCGTAAAATAATAATAATCATGACTACCGTCAAAGCCCAACTGATGAACACCCGCTTGGCCCCACGTAAAGTGCGGCTGATAGTGAATTTGGTTAGGGGTAAAAACGCCTTGCTGGCTATGGACCAGTTGGCCTTTGTCGTCCGCCGACCGGCTGATCCCGTGGCGAAGCTTATCAAATCCGCCATCGCCAACGCGACCAATAATTTCAATATGGTTGCTAGCAATCTATATATTAAAGAATTTTATGTAGATGAAGGTGTCAAACTTAAGCGCTTCCGCGCGGCCGGGTTTGGCCGCGCCCGCGAGGTCCAGAAAAAAACCAGTCACATTCATTTGGTCTTGGCTGAAAAAGTGCCTGGCTTGAAAGGCGAGGCGCCCAAAAAAGTAGATAAAAAGCATGAGCATATTCACGAACACACTCCCGGCCATGCTCCCAAGACCACCAAACCGGAAATAAAAACCGAGTTGGGCGACAAGACTAAAACTAAAGGTGGATTCATTAAAAAAATGTTTCAACGTAAATCAATTTAATCATGGGACAAAAAATATCCCCAATTTCACTTCGTATCGGTATTCAAAAGGATTGGCTTTCCCGTTGGTTTGGTGGCCGTAAATATATTCCGTACCTGAAGGATGATCTTAAGGTCCGCGCTTTTTTGGAAAAGAAATTAAGAGGCATGAGTGTCGCTGATATCCAACTTGAACGAGGCACTGATGTTCTTAATATCATTGTCAGTACTGCTCGACCAGGTTTGCTTATTGGCCGAGGTGGCAGTGGTATTGAAGACCTGAAAAAAGCAATCAAACAAGTTCTAAAAAAGAAAGTCGCTATCCGCCTAGAAATTCAGGAAATAAAATATCCCGAACTTTCCGCCGCGATTATGGCTGAATCAATCGTTGAGCAGATTGAAAAACGCATTCCATTTCGCCGTATCATGAAAATGACTCTCCAAAAAATCATGAGCAACAAGCAAGTCAAAGGCGCCAAGATATTCATGGGTGGCCGTTTGGACGGTGCCGAAATTGCCCGCTCAGAACATTTAGAAGAGGGTAATTTACCGCTTCAGACCCTGCGAGCTGATATTGATTACGCCAAGGCGACAGCGCATACCACTTATGGCACCATCGGTATCAAAGTTTGGGTGTATAAGGGCGAAAAATTTGAAGAAACAGAAAATAGACAAAACCAGTAAAAATTGATATAATCTTCAGACATATTAAAGAAATACCATGCAACCAGCTCGCGTAAAACATACTAAGACTCATAAAGGCCGCAACTTTGCTCGCAAGCAGTATGCTACCCGCGGTACTCATTTGAGTTTTGGCACTTTTGGCCTGAAGGCCGAGGAATCAATGTGGCTTAAGTCAAATCAACTGGAATCAGCCCGCAAGGTCATGGCTCGTTTCATTCAGCGTGGTGGCAAGATTTGGATGCGAGTGTTTCCTGATAAGCCTCGGACCGATAGCGGTGGCACTAAAGGCATGGGCGGCGGCCGAAGTGCGTTGTCTCATTTCGTGGCGCCGGTTGAAATTGGACGAGTCATTTTTGAAATAGACGGTTTGCCCGAGGCCACTGCCCGTGAGGCATTGCGTCTAGGTGCCCATAAATTACCAATCAAAACTAGAATTATTACTCGTTAATTATATGACCGATATCAAACCACAACCTAGAACCCTTCAAGGGTATGTGACCTCCGACAAGATGACCAAGACGGTGGTAGTTTCGGTCACGCGTATGAAACAGCATCCCAAGTACAAAAAATTTATGAAAGTAACAGCCAAGTTCAAGGCCCACAATCCAGACAACACTTATCACACCGGCGACAAGGTCATTATTCAGGAGACTCGCCCGATGTCCAAAGAAAAACGTTGGATTGTGATCAGCAAAATAAATTAATTATATGTTGCAACTTCGTTCAATTGTAGACGTGGCGGATAATTCAGGCGCAAAGCGTGTCGGTATTTTCAAAGTCCTCGGTGGTTCACGTCGCCGCTACGCTCAAATTGGCGATATCGTCGTGGCCTCTGTTAAAGTGGCTGAACCACGCAAGAGTGTCAAGAAAAAAGATATCGTTAAATGCGTTGTCGTTCGTCAGCGCAATCCTTACCGTCGCAAGGATGGCACCTATGTTCGATTTGATGACAACGCCGTGGTGTTGTTGGATGGCCAAGAGCCAAAGGGCGGACGTATTTTCGGGCCTATCCCTCGCGAGCTAAAAGAAAAAGGTTTTAATACCATTGCCTCACTGGCCAGCGAATTAGTATAACGATTATGAAATTACACAAAGGAGACAATGTTAAAATGTTGAGTGGCAAAGACCGGAATAAGACCGGTAAAATTGTTTCCGTTCACAAAGAGGACAATCAAGTGGTGGTGGAAGGGCTGAACATTATTAAGCGCCACACCCGCGCCCGCCAGCAAGGACAAAAAGGCCAGATTATTCATAAAGAACGGGCCATCAGTGCCGCCAGCGTAGCCCTGGTCTGCAAATCTTGCGGCAAGGCCACTCGCATCGGTTATAAAATCAACGGCGATGATAAAACCCGCGTTTGTAAAAAATGCGGGTCCGAGGTATAATATTGACCGCTCTTACCATGCTTAACCTTATTGAACAATACCGAAAGAACGTCATTCCTGCGATGCAGAAAGAGTTTAAGATTGCCAATGCCATGGCGGTGCCCAAAGTCTCCAAAGTGACCATCAATGTCGGTGTCGGTCGGTTCTTTAAGGAAGAAAAAGTCTTGACTCGCATTGCCAAAGATATAGAAATGCTTTCAGGTCAAAAGCCGGTCTATCGCAATGCCAAGAAATCAATTGCCAGTTTCAAAGTTCGTCAGGGCGTGCCTGTTGGTATTTCGGTGGCCATTCGAGGTAAACGAATGTATGATTTCATCAGCCGTCTGACCAATGTCGCCCTGCCTCGTTCTAAAGATTTTCGAGGTATTGATATTAAAAATATAGACACCGCTGGCAACTTAAATCTTGGCCTACGTGAATCAAGTATTTTCCCTGAGCTGAATTATGAAAACACTAAAGATATCTTTAGTTTGCAGATTACGGTTACAACCACGGCTCATACTCAGGCCGAAGGTATTGCTCTTTTGAAACACATGGGATTCCCGATCAAAAAACAAAAATAATATGGCAAAGAAATCCACCATTGCTCGGTCAAATAAGAAGCCAAAATTTTCTACGCGCATCGTGAAGCGTTGCTTCTTGTGTGGCCGCAAAGGTGGCTATATCGGAAAGTTTGGTGTTTGCCGAATTCATTTCCGAGAATTGGCCAGCGCCGGATTATTGCCAGGCGTTAAAAAATCATCATGGTAGACCCTATTTCAGACATGTTGGTACGTATCAAGAACGCTACGGCGGCCCGACAGGACCAGACCGTTATCCCGTTCTCCAAAATGAAACTAGCTATCGCGGGCGTGCTTCAGCGTGCCGGTTACATTGGCGAAATTGAGCGCAAAAATAAAAAACACAAAAAGAGTGAGCATGAATACTTGTTAGTGACCTTGAAATATAACGAAGGGGAATCGGCCATTACTGGTATTAGAATGATTAGTCGTCAATCTCGCCGTATGTACTTAGCCACCGATGAAATCAAAGCTGTCCGTTCCGGCCAAGGCATGTCTATTATTTCTACCTCCAAAGGCGTGATGAGTTCGCACGATGCGCGCAAAGCGCGCATCGGCGGAGAAGTCATTTGCGAAATTTGGTAAATATATGAGCAAAATCGGCAAAAAACCAATCAATATTCCTTCCGGCGTTGATGTCACTGTCAGCGGAGGTTTTATTTCCGTCAAAGGCCCTAAAGGGACCATGAAAAAGCCATTGCCGCTTAAAGTTTCTGTCGTCGTTAACGACAAAGTTTTAAATGTCAGCCCCGACAGTTCCGACCGCGAAGGTCGTATGGCTTGGGGTTTGGCTCGCGCTTTGGTTCAGAACATAATCACCGGCGTAGCTGAAGGTTTTGAAAAGGTCTTAGAATTTCAGGGCGTTGGCTACAAGGCGACCATCAAAGGCAATGATTTAGAACTCGGTTTGGGCTTCTCACATCCTATTTTGATAAAAGGTCCAGAAGGAATTACTTTCAAAACCGAAAAGAATTCTATTCGTATTCAGGGTATGGACAAAGAACTCATTGGCAAAGTCGCCGCCGAGATTCGTTCCCATCGTGAGCCCGAACCATACAAAGGCAGTGGTATTCGCTATGCCGGCGAACATGTTCGCCGCAAGGCCGGCAAGAAAGCCGCCACGGCCGCTTAAATTATACGAATATGTCATTCAAAAATAAAAAACTTAATAAAAATCGCCGTCATGCCCGTGTTCGGGCCAAGGTTTCGGGTACCGCCGAGCGTCCGCGCGTGGCCATATTTCGTAGCAACCGTTTCACCTATGCTCAGGTTATTGACGATGTTGCCGGCAAAACTATCATCAGTCTGTCTGACCACCGGCCTAAAAAATTAAAGACCACTAAAGCAGCCAAGATTAAAAAGGCTGAATCAGCCAGCGCCACGGGTAAACAACTTGCGGTTGCGATGAAAGACAAGGGCATTGTTGAGGCAGTCCTGGATCGCGGTGGATTCAAATACCATGGTCGCGTTAAAGCTTTCACCGATGGCTTGCGCGAAGGTGGTATCAAAATATAAAAATGGAACCAGAAATCATACAACCAGAAGTCGTAGAAACTCTGGCCGCGGCTGTGCCAGTAGCACCTGCCGCCGAGCAACCTGTTCAACCTCAACGAGACCAGCGTTTTGGTGGCCAGCGAGGTGGTCGTGGAGGTCGTGGTGGAGCCGGTGGCCGAGGTGGTCAGCGCCGCCGCCCGCAGGGCGATCGGCCCAAGTCAGAGTTTGATCAGCGCACCTTGGAAATCGGACGCGTTTCCCGCGTGACCAAAGGTGGCAAACGATTTAGTTTCCGGACAACGATTGTTATTGGCGACGGTAAGGGTCGGGTTGGTGTGGGCATGGCCAAAGGCAAAGATGTCCAACAGTCGGTTCAAAAAGCGGCTAACCAGGCTCGTAAACGCCTCATTACCATCCCGCTCATCAACGGTACCATTCCTCATCAGGTAGAAGCCAAGTATTCCAGCGCGGTGGTGATTTTAAAGCCTGCCCGTGGTGGTGTCAAAGCCGGTGGCCCCGTTCGAGTGGTCGCCAAGTTGGCCGGTATTCACGCTCTGACAGGCAAGCTTATTGAGCGTACCAACAATAAAATTAATATTGCCATGGCGACGGTTGAAGCTTTGAAAAAACTTCGTGTTAAACATAAATAAATACTATGGATCTTCACCGATTACATCCGACAACTAGGCGTCAGAAATCAAAGCGTGTTGGTCGTGGTGGCAAACGTGGTACCTACTCTGGCAAAGGCACCAAGGGCCAAAAATCTCGTGCCGGCGCGGGGGTAAAGCCGGGTTTCCGAGGCGGTGATAATCGTCTCTGGCAGTTATTCCCCAAACAGCGCGGTGCGTCCAGCAAACCCGGTAATAGCCGACCACACGCCAAGCATCGTTTCTATCAGCTTCGCCATAATAAATCAGCGGTGGTGAATTTAGATGTGCTTAATCAATTCTCTGAAGATACTCTTGTTACACCCGAACTTCTGGTTCAAAATGGCCTCATTGAATCTGCTGATAATGGTGTTAAAGTATTAAGCAATGGCAGTCTCACCCGCAAACTTGAATTTCAAGGCCTTGAATTTTCTGCCACCGCCAAAGAAAAAATCACTAAAGCTGGTGGCATTATCAAATAATGAATAAGTTTCTCCAAATTTTCAAAAAACCAGACCTTCGCAACAAGATTCTCTTTATCTTGGGCGTGCTGGTCGTTTATCGCTTGGCGGCCAACGTACCTATCCCATTCGTGGACGCCGCCCAACTCCAGCAGTTTTTCAATAACAACCAGTTCTATGGCCTGTTATCAGCATTGACTGGCGGGTCAATTTCCCAGCTTTCTATCGTCATGCTTGCCCTGGGGCCATACATTTCCGGTTCCATTATTATGCAATTATTGACCATGATTTTCCCGTCACTGGAGAGAATGTATAAATACGAAGGCGAAGCCGGTCGGGCCAAGTTCAATCAATATTCCCGCTTGCTTACCGTGCCGCTGGCCGCCATGCAGGGCTTTGGCTTTTTGGTCTCGCTTCAGCGCCAGAACGTCATCGGCTATCTAGATCCGTTTCAATGGGGGACAGTTCTTTTAGTCGTTATCGCCGGTAGTTTGTTTCTGATGTGGTTGGGCGAACTTATTTCCGAAAAAAATATCGGCAACGGCGTTTCTATCCTTATTTTGGCCGGCATCGTTGCCGGTTTCCCGACCCAACTCCAACAGGCATTGTTTAAATATGATTCCACGTTGTTTTTCACCTATCTGGCCTTCGTGATTCTGGCCGTTGTTGTTATTGCTGGCGTCATCTATATTTCCGAAGCCCAGCGCAATATCCCCGTCAATTATGCTCGTCGTGTTCGCGGTTCTAAAGTCTATGGTGGCGTGTCTACTTATCTACCGATGCGTATCAATAACGCTGGTGTCATCCCTATTATTTTCGCATTGTCATTGCTTTTGTTCCCAAGTTTGATTGCGAATTTCTTTGCCGGCACCAATGTTGTAATTGTATCCAGTGTTGCTACGGCTATCAGTAATTTCCTTCAGCCCAATGGCATTTGGTATGCCATTTTCTATTTCCTACTCGTCTTTTTGTTCACCTATTTCTATACCGCTATCACCTTTGATCCAAAATCTATTTCCGAGAACATCCAAAAAAATGGTGGCTATGTCCCCGGCATCCGTCCTGGCCCATCCACGGCTCAATTTTTGTACCACTTGTTGACGCGTATCACTCTCGTTGGCGCCGTGTTCTTGGGTGTCATTGCTGTTCTGCCCAATATTGTCCAAGGCTTCACTTCGGTCACTGACTTTGCCATCGGCGGCACGAGCATCCTTATCGTTGTTTCAGTGGCCTTGGAAATCATGAAACAACTGGATGCGCAACTTAGTATGTATGAATACTAAGTTGCCAGTTGTCCATGCCTGCCCGTCCGAAGCTTTAGCGTAGGTGGGTACGAGTATTAAAAGCAAAGGAGTGACCTGTGACTAGAGACGATATCGTTGGTGGAGGGATTGAACTTTCAGTCGGACAAATTATTGATCTTGGAGAAGGAGACAAAAGGAGGGTCGTAAGGCTTATCAGCCCAGATGAAGCAAAGAGGATGGTTCCAGGTCTTGTTTTAGCGATTACCAGACAGGCAGAGGAGAGCGAAATGTCTGCCTATTTTGCTGAAGTGGAAAAAATTGCCAACTGAGCTCCAAGCAGGGACTCCGTACGGTTTCCGTACGACTCCCGCACGGAGCTCCTGGAGAAGATGAGATACATCGGTAACAGTCTGAAGATTGAAAATATTTGACCGTTCACAAATATTTTCCCATTGTTACCGCATGAATAACATACATACCCCAGAAGAG